>ENA-UEPJ01000002-UEPJ01000002.1-human-gut-metagenome-genome-assembly--contig:-NODE-2-length-385634-cov-19.034646_pt1 | contig 385634 bp, 325 predicted proteins | sample MGYA00242890_ERZ507896 | MGnify/ENA primary metagenome ERZ507896 (study PRJEB26167, sample SAMN06115508) | human gut metagenome | host: Homo sapiens | place: China:Qinghai | collected 2015-08-20...
GTGTGCAAGAGCGACAACATGACCCAATGGGTGAAAAAGTCAGACCGTTACGAGCCTACATTCAACAATGCTGCGCTGGAATGGTCAAGCTACTACAATACTACCCTGGAGGCTTGCCGTGTACGGAAGCCACGTGACAAAGGTCCTGTAGAAGGAATCGTATACAAGTTCTACCAGTTTATATATGCTGCCATCCGGCATGAAGTGTTCCATTCTTTGGATGAGCTCAACAGCCGTATCTTTGAACTGACAGACAAGTTTAATGACCGTCCTTCCAGAACTACCGGAAAAAGCCGCAGGAGTGTGTTTGAAGCCGAAGAACAAGGCTGTCTTGGGCCGCTCCCCATCACCCCTTTCCGCTTCCGTTACCGCAAGGAAGTGAAACTAACCGGTGATTACCATGTCACCGTAGGACGGCTTGAAGAACGGCATCTTTACAGCGTCCCATACATTTATGTAGGACAAAGAGTAACCGTGGTCTGGGATACAGAAACCGTGGAAGTATATCTGAACACCCAACGAATAGCCCTGCATAAAAGAAGCTTCATAGCCGGACGTTCTACAGAGGACGCGCACATGCCTGAGAATCATCTGGAATACCAGCACAGCAAAGGACGGAATGCCGCCTTTTACCTGGAAGAGGCAGAGGTTATCGGCATGTATACACTGAAAGCCGTAGAAAAGGTATTGGCTTCACCGAAGTACGTAAGCCATGCCTACCGCTCTTGCGAAGGTATATTGTCCTTGCGTAAAAAATATGGTAAGGAAAGGCTTGAGAATGCCTGCAAGCGTGTGTCTGAAAGCGGAACCGTAACTTACAGCATGCTCAAGAATATCCTTCAGAACAATCTGGATAAAGCTGAAAACCGATCCAATGTATGCTGTATCCCAACCAATGAATATGTACGGGGTGCAGAAGCGTTTTCCAACATTTAAACTCTTATTTATATGAATACACAAGAAACCGTCATACAACTCAAGGAGTTGAAACTGAGGGGAATGGCGAATACGCTGGAATCCCTGATGACTCTTCCGGTGCAAAGCCGTCCCTCATTTGATTTTGCCATAGCCAAGATGGTAGAGGCAGAAATACTGGAAAGGAAGGAACGTAAAACAGAAATGTTCCTCAAAACCAGCAAACTCCGCTACAGTGCCATGATTGAGGATGTTGCCTGTGGGGCAGAACGCAACATTACAACTGAACAGCTGGCCGCACTGGCCGACTGTTCCTTCATACGCAGACATGAGAATCTGCTGATACAAGGTAAATGCGGCTGTGGAAAGACCTTCCTGGCATGCGCCATTGGCAGACAAGCCTGCACCTTGGGCTTCAGAACCGTCTATCTTAATATGAACCGGTTCATCGAGAAAATCACACTGTCCAAACTGGACAACACCTTCCTCAAGATGATTACTTCCCTGGAGAAGAATGACCTGATTATATTGGACGACTTCGGTCTGCAGCCGATGGACACCAATACCCGGTTGGCTCTGCTTCAGATCCTGGAAGAGAGATATGAACGAAAGTCAATGATCATCGCATCACAGCTTCCTATCTCAAAATGGTATGATTATATAGGAGACCCAACCTTGGCGGATGCCATTATGGACCGTCTCGTGGCCAACGCTAATAAAATTGAGTTAAAAGGCGAGTCTATGAGACAGCGAAAGAAAAAATAATATACATTTGCAAAGAATCTTACAGAACTGAATGCGGTACCGTTTGCAGCGTCATGACGGTACCGATTGCAGCGCTACAATGGTACCGATTACAGTGCTACGCATGGTACCGATTCAGCGCTATCGTCAGATTCATTAAGAGATGGGAAATGAGCAAAATAAAAATAATAATATTTGTTTTTAAAAAGAATCTTTAATTCCAGCTTCTCTCTATTTTCACCAGAAGAATAGCTTATTGCAGCATAATTTGTCTGTCCTATATCTTCTTTAAACATGAAAGCTGCTAAATATCCATTTCCATAAATTGCTTTTCCTTTGCATTGCAAACATAAATTTCTATCATTTCGTTGAAAATTCAATTTGGGAAGTAGAGAATCTGCTGCAAATTCAAACTGGAATTCAGCATTCCAAATACCTTCCTTTATTGCTATCATTTGGTAAATATAAAAATGTTCTTTTAAAGCTCTAGCTGTTAAAGAATTGGGGCACATGAGTTGACCGTTCCATTTTATATGGTTACAAAAAGAACGCAAATCCTCACCATCAAACAGACAGTCAGGTAAAAGTATATCTAAATCACTTATACTAGAAATAGGGAAAAATATATCATTGTTAATACCTCTGCATCCACAATCCTGACAGGTGTAATTATCTCTAGCCAATATCTCATAGCGTTTAACTTCCCATTCGTCTTTTTCTAATAAATCTTCATATTTCATTTTAGTGTGCAGATATATTAATTAAAAATTCCAAAAACGTTCATCTTGTTGGTCCATATCCAAACCATCATTATAATATTCCCAATTATACGAGTCCGTCGAATCATTGGACATACTTTCTTTTATTTCTTCATAATGTTCATCCTCATAAAGCCATCTAAAATCCTGACAATCTGAATACCAAAAAGTGCCATTGTCATTATGAGGTATACCTCTCCAATACTGTGCTATCAATGCTAAATGTTCTTCACTTAACTCAAAAGTTCTCCAATTTGAAAATTCACAATATAGCAACTCATATAGCTGTGAACCTGTCATTTTCACAATATCCTCTTGATGAATAGAATCTTCGTTGAACTTTAATAAAGAACATTGGCATTGATATATTTCCTCTTCTTTTATATATGTTATTTTAAATCCTATAGCTATATTATTATGTGGATTAGTAATTAAGTTAAATTGTGGTTTTAGCAATTCTTTTGAAATATTCCTTATACCAACTAAACCATTTTTATTTAAAATGAAAAGCAACTCACTATTTTTTATTGATTTCACATCTATATATGTTGGAGCAATGACTTTTAGCTTATTACAAAAAATAATTCCTTTCAGTTTCACTGTTGAACCATCATACATTGTAATTTCCTTACTTGACTTATATATTACAATGGTGTCATTTATAGAAGAAGCTGAATAAACACTAATTCTTTTTATTATCCAATCATTTTCACTATATTTTTTCCCAAACTGCAACCTAGGACATTCATCTATAAGCAAACCTTCTCCTTGAGGTAAATTATTACATAAAAAATCATACTCATTTTCAATTTCTTCACGAGTTTCTTCTACTAAATGTCTAGGGATATATGAGACAAGTTCCTTATTGACAACAATAGAACACATTTTATCACACTTCAATTCTTTTACTAATTCGTCACCATATTCAATTTCAGTATTTCCCCAATAAGTTGTTTTCCAATAAGATTCAACAACTATTCCAAAATTAAGAATAAAATAATTAGTTCCAATTTGACAATTATTAAACCCGCCTATAATCATACTACCTTGCAAATCATACAAATCATATATCCCATAATATTTATCTTCCCAATCATTACCTAGGTGCTTATATTCATCATCTCCTGCAATAAAATAACCATTAATATAATGAATGGCATGATACTTTACGGGAATAACCTCCTTTCCCTGCCAATTATAACATCCCCAAATACCATTCCATGTGCAATTAGGTTCAGGTTCTTCTATAGCTCCCCAATTAACAAAAACATAGTCCCAATTTCCACTTCGTTCTATTTTAGAATATATTGTAGGAATGACTTCTTGACCATTAAAATTAACTAATCCTTGACGGTGAGTATCTGCATCCTCAACAAGTATAGTCCCTCTGCATATCATATCATTCGAAACTATTTTGGGAAACTTTAATATTGGAATAGGATTACTATATTTTATTCGAAAGAGCTCCCTTCCTGATGCGTCTATCACTCCCCATCTATTGTCTAATAAAACACTATATCTATCATTTTCAAATTCTTCTCTGTTATCAAATCTGTCATAAACAAAAGGTATAACAGTCCAACCTTCTGCATTTACTACACCATATTTTTCATCACGTTTACAAAGTAATCTGTCATTCTCTAAGAGAATAATTGGTATTTCAGACCATACGTCATAAATTCCACAGTCATAATCATCCACCATTATGTAATCATTATCACCTTCCTTTGCTGAATAAAAATTCATATCATCATGACTTTTAAATAAATGTTTGTATTCTAGTGCATGACAGTATTCTGAAAATAGAGGCTTATCCATAATTATTCTTTAATTCAATACGATGCACAAATATATAAAAAGATAAAAACAAAAACAATAAATAGAATTTATACAGAATAAAGAACAAGGTTATTATAAATCAATGTATTGTAACTCTATTTGATGTAATATTACTATTTTCCATACCGCCTTCCTGATTTAATATCCTCTCAAGTATTAAAATTAGTTTCTTATTAAAAAAAGCCCCAAACCTTATTAATGGTCTGGAGCTTTATTCTTGTCCTGTTCTGTCATATTGGTAGATTCTTATTCAAAGGTAAATACCATCTTGCCAAGTTCATACCCACTAACAGTTTTTCCATCTATCTTCCTGCTTGCTTTCTCCACATTGTAAAGAGTGCAATTCTCTATCAGGGTAGCTTTGGGGGACAACTTGATTCCCAATCTGCCAAACTCATCCTTCAACTTGCCTTTCAATTCCTGATTGCTGATAAAGCCAGGCTGATATATAGCCAAGAAAACTTTATCAACTTGTTTCTTGTCCTCTACAGCTTTTAGCATCTTCTCCCTGTTCCATCTAAGAGTATTCATTTCAGATTCCTTCAAATACCTTTTGATTAGTGGAAATTCTGGATATTCCTGTTCATAAGATTCAGAAGGGGAATCCAGATAATCTTTTAGTAATTGCTCATAACTGACAGTCATAGCCTTTGCCAGTTTTATATTGAAATCCTCCCATTCATTCTGGTTGGTAAGCTCAAATTTCTCTGATTGCATAAAACTGTCCCTGATGCTGATTCCATCCTTGTATGTCTTCCTTAGTGCCTGCTTATAAATGAAGGATTGTTTTTTCAGATTGTTATACACCATCTTGCCATTAATGATGGAGACCAGTTCAGTGTCTAGGTTCATCCTCTTAATATAGGTCTGTCTCTCTTCCTTATCCAGCTTGCTCCATCCGCTTAACAACTTGTCAGCTTCCTTCTCTTTGTCCTGCATCAACATCTCAAACTCTTCATCGCTCATAACATTCTTATTGGTGGAGAACAGATGGACTATCACATTCCTAAAGATGTTCTGGTATTCATCATTGATTCTGATTCTGCCTGCTATCTGTTCCATAGTAGTACTTATATCCACCAAAGTCTGCGTTTTGTATGCGTCACTAGCTACTATTATCAGCCCGTTATTGGTGAAAAGGTTGCATCCCTGAAAGCATTTCTTTGTAAAGAAATTAATCTTCTTATTGGGACTACTGACTGATTCAATCTGGTATTCGCCCAACAGTTTGTTATTTCTAATCCTGTCAGCACAGCATATCTTCACATCATCTGGATTCAGCTTCAACGTATCTGCTATCTGCTTGATACTGGTTACAGAATTGATGAAAATATATAGTTCTTCCACCTTGCTGACATTGCCGTTTATGTCTGGGAGTGATATGCCTTCATCCAAAAATATCTGTATGAATCTAGCCAGTCCTTTGGTTAATTGCGTGACCTTGTATCTGATAGGAGTTATTTTCGTCACTCCATTCCATTGGACTTTGTAATGTGGAAGCCGTTTCAGGAAATCTATCTCAAAGTCAAGGTCAATTGGAGTGGCAGACAAAAAAGAATAATGCCTGAACTTCTGTATTTCTTCCATCAAGCCATTAATTGCATCATATCTGAAATCCATGTCTTCCAAAATTAAATGGTATTCATCTACCAAGACTTTCCACCCTTCTGTACTGCTCAACCATCCAATTAATTTGGGCAGACTGTCATAGGTCACGGCTATCTTATATGTGGTATTGTTTTTGATATATTTCCTGAACTGGTATTCTCTTACACCACCATAACATTTGAATATTTCATACCTGTTATTCTTATCTGCTGCTATGCTATCCACCAAGTCCTTGAACGGACATACGATAATATAGTTGCTACTGCAATTTGCAGCCACATAAGTGCCACCTACATCTGTCTTTGTCTTGTTTACGATGCCAAAAGGAATACCATCTTTAAATCTTTCTAATTCGCCCAAATATCGGGCATTGCCACCATTAATGATTTCTTGTTTCATTGTGTTTAGATTAACTTAGATTTATAAAATTGTAATCTGTGTATTTGAAATATCTGACTTTAGATTAAGTTTAAGTAGGGTTATTTTTTTCTTCCTATATAGGGACGCTTTGAAGAAAAACTCGTCCATAAGAATAAAATAATAAGCGTATTACTACGCCTATTACTTTACCGCTGACTTAGCATAGTCAAGCAATCTAAATGTTATGTCTTGTATTATATAGTTTATGGCGGAAGCGTCTTTTAAAACTTTAGTTTAAAAGTTTTATGAAGAAAATACCTCTTATTATGTTAGCTTGGCAACAGGGTTAGAACTAAAAAATCATTCCTGTTCCTGTTTATGATGCGGTAGGTAGATTGTGTAGGTCTTGCCTTGAACCATTTTGCGCTTTTTGATGTATCGGTCAGTAGCCCAAAGCCCGATGTGAAGCCTTGTGTCCTTAATACCGTGCTCCAGTGCCATTTTACGAATGTCTGCGTAGGTCAGTTCTTTCATTTGAAGTAGATTTAGGTTTGTAGTGGTGAATCTGGGTGATGAGAAACTCGGTCATTTCTGACTTTCAATCACATTGCAAAGGTATAAAGTCCCGACCGCATCACCAAACAACAAGTCGAAATTGTGGAATATTCGAGTAGAGGATGCGATAAAGCAAAAATTCTCCCCATAGTCGTAACTGTTCGGGGAGAATATGATGTTCAGGCTTACCAGAAGCCTTGATTTCCTCGAAAACTTGTCAGCCCTGATTCCTTTTATCCAATAAGGCTGTAGTGATTTCTTTTATATGAGTGAATCTTTCATTATCCAACAAGCCTATTTCCAAAGCCTTATTGATAAACTGCATAATTGCATCCTTACTGATACCAATTTTAACGCACTTGATAATCATTTCTCTAAAACTGTCATGTAAGTCTGATTGCTTTCCAACAGATAACTGTTTCACATATTGTTTTGCCACATCAGAATCAGAAGTGGAAGATTGGGAGAATTTTTCTATCTCGCTTATAAGGGACGTGATTTCATTGTCATAACTACACAGTTTCCCATTTTTCAAATGCCCTACCTGTGATTGTAGTTCAACAGCCTTATTGATTTTAGATGCAAAAAATTGAGTATCTAACAGAGTATCGAAGGTGATATTATTAGTTGCATCGTTCGTAGGCTTTGCTTCATTGAGAGAATTTGTCTCCATCTTGCCCATATTAAAAATGCCATTATTTAAACTTTTGAAAGCATTAGAGACTTTCTTTGCTTTATCTTTACTGTTTAAATGAGAATAAACTTTGTCTATCATTTTTGTATCTTCATGTCCTGTCGCTATAATAACAGTTTCCTTGGGGATGCCTTTTCTACACAATATTGTGATAAAAGTATGCCTTGCTGTATGTGTATGCAGTAATTTATAAAGAGGTTGGGTTTGTTTAATCCCGTTTTCTTCATAAGTGATAGGCTCGTCTAATCCTGCTTGTTCTGCTACTTCTTTTAAGGCTTCATTGACAATGGACTTTCTTTCTTTATAATATAATAATTCTTTATTCTCATATTTAGATATAATTTCTTTGGCTAATGGCAATAGTGGAATTATAGCTCTGGCTTTTGTCTTTTGTTGTATAATAGAGATGGTTCCTGCTTCTTCATCCATTTCATTATCTCCATTAAAGAATTTTTGCATATCTCCAATTCGTTGCCCAACTAAGCATTGTAATATGAATAAGTCTCTGATTTCTGTATATTTCTTTATTTGTCTTTCTGTTCCCGTGATGATATGCTTGTAGAATTTATTCAGTTGCTCTTCTGTTAATGAAACTTTTTTGTTATCTGCTAATTCTTTGTTGGATTTATCTTTCACGAACTCAAAACTGTTTAAATTGCTGTCAGACCATTTGAAAGGAATATCCAGTCTTTTATCTGCTATCCCTAGTAAATTAAATATAGTTCCTTTAATTATGTTACGCAAAGTGTTATGAGGATGCAATGGGTTTTCTTTTATGATTTGCTTTTGGTAGCGATTGATAGTATCTAAATTCATGCTCTCCCATGTATTGGGGATTTCATTCTCTTTGAGAAAACGCTCGAATTTGTCTATGTTAGAACGATATTGTTTCTTACTGCTTTCTGCACAAGTCTTTGCTTCTATAATTTGTTTCATTATAAAAGTTGCGGGTTTCTGTAATTCTTTCTTCATCCTATCTTTATATATGTGTTGTTTTAATAGTTTCATACTTTCTCCAATCTCGTCTGGATGCATACAAAGATAATGCTTAAATTCGATGAAATATTCTTTTAGTTTTGTGTTTTTTATTCCTAGATATACGCGATTTAAAGTATCGTAGATTTTAAGATATGCTTCAATACTTTTTGAACTCACATCAAGCGAAACTGTCTGCCCTTCTCTCCCAAGGAAATATTGGTATAATTTAAAGTTAGCAAATATAAAGCTGTTTATGTAAAGCATAGGAATCATATCGTATTCCATATCAGTAAAGCTAATACCTGTATCTTGAACATACCCATTATTTTTTAGTAAAGCAGTTCGATACGTTATGGAATGCATGACAATCATTTTACTACATTCATTCTTGTCAAAATCAAACTTTGAAAAAGAATAAACATTATTGTATTGTATGTTATTGGGCTCAACTATTTCAGGAAGAGAATTATTGGCATACCTTTTAGTATAAGGAGTTAGTATCATATCGACCTCATACCCCAACTTTATAAGAAATTCCAAATATGATGCAAATTGAGTTTTATCAAACCAATCGTCAGCATCTAAAACTTTTATATATTTTCCTTTAGCTTCTGACAATCCTCTATTTACACATGAACCATAATTTCCGTTTTCTTTGTCTATTACTCTGAATGTTGCGGGATACCTGTCTTGATATTCATAAGCAATCTTTAATGAATCATCTTTACTGCCATCATTGATAATCAATACTTCATAGGTATTCATTAAATTATCTGCAACTATCAATGAATCCAAGCATCTGCGCAGATAATCTTGCATGTTATATGTCGGAACAACGATTGTTAGTACCTTCTCCATTTGCTTATAATTTATTAAGTTCTAATACTTTTTCTATAATTGGTGCCATATCGTAATATTTATATTCGGCTAACCTTCCACCAAAAATTACGTTTTGTTCTTTGTCGGCAAGTTTTTTATATTTAGCATAAATATGGTATTGGTTTTGTCATTGACAGGGTAATAAGGCTCCATACCATCACGCCACTCCGTTGAATATTCCTTTGAAATGATGGTCTTTGGACAGGCATAGGCCTCCGACCCGAACATTTCGAAGTGCTTGTGCTCGATAACGCGGGTGTAGGAAACATCGCGCTCGGTGTAGTTCACAACGGCGTTACCCTGGAAATTGGGTTTGTCGATGATTTCCTGCTCAAAGCGCACGGTGCGGTAGTTGAGCTTACCGAAGCGGTAGCCGTAGAACTCGTCTATTTTTCCCGTGAAGACAATCGTGTCGGCAAGGCTTTCCCAGTAAGTCCTGTCATTAAAGAAGTCGGCACCGGTCTTTGTCTCAATGCCGCTGAGCAGACCTTCTATAAGTTTATTGTAGCCTCCGATGGGTATGCCTTGGTACTTGTCGTTAAAGTAGTTGTTGTCGAACACGAGGCAGACGGACAGACGCTTGATGATAAATGCTGGCAAATCGGTACACTTGTGTAGCCTTTGATTAGGCGTTCATAAATGTCTTTACCGATGAGCACCTGTGCCTGTTCCTCAAGGTTACGAGGGTCCGTAACCCCATCTGCTCGTATCTTTGTAACTGCCTCGGCCCACTGCTCATCAATCTTTGCCTGCGCAGCTTCAGGCGTAGTAACACCCCACATCTGGTAAAACGTATTCATGTTGAACGGCAGGTTGTAGAGCTTGCCTTTGTAATTTGAGACAGGAGAATTTGTATAACGGTTGAACTCGACAATTGAATTTACAAAGTCCCAAACTTGTTTGTTTGATGTATGGAATATGTGTGCCCCATACTTGTGGACGTTGATGCCCTCGATGTTCTCGCAATAAACGTTGCCACCGAGGTGCTGACGCTTGTCTATGACAAGGCATTTCTTGCCTTGCTTCTTTGCAAAATATGCGAACGTAACCCCGAACAGACCTGAGCCAACTATCAGATAATCGTATTGTTTCATCGTAATTTAAATTATTCTTTTTATAATTGGAATATGTTTCATCATCCAAACTGAAGTGACGCACAGAAGATACATCAGAAGAAACTTCAACAGCATATTGCCGTCACAAATGTGAAGATGCCCGATAATTGTAAACCCCGCCCCTTGTATCAAATAAATACCAAGACTTAAGTACTGTAACGGGCTGCATTTGCAGCTTTCAGACGGACAGTGGCAAGAGATTTCTCCAAATCATGATATTTGAAAAAAGTAAACACACCAAGTACCGTACTTGTGCATGGGATGTTTGTGTAAGTTATAAAATATCTGTAATGCTCAGGGATATATAACGTCAAGCACATTGTCCCCACAAACATTACTATTCCACTTGCGGCAGAACAAGCATACAGCCTTCTCCGTGTTTTCTTTGAAATGTCAAAGTTGCCTATGTAATATCCGGCAACGATAAAGTACAGGAAGCGTGACCCCATGATATAAATGTCAGACAAGCCGCTACGTGTCGTGAATGTAGTACTTAACGGAGGAATGCATCCAAGAACCAAGCCCATTATAAGGAACAGCCGAAGCAGCCGCCTGTCGGAGTTGAGCACGAAGACCGCAAAGAACGGCAACGAAAGGCAACGAAAGGTAAATTAAGATTAGCGGTACAAAAAACCACATGAAGCCGTTGAAGTCGAACAGGCAGAATTTCGTCAGTATTTCAGTTATTGGCAATACATCTTCACCATCGAGGTAAGTCTTTGCAAAATATTGCGTCATGTATAAAACGTTCCACGCAAATAACGGAATAGCCAAACGCTTCAGCCGTTTGTCGTAAAATCGTTTTACCCTCCCCGATTTGTTATAATCTGTTAACGCCAAATGGCTTACCAGCGTGAATCCCGAAATCATAAAAAACACGTTGACCGGCCATAAGAAAAAGCTGTGTGTGGTCAAGCCTATATACCAGTCCAAAGACGGTGTGCCCGAAAAACCATGCACCTGACCGTTCGTGCAATGAAGAAGCAGTACGCCGGCGCAGGCCACAATGTTCAACACATCAATCCAAACCACACGTTTATTTTCCATTATCAATTCTCTATTTCGTATTTCAGATAATCCATTGAGTCTTTTATTTCCTGCTCTATGAGCGGGGTGAGGCGTTGGTAGTCGATGCATTGCTGCCAATCAGTGCTGGCGTCGTCGTTGTAGTTTTTGTAGAGGATGCCATAGCGCGAGAGAATGTCATACATGCGGGTGTTCTGCGAGCCAGTCTCCGTGTCGGCGTTCTTCATAGCATGGACAAACTCCTTTTGGAATTTCAGCGCGAAGACCGTGGCGTGGAACGAATCCATGCATAAGTAGGAGGCGTGCCTCAACAGATAGACCCACTCGTAAGGGCCTGCGTCCTGATAGGTCATACCATCGCCATAAACCCGCAGACGGTTATAACATTCCAGATTGATTACCTTTTCTATTCCGGTAAAGTATTTCACGTCCTGCACCATGCGTTCATAGACATCCGTCCGTTTGTCACCGACGAAGTAACAGAAGATATACTTGTCAGGGACGGTGAACTCTATCTCGGCCCTGTTGCCGAACGTCTCCCATTCCTCTGCCGAGAGCAGATAGGTGGGGTCAACAACCAGATTTATGTCATTACGCCCTAGCAATTTACTGAACAGTTCTACTGAGCGTTGCTCCCTCACTGCTATGTGGGCGAACTTGCCAAGCGCGGTTCTCATCCTGTCTTCCACGGCAGGGTGAATTGTTGGCTGCGAGATGCTAGAAGAATAAGCCACGCATTTTGTCCCGTCGTTGACAAATTCAAGGAACATCATGGGATTGTATCCACCGCAAAACGGATTCCAAATCTGGTCGCTGCCCGTGATGAACAGGTCGGCATCGGCAACAACTTTCTTATAGTCGGCATAGGTGAAAAGTCGGCGCATGTTGAAATTGCCGTCCTCAAAGGTAAACCTATAGACTTTGCGCTTCTGCAGGTTGCCGTAATACCATCTTTTTGCGAAGAACTTATATCTCGGACATTTGCTCAGAAAACCGAGAACACGATGATTGGGCAGCCGCAGGATTATCGGCTCATTATTGTCTGACTGACTATTCCGTGCCATCGCATCCTTTTTCTCTTTCAGTCTGTTGATTTGCTTTTCGGACAGAAATATCCTCAAAATAGGCTTTAACGCGGCAAGAATGTAATGCCTGAATGTCGGCGGTGGCGTCTCACGCCTGTTGTAGATGAACTCCACATCATGCCCCATCTTGCGCAGCACATTGTTCAAGGCATAGCTTTGCAGGCATGTGCCGAAATTGGGATGCGGGGCAAAAGTAATTAGTTTGATTTTCATAATTGATTTCACAATAAGCTACTGTGTACTTCTCCAATTAATTCCTGTTCTGATAATCTTGGCCGGATTTCCTGCTACAATACTATTGGAAGGTACATCTTTTGTTACTACGGAATTTGCCGCGACAACCGAATTATCCCCTATCGTTACACCTTTTAATATCATTGCACGATAGCCTATCCAGACGTTATCCCCTATTATGACAGGTTTAGCGGTTCTATAAGCGACATCTTCAATATAGTGCCCGTCATAGTCTCTTATAACAGCGCCACGGGCTATATGTGCATTCTTCCCGATTTCTACATATTTTGCGCAGGTAATGGTAACATCCTCATTGATAAAGCCGCCTTTTAACACCAATTTGCCTGAATGTGTAATCCACACGTTCGTATTTTCATTCAGTGCAAAATTTCCATTCACTTCCAATGTAGTCCACTTATCCATTTGTAGTTTAGTAACATTTGGTGAACTTATCACTCTACGCAATCCCATAGTAAGGCGACTATTTAATTTTACACAAGCCGTTTTATCTAATTGGATATAAGAGCCACTAAAAATAAGCCATTTACCACTATTGCGATAAACATTCTTTCTAAAAAAGTTATACCTAAATGTCTTTATCAAACTAGTAAAAGACATCTGCCGTATAAGATTGCCATATCTAATTAAACGTTTTCTTACTTTTGACCAAAAAGTTAATCCGTAAGGGGATATATATATATTTATAACATGACGGTAACCTTTGGTTTGTAGAACAGAATAGAACTCTTTTCTCAATTCTTCAGACCATCCATCGCTCGGGTCGTAAGGTTGTATTAAATGGATGTTTTTCTTAGTAGCATTAGGCAGAGTGTACTCGTGTAAATAAAGTTGGGATTTTGCATTATTTAACACATCCATCCCTTTTTGATTGTTAACGATAACCACCGAATAACCTTTTGATCGTTCAGGTACAGGAGACATCAATTGTTCTATTCCCCAGAAATCACCTAAGGATATATCAGCATAACGGGGAAAGCCTTTGAAGGGACATTCAAAACAAGAGGGTCGTACAGTAAAACCTGTATCCAAGAAAGCTGTCATATATGGATCATATTTCTTGTTTTTCAAGTATACGTTACCGTTTTCAAATTCTATCTTTGTCGTCAGATTTCCCCAAGGATGTTTTTTGTCTTTATATTTAAATTTGACAGTTTTCGTTTTCGATTTATATTTCTCCTCCAAGTCATTTAAATACTCCCTGAAAAACAAAGGAGAAGAAACGCCCTTGCAGATGAAATCACAAGTATAAAGATTGTCATACTTTTTGCGGAGAAAATTAAGTAGTCCGGCAATTTGACAAGGCGTTGAACACACAAAGACCTTTTCACCACCTGTCAATAACTCTTTGATTTCTTTGTATAAATGTTTTGGGTCGCTTTGAAGATATTTTGAACTTCTAATTTTAGGCAATAGACTTCTATCCTTTGTGACAATACCTTTCAATCCGAAATTTTCATCATATACTGCTCCGGCAACATAGGCTCCGGCATCAAAGAAATTCTCAGCCAACACGGAAAACAATCCTCCCGACGTGCTGTCTATTCTTGTTTCATCATCCAATGCATAAGATGCAAATATTTTTGGAGTGTTCCAGTTCTCTTCGCATGCATCCTTAACATTTAGCTCAGGACATACTTTCTCGCATAAACTACAGTCAATACAAGTTTTATTGTCTACTACAGGATAAAGGAAGCCCTCTTCATCCCTTTTCATGCTTATGCTCTGTTTAGGGCATATCTCACTACAAGCCCTACATCCGCAACATTTGGTTTTATCTGTTATTTGTATCATATTGTTATTATCACCAAATCTTATCAACTCTACGTTTAACGGAACCTAATAATGATAGGAATTTCTCTGGTAAAATCCTGTATAAATCATAGTGTATTCTATCATTCTTACAATGTGACCCCAAATAATCTATAAAATTGAATTTCCTCCCAACCGCACATTTAATAAGTTTATCTATCCTTCCATCGTATTTATAATCTATGCCATCCAAACACCCGTTCTTTTGATAATAATTCAATGTTGCTCTTATCCCTCTTTCCAACGTGATAGTTTGACGATAATCTGGTATTATCCGCTTTAATTTTGAGTTATCAAATACAGCGTTAAGAGACCTGTCTCCGACCAACTCATCCTTGTAACAAGGCAAAATCTTCACTATTTGACTTGTTGGGATGGATACAATGTCTTTGCTCTTACCTAATATATCATACAATATTTCCAGCATTTCTCTCCAAGTATAGACGAAATCTCCCACAAGGTTAATGTCCTCATTGTATGCTCTCTCATTCAAGTATAATTGAACAAAATTATAAGCAAAATCTTTGGTGTGCGTCAATGTACATTTAGTAGTGCCATCGTCCCAAAGGAACATGGCTTTATCATTTAAAATTCTGGCAACTATTGTCCAATGATATCTTGCAAGTGGCGCTATACCAAAAGGAATACGGGTGTCACCGTATGTAATATACGGACGCACTATCGTATATTTACATTTCACGTCTTTAGAGTTAGCCCAAAGCCATTTCTCACAAGCATATTTTTTTATGCTATAAGGTAAGTTTATATTGGGTTTGGGGCTGTCTTCGGATATAATGCCGTCTTCGAAACTTCTACGGAATACACAAGCAGAAGAGATGAAAATAAACTGCTTGCATTTATCTTTGAAAAAGTCAAAAGTAGTTTTCAAATCACGTTCAGTAAAAGACAGGAAATCCACTACAACATCAAATTGTTCCCGTTTTATTTTACGGCTCATATCATTCACATCCCTTACATTTGTTTTAATAATTCTCACCCCTTTAGGAATTTCAGAAATGTGGTGCCCTCTATTTAAAACACTCACAGCATGTCCGCATTCCAAACTTCTCAAAACTATATCGGTACTCAATACACCCGTACCTCCTATTATAAGTATCTTCATAAGTGCAACAGTTTCTTTTTTATTATGCTGACTAATTCGTTTCTTTGCTCCTTTTCTATACCAATGTAAAAAACAGAAAGAAAAACAAACGCTATGACTATTATAACAAGCAAAGCATACTGTAAATAATTTCCAGACAGAAATTTTGCGGCTATTAATGATGGGACAAATGCCACAATACTAACTTTTACACAAGGAACGAATACCGACTCAATGTCTTTACCACTAAATCCCGCTAGCTTTATCAACAATATTGGTTTCACAATCATTGCTAAAATAATCGTTACTGCTATGCCTGTGTAAGACAAGAACACAGGCGAACAGCCTAATTTGAATGCTATATATATTATAGGGAATTGTAAAGATAAGACCAATGGGCTAATCAATGCGTTAGTTCTAACTTTTCCACAAGCGTAAAGTCCCGTATAGAAACAAGTGTCTAAGGTGCTAAACAAACTTTGCAAGACAATAAGTTGCAAAAATATGATCGTATAAGGAGGTACATTCACAAGCCATAATTCCAAAAGCGGTTTCGCTACCACGTATATTGGCAGACTTAATAACAGCATAAGGAAAAAAGAATATTTGGCTGTATTCATGGTAAGTTTTCTGGATTCAATTTGCTCACCTGCCGCATACAATTTCACTATCTGTGGATCTGCAGCCAGTTTGAAATTATTGACAAATTGATTGGCGGCCATGTTAACTTGCAGTGATATTGCCCTTGCGGCTACCAACTTCGGCCCAAAAAACATCTGTAATAGGATGGTTGTGCCTTGACCTGTCAGAGCATGGGCTGCGTTGCCCAATAAACTCCAACTGGAAAAACTAGTTATTTCTTTAAACTTTGTCCTGTCAAATTCAAATTTGTACTTTGTCTCTTTAAATTGCCGCATGCAATATATACGGTATATACTCATAATGAGAAGCTGAACCAAGAATAGCAGGACCGCATAAGTTTCCAACCTATCGTAGCCCACAATTGGAAGAAGATAAAGTATGGAGAGTTTTAACACGACCTCGAATATGCTTGCGTATGCATAAATTTGCATACGTTCATGTGCTATGATTGTAGCTGTATAAGGTACCTGTGTAATTGTGATTACTGATGCTAGTATTGAAAAGTGGTAAGCAAATATAGCTGCATCAAATCTGTTTGCCATAATTCCTAATTTGTTCATTACAAACCACAAACCAACTGTTTCAGCTATCAAAACTACTATAAGCGAGAGCAGTAGATGAGCATTGAGTACAGTACAAAACACTGTACTCAGACTTGAAGATTCTTTCTTACCAAGCTCTAAAGTAATAAAACGTGACGAGCCATTGCTCAATGCTGAGTTAAGAAACGAAAGCAGTAATACAATGCCACCAACCGCATTGTATATACCATAATCTTCTACTCCCAATATATGTAGAATAACACGAGAAGTATAAAGGTTCACCAACATCAGAAACAGCATCCTGATGTATAGTAACAATGTATTCTTTACAATTCGCTTGTTGTTAGCAGAATCTGTGGTCATTAGAGTTATTAATTTACAGTTTTACCATTCTATTTTGTGGAAGTGATAATTTATCACTCGACAAAAAACAGAACGTATCTATTCCTGTCAACCCATTGGGTTCGTTGAAAACATACCCTTCAAAATTATTTTCTTCCAAGATAGCCTTAAAAGCAGCTCCATTTTCAAAATCTGTTAGGCATTGCCCCAATATTCCAGGTGTATCATTATCAACAAAATAAATTTCTACAAATTTTATAACAGATTTCACACTGTTATTAGCATCTCTATCTTTCTTCCAATCAGGATTTGACGTAATGTCGCATAACAATTCTATTGGTTGCTTTAAATCTACAAAAGATTTCTTGCCTTTATAGTAAAATTCATGAAAGCTGTTATTGAATATATTGATTCCATTTTGATGAAAATCACAAAGAATAGCAGTAATCGTCATATATCCTCGCAAATCAAGAAATGTCATAATCAGTTTAAATTATATACCCCACCAGAGATTCGAACTCTGCCCTGCATCTTTTGAATAAGGATATGGCATTATCGTTGTACGGCCTGAAAATCATGAGCACTTGTCCTCGATGCAAATATCCTTGACTACTTGCATTTCAGCCTTTCCGCTTGTCAACTACAAAAGCTGTATGTATTCGGGCTGTACCTCCACGGCAGCGGCAAGGAGACTGGGAAGTTCTACGAACAGACGTTTGATATGTGCCCCTTGGATTTTCTGCAAATTCCCTTCATATCCGTCCAGAGGACCGCCTACGATGCGCACTTTCCTACCTATCATATCGGAGGATATTTCTTCGGGCGTGTAATAACACGGATTTTCGGAGGACTCAACGGCATGGATGAAACGTTGCATGTCGCTTTCCCTGACCGTCATCGGGATTTTGTATCCGCCGCGCAGGTAACGATATTGCACGGTATTGTATTTCTCGACTATAGGGTCAACTGCCAGCCGCGTGCCATTCACAAAAAGCAGATCCTGAATGAAGGGCACTTCCTCCCGACAACGCCTCCCGTGCTTCACAGAAAGTTTCCACACCATAGGTGTGAATACCTCCATCCCCAAGTCCTTGAACAGCTTGTATGCCGGTTGTTTGGCGTTGCACCGCTTAAGATCGCGCATGACGAACCATAGCGGACGGTCTTGTATAGGGGTATGGAAGTCGTTCATTTTTCAGGTATGGGCATCTTTTCTAATCCTGCAAACTGCCGTAATCCACACGGCAACAAGCAGTTACAAAAACCAAGCTATTGACTTCTATTAAGTCCATAAGATTGTTTCATCGCCGTCACTACTCATAATAGCGTTTGTGTTGGTATTGAGTTTCATGACGTTTTTTGTCCGTCTCCTAATATGAGATGGATATTTTTTGTGAAACAGCTAAATACCAATATTTTACAAAGTTTTCATAAAAAGATTCCGTCAACAAATTGCTTAATCCGTTGCCGCTTCATGAAAAATAAGCGCAAATAAATTTGTCAAAACACTTGATGTTTAATTATTTTTACTACCTTTGCAGCAGAATATCCATCTCATATTAGGAGACGGACATTTTTTTGAAACGGTCGTTTGCGTCAAATCCCCTCCAAAATCATACGGTTTACCTTGTCCACTTCGCTTGACTTTATCGAGTCGAGGTAGATTTGTGTGGTCGTTTCCGAATCGTGCCCGAGGCCTTCGCTTATGACTGCCAACGGTACGTCCCTGCCACGTGCAATGGTGGCCCAACTGTGGCGCGTATAATACATTGACAATGACAGCGGCAGTCCTGCCTGATTTGCTATGTCCTTCAGAATCCTGTTGATTTTCCTCATCTGATTCTGGTACTGCCTGCGCTCGCTTCCGTCCTCACGGGTAATGATTGGCAGGAGATAACTCGTGCCGTTGGACTTGTATTTGTCTATGATGTCCTGCATCTGCTTGGTCCATTCTATCGTCATGAGCTGTCCCGTCTTCTTGCGGCGGTATGTCAGGCAGCCGTTGTTCAGGTCGGTCTTCTTCAGGTAAGCCATATCTATGAAGGACATTCCGCGCGTGCAGAAGCTAAACATGAACATGTCCCTCGCGAAATCCATACTTGGCTTTCGCGACAAGTCCAAGCCGTTGATTCTCTTGACTTCACTAAACGATAGGCTCCTTTTTACAGTCTTATCTATACCACAATAGACGTTCCTGAACGGATGGCGGTCGGGTGTCAACCCCTTTTCTACTGCCAACTTGTAGTTGGTACGCAGGATACGCATATAGAAGGAGGTACTGTTGCGTGCCAGTCCGCATTTCCGCATCCATGCCTCGTAGAGTTCCATAAGCACGCCGTCCATCATGTCGAACGTCAGGTCAACACCCTTGCGGAAGTACGTGAAGCTGTTAAGCATCGAACGGTATGTCTCGGATGAGCGCACCTTGCCTATCTGTTTCTTATGGCTTATCTGCCCCCGGATGAAGTTAAACACGCTGTCCGTCGTGTCTATACCAGACGAGAATCGGGCGGCGAGTTCGTCAAGGCTTACCTTGACGGTTGCCTTTTCGTTTTCCTGCACCATCCGCTGTAGCCTGTTCAGTTTCCACTGTAGGGCAGATTCTACCGAAACAAGGTGGGCGTAGCGTGGCGAGAACGGCGTGGGCAGGGCTATCCTCCCAGTTTTGCCATCCCATTCCTCGGCGAAAATTTTATACTCGCTCGTTATCCTGCGCACCGCGCGTCCGTATATCAGTTGAAACACTATTGAGCCTTCCTTGCCCGGCGTTGTTGACGGCCTGAATTTTAGTTTTATAGATGTCATGGTCCAATGTTTTCTTGTTCTTTATATAAATGTCGGCGACAAATGCCACATTATTATATATTGGGGCAGAGCTATATCCCAAACTACCCATAGATTCTGCGCCAAACGATTTTCCGTTCTAAGCCAAACGATTTTTCAACCTGCTGAGATCGATTTTCGGATGTACTGATTCCGTCTTACGCACTCTTTCATACTGATCCCCCCACTCTACCTCCCACAAACAGTTTTTCGCCCAAAAAGGTTCGCTTCCTTCATACCTCTTCTGTACCAACGTTTTAAGGTGAACTTTCTACCGTCCTATCCTTCACCAGGATTTCACCGGAAAACGGGTTGTCCGCATGAAACTGTTTTTAACGAATTTGCAGTTGCATTGGTTTTCAACACGTTACGGTGAAGGGCTTGACAAAGGCTTTTTCATGTCGTATATTTGCAAACGAGAAAACACCGAAAACACAAAGCATAATGGACATCAAAAAGATTGCATGCAACGCCGTAAGACGGTGGAACGAAAAACGTATGGCAGGAAGGGCGAAGGACGTGCTCCGTAGTGTTACGCCGCAGGCAGAAACCACTGCGGCCATGGCCAAGACCGGTGCGGCCGAAGCCGGAACCGCCACGCCGAGTCCCACATCCGTCCCGCAGCACGCGCCAAACGTCCTCAGAACAGCGGAAGCAAAGGCTGTTCAAAGCGAAACACCTTCCCTGAAAGCCGCCGACCTCGAGTCAGCCCTCGGCGACTTCCTCGCCGAACGATACGAGTTCCGCTTCAACGTGCTCACCGAAGCCACGGAGTTCTGCCACCTGTCTGATAAGAGCAACGGAACCTTCCGGCCCGCCACGGAACGCGACCTGAACGCCATCTGCCTCGAAGCACACCGCCACGGCATCGACTGCTGGGACCGAGATGTGGCACGTATGGTGCATTCCGCAGACGTAAGGGAATACCATCCCTTCCGGATGTATTTCCAACGGCTCCCGGCATGGGACGGACGCGACCGACTGCACGGACTGGCCGCCCGTGTGTCGGACAGTCCTCTGTGGATACAAGCTTTCCACCGGTGGATGCTCGGACTGGCCGCGCAATGGGCCGGACTCTCCGACGGACTGCACGCACACAGCACCGCGCCCCTGCTCGTCAGCGACGAACAAGGACTGGGAAAGTCCACCTTCTGCCGCGCCCTGCTGCCACCGGAGTTACAGGATTACTACACCGATAGCGTAGACCTCGCGCGTCCCGATAAGGTGGAACGGCAACTCACAGAGATGGGGCTGCTGAATCTGGACGAGTTCGACCGCATACCCGAGAAGAAACACCCGCTCCTGAAGAACCTCATGCAGCTCTCCGCCCTCAACCTGCGCAAGGCGTACCGGCGGCACAGCCAAGCCCTGCCGCGCATCGCCTCCTTCATCGGCACGTCCAACTCGCGGGAACTGCTTTCCGACCCTTCGGGAAGCCGCAGGTTCATCTGCGTGCTCGTGGAGCATCCCATCGACTGCACGGGCATCGACCATGCGCAAATCTACGCCCAACTGAAAGCGGAATTGGAAAACGGGGAACGGTACTGGTTCAGCCATGGGGAAGAGAACGCCCTGCGGCTGCACAACGCGGCTTTCTACCGCATCTGCCCGGCCGGGGAAGTGTTGCGCCGCTACTATCGTGCGGCTCAGCCAGGGGAGAAGGTACGCCTGCTCTCTCTGCCCGAGATATTCGCACGGCTACGGCGGCTGGAACCCGGAGCGATGGCAGGCGTGACGCTGCCCAAACTGGCTCAGGCCCTCGTGGCCGCAGGGGTACAGAAGATACACACGCATTATGGAAACCGATACCGCGTGGTGGAATTGTAATATCCCATCCATACAGAATTACACCGTTTGACAAAAAGTACAGAAAAAGCTGATTTCACTAAACAAAAGACAGGATTACACACTTCTACCCCTTGATGTGCAATCTGCATAAAAACGGCACAAAAGAAAGAAATATGCGCAAAAAACGCGTATTTCAAACGGCATACATCGTTTCATTTACAACCAAATACGGCAACGAACGACTTATCCTGATATACAATAACTTAAATAAAACAGAGTACCATATACAGCAGTTTTAATTATTTAAAAGTCTTTTAAAATGCAACTTTCTTAGCTGTTTTAATAAATATACATTATCTTTGTAAAGACAGCAAACATCAGTAAAGATGGATATACAAAATGAAATCGACAAAATGCTACGTAAAGGGCAAATTGATGAGGCTATCTTACGGCTGAACGAACAGATTCAGGCCACAGCTACCCCCTGCGACCGGCTTTATTACCTTCTGGGCAATGCCTACCGCAAACGTGGAGATTTCGCACAAGCCTTGAACTGTTATTTAGAGGCCATGGCCATTAATCCGGATAGTCCGGCTGTCGAAGCTCATCAAATGTTGATGAATATCATAGAGTTTTATCACAAGGATTATTATAACCCGTAAAAAAGATTTTCAGTATTAAAGTATCATGGGGAAATTCAGAGGTATAATCGTAGTAGACCGCGAACGCTGCAAAGGTTGCAACCTGTGTGTGGTGGCTTGTCCGCTCCATATATTAGCGCTCACGGAAAAACAAGTAAACAAAAAAGGGTATCATTATGCCGAGCAAGTCCAAAAGGATTTGTGCAACGGATGTTCATCCTGTGGCGTGGTGTGCCCGGACGGATGCATTACCGTATATAAAAAGAAAGAAGAATAAAAGCTATGACAGAAAAAGAAGTTGTATTAATGAAAGGTAATGAAGCCATTGCCCATGCAGCGATACGTTGCGGTTGCGACGGCTATTTCGGTTACCCCATTACTCCCCAGTCAGAAGTATTGGAAACGTTGGCTTTGGAAAAACCGTGGGAAACGACGGGAATGGTCGTATTGCAAGCCGAAAGCGAAGTGGCTTCCATAAATATGGTGTATGGTGCCGGTGCGGCAGGCAAACGCAGCATGACCTCATCTTCAAGCCCCGGCGTGGCCCTGATGCAAGAAGGCATCGCATACATGGCCGGAGCGGAAATACCGGGACTGATTGTCAACGTGCAGCGGGGAGGCCCCGGACTGGGTACCATACAGCCCAGCCAATCCGATTACTTCCAGGCGACACGCGGAGGCGGAAACGGCGACTACAATGTGATTGTGCTGGCTCCGGCTTCGGTACAGGAAATGGCCGACTTCGTGGACCTGGCCTTCGAACTCTCTTTCAAATACCGTAACCCGGCCATGATATTGAGTGACGGTGTCATCGGGCAAATGATGGAAAAGCTGGTGCTCCCTCCATTCAAGCCACGCCGTACGGAGGAGGAAATACGCCGGGAATGCCCTTGGGCTGCCATGGGACGAAGCCAAGGAATACGCCCCAACGTACTTACGTCGCTCGACCTCGACAGCGCAAGCATGGAACAAAAGAACCTGCATTTGCAAGCCAAATACAAAGAAATCAAGGAAAAAGAAGTCCGCTTCGAATCCATCCTGTGCGACGACGCGGAGTATCTGATTGTCGCATTCGGTTCTGCGGCCCGTATCGGACAAAAAGTCATCGAAATGTGCCGTGCCGAGGGTATTAAAGTCGGTCTGTTGCGCCCTATCACCTTATGGCCCTTCCCGTCCGTGGAAATTGCCCGCTTGAGCCGACAGGTCAAAGGAATACTAAGCTTTGAAATCAATGCCGGGCAGATGGTGGAAGACATCCTGCTGGCCACGAACGGACGGACACCGGTAGCCCACTACGGCCGTATGGGCGGTGTCGTGCCCGCCCCGGACGAAGTGATACAAGCCCTGAAAGAGAAACTCATTAAATAGAATATTATGAACCGCGAGGAGATTGAAAAACTGATAGAAGAAACCGCACGCAAAGAACGCTCCAAAAGAAAAGGGGTATCCGTCCAAAAAGTACGCAGCATATTGAACGTAGTCTTTATGCTATGTGCCGTGGCAGGCCTCATCCTTTATTTTGCCTGGCCGGACAACCGGCTGGCAGGCATGGCCGTTATCGGTGCAGGCATGTGCTTCAAAATCATTGAATTCTTTTTGCGCTTCTTGTTTTAATCGTTTGAACCATGACTGAAGAAGAAATCATACGACCGGAGAACCTGGTCTATAAGAAACCTACGCTGCTCAACGACACTCCGATGCACTACTGCCCGGGGTGCAGCCACGGAGTAGTACACAAATTAGTGGCCGAAGTCATCGAAGAAATGGGTATGGAGAACAAGACCGTAGCCATCTCTCCTGTGGGCTGTGCCGTTTTTGCCTATAATTACATAGACGTGGATTGGGTGGAAGCCGCCCATGGGCGTGCTCCTGCCGTGGCCAGCGCCATCAAACGCCTGTGGCCCGACCGCTTGGTTTTCACTTACCAAGGCGACGGTGACCTGGCGTGCATCGGTACGGCCGAAAGCATACATGCCCTGAACCGGGGAGAACATATCGCCATCATTTTCATCAACAACGCCATCTACGGCATGACGGGCGGACAAATGGCTCCCACGACGCTCATGGGAATGAAAACCGCTACGTGCCCTTACGGTCGGGAGGCGGATTTGCACGGTTACCCTTTGAAGTTCACGGAAATCGCTGCCTCTTTGGAGGGCACTTGTTACGTCACCCGCCAATCCGTCCACACCGTGGCCTCCATCCGAAAAACAAAAAAGGCCATCCGGAAAGCTTTTGAAAACTCCATGAACGGCAAAGGTGCCAGCTTGGTAGAAGTAGTATCCACCTGCAACGCCGGTTGGAAACTTTCTCCGGAAAAAGCCAACCAATGGATGGAAGACAATATGTTTAAATTCTATCCGCTCGGTGACCTGAAAGACACCGCAACAGCAAACGATTCACATTAAATGAACAAATGGTCATGAAAGAAGAAATCATCATAGCCGGTTTCGGCGGCCAGGGCGTGCTTTCCATGGGAAAAATATTGGCATACGCAGCCTTGGTAGAGGACAAAGAAGTAACCTGGATGCCTTCTTACGGTCCCGAACAGCGCGGCGGTACGGCCAATGTCACCGTAATCGTCAGCGACAACAAAATATCGTCTCCCATCCTGAGTATGTATGATACGGCCGTTATCCTGAACCAACCTTCGCTGGAAAAGTTCGAACAGAGCATTAAGCCGGGCGGGACACTGATTTACGACGGATACGGCATCAGCACGCCGCCGTCGCGCAAGGACATCACGGTCTATCGTATCGACGCCATGGACGCAGCCGCCGAAATGAAAGCTGCCAAGGCTTTCAATATGATTGTCTTGGGAGGACTGTTGAAAGTACGTCCGTTGGTAGAAGTGGAAGACGTGCTCCACGCACTCCGCAAAACGTTGCCCGAACGCCATCACCACCTTATCCCGATGAATGAGGCTGCCTTACGCAAAGGCATGGAAATCATCTGTGCGACAGATTAAACCGAATCTCCGGATGGAATAAAGCTTAAAGGAATGTGTTTCCCAATCAGGAAAATACATTCCTTTTTCTGTTCTTGTATCTTTGTTACCGCGAAAATAGGATGCGGCTCGGCACAGCCAAACTTGAAAAACTTCGTTTTTCGTTTGTCTCTGCGCTCGCCTTGGATTATCTTTGTTACACGAAGATAGGATGCGGCTCGGCATAGCCAAACTTGAAAAACTTCGTTTTTCGTTTGTCTCTGCGCTCGCCTTTCGCTATCTTTGCACCCGTTATGAGACTGAAGCTTACTTTTTTCCTATACATTTGTTTGTGTATGGTGTTTCCCGCCATAGCACAAATGCCTGTTGGTAACCCCATCTACGGTACGGATGCCTACGGTAATCCGGTGGATGCCAATGGCAATCCCGTCCAACTCGACGCCAACGGCAATCCTGTCGTCGACGGATACGGTAACGATGCGTACACATGGGGGCGTGACACGACACAAGCCGAAGAGAAAATCATTCCTATCGGCTCATACGCCTGGAATATCGACGAACGCTTCGGCAACATCACTCCCGTAGACGTGGACACGCTGCCGAACAATTTCCAGAACTTCAACCTGACGGCCGGCCCTACGGGACAGTACAACTTTCTGGGAAACCTGGGTTCTCCCCGCCTGTCCCGCCTTTTCATGGACCGCAAACCGTACAGCAATTTCATCTTTGCCGACCCGTTCGACTATTTCTATACTCCGGTGAACGAATTCCAATTCACCAACACGCTGAGTCCCATCACCAATCTGTCTTACCACTCCTGCGGCAACAAACAGGACGGAGAAGACCGCTTGAGAGCTTATTTCGCCAGCAACATCAACAAGATTTCCGGTATCGGATTCAAACTCGACTATTTATACGGACGCGGATATTACAACAACCAAGCCACTTCTCTTTTCAACGGTTCGCTATACGGCTACTATCTGGACGACCGTTACAACATGCATGCATGGATTAGTGTAAACCACATGAGAATGGGCGAGAACGGCGGTATCGAGAATGACGACTATATCACCCACCCGGAAGATTTTACACGTTCCTACGGTTCAAGGGATATCCCGACCATCTTGTCGGAAAACTGGAACCGTAACGAAGACCAGACGTATTATCTCACACACCGTTATAATCTGGGATTCTACAAAGACATCGAACTGCCCGATTCGCTCCGTCCGGTGATGCCTGCCGATTCCGTATTGCTGAAAGGGCTGCGCGACAGCCTGCTCACCGTATACCAAAAGGCGGACACGGCATACCAACATGCCGTCATGGATTCGTTGCGCAACGATTTCATGGCCAAACAGGACAATCCGCAAGACTTCATACCGGTTACCAGCTTCATCCATACCCTGCGCATCCGAAACGCCAAGCACACGGTGTATTCATACGATACGCCCGACCACTATTATGCCGACTTGTTTTATGGCGACCCCAACAATATGAGTGACCGCACGCGGGGTTACTCCATCCAAAACACTTTGGGCATAGCCCTGCGTGAAGGTTTCAACAAATGGGCGAAAGCCGGCCTTACAGCTTTCGCGTCTCACGAATACCGTCATTATACCATGCCGGACCTGAACGGCGGAAACAAAATCATCCGAAGCTATTCGGAAAATAATATCTCGGTAGGCGGACAACTGAGCAAACGGGAAGGAAAAACCCTACACTACGACGTGACGGGCGAAGTGACGTTGCTCGGAGAAGATGTCGGGCAATTCGATGTGGAAGGCCGGGCCGACCTGAATTTCCGGTTGTTTAAAGATACCGTACAGTTGGCAGCCCGTGCATTCGTCAAGAACCTGAATCCGAGTTTCTACATGCGCCACTACCATTCGCAGTTTGCTTGGTGGGACAACGACCTGAACAAAGAATTCCGTACCCGGATAGAGGGAACGCTTTCCTTGAAACGTACACGGACAGCCCTCACCGTCGGAGTGGAAAACATCAAGAATTATGCCTACTTCGCCACAGACAAAATAGCTTATAACGACGAAGGGGGACAATTCGCCGGTTACAGCAACCGTATTTCCGTCAAACAATACGGGGGCAGCGTACAAGTGTTCAGCGCACGGCTTAACCAAAACTTCAAATTCGGTATCCTGCATTGGGACAACGAGGTAGCGTACCAGAAAACCAGCAATCAGGACATCCTCCCCCTGCCCGACCTTTCGGCCTACAGCAATCTCTACATCGTATTCCGTATTGCCAAGGTCTTGCGTGTGCAGTTAGGCGGAGATGTGCGTTATTTCACGGAATACTATGCTCCGGACTATGCCCCCATCATCCAACAGTTTACGGTTCAGTCACCGGAAACGCGGATGAAGTTAGGCAACTATCCCATTTGCAACGCCTACGTCAACCTCTTCCTGAAGCACTGCCGTTTTTATGTGAACGTAAACCATGTAAACAACGGAACGGGAAACAAGAATGCATTCCTCGTCCCCCACTATCCCATCAATCCGATGAACATCCATTTCGGACTCTCGTGGAACTTCTTCAATTAATCCTTGATAAAAGACAATGAAAAGAACAGTCATATTCACGGATATAGCCTTAGTGCCAACCTTCGTCCTGACTTTCTACAGCGGCATCAAGTTACACGTGGCCGGACATGGCACCTCTCACGAAGTCTGGCACAACTTTGCCTTATTCCATATCATTACCAGCCTGCTCTTCCTCGCAGCTTGTATCATGCACATACGTTCGCACGCCGCATGGTACAAAGGGTTGTTCCAGAAAGGCCTTGGGAAAAAAAGCCGTATCACACTTTGGACAACCGTGGCCTTCATCCTTGCCACATCCACCGGCATAGTCCTGCTGGGCGTGGAAGGCGCAAATTCTGGAATAGGCATGTGGCATTACCGCATAGGTTTGACAAGCAGCGCACTGATGCTGATTCACATCAGCAAACGTTTCATTCCTCTATGCAGCTCCTTGCGCAAAAAACACTAATATATCAATCCATGAAACAAACCATCGACATCACCCATTGGAACCGCAGGGAGCATTTCGAATTCTTTTCCCAATTCGACGATCCTTTTTTCGGAATCACCACACTCGTAAACTTTACTAAAGCCTACGAACATATCAAAGCACACCGACGTCCCTTCTTCCTCTCGTCCGTACATTTCCTATTGAAATGCGTCAATGAAACGGAAGCCTTCCGGCTCCGAACAGAAGACGGGAAGCTCGTACAGTACGATACCATACATGTATCTCCCACCATCGGACGAGAAGACGGTACTTTCGGATTCGGCTTTTTCGAATATCATACCGACATCGACATTTTTATCCGGAATGCGGAAAAAGAAATAAAGCGAGTGAAAAAAGGGTGCGGTCTGTCCGTTACCGAAAACACATGGCGACCGGATGTCATCCGCTATTCGGCATTGCCCTGGTTCGCATTTTCCGAAATGAAACATGCCGGTTCTATCCGGACCGGAGACTCCGTTCCCCGTATTTCCACAGGGAAGCTGGCACTGGAAAACGGACGATATAATCTTCCTCTTTCCATCACCGTGCATCACGGACTCATGGACGGGCGTGACGTAGCGGAGTTTCTGCAAAAAATAGAATACCATCAAAACCTTCTATAAATCCATTCGCCCGCACGGCGAATACCTTTCCCGAGCAAACAACTCCCTTTCCATACACCATCATGCCCCGTATCAATAAATGATTTGATACGGGGCATGACGGTTCTATTCTTACCAGAGACTACGGCAAACCCTGCAAACGGCGTTCTTCCTCTTCAAAAGAGGCCTTCTCCTGTTTCCGTGCCTCGACTGAACCATACAGGTAAGACAACGGGAAAAGTGTAAGCCAACTGAACACGTTCGCTATCACCGAAGCCAACATAAAGAAGAATACGACCAAAGCCGGAACGTATGAAGGCAGATCCGTTGCATCTCCTTCCAACACCCCCATCAGGGAAGCATGACCGGCGTATGCCAGAATCCCCGCCGGCAACCAGCTCACTGCTGCCAACACTCCCATGATAAGACCTCCGCAAAACAAGATAATGAAAAATGCTCCCCAGTACTGGTAACCATCTTTCATGCGCTTCAGGCTGCACCAAAAGTCGCGGCGTTCGCCCAACATATAGTCCATAATCACCATACAGTAAGGCACTCCCAACGCAAGCAGCAGGACATACGACACCACAGTCACCCAGACGTTGCCCGCCCCCAACCACAAAGTCACAGGCACGATGAGCAAAGAGAAAACCACGACGGGCACCAACGTACACGTCAAAGCTCGCAGAGAAGCATTGAATATCTCACGCTTGGCTTCACCAAACCGCAACGCTGGCCACGCCCCGGCCGTAGCAAAACGGGAAACAGCCGTCATCACGTTCCCCATATAAAAGCTATCGGCCAACAGGGACAACACACTTAATATGATAAGAGTAAACAAGGGAAAAGAAAGCACGACCGGTTCGCTTGCTGCCATCCAACGTGTCAAAGCCACGGTAATCTGATTGAAAAACACGCCCCACAATCCCATTACCACCGCACCCGCGATGAGCGAAGGATACAAAAACCTCAATAAAGACAGAATATGACGTGTAGGCAATTTCAGTCCCTCATTCAGACAGCTCAGATAACTACGGCTTTTAAACAAGCCCTCATCCATTTCTTTCTTCTCTTCCATAATCGAATTTGAAACTTTAATGTTCTTTTGTCGGACAAAAATACCATATTTTTCCATACCACCGTGACGAGATAACATTTTTTATACCTCGTCGGAAACGGCCCCACCGGCTTTATCCAAACTTTCTGCCGCCCATCCGCCGGAATATGCCGCCTTTTTTGTACATTTGCGTAAAGATTATATTTTTCATTGCACGAATATGGACGCGGAAATCATCATCAAATGGGGATTTATCGGATGTGGGGAAGTGACGGAAAAGAAAAGCGGGCCGGCTTTCAGTCTCGTGCCCGGCTCTAAAATCGAAGCCGTCATGAGCCGCAATAAAGAAAAAGCACGTTCGTACGCCGAAAGGCACGGTATCCCCAAATGGTACACCGACGCACAGGAATTAGTGGACGACCCCGATGTAAATGCCGTCTATATCGCCACGCCTCCTTCCTCACATGCCACTTTTGCCATCATGGCCATGAAGGCCGGCAAGCCGGTATATGTGGAAAAGCCCCTTGCGGTAAGCTACGAAGAATGCTGCCGCATCAACCGTGTCTCCCAACAAACGGGTGTGCCTTGCTTCGTGGCCTATTACCGGCGTTACCTGCCTTACTTTGCCAAAGTAAAGGAACTGATACGAAGCGGAGCCATCGGACGGGTGCTCAATGTGCAGATCCGGTTTGCCGTCCCACCGCGTGATTTGGACTACAACAGCCGGGAACTGCCTTGGCGTGTGCAACGCGACATCGCAGGAGGAGGTTATTTTTACGACCTCGCCCCGCACCAGTTGGATTTGCTTCAGGAATTTTTCGGACCCATCATCAAAGCCCAAGGGTACTGTTCCAATCGGGAAGGACTATACGCCACGGAAGACAACGTCAGTGCCTGTTTCCAATTCCCGGACGGTACGCCGGGTTCCGGTTCATGGTGTTTCGTAGCCCATGAATCGGCCAAAACCGACCGTATCGAAATCATCGGCGACAAAGGACAGATTTGTTTCTCGGTATTCACCTACGACCCCATTGCCCTGCATACGGAACGCGGCCGCGAAGAACTCGTCATTCCGAATCCCGACCACGTGCAACTTCCTTTGATTCATAACATCGTCGAACACCTGCAAAAACAAGCGATTTGCACCTGTGACAGCGTGAGCGCCACACCGGTAAACTGGGTTATGGACCAAATCCTGGGCAAACTGTAAGATGAAATTACGGAACGTACTGACAATATACGCCTGTCTTTCCTGTGTGGCCGCTCTCGCACAATCTCCTATCGGCGAAAGCCACACTACTGTTACGGAATTTACCGACAGTGCAGGGACCGCCATTCCATCCGACTTGCCCCAAAACCGGAAGGGAAACATCTTCAAACAGTTTTTCCGTGCGTTCAACGCCATGGACACGACTTATATCACCCCGAACAAATACAACTGGGCCTTCATGTTGCAAAACACGAACAGCTTCGAAACCTATACGTTACACAGCCGGGAGTTGGGACAAAAACTGTCGTTCTCCCCCAGACCGGCCATCAAAATAGGACCTTATCTGGGTTGGCGTTGGATTTTTCTGGGATACACTTTCGAGGTTTCTTCTTTAGGTAAAGGCCAACAGTCGAAAAAGACGGAATTCGAACTGAGCCTGTACAGTTCCATGCTCGGTTGTGACCTTATTTACCGGCGGACGGGAGACGATTTCCGGCTCCGTAAAGTAAAAGGCCTTGGCGAGGAGGCACGAGAAGTGGAAGGCGAGAATTATCATGGCATCAACGTGAAAGTGACCGGCATCAATGCCTACTACATTTTCAACCATAAACGCTTCTCCTATCCGGCCGCATTCGCACAAAGTACCGTGCAACGTAAAAGCTGCGGGTCGTGGAAAGTCGGTTTTGCCTATACCCGGCACGAACTGGATTTCGATTATAATGCCCTGCCGCCCGTGCTCACCCATAATCCGAACCACGAACTCAGCCAGGATTTTCAGGTTGATAAAGTCAAATACACGGATTTCAGCCTGAGTTGCGGTTATGCCTACAACTGGGTGTTCAAGAAAAACTGGTTGTTTTGCATTTCCATCGTGCCGGCCATCGGTTATAAAAAAACACATACAGCCGCCGTACAATCGGAAAACGAGACGGAGACTTCGGCTTTGGCTTCTCATCTGAGAAACCTGAATTTCGACGTCACGGGGCGTGCGGGACTGGTATGGAACAACACCAAATATTTCGGTGGCTTGTCTTTAATCGTGCACAACTACAATTACCGACACAACCGCCTGTCCATCAATAACACGTTCGGCACACTGAATTTATATATCGGACTGAATTTTCATAAACGTAAAGCATACAGATAGATACACATGACACCAACAGATTCCCCCACCCCCATTCCAACCGAAGAGCATCCCTTGCAACCGTTCCTTCCGCCCCACGCACGCCTGTTGATGCTGGGCAGTTTCCCGCCCCAGAAAAAACGCTGGTGCATGGATTTCTACTACCCGAACTTCATCAACGACATGTGGCGCATCATGGGATACATTTTCCATGGCGACCGGAATTGGTTTGTAGATGAACGGGCCAAATGTTTCAAGAAAGAAATGATTGTGGAGTTCCTGCTCGACAAAGGCATCGCCCTATACGACACGGCTTCCGCCATCCGCCGTCTTCAGGATAATGCGGCGGACAAGTTTCTGGAAGTCGTCACCCCGACCGACCTTCCCCGATTGCTCGGACAAATCCCCCGTTGCACGGCCATCGTCACCACCGGACAAAAAGCTACCGACACGTTGTGCGATACCTTCCATATATCGCAGCCCGCCATCGGAAGCTTCAGCCCATTCGTGACGGAGGGGCGTGAATTACGGCTGTATCGCATGCCCTCCAGTTCACGTGCCTATCCTATGAAATTGGAGAAGAAGGCCGTCTTCTACCGTAAGATGCTGGAGGAAATCGGTCTGCTGTAAAACGCGGCCTCCACAAACCCAAATCCATCCCCTGTGCTCCGTAGCCTTTCAAAGCAGAGAAAAGACACTTATTGTAAACCATCTTCAACCCGTTTCCACGATCTGCGGCAAACGATTTTTCAATCTGCGGCAAACGAAAAATCATTCGGCTGAGATTGAAAAATCGTTTGGCGCAGAAAAATATATCCAAATGCGGCCATTCCTTATCCACTATCAAACAATCAGTTAGGGATATACAGAAAAAAGGCGGACAGGAAACTAAATATCAATAATTTTCCTGCCCGCCTCCAATATGCGGCTAAACTTTATAGACTTTAATAAAGATCCTCACCGATACCTCCGGCTCCGCAAATGCTAATCGGAACCATCTCCATATATTCCAACACAAAAGCGGCATCGCTACTTCCCGTAAACACCGAACGGAACCGCACCGTATGCTCCTTGTTGGGGAGGATTACGACCTCACAAATCTTGCGGCGCAGACAGGAAGCGACATTGTACAGCACATTGGCAGACATGGGTACGTATTGCGGCTGTTCCGGAATATTTCCGGCGTTATAGCATATCACGCTCTTCCCCGCGCTATAGTAACCGTTGTTCTTCATGACACGGGCATTCTCCTCTAATTCCTCCGTCGTATAAATACCGTTAGAGTTTTCATCCTTGTTACGCCATCCGGAGCCTCCGTTATAAAGACCGGCCACACGGCTGTCCGACCCACCGTAACGCATGTCGATGGGAAGTCCCTGCGGCACATCGTCCAAGTAAACCTGGGCGATGCCTCGATTCCCTACTCCGCCCGGATAAGCTATCCGTAGCTCATACGTGCCGGGAGGAACATGGGGCAATTTGAACTCCACGTCGTAACTTGATCCTTGGACGGTAATCTCATCTCCGCCGAAGTCCCACCAACGCAACTTGGGACGATGCACCATGAACACCGAGGTCTCCGAAAACTCGACCCCTTCTATATATCCCTTGGGAGCATAGTAATTGAATCCCCCTGCCTTTCCGCCTGTCTCGGAATTGTCGGATGCCTCGCTATACCCCTCACGAGGATCACCGTTCAAACGCATGTCGTTATTGGTCAATTCCGGCCATACGGTCTGGAAATCTATTCTCAAGCGCGTATTGTAAACGTTGTTCCGTGTCGTCTGGTCGTAAGCCAACACGTCGTCCACATAATAATAGGCCACGTTGAGCGAGAAGTTATCCGCATCGGGAACCGTCACGCGTGAACCGCGTACCCGCTCGTTGGAATTATATTTACTGGCCTCACTGTGGTTGATATAGAACTCACGAGGGTATTCCACTTCCGGATCCGTGGTAGAATACACCTTTTCCAACTTCATGGACGAGAAATCGAGCATCGTGTTTATCCATTCCGTAGGGCTGGCATAAGCCGTATTGAAGCCCCAACAGTTGATGAACTTGTCCGTGCTGGCAAACATACGGTCCAGGATATGGTAGGTCATAAAGATTTTCAACGGGTTGTGAGGATCGGTCAAGCTATTCTTGTTCCAATACAACTCCTTGTACGTCTTGCCTTCCGGATTAGTCGGATCCACCTTATTCAACCCGAATATCTCAGCCGACTGGTTATCATTATATTTTTCGACGGCCAAATCGTACAAGGCATCTATCTTTTGCTCCATCGACATACCCTCGCTGAAAAGGTTCGCATATTTCTCATACAGCACGCGGTCCGGCACAATGAACAAAGTAAAGCCTGAGTAGCGATGGTCCGGACGTTTTAAGGTGTAGGTATAATTTCCAGGCTTTTGATTGTACAGGAACTCGGGAAAGTTTGCTTTCTCTGCCTCGTATTCATCGTCACGGTATTCCGACAAGGAATCCAACAGCCCTGTACGGCGGAGTGCCTCATAATAAATAGTAAAGTCCGCTTTGTTCTCTTCGAGCAAGGAAGCCCCCAGGCTGGTACTTGGGACAAGCACTTTGCTCACCGGATGGCACACACCGTTTTCCACCGAGTCGTTCTTCAGCTCATTGATAATAGCCGCCCTACGGTTCACAATACTCAACACCATGCCATTGGCGTCAACCGTGTCGCCCGTGGTCTGAATCACCAAAGGCAAATCCAGCTCATTCTTCTGCTGCGATGTTTCCGTCAGGTTATACGTATAAACTATCGAGTTGTCTATCATGCAGGCTTTCACAAGCGTATCGCAATAAGCCTCCGGAATGTCCTCTACGGAAGCATAACCATACTCCTTCAAAAAGTCTTCTACACCTGCGTTTACCGGGGGAAACAAAGTACGCCCGCCACGGCTGGCCAGAAAGTCCATCTCGCCCGCACGCTCCACTATACGCGCAAACAAACTGAAGTCCTCACGGGACTTCAAATAGTCACTCATCATCTCCCCCGTAAAAGTGTAATAACTCGCAGCGGGCAAGTCATCATTACAACTGGACAAGAAAACCGAATGCCCGGCAACGAAGAAGGCACTGCATGCGGTTAACCATAGTCTGAATTGTTTTTTCATACATTTAATAAATTTAGAACGAAATTAGGAATTATTGTGGAGGCAAAATTACAAGAAGTATTTAATAATACGAATTATTCCTGTCAAAAAAAGAAGAGAAACTCCAATTTTTAACATTTTTGTGTCCCCACACAGTTAAAATTGTGCAGGGACACAAAGAAAGAGACGCGAACCTACATATAGAACTACAAGGTTTCCTAAAAAATCAATCTATCAGACCGAAATGACGCAAAGCTTTTTCCACTCCATCTTCGTCCACGGAATCAGTCACGTATGCGGCAACCCTTTTCAGTTCATCGCATGCGTTTCCCATGGCTATCCCGTATGGAACGTGAGACAACATCGTCACATCATTTCCACCGTCGCCAAACGCCATGGCCTCGTCTAATGACAGTCCTTCGTATGCCAGCACTTTATCAATGCCGACACTCTTGTCTACCCCACCGGCAATGACATCCGTAAAGAAAGGATGCCAGCGCATGGAAGTGCAGTCGGGCATCAGTTCCGTCATGAAATGCGGTTCACGGTCGGCTTTGAAGAAAGAAATGAGTTGCAAGACATCTTTTCCGCGGGCATACGAAGCCGGACGAACTGTCGGCATTTTGATGTCCAACAAACGGGCCACCGCATCGACATCTTCATTAAGTTCCGTAATGAACATCTCATCGCTGCAAACAAATATGACAGGATATGCGTCTGTTCCGTGTGTCAGGTACTCCACGACACGCTCCACACTCCCCGTAGAAACCGGCCGGTGAAAAATAATCTCACCGCCGCGCGTAAAACAATGGGCACCCGTCACGGTAATCATGCCGTCGTACTCCAATTCACCCAAATTGTCAATAAACGGCACCGGACGCCCCGTAGCTATATAAACTTTGATGCCACGGCTGCGAAGGGCGGCCACGGCATCAAGGGTGGATTGGGGAATGCGATGGGTTTTAAAAGAGACCAACGTCCCGTCGATATCGAAAAATACCGCTTTTATCTTTCCCATCGGCTTATTTCTTATCTTTTTCGGAGGCTGTCATTACACCGGTAATATACAATTTCACCATAGGCTCCTTGGCATTGGTACGCACCGTAATGCTTTTCTTGAAACGCCCCGGATATTTTCCGCTGCCGTTGTACGTCACCTCCATCTTGCCCTTCTCTCCGGGTTTTACCGGCATCCGGGTATAAGTGGGTACCGTGCATCCGCATGAAGCAATAGCCTGATGAATCACCAACGGGGCATTCCCCTCATTGGTAAACGTAAACGTACATTTCACGATCGGGTCTTCTTCCGAAAAGGTTCCCAAATCCTGGGTTGTCTTGTCGAATACAATACTGGCTTCCTTCACGTCAGACTTTGTTTCCTTTGCAACCGGAGCCTTCGCGTCCGTCTTTTGCGCCCAAACCGGAACGCCTCCCAACATGCACAGCAAAGACCATGCTATAAACTTTTTCATATCCTTCTTCTATTAAAATCACTGCAAAAATAGGTCCTTTATTTAAAATAAGGTAGCTACTCCACGAAAAAATAGGAATTATTAGCACATCAACCGCCTTTTTCGTAACTTTGCAAACTCAATAAAACTTAGGAAACATGTTGGTTTACAATACGACTTATCACGTGACTTTCGACGATGCCCGGAACTTTGTCATCTGGATTCATCAAGTCTATATCCCGCAGGCATTGGCTTCCGGCCTTTTGGACAAACCGCGGTTATGCAAGATCTTGTCCCACCACGACGAGGATTCCGAATGCTTTTCCTTGCAATTCGAGGTGGAAAGTTCGGCACGGCTGCATGAATGGTATGTCAAGCACGGTGAAAAGCTCCTTCAGGAAATGCAAAAGGTATTCAAAGATAAGGCCGCCGGGTTCACCACTTTAATGGAAGTCATCGAAGAACACTGATTCATGACGGACAAGCCAAACAGCGAAAAGATAATCCTGGGCATAGACCCAGGCACGAACCTCATGGGATATGGCGTGCTGCGTGTGACCGGAAACAAAGCGGTCATGGAAACCATGGGCGTCATCGACCTGCGCAAATATGCCGGGCCATACCTGAAACTCGGCCGGATATTCGAAAGGGTGACAGGCATCATCGAGTCGTACCTGCCGGACGAAATGGCCATCGAAGCGCCTTTCTTCGGCAAAAACGTACAGAGCATGCTGAAATTGGGACGCGCACAGGGGGTGGCTATCGCAGCGGCTATCCATCGTGACATCCCCATCACCGAATATGCGCCGCTCAAAATCAAAATGGCCATCACCGGAAACGGGCAGGCCAGCAAAGAACAAGTGGCAGGCATGCTGACCCGTATGCTCCATATCCGCGAGGAAGACATGCTGCCGTATATGGACGCCACGGACGGATTGGCTGCCGCCTACTGCCATTTCCTGCAGATGGGGAAGCCGGCCGTGGCCCAGCCTTACCACAGTTGGAAAGATTTCATCCGGAAAAACCCGGATAAGGTGAAAGGACAGATATAACACGAACACAATGCAACACATCATCGAAATCACGAACGGGGTGCCCCGTCATCCGCTTTACCGTATGAACCATCCGGTAAACCTGACCATCGCATCCGGGGAACAAGTGGCCATCGTAGGAGCCAACGGGAGTGGTAAATCACGACTGGTGGACATCATCACCGGACGCTATCCGCTTCTGTTGAACGAAGTCCGTTACGACTTTTCCCCCTCGCCGTTGAAATTGGTCAGCGAAAATATCAAATATATCACTTTCCGCGATTCTTACGGAGACAGCGACGGCAGTTACTACTACCAACAACGATGGAACCAACACGACATCGACGAGAAGACCCCGACCGCCGGACAAATGTTGGAGGAGGCTTTCACTGCAGCCGAAAACAGTACGGGATACGGCATGGACGAAGAGGGAAAACAACAGATGCACGAGCGACGCACGATGCTGCGAGACAAACTTTATGAGATGTTCCACCTCTCCACCCTGTTGGATAAATATATCATTACCTTGTCCAGCGGAGAGTTACGGAAGTTCCAGCTCACCAAAACGTTGCTTTCCGGCCCGAGGCTTCTGATTATGGACAATCCTTTCATCGGACTGGATGCACAGACGCGGGAGCAACTGGCCGGACTGCTCCAAACGCTGATCCGCGAAACGGATCTTCAAGTCATATTGGTCCTGTCGAAGACTGATGATATTCCGGAGTTCATCACCCATGTCATCCCGGTGGAACATCTGGACATCCTGCCCAAAGTACCGTGTACGGAATACATCGGACAACGTCCTCGCATCCCGGTACGTGTGCTCGAAGAAGACAAAGCCGCCCGCATCCTGGCTTTGCCAGAGAAAGAAAACCGACTGACCACTACGGACACGGAGGGCTGCATGCTGCGGTTCAACCACGTGAGCATCCGTTACGGACAGCGCACCATCCTGAAAGACTTGGACTGGACGGTGAAGCAAAACGAGAAATGGGCTTTGGGCGGCGAAAACGGTGCCGGGAAATCCACCCTCCTTAGTCTGGTATGTGCCGACAATCCGCAAAGCTACGCCTGCGACATCGAACTGTTCGGACGGAAACGAGGTTCGGGAGAGAGCATTTGGGACATCAAACGGCATATCGGCTATGTCAGCCCGGAGATGCACCGCGCATACCTGAAAGACCTTCCGGCTATAGACATCGTAGCCAGCGGACTGAACGACTCCGTAGGGCTTTACGTACATCCTCGTCCGGAACAGCGAGCCGTCTGCGAATGGTGGATGGACATTTTCGGTATCGCCGGACTGAAAGACCGTACTTTCCTGAAACTCTCCAGCGGAGAGCAACGGCTCTGTCTGCTGGCTCGCGCGTTCGTCAAAGACCCGGAGCTGCTTATCTTGGATGAACCGTTGCACGGATTGGACGACCGTAATCGTCAGTTGACGCGTGAGATTATTTCGGCTTTTTGCCGACGAAAAGACAAGACCATGATTATGGTAACGCATTATGCCGAAGAGCTGCCCGATGTCATTACGCATAATCTGTTCCTGAAAAAGAACAAGTAGCATGCAGTTCGTCACAAAAAAGCAACGAAATGTAAGCAGAATACGTTTTTTCATGTTACTTTATCCCATCTGTCAACTAAAATTAGTATATTTGCAGACATCAAAAAAAGACAGAGCATATTAAAAGATGAATGTAGCCATCGTAAAGTATAATGCAGGAAACATCTATTCCGTAGTCAACGCACTGAAACGGTTGGGGATTACGCCGGAACTGACCGACGACGCAGAGCGGTTGTCGAAAGCCGACCGTGTACTTTTTCCGGGACAAGGAGAAGCCGGTAGTACGATGGCTTACCTGCGTTCGCGGGGATTGGACCGTCTGATACGCGACCTGAAGCAACCCGTTTTGGGCATCTGCATCGGCCAACAACTGATGTGCAGCCATTCCGAAGAAAGCGATACGGACTGTTTAGGCATTTTCGACACGGAAGTCCTGAAGTTTCGTCCGGAAAAGCACGAAGACAAAGTGCCCCACATGGGATGGAACACCTTGACACGTACAAGCAGCCCGCTGTTCAAAGGCCTCGGCACGGACGAATTCGTTTATTTCGTACACAGCTATTACGTGCCGGTCAACCCGTACACCATAGCCGTGACCGACTATGTCGTGCCGTTCAGTGCCGCCTTGCATAAAGACAATTTCTACGCCACGCAATTCCATCCGGAGAAAAGCGGAAGCGTGGGTGAACGCATATTGAAAAACTTTTTAGATTTGACTGTATGATCGAACTGATACCGGCCATAGACCTGATAGACGGCAAATGCGTACGGCTGACCAAAGGAGATTACGCCACGCAGAAGACCTACAACGAAGACCCTGTAGCCGTGGCGCGGGAATTTGAAAGTTACGGCTTCAAACGTTTGCACGTCGTGGACCTCGACGGGGCACGCTCCAAACATATCGTCAACCACAAAGTACTGGAACGTCTGGCTTCGGCCACCGGCTTGACGATAGACTTCGGTGGCGGCATCAAGGCCGACGAAGACCTCCGCATCGCCTTCGAAAGCGGTGCCGCACTGGTCACGATAGGCAGTGTGGCAGCCACCCATCCGGAATTGTTCCTCGGATGGCTCGGGCAATATGGGTCAGACCATATCATATTGGGCGCAGATGTCAAAGACGGACTGATTTCCATCAACGGTTGGAAAGAGGAAAGCACGCTGGAGTTGCTTCCTTTCCTCCGTCGTTACATGGACGAAGGCGTGCGGCATGTGCTCTGTACGGACATCAGCAAGGACGGCATGTTGCAAGGCCCCTCCACCGACCTCTACCGGAAAGTCATGACAGAGTTTCCGGACTGCGGGCTGATAGCGAGCGGAGGAGTCAGTTGCCTGCAAGACCTTATCGGCCTGAACGAAGCCGGCATCCCGGCCGTAGTGTTCGGAAAAGCCATCTACGAGGGCAGAATCTCATTAAACGAATTGGCCGAATGGGCTGAAAACAAAGGATAAGTATGGCATTGGCAAAACGTATCATCCCCTGTCTGGATGTCAAGAACGGACAGACGGTAAAGGGAACTAATTTCGTGAACTTGCGCCAAGCCGGAGACCCGGTGGAACTGGGCAAGGCTTATAGCGAACAGGGAGCGGACGAATTGGTATATTTGGACATTACGGCCAGCCACGAGGGCCGTAAGACATTCACGGAAATGGTACAGCGCGTAGCAGCAGAAATATCCATCCCTTTCACCGTCGGCGGCGGTATCAATGAACTGGCCGACGTGGAACGGTTGCTGAATGCCGGAGCCGACAAAGTGAGTGTCAACTCGGCAGCCTTGCGTAACCCCGGACTTATCAATGAGATTACGGGACATTTCGGATCGCAAGTCTGCGTGGTGGCCATTGATGCCAAAGAGACCGAAGAAGGTTGGTTCTGTTATCTGAACGGCGGACGCATACGCACAGAACGTGGTCTGTTCGAATGGGCGCGCGAAGTATGCGACCGGGGAGCCGGTGAAATTCTGTTTACGTCCATGGACCATGACGGAGTGAAAAACGGCTACGCCAACCAAGCTCTTTCACGTCTCGCCGAAGAGTTGAGCATTCCGGTTATCGCCTCGGGAGGAGCCGGAAGCAAAGAGCATTTCCGGGACACTTTCATCGAAGGAAAAAGCGATGCCGCATTGGCTGCCAGCGTCTTTCATTTCGGAGAGATTTCCATCCCGGAACTGAAAACGTGGCTAAAGTCGGAAGGCATTAACGTTAGAATTTAAAAAAGACATATCAAACACCTATTATATATATGGAAATAGATTTCGACAAGATGGACGGCCTCGTACCGGCTGTCATCCAGGACGCCGAGACTAAAAACGTCTTGATGCTGGGATTCATGAACCGTGAAGCCTATGACAAGACGCTGGAAACCGGAAAGGTAACATTCTTCAGCCGCAGTAAAAATCGGCTATGGACCAAAGGTGAGACCAGTGGAAACTTTTTGCATGTCGTTTCCATCAAAAACGACTGCGACCATGATACGCTACTCATTCGGGTACATCCCGAAGGCCCGGTGTGCCATACCGGCACCGATACTTGCTGGGGAGAGAAAAATGAAGCCAATCCTTTGACGTTCCTTAGCGAGTTGCAGGATTTTATCGAAACCAGACATAAGGAAATGCCCGAAGGGTCATACACTACGAGTTTGTTTAAGGACGGTATCAACCGTATGGCACAGAAAGTGGGCGAAGAAGCCTTGGAGGCTGTCATAGAAGCTGTTAACGGCACAGACGAACGCCTCATTTATGAAGGTTCGGACATGCTGTACCATCTCATCGTCCTGCTTACCTCCAAAGGATTACGTATAGAGCAGATGGCAGCAGAATTACAGGCACGCCACAAGCCGGGGTGGAAAAAACATTAATCTCCTAAAAGAAACATATATGCGCATCGAATATCAAAATGTGGATATCGCCCAAGAAGAACATGTCATTCTGAAAGGCGTGAATTTCCAGGCGGAAGCCGGGGAATTCGTTTACCTGATCGGTAAAGTGGGTACCGGTAAAAGTTCCCTGCTGAAGACGTTCTATGGCGAACTGGATGTGCATACGGGAAGTGCGCGTGTGCTCGATCGCGAAATGACCAAAATCAAACGCAGGCACATCCCGGCACTACGCAAACGGCTGGGTATCGTATTTCAGGATTTCCAGTTGCTCAACGACCGTACCGTACGGGCCAATCTGGATTTCGTACTCAAAGCGACCGGATGGAAAAAGAAGAAGGAACGGAACACGCGCATTCATGAAGTGCTTGAACAAGTGGGCATGACGGCCAAAGCCGACCAAATGCCCTATCAGTTGTCGGGTGGAGAACAGCAATGCGTGTGTATCGCAAGAGCCATCCTGAACCGCCCGGACATTATCCTGGCCGACGAAGCGACCGGAAATTTAGATAAAGAGAACGGTCGTCGGGCCGCCGCAATATTGTACGACATCAGCAAAGCGGGTACCACCGTCGTGCTGAGCACGCACAACGAAGAACTGATATCCGAATTTCCGGGCGTAGTCTATCGTTGCGGAGAAGGACGTTTGCAGGAATGCACAGACGCCTACACTCCCCTGCTGGCTCCTGACGCCATCGAATCGAAAAGCATTGAAGAAAATATAAATGAGAATAACTAAAACCCAATATTCGATATGAAAGTAATGAAGTTCGGCGGAACATCCGTGGGTTCCGCACAAAGGATGAAAGATGTATGTCGGTTGATTACGCAGGACGGTACGCCCAACATGATTGTGCTTTCCGCCATGTCCGGTACAACGAATACGTTAGTCGAAATATCCGATTACCTTTATAAAAAGAATCCGGAAGGTGCAAACAACGTCATCAATCAGTTGGAACAAAAATACCGCCAGCACGTAGATGAATTGTATGCCACGGAAGAATACAAACAGAAAACATTAGACTTTTTGAAAGACGAGTTCGACTATTTGAGAAGTTTCACTAAAATCCTGTTCACTTCGTTCGAAGAAAAGGTCGTCTTGGCCCAAGGAGAAGTCATCAGTACCAACATGGTGACGAATTACTTAAAGGAATGTGGTGTAAAGACTATCCTGTTGTCGGCACTCGACTTTATGCGTACGGACAAAAATTCCGAACCGGATTTCAATTACATCAAAGAGAAGATCAACGAATTGTTGGCGGCCAACCCCGGATACCAGATTTACATCACACAAGGCTTCATCTGTCGTAACGCATACGGCGAGGTGGACAACTTGCAACGCGGCGGTTCGGACTATACGGCATGCCTCATCGGAGCAGCGATAAAGAGTGAGGAAATCCAGATATGGACGGACATCGACGGCATGCACAACAACGACCCGCGCATCGTAGACAAAACGAAGCCCGTGCGTCAACTTCATTTCGAAGAAGCGGCGGAATTGGCTTATTTCGGAGCCAAAATCCTGCATCCGACCTGCATCCAACCGGCTAAATTCGCCGGAGTACCCGTACGCCTGCTAAACACCATGGACCCGTCGGCTCCCGGAACGATAATCAACAACGAGTTTCAGGAAGGAAAAATCAAAGCCGTTGCGGCCAAAGACAACATCATCTCCATACAAGTACACTCCAGCCGTATGTTGCTGGCCTACGGTTTCTTACGCAAAGTGTTCGAAATCTTCGAAAGCTACAAAACGAGCATCGACATGGTAAGCACCTCGGAAGTTGGTGTGTCCGTTACGATCGACAACAAGTCGTATCTGAAAGATATCGTGGCCGACCTGATGAAATACGGAACGGTGACCGTCAAAGAGAATATGTGTATCATCTGTGTAGTAGGCGACCTTTCACGAGACAACGTCGGTTTTGAAAGTCAGGCTGCAAAAGCGTTGAAAGACATCCCTGTACAAATGATTTCATACGGTGGAAGCAATCATAATATCTCATTCCTGATTAACGAAGAAGACAAGAAAAGTGCACTTCAGGCGCTCAGCGACACGTTGTTCAACAATTAATATGAGGATATGAAAGGCTCATTTCCGATAGAAAAATTCAATACGGTAAGAACACCGTTCTATTATTACGACACGGAGTTGCTCCGTAAAACACTGGATACCATCAAGGCAGAAACGGGCAAAAACGATAATTATCATGTACATTATGCCGTAAAAGCCAATGCCAACCGCAAACTGCTGCGCATCATCAGTGCGGCTGGATTCGGAGCCGACTGCGTAAGCGGCGGAGAAATCAAAGCCTGTCTGGACGCCGGATTCCCGGCGGAGAAAATCGTGTTTGCCGGCGTAGGAAAAAGCGACTGGGAAATCAATGTAGGCCTGGATGCCGGTATAGCCTACTTCAACGTGGAAAGCATACCGGAACTGGAAGTCATCAACCAGTTGGCTGGCGAAAAAGACAAAATCGCCCGCGTCTCATTCCGTATCAATCCGGACGTAGGAGCACATACCCATGCCAATATCACGACAGGACTGGCCGAAAACAAATTCGGCATAGCCATGGCCGACATGGAGAAAGTCATAGAAATCGCCGCATCGTTAAAACATGTGGAGTTCGTCGGGCTGCATTTCCATATCGGTTCACAGATACTTGAAATGGGAGATTTCGTGGCATTGTGCAACCGCGTCAACGAACTGCAAGCCCAGTTGGAACGTCATCACATTACGGTGAAGAACATCAACGTGGGTGGCGGATTGGGCATCGACTACCAACATCCGAACGAAGTGCCGGTTCCCCATTTTGCAGACTATTTCCAAACCTACCGCAAGCATCTGAATCTGCGACCGGACCAACAGCTCCATTTCGAACTGGGACGGGCCGTCGTGGGGCAGTGTGGCAGCCTGATTACACGTGTACTCTATGTCAAACAAGCCACATACAAGCAGTTTGCCATCGTGGACGCAGGCATGACAGACCTCATCCGCCCTGCCCTCTATCAGGCTTTCCATTCCATTGAGAACCTGAGCAGCGACGAGCGCAAGGAAACCTACGACGTTGTAGGCCCTATCTGCGAGTCGAGCGATGTATTTGTCAAGGCATTCGACCTCAACCGTTGCCATCGCGGCGACCTTTTGGCTCTGCGTTCGGCCGGGGCCTACGGTGAAATCATGGCTTCAAGATATAACTGCCGCGAATTGCCGGTCGGATATACTACTGAAGATTTCGTATAATGTACCCACTCATAACTTTCCTTTTGGAAAATGCTGCCTACGCCGGTTTCGCACTGACGTGGGCAGCACATTTCTGTACCACCCGTTCCTATAAACGGACGGCACGCATGGTAAGACAGCAAGAAACGGAGACACAAACCTCGGACAGCCGCCCGAAAGAGGCCATTTCCGTTGTCATCGCCACGCACAACCAAGCCGACGCGTTACGCCGCAACCTTCCCCGGATACTGGAACAGGAATACGAGCGTTTCGAAGTTATCGTGGTGAATGACGCATCGACCGACGACACGGAAGACGTACTGAAAACCTTGGAACTGAAATACGCCAACCTGCATCATACCTTCACCCCGTCCGGTGCACGCCATATCAGCCATAAACGCCTGTCGCTGACCATCGGTATCAAGGCCGCCCAATACGAATGGCTGCTGCTGACCGAGCCGGACAGCCGTCCGTGTTCTCCTCATTGGCTTTCCACTATGGCCGGACATTTCCACGACGGCGTACAAATCGTATTGGGATATGCCAACTATATGCCGGACAAGCGCCTGCTTTCCCGTAAAGCCATTTTCTTCAACCTCTTCCACCAGATTCAATACCTGCCTTGGGCCACTCGGCATAAGGCCTACCGTTGCAACCCGGCCAATATAGCCTATCGCAAAAGTCTGTTCATGGCTCATAAAGGATTTGCCGACGACATCAACCTTATCGGCGGAGTGACGGAACTGCTGGTCAATCGCCACAGCCGTATCGGAAATACCGCCGTCTCCCTCCATCCGGACTGTAAAGTGGAGTGTGAGAACATGACGTCCGGAAAACAATGGAGGCTCAAGCGCACTTTTTATATGGAAACCCGGAGACATTTCAAGAAAACATGGCGTTATCGACTGACATTCAACTTGAAACAAGCCGTCGTGCCTTTATTCTATTGCGCCACGGCCCTGTCCCTCGGATGGAGCGTATGGCGGCAGCAATGGGCAGCCACGGCCATCATATCCCTGTTGTTCGTCCTCCTCTGCATATGCAAAACCGTATGGTTCAACCGTTCGGCACGTGCATTGGGAGAACGCCCCTACCGCCTGTCTTTCCTCTGGTACGAAATGCGGCTGCTCGGATGGCATGCCTGTTCGTGGATGGACTACCGGACCGCCCCACGCACACGGTTCTACCGCAAAGCTTTCTGAAACAGAGCAGGGAAATCGTTTGCACATAAGCCTGATAAATCGTAACTTTGCGGCCTAAAATCACGACTTATGCAAGCATCCGATCAGGCTATCACGTACGGCAGGCACATCCGTGCCTTGGCCACATTAGGCATTCCCATCATTGTAGGGCAGTTAGGTACCATCATACAAGGACTGGCCGATACCATCATGGTGGGTCATTTCAGTGCGCACTCCTTGGCCGCCGCTGGCTTTGTCAACAACATCATGGTGTTGGTGTTGATCTTTGCCTTGGGTTATTCTTACGCCATCACTCCGGTCATAGGCCCCATGCACGCCCGGGGAGAATTCGAGAATGCAGGCAAGGCACTGAAAGCCGGACTTCAAGTCAACGGTGCATTGGGCATGGTGCTGTTCCTGCTGATGGGGACGCTCTACTTTTTCTTGGGGCACATGGGACAGCCCGAAGAGCTTCTCCCCGAAATCCGGCCGTACTACATCGTCGTCGTGCTTTCCATACCCATCCAATCCCTTTTCAACGCTTTCAAACAGTTCTTCGACAGCATCGGCAACACCCGTACGCCGATGTGGATTATGATCAGTGCCAACCTGTTCAACATCGTGGGAAACTACCTGTTGATTTACGGCATAGGCCCTTTCCCGCAACTCGGACTGTTGGGTGCCGGCATCTCTACCACCCTGTCGCGCATCCTCATGTTGGTTGTCATTTACGGCATATTCATCTCGAACGAAAAGTATAAAAAATATCACTCCGGCTTCCAAGCCAAAGGCGAAACCACCGACATGCGCCGTTTGCTGCATAAACTGGGCCGGCCGCTTGGCCTGCAAATGGGTATGGAGACAGCCTCATTTTCTTTATGTGCCGTAATGCAAGGTTGGATTGGTGCCGATCCCCTCGCCGCCCATCAAATCATGACGAGTGTCGGTTCCACCTGCTTCATGGTTTATTATGGCATCGGGGCAGCCGTAGCCATACGGGTCAGCCATTTCTACGGAGTAAACGACATCAGGAACGTGCGCCGCAGTTCCCTCACCGGTTACCTGATGATTCTGGCTATCGGACTGACATTGGCCATTACCATCAGTACTTTCATTACCGACATCTGCGCTTTCTTCACCGACGACACGAACATACGGCATATCGTCGTCAGTCTGGTCATCCCGTTCGTATTATATCAATTCGGCGACGGCCTGCAAATCAATTTCGCCAATTCACTACGAGGCATTGCCGACGTACGCCCGCTCATGCGTTACGCGTTCCTGTGCTACATTGTCATTTCCCTGCCGCTGAGCTATCTGCTGGGCTTCACATTCCATGGAGGACCGGCCGGAATATGGATGGCTTTCCCTGTGGCATTGACGTTGGCCGGGGCACTCTTCTGCCGCCGTTTCCTCCGTAAAACACGTACGGTGGCCGCCGGATGAAAAACTACCGCATCGGACAAAATATACTCCCGACGGAACGGCATTTCGTAAAATCTGCCAAAATGGCAGTCTGAATCCTTACAAGAATCCCGTATTTCCACCCTTTCGGCTCACCGGACGGAAATACGGGATTCTCATGAAAGAATACTTTGACATAAAGAAAGCATTCGACACTTCCCTCGGACAAACCGACACGAAACCGAAGCCTCTATCCTCATGGCAAGAGACAAACGGTCAGCAAAAAGCAAAAATCACTTTCTTCAGGCAAAGAAATCTCGCATGGAAAAAAGAAGCAAATAGAAAAAACAAAACTGAGAAACGAGGCTTTCCTTCCCGTCACAGCCCGTTTTTATGCCATTTGAGGCGCCCCCGAAAATCAATCTCAGCCAAACGAAAAATCGCTTTCAGCCGAACGATTTTTCGTTTGGCGCAGAAAAGCGGAGATACTTGCGCCGAAAAACAGCATAAAAACCGTATAAAAATTCATTTTGAAGCATTTTTTCTTTCCAGAATAACCTTTTTCCCGTTTTTTTAGCGCCTAAAAACAATAAAAGTCTGCCATTTTGGCAGACTTTAAACATCCTTTTATAAAATCCTGTCGCTAATCACTCCCCTTCCACATCCACCACCAAGCCGTCGTAAGCCATCCGTACGCCTTCGGGCAGGCGGGCATCCTCCACAGCATGCAAGTCGATATGGTGCCCCATATGGATGAGGTAAGTGCGCGGCACACATAAGCGGCGGGCAAACGCACAAGCCTCCTCTATCGTCTGGTGGGAATAATGAGGCTCGTGGCGAAGACCGTTCAGGATGAGCAAATCCAACCCTTGAAGGTAATCCAACTCGCTGTCCGCTATCGTTTTCATGTCCGTAATGTAAGCCATGCGCCCCACACGGTAACCCAATATAGGCAGCCGGGCGTGCATCACTTCTATGGGAGTGACCTGCAATTCCCCCACCCGGAACGCTTCGTGCGGACGGACGGCATGAAGCCGGAGCTGGGGCACACCGGGATATTTATGCTCTACAAAACAATAAGGCAGGCTTTGGCGCAACTGCCCGCCCGTGCGCTCCGACGCATAAAGCTGCACGTCGCCGAACACGCCGAAAGGGCGCAGGTCGTCTATCCCTCCCACATGGTCGTAATGTTCGTGGGTAAGCAACACGGCGTCTATACGACGGAAATCCAACGGCAGGATTTGTTGGCGGAAGTCCGGGCCGCAGTCCAACAGGATTCTTGTCTGCTCCGTCTCCACCAATACAGAAGTCCGCAAACGTTTGTCACGGGCGTCCGTACTGCGGCACACCTTGCACGAGCAACCGATTTGCGGCACTCCCGTACTCGTCCCCGTACCCAAAAACGTGATTTTCATGCGCATCCTCCTATAATGTTTACTTCCGGACTGATGGAAATGCCGAAGCGGGACAGCACGTCCGCACGCACGGCTTCGCACAACGCCAGTATGTCGCGCCCCGTCGCGCCGCCCTTGTTCACCAACACCAATGCCTGCCGGTCGTGCACCGACGCCCGTCCGAGCGACCGTCCCTTCCAACCGCACCGCTCGATGAGCCATCCGGCCGGTATCTTCACCCGTTCCGCGTCCACCTCATAATGGGGCACGTCGGGATAATCCCCTTTTATCGCCTCATAGACCTCACGCGAAACCACGGGATTCATGAAAAAGCTGCCGGCATTCCCCTGTACCTTCGGGTCCGGAAGCTTGGCCTTGCGTATGGCAATCACCACACGGCGCAAATCCTGCGCCGTGACCTCCTCCGGACGAATGCCCTCGGCACTCAAAGCCTCACGTATCCCCCCATAATCCAGGTTCGGGCGAAACGTGGCCGACAACCGGAAATGTACGTGCGTCACCGCGTAACGTCCGCGCCACTCTTCCTTAAAGATACTTTTCCGATAAGCGTAACCGCATGCCGAAACATCGAACATCCGGACTTCGCCGTCCTGTAAGCCGACGGTCTCCACCGCCGTAATCACATCTTTGACTTCCGCCCCGTATGCACCGATATTCTGCACGGCAGAGGCTCCCACTTCGCCCGGTATGAACGAAAGATTCTCCAAGCCGTAGAACCCATGCTCCACGCAGTAGGCCACCAAATCGTCCCACACGACGGCCGCCCCCACACGAAGCCGTATCCCGTCCGGCTGTTCCTCACACTCGATTCCACCGATGGCGGAATGCAGCACCACGCCCTTGAAATCGGACAGGAACAAAAGGTTGCTCCCTCCGCCGATATGCAACACCGGCACGTCGGGACAGTCCGCCCGCAGGCGGCGCACGACTTGCCGCAGGTCTTCTACGCTGTCGTATGCGACAAAACGGTCTGCATACGCTTCGATGCCGAATGTGTTATGAGAAAGTAACGGATAATTATATTCTATTCTTGCCATAAAGCGGTTTAATTTTCGTACGAAACCAGTTTCCACTCCCCGTCTTTCTTCCTGAAGTCGAGGATGTCCATCAGTCCATTAGAGATTCCGGCCTTCACCAGAATCATGCCATCCGGATTGTCATACGTCTGGCCGTAACGGATATTGGTAATGACCCCATCCGGCAACTGGGGTTTGAAGGCATCCCACTGGTCGTGATCCAACGTGCCCTCTATCGTATTGAAATCATCATCGGGGTCTGTCGTGACGTAGCGCAAAGGATTCGACACGCTTCTTTGCTGAAAGGCGGCATCCGACACAAATCTCCTGTAGAAATCCATGAACTTATCCAAGGGTTCGGCGGTCGTGAAATCACGTATGCTCTCCTGCGTCAACCGCCATTCCCCTTTCAGCCGTTGGAAACGACACGTCTTGACCAACCGTTTTTCCAAATGGATTTGTTCTACATCCACCCGGTTCAGATCCGTACGTTTCTCCAGTTCCATCTGTTCTTCATCATTATAAAATACGGTATAATAATCCTGGTTCATGAAAAGCGATTCGTATTTCCACTGCTTCTCCGTGAGCCACGCCGTATCTCCCCGTACAATCGAAAGCAATGGAAATTCGACACGTTCGAGCTGGACTTTTTTAAGACGGGCAAACTCAAAAATAAAATCATCAAAAAGTTCATCAGCCCTTTTAGGCAATTCCTCGTCCGACGACCCGGATGAGAAAATAAGTGAATCTGGCGAATCAAACAATGAGTCGATAACCGAGTCGTCTGCATAGTCTACTTCCGAGACCGCCTTTTTTCGGTCGCATGCCGTCAGCACAGCCGACAACACCACGCACCACACAAAATTTTTTCTCATACCAACACAGGATAAAATCCTCTTTAAAAAACATGCAAAAGTACACTTTTATTTTCAATACCGGCAAGTTTTTAGGGATAAATGATTACCTTTGCAGAGTTTTTTAAAGCGAACAATATCTTAGAAGATTATGATAGCAAAAATCCAAGAACTTCTGGAAGAAGTCGAGAAACTGAAAGCCTCAAATCTTGAAGAAGTAGAAGCGTTGCGCATCAAATACTTGAGCAAGAAAGGAAGTCTGAACGCCCTGATGGCGGACTTCAGAAATGTCCCTGCCGAAATGAAGAAAGAGGTGGGAATGAAACTGAACGACCTGAAGGCCAAAGCCCAGGAAAAAATTGCGGCTTTGAAGGAGGCTGTGGACACGCAAGACTGCGGCACCGACGAATTGGACCTGACCCGCACGGCTTACCCCGTCTCGTTAGGTACGCGCCATCCGCTTACCATCGTGAAGAATGAGATTGTGGATATCTTTTCACGCCTCGGTTTCACACTGGCCGAAGGACCTGAAATCGAGGACGACTGGCACGTGTATTCGTCGATGAACTTCGCCGACGACCATCCTGCCCGAGACATGCAAGACACCTTCTTCGTAGAGGCTCGTCCGGACATCGTGCTCCGTTCGCACACGTCCTCCGTACAGGCCCGTGTCATGGAAAGCCAGCAGCCTCCCATCCGCGTGATTTGTCCGGGACGCGTGTACCGCAATGAGGCTATTTCAGCCCGTGCACACTGTTTCTTCCACCAAGTAGAAGGACTGTATATCGACAAAAACGTCTCATTCACCGATTTAAAACAAGTCTTGTTGCTCTTCGCACAGGAAATGTTCGGCAAAGACACGAAAATACGTCTCCGTCCGTCTTATTTCCCCTTCACGGAACCGTCTGCCGAAATGGACATCAGTTGCAACATCTGCGGCGGAGAGGGTTGTTCCTTCTGCAAGCATACCGGATGGGTGGAAATTCTCGGATGCGGCATGGTAGACCCGGCCGTACTCGAAGCCAACGGCATAGACAGCAGCGTCTATACAGGATATGCTTTCGGCATGGGTATCGAACGTATCACCAATCTGAAATACCAGGTGAAGGATTTGCGCATGTTCTCTGAAAACGATACCCGTTTCCTGGAAGAGTTCAAGTCCGCCAACTAAAGCCACGTGGGAGACAGATTAGTCACACGCAGCTTCATTTGTATACTTGCAGCCAATTTCCTACTTTATTTCGGATTTTGGCTGCTTGTTCCTGTTTTGCCTTTCTATCTGAAAGAAACTTTCTCTTGCGGAGAGGCGGCCGTCGGTACCATCCTGAGTTGCTACACTGTATCGGCCTTGTGTACGCGCCCCTTCATGGGATATCTGTACGACGGATTTGCCCGCAAACCCATCTACATCATGGCCTATCTGCTGTTTACAGCCATTTTTGCCGGTTATGTCCTGACAAGCCTGCTGGCCGTATTCATCCTCTTGCGTGCCGTCCACGGCGTGGCATTCGGCACGGTTACCGTAGGCGGCAACACGTTGGTCATCGACATCACGCCTTCCAATCGCCGGGGAGAAGCCCTCGGATATTACGGACTCACCAACAACGTGGCCATGAGCATCGGACCGATGACGGGCCTGTTCCTGCATGATTCCCATTTAAGCTATGAACATATTTTCAGCATCGGACTGCTTACCTGTGTCCTTGGTTTTCTGGCAGCCGTTTCCGTCAAAGCGCCGCGGAAGGTTCCGGTCAAACGTCCGCCGGTTTCGCTCGACCGCTTCATCCTGCTGAAAGGCATTCCCGCCGGCATCGCCTTGCTCCTGCTTTCCATTCCCTATGGGGCGACAACCAATTATGTGGCCGTTTATGCCCGCGAAATAGGACTTCAGGTACCCACCGGTTTCTTTTTCACCCTCATGGCTGTGGGGATGGGTATCAGCCGTATCTTTGCCGGAAAGTTCGTGGACCGCGGATACATCACCCAGACTATTTCGTATGGTTTTTATGTAGTCATTGCGGCATTCTTCCTGCTCTCCTGCTGCTCTACGGTCATTGCTTACAGCGAAGCATGGTGTTCTTTCATATTCTACCTCGTACCCTTCATGCTGGGCATCGGGTTCGGTGTGATGTTCCCGGCCTACAACACACTGTATGTCAACCTCGCCCCTAACAACCAGCGGGGAACCGCCACCAGTACTTATCTGACTTCATGGGATATAGGTATCGGTCTGGGCATTTCCACGGGCGGTTACATCGCACAACAATATGCCTTCGACGCCGTCTATCTGTTCGGCAGCATACTTTGCGTGGCTTCCATGCTGTTTTTCAACCTTTACGTCAGTCCTCATTATCATCGCAATAAAGTACGTTGAAACCGTTTTTTCCCTATTTTCATGCCATTTTGTCAGCAATCACTGTCATTCCTGTCGTCTTTGTAACCATAAAGCAACAAACGGGATATAATTTCTTGATATACGTCAATTATTTCCTCTTATTCTTCAAATATAGGAGGCAAACTCTTGACCTGCGGCCTTTTTGGTTATAACTTTGCAGTGTCATAAGAAGAAAAAAGGTTATTAGAAAGATTAAAAGAACTCTCTGAGGTAGAGGTTTTGAAAGGTAAAAAAGATTGTTTAATTAAAAAGGTAAAAAGATTATGATGACAATGGGTATTATGCTGTTTGCCGTAATACTTATGGCAGCAGTACTTTTGGTACTTTTCGTTGTAGTAATGTTGGCGGGTATGCACAAAGAATCCAAGTTAAACCGGGACTTCTTTATGTCCAGCACGTCCATGCAATTCGGCAAGGGCGGTTTCCAAACCGGAACGGCTTGCTAAGTGCCACTAAAAAAGAAAATGTAGAAAAAGCAAATCTCGATTAAAAGTAAAGAAACGGGTTACAGGCGGATGAGGATACAGGTTCTTCATTCGCCTGTAATCGGTTTTATCCCTCCCGTCCTTCCACTTTTCTATAAAAACACACTCCGGATTTTATTTTAAATTCGTATTTTTGCCCTGTCATTATCAAACAGCAAAAACAAATGGAAATAGGATTGACACACACCAGTACACTCACCGTCGAAAACAAACATCTGGCTATCCAGGCAGGTAGCGGAGACTTGGAAGTCCTGGCCACGCCCGTTATGATGGCCTTAATGGAGAATGCGGCCATGCTGGCTGTAAAAGAGGCTTTGGACGAAGGCATGACAACCGTAGGAGGACATATCAGTTCCTCTCACCTCAAACCTACGGCTTTGGGTAAGACCATTACGGCCACGGCCGTACTAACCGGAATTGAAGGACGTAAACTGACTTTCAAGGTCATAGCCGAAGATGAAACAGGAACCATCGGAGAAGGAGAACATCTTCGCTTTATAGTAGACCGCAAGAAATTCATGGCCAAATTGCAAGGATAAGGCAAACGTTCCGAACCATACAGACGGACGAAACACACGTTTCTCTTTGAAATAAAATAAAAGCGCAGAAGTCCTTTCCCGAACTTCTGCGCTTTGCTTTCCGAACAAATTAAAATCACTTGCTGACTTGCATGAGAGAATCTACATTTACAGTTCTCACACATTTCGGAATCTTCTTATAAACTTGTACGCTGTCACTCCGGACATCGGCACCGTTACGGTAAGAATAGCCCGCACTCCAATATCCATAATCATTCCAATAACGCTCATAGTTACGCAACGTAAACCATGTGGACGAATACACCCCATCCATATAGCCCTCGAAATAATCGGGAGACAAACTGTAATCACGGATATTGCAATCAAGTTCCGGATTATCGAAACGCAGGTAAATAATGCCGTCTCTTACCGTCCAAGTAAAGTAATGCTCGACAATTTCCACCCGACCCCGCCAGCCGTAATAGTAATCCGTTTCGTAACCATAGCCTTGGGTGTAACCTCCATAGTCCTGAGGAATAAATTCCAAGTCGGAACCAATGGCCGGCTGACCGTCCACCATCATTCCCAAATTACCGAACCAACGCCCTGAAAGCATGTATCCCCGGTAATCATCGTCTTCTTCGCACCCGCTGAACACTGCTACCAAGCAGCAGACCATAAGGAATTTGCAATATTTGAACCATCTCATAATTATGCTTGTTTAAATGTTTATAATGCAAATATACATATAAGTCTCTTTATTATGCAAAGAAAAACCCGACGGGAAGATAGGGAAAATCCTATTTACTCTCCTAAAGCACCGATAATTTCACGTACACTGCGACAACCGTGCCGTTCCAGATATTCGTCTATCCCTCGGGCTACCTTTACCGTTACAGCCGGATCTATGAAATTAGCCGTTCCGATTTCTATGGCCGAAGCTCCCGCCAAAAGAAATTCTATGGCATCACACGCATTCATGATTCCCCCTAAACCTACTACGGGTATCTTCACCGCTTGGGCTACCTGCCATACCATACGTAAAGCCACGGGCTTCACAGCCGGACCACTCAGCCCCCCTGTGGCTATGGACAATACCGGGCGGCGTTTTTCGATGTCGATAGCCATTCCCATCAACGTATTGATAAGACTCACGGAATCCGCTCCGGCGTCTTCCACACTACGGGCTATGTCTGCCACATTCGTCACATTCGGAGACAGTTTGACAATCAAAGTCTTGTCATACGCCTTACGCACAGCTTTCACCACAGCCGAAGCCCCTTCGGCTGTCACACCGAAAGCCATCCCCCCTTGCTTCACGTTCGGACAGGATATGTTCAGTTCTATGGCCGGAATGCGTTCCAGTTCGTTAATGCGTGCGGCACACTCCGCATAGTCTTCGCAACACGAGCCGGAGACATTCACGATCATGTTCGTACGGATGTCTTTAATTTGGGGATAAATATGCTCGCAAAAATAATCCACGCCCTTGTTTTGCAGCCCCACACAGTTCAACATCCCTTGAGGCGTCTCTGCCATGCGGGGATAAGGATTACCTTCACGAGGCTTCAATGTCGTACCTTTCACAATGATTCCGCCGATATCTTCCAAGTTCACAAAGTCTGCGAACTCAAGACCGTACCCGAAAGTGCCGGAAGCGGTCATTACGGGATTTTTCAGTTGTAACTTCCCTATATTTACACTTAAATCTGCCATAACAATCTATTCGTATTGAAAACGGGTCCCTCTTTACACACACACAAATGCCCTTCCGTAGTATTCTCCACGCAACACAAGCAGGCACCCACTCCACAAGCCATCATATTCTCCAACGAAACTTCGCACGGTATGCCTTTTGACTTTGCATATCGCGCTACGGCCATCATCATCGGTTTGGGGCCGCAGGTGGCTATACGGTCAAAATGTTCACGTTGCCACACGGAATGCTGCGTTACAAAACCTTTCTCTCCCTCGGAAGCGTCCTCGGTCGTGATATACACATCACCCAATGCCCTGAACATGTCCAACTGCATCAAGTCACCCACCGAACGGCCGCCCAATAAGAAAGCAGGCCGGCAGCCAAGCTTCACCATCTCTTTTCCCATGAAAAGCAACGGAGCCGTACCGACACCGCCTCCCACCAACAGCACTTTCTCATCACCGGACGAAGGCATCGTAAAACCGTTCCCTAAGGGCATAACCACATTGAGTTTGTCTCCTACTTCCAGAGATCCCAAGTTACGGGTTCCGTCTCCTATTTCATGAATCAGAAACCAAACCTCATTTTTCTCTTCATCTACGTAATTGACAGAAATAGGACGCCGTAAAAAGGTCGTTTCCGAACCGTCTACCTTCAACTCGGCAAACTGGCCGGGACACATCTTCGGCAGAGGTTGCTCATGCGTAAGCTTCAACAACGCATATCCTGCCCGTAAATGCTCATTAGCCGTCAGCGTCAAATCCAAAATATATTTTTTCATCTTATAAAATAGGTATATTCCAAATGGTATATCAAACTCCTGCAAAGATAGTGAAAGGTGAGTGCAGAGACAAATGAAAACGAAGTTTTCTCATTTGGCTTTGCCGAACCGAATCCTATCTTCGCGACAGCAAAGATAACGCAAGGTGAGTGCAGAGACAAATGAAAACGAAGTTTTCTCGTTTGGCTCTGCCAAGCCGAATCCTATCTTCGCGATAGCAAAGATAGGCAAGATGAATGCTGAAACAGATGAAAAACAAGGATAGAAATGTGTATTTTATCCTAAAAGCAGAAGCCGTAACAAAGAAATAGCTATAAGATTGTCCTGATTCTTCTTTTCAATCAACTAAAAACTTCAAAAGTTCCATCATCGAAGAAAATTCTTATCTCCGTAATCTTACGTTGAGGTTTGTCTACATACTTTACCACCTCGCGCACCACGGGAATTTGCCGATTCTGGTCATCTACGTCTTTGATATCTTCCATTCGTGCCCATGCGGCATAGTGTTCAGGATCTGAAATGTCGAAGAGCATAGGTTCCCCCTTCGTATCTATAGGAGCTTTTTCCACATCGCTTCCAATCGTACTTTCCCCTCCGTCGACACCATCTTTAGTTTCATCCGAAACAGTTGTATACATGTCACCTTCCCCAAACATCAACCAATTTATATTGATATCAGGAAAACGACGGTGAATCGCACTCACATGATTGTTCGTCGGGTTGGTTTTACCATTGAAGATATTTGACAGGGATGCGGGAGACACCTCAATAGCTTTGGCAAACTCTTGTTGAGTCATGTTTTCCCTTCTCATGATTTGCAATATTCGTTCCTTCATCATTTTTTCTATTGCCCTTTGTTTTTCTCTCTCAACAAAGGCGTTCTTTACGTTTACAAAGGTAAAAACAATAATTGGAACAAGCAATAAACATAAACCATAAAATTAAATTCATCTCTATAAATATTTAAAAACAGAAATATTTATCTTTATAAACCCTATAAGGATATTCTTGATATTTATAAACATAAAAGCCCATTTTCTCATTCATCTGATTTATAGAAAACCTTCATTTACCTGAACTAAAGAACTGGCTACTCACAGCTTATTACACATATATTGTGGCACGACATGCAGATTCAGAATCTCTATGCATAAAATGCCGTCATTTATTATAATGCCCTCACAACAAATACACATAAACAAATGGTTTACAATAAAATAAGCAGCTAATTATCTTAATGAATAAACATACATTTATAAAATCAAAACCCAGATTACACTTATATAAATATCTGTTATTCTCAATATAAATTCAGGATTTACTATTATAAATCCGTATACAAACCATAAAAACATAAATCATAAATGCAAAACCAATAAATTAAATTCACACTCATGAATACTAATAAAACATAATATAAATCACCGGAAAATGAAAAAAGGCTCTTTTTTTCAATACTAAAAAATTCCGACCCGATGGCAAGGACGGGCCGGAATTTTGAAATCTCAGGAAGCGAAAAACGAGCTAACCTCCTATAATCAAATACTATAACTTACTTTTTAACAGTTTCGGAAAAGCTTCAAATAAATTAAAAACAGCCGTTTTAGTGCAAAATAAAGTAGGCTAACTCCTTCAAAAGATCGCCGGGAGTGGCGATTGTATTACCCAAACCTTTCGATTTAGCGTCCGTTTCACGTAGTTTCCCAATTATCTGCATCACTTTCACCCCCGAATACTTTTGCATGGCGGGAAGTATATTCCGCGCCACCTGCCAACGAGGTTGCTCTACCCAATCGGCTATCCCCTCTTCCGTACGTTGCGGCGCATAGTAGGCAACCATCAGGTTGCTGAAAAAACCGAACATGACGGAAAGCGTAAGCTGCAAAGAAAAGTTTTTGGGATTGTCGTTAAAATATTTCACGATACGGTTTACTTTAAGTACATCCTTGGCAACCAACGCAGACACCAATTCAAAGTTGTTAAAATCCTTGCTTATACCGACATGCTGCTCCACAAAGGCGGCACCGATACGCGTCTCCCCTTCCGGCAAAGCCAACATCAGCTTATCCAACTCCCCCGAAAGGCGGGACAGCTCACTCCCCACAGACTCACAAACCATCATCACGGCATTTTGTTCCATCGCCACCCCCTTACGGCGCAAATAGGTCGTGACAAATCCCGGGAGCTGGCTATCATACAATTTTTTGGACTCAAACAAGACTCCTGTCTTCTGTATATCCGCCGCCAACTTTTTCCTTTTATCCAAAACGCCATGTTTATGGCAAAAAATCAGTACCGTAGAGAGCTGCGGATGCTCCAGGTAAAAGGAAAGGCGCTCTTTTCCGGGTAAACTCTGCGCCTCCCTCACCAAAACCACCTGCCGTTCCGCCATCATCGGGAAACGCTTTGCCGCATTGATGACTTCGTCGGCCGTCACGTCCGTGCCGTAACAAATCGTGAGATTAAAATCCTTCTCTTCCTCCTTCAATGCCGTGTCTACGATAAACTCGCTCACCTTATCTATATAATAAGCCTCCTCGCCCATCAAATAATAAACGGGCGCGAAATTGCCCGCCCTTACGGAACGTACGATTTCATCATACGTCACCCCTTCTTTCTTCACTGCCATCTGCTTTTCTCTTTTGGATTACCAATCATATTTCAGGTGTTTCACTGTTTTCCGTTCACCTATTATCAGTTTCAACGCCTCTATCCCTATCGTGACATGCTCCGGCGCAAAGTTATGCGTCACTTCCCGATCACTCTCTGCCGTTTTTACCCCCTCGGGCATCATCGGATTGTCCGATACGAGCAGCAAAGCCCCGGTCGGGATGTGGTTGGCGAAACCGCATGTGAACAGCGTAGCCGTCTCCATATCCACAGCCATGGCACGGGTGTCTTTCAGATACTCCTTGAACTTTTCATCATGCTCCCATATCCTACGGTTCGTAGTGTACACCGTGCCCGTCCAATAATCGCGATGGGCATCCCGTATGGCTGTCGACACCGCCCGCTGGAGCATGAAAGCCGGCAACGCAGGCACCTCGGGCGGATAATAATCGTTCGATGTCCCCTCTCCGCGGATTCCCGCCAAAGGAAGAATCAAGTCTCCCAGTTTCGTTTTAGAAGAGATTCCCCCACATTTGCCCAAGAACAGGCAGGCTTTCGGCTCGATTGCACTTAGCAAATCCATAATAATGGCCGCATTCGGGCTCCCCATTCCAAAGTTAATGATGGTGATATTCTCCGCCGTAGCCATCCGCATGTTCGCCCCATAACCGGGCTGAGGAAGCTTAAACTGTTCACAGAATATATCTACGTAATTATTGAAATTGGTCAGCAAAATATACTCCCCGAAGTCGGACAAGGGATGTTGTGTATAGCGTGGCAACCAATTTTCCACGATTTCCGCTTTCGTTTTCATTGTTTTTGCGTATTTTTGTTTCCACTTTACCCCGCAAAAGACAGAGGGGTATTCCATGCAAAGTTAGCAAATGATTACGTTAAACCTTCCACAATATCCCATAAAAGTGACAAAGCGGGACGGCCGGACAGTCGTCTTCGATGAATTGCGCCGCAAATATGTGGCTCTCACCCCGGAGGAATGGGTGAGACAACATTTCGTGCATTACCTCGTCACCCACAAACATTACCCGCCGGGCTTGGTGGCCAATGAAATCTCACTCACGTTGAACGGCACGGCCAAGCGTTGCGACACAGTGGTCTACGACCGGCAAGCCCGTCCGCGCGTCATTGTGGAATACAAAGCCCCACACATCGAAATCACCCAAAAGGTATTTGCCCAGATTTCGCGTTACAACATGGTGTTGCGCGTAGACTATCTCATTGTCTCCAACGGCCTGCAACATTACTGTTGCAGGATGGATTACGAAACGAACTCCTGCAAGTTCCTGCCGGACATTCCTGAATATGGAGAGATTTTATAAGGGCTTTCCCTCACGATAGGAAGCATAAAAAATGCCTTCCACCTTGTTTGCTTCATTGAATGGCAAAACAAAGGGGAAGGAATTCGTTGCAGCACAATCAACAAAATGCGCCCGAAGATTACAAAGTGGACTCGGAAAAGTCCAATTCGTATATGACTTTGCCGGACTTGTCGCGGCTGAACTTGCCTACGGCAATAAGTTCCGGAAAATCCTCCGTCCAAAATGGGACTTCTACCTTTCCGCCTTCCGGTACATCCAATGTAGCCAGAAGCTTTTCAGCCTTCTCGCAGCACAACGTTTCCAACGTCTCCATGCTGTCCGTTACCTTGCCGCAATGGACAGCCATTTCCTTTTCCGAATTCATTCCTTTCATAAAATTCTCTTTTTAAATCGGTTATTATAAATCTTCACCATCGGCATGATTGTATTCATTATCGTAGAATATCACAATACGGTATTCCAATCCTTCTCCATCAATCATAAACCAAACCCTTTTTTTCGACCAATATTTATCTTCCATATAATATATCAATGCAGAAACTTGCTCTTTCCTTTCTTCCATAGCCAGACTGTCCCAAGGTGTGTCTCTCAGCCCAGCTTCTGACAAAGCAAGCGTCCTTTCCTCTTCCGACAACGTTCTCAAATCCTTAGGTGACTGATAATAATGAGATTCATACCTTTTATTATTCACCATCATCTCATAACCAATTCTCTCTTCTTCGAGCAATTCCGGCTTATCATTCAAAGGCAGATACTTCTCATTTTTAGCAAATTGCCGGCACAAAGCGTTAAAACGGATTTTTATATTCGCTTCATCCGTGGTCCACTTATCCCTTACCGCAACACGCCACACCTTATTATTATTGGCGGCAATAAGCAAGACAACCTCACGGCCATTAAACTCCCCCACCAACCAATCATAAGTGCTATTATACTTAAACCCTTTGGCTTTCAACTTTTGTACCATTTCCATTTTCGTCCCGTCCACAGGAATACCGAGAAACTGCGTCACGTCCTTCTGTGCGAAAGCGTACACGCCCAACATCAAAAACATCAAGAAAGAAAAACACCTCATTTTCATGATTTCCACATTTTAACTTTCCGCCCAACTCCCCTGCCGGAATCCATAAAAAGTTTGATTGTGTACATATACGAAAAAAGCGCGGGAGTCTGTACCTGTTGCTCGTTCCGCTACTCAAGGCTCTCGCATTGCCCATCACTGTCTGAACGAGCAACGCAGAAGCCCACGCCGATATGTTTATATATACGTCCCCTCTATCCATGCAAAACACACATGGATACAATAGGGGCTTATATAAAACACACCCACAGGGCATCTACCGTTGCTTTGTCTTCGACAGTGATTAGAACTTGCGAGATTCTGAGTAGCCAAAGAATCAAAGCGTCAAGTAAACGCCTTCTTTATATATGCAGTCCCACGCTACTCCCACCTCCGACGAGGCTTCCGCATGGATACGCACGACAAATATACGGAAAATAATCCAACAATCTGAGATTTTCTTTCCCGGAAATTCAGTTTTCCGGTTAAGACACTGTATTACAGTATTTTACAAACAACAAAAGAATACAAAATCATTCACCGCAGAACGGTAAATCAATCTCAGGCGAATGAAAAATCGTTCGCCTGAGATTGATTTTTCATTCGCCTGAGAGTAATTTTGCACGCTCCCGGAACCCGGATTCCAACCGGGAAACCATGCTTTTTGTTTTACAAACTAAAAATATTTTCCTTCGCCCAACCCTATCACACCCCAGGAACATACGCGCCCGTCATCTTAACTCCGCCCTTATCCGGCTCAGGCTGACCGGCGTAATGCCCAAATAGGAGGCAAGGCATTCCAAAGGCAGACGGAGCAGCAGCTCCGGATTGTCGCGAAGCAATTTGCGGTAACGCTCCGAAGCCGTGGTGAACAACAAGGGAATAAGGCGTTCCTCGGTCTTCAACAATTCCTTCTCCGCAAACTTCCGCCCCCAGTTGGCAATGTGAACGTCTTCTTCAAACAAACGGTAGAGCTGTCCCCGTTCCAACATGTACAACACGGAGTCTTCCATCAATTCTATGGTTTCATACCCTTTTTCATCGTTCACAAAACTTTTCATCGACATCAGCGTGCTGCCTTCCGCACCTATCCAGAAAGTGACCTCTTTCCCGTCTACGGGAAGATAAGCACGGGCTATGCCTTCGGACAAAAAGAACACATTACTTTCCACCTTCCCTGTTTCCGTCAACCGGAAACCTTTGGGACGGTCCACACGGGTAAGGCTCTCTTCCAGTTTCTCCAACGACGATTCCGGCAAGGAATGTATACGACTGATAATGGTACGAATATCCATAAACACGAACTACTGAAATTAAATCTTGGGTAAAGATAGGGAAAAACATGCGTTTCCTCCCACTTTACGGTCATTTCTTATCAAATGTAAAGTAGATTTCCGGATGCAAGCCTTACCTTTGCGCGTCTAATAAAAACATTTTTAAGATATGAACTGGATTGCATTGATTGGAGCCGGATTATGCGAAGTGGCTTTCACTTTTTGCATGGGCAGACTAAAAGGCGTTTCCGGCTGGGAGTTTTATTCGTGGCTACTGGGTTTTCTCTGCTGCATGTCACTCAGCATGTATTTACTAATCAAGGCTATACAAACGATTCCAATAGGAACCGCCTACCCGATATGGACTGGTATAGGAGCGGCCGGGACGGTCTTGTTGGGCATTCTTTTCTTTCACGAGCCGGCTACGTTCTGGCGTCTTTTCTTTATCTCCACCCTGGTGATTTCCGTAGTAGGACTGAAAATGGTATGAGGGTTTGGAAAACGGGAAGAAGGACGGCCGTATTAAAAAACGCGCCTGCGACACGATTGTCGCAGGCGCGTTTGCAAATCTTTCCTGAATATGCCCAAAGGCGATATACTTACTCCTCTGTAGCAGCGGCAACCCGACGGCGACGCTTCGGCTTTTCTTCTACCGCCTTGCTTTCGATTTCCACTCCGGCCAATTCCGGATCTATCATGATACGGCCGCAGTATTCGCATACGATAATCTTCTTGCGCATACGGATATCCAACTGACGCTGGGGCGGGATTTTATTGAAACAGCCACCGCAAGCATCGCGCTGCACGTAAACGATACCCAATCCGTTACGGCTGTTCTTACGGATACGCTTGAACGCCAACAACAAACGAGGTTCGATAGTAGCTTCCAGATTCTTGGCACTTTCGCGCAGCTTCTCTTCTTCCGACCGCGTTTCGGAAATAATATCGTCCAACTCGGATTTCTTCACGTCCAAATCCGCACGCCGGTCGTCCATCAGCTCCGTGCAATGGGCGATTTCCCCGTTCTTGTGTTCAATGGCACTGTAAGCCTCGCGGATGCGCTTCTCGTTCAGCTCCACGTCCAAGGTCTGGTATTCGATTTCCTTGCTCAAAGACTCGTACTCACGATTGTTACGCACATTGTCCAACTGCTGACTATACTTTTCGATAGAGGCTTTGCTGGCTTCGATATTGGCTTTACGCGTGGCAATGTCCGCATTCAGTTCCCCTATCTCTCCATGTATTTTTTCAATACGGGTAGACAAGCCCTCTATCTCGTCCTCCAAGTCCTGTACTTCCAACGGAAGCTCTCCGCGCAACGTCTTGATTTTGTCGATTTCGGAAAGCATGGTCTGCAACTGGTACAGATTCTTCAACTTTTCTTCAATCGACAGGTCCGTCGCATCTTTCTTCATGTCTTTTGCCATAGTGCTTATTACAAATATTTTATGGGATTTGTGTCTACCGCCGTCATGTAAAGCGGCAGTTCGGGACAAATCTCACCTATGATGGAATAAAAAATTTCTTTCGTGTATTGCTCGCTCTGGTAATGCCCCATGACGGCAATCTGCAACTCCTGATCGTGGCCGAAGTACTGATGGTAGTGCATCTCCCCTGTCAGGAAAGCATCGGCTTTCTGGTTGAGCGCCTCTTCGAGCATGAAATCGCCCGCCCCTCCGCAAAGTACGACTTTGCGCACCGGACGCTGCAACAGCTCATTGTGCATCAGGCATTCAATATGGAATACGGACTTGATGCGCTGGAGAAACTTCAGGGAATCCTCCGGCTGGGGCAACACGCCGATGACTCCGCTACCCGCCATGACGGTGTATTCATGCCCGCCGTCCTTCACCTTCACGGGATGAGGCAGAAGCAATCTCACCTGCTCCAGTTCCAACTTTTCGGCGATTTTGAAGTTCACGCCATCCTCGGCATTATCCAAGTTCGTGTGCGCCGCATAGACCGTCACGTCGTTTTGGATAGCCTTCCGTACGCACCGCTCCACGTAGTTGCGGTCGGACACGGTCTTCAGCCCGTGGAACAACAACGGATGGTGGGACACGATGAGATTGCAACCCAAAGAAACGGCTTCGTCTATTACCTCCTCGGTCACGTCAAGACACAATAAAGCCCCTGATGCTTCCACCTCCGTCAATCCTACTTGCAGACCGGCATTGTCATAACTCTCCTGCAAGGGCAAAGGCGCGAATCTTTCAAGGGCAAAAACTACTTCCTTAATTTTCACGTCATAGAAAATTTTCACAAAGATAGGGATAAGACGGGAGGTTTCCAAAGAAACCCAGTGGATTTTATCATTTATTTAGTATTCCGGCCTTTTCTGAATATCGGCTTCAGTCGCCCGAACTCATCGAACGTGCGGCGCACGGAAAGCGAAATCGTGATAACCAAAGACAGCATGGAGGCCACAACCGTGATGACGCTTATCATCAACTGGTATTTGATGGCTACTTCGGGCATCGAGCCACCGAGTATCTGGCCTATCATCGTCCCCGGGAAAGACACGATGCCCAGCACGGCCATGTTGGCGATGCACGGGGAAAAGGATTTGATGACGGCCGAACGGAGGAAAGGCAATGTAGCCTCGAAACGGGTCGCCCCGTTGCCCAACAGGTAATAATACATATCCTGTTCGCGCTGCAACTCGCTGTAATAGACATTCACGGCCATGATATTCACCGTCAGCATATTGCCGAACAACACACCGGCCACCGGAATGAAGAAACGGGCGGCAAACACATCGTCGGCACGCACTACGAAGGCCAGGAAATACAACGACACCAACAAGACCGTAGACAGGAAGCCCGTGAAGACCGGCAGGAGCAGCACCTCGCGGCGCAAGGCCGTGCGACTGACAGCCGTATGGGAAGCGATGACGGCCATGATTGCCATCCACAGCACGTTGACCCATTCATTGTCCCATTGGAACAAGAAACGCAAGTACACGCCGATGAGCAACAGTTGCACGGTCATCCTCACGGTTCCCCACAAAGCCGACGAAAGCAGTCCGGTGCGGAAACGCCACAGAAAATAAAAAGGTATCAGCATCAGCAACATGCCGACGGCCAATCCCGTATAAGTCAAATCCACCGTTCCCATCACTGTCCGTTCAAAGTTTTACCACCCGGTCGCAGGCTTCCAGAAAAGCCCGGTTGTGCGACACGCTCAATACGGCCGTTCCGTCGGCCGTCAGACGGCGGAAAAGGGCTGACACCCTCCCCACGCTATCCTCGTCGAGCGCAGAAGTCGGCTCATCGGCCAGCAAAAGGCGTTTGCCCAACATGGCTGCCATCGACAGAATGATACGTTGCCGCTGTCCGCCGGACAACTGGACCACCTTACGGTGGAGCAAGTCCCGCTCCAACCCCAATAACGTCCAAAAACGGAACAGCTTTTCTTCCGAAAAGTCTCCGCCCCGGTTCGCTTTCAGGTGAAAAGGAAGGTGCAGCATCTCGTCCACCGATTCAGCCGGAAGGAACAGTTCCTGAGGCACGTAGGCCGTGCGTTTCCGGATACGCTCCACCGTATGCTCCGTCAACTCCTCCCCGCCGACAGATACCCGTCCGGCCTCCAACGGGAGGAATCCCAACGCCGCACGCAGCAGCGAGGTCTTGCCGCAACCGGACTCGCCGGTCACACAAACCCACTCGCCTGCCCGTACCTCCAGACTGAAATCCCGGAAAAGCAAACGCCCCCCGAGCCGTAACGCAGCCGATTCTATTTTCAACATCTCGCTCATTCTATGCACAAAGTTAATAAAAATAAAGCCATTATTATCGGAAGATTCGTATCTTTGTACGCATAATTATACACGAAACATAAGATTGATGTATGGGATTGCAATATAAAGTCAGAAGTTCCAGTACATTAGAACGCTGGTACGAGCTGCGTTTCGAGGAAGTGAACGGACCGGAACAGACCGAAATCCGCGGCACTTTCCTGCCGCCGGAGTGGTTTCCCCAAAGCGGCGTACAGCTCACATGGCCACATGCCGGAACGGATTGGTGCTACATGTTGGAGGAAGTAACGGACTGCTACGTGCGGATGGCTTACGAAATCGCCTCGCGCGAACCTTTATTAATAGTGACTCCGGAGCGCACCAAAGTAGAGACTTTGCTGAAAGAGAAACTTCCGGCACAGGTTTTCGCGCAAATACGATGGGCGGATTGCCCTACCGACGACACGTGGGCACGCGATCATGGATTTATTACCCTGATAGACGAAACCGGCCCTCTCCTTTTGGATTTCTGTTTCAACGGATGGGGAAAGAAGTTCGCCGCCGACCAGGACAACCGCATCAACCGAGGCCTGATGAAGCAAGGCGTATTGAACGGGACGTACACGGACCATCTGGACTTCGTACTCGAAGGCGGTTCCATCGAAAGCGACGGCCACGGCACGCTCCTGACCACTTCGGAATGTCTGCTTTCGGCCAACCGCAACGACCGCCTGAACCGCGCCGACATCGAAGAACGGCTCAAATCGTTCCTGCATGTCGAGAGGGTGTTGTGGCTCGACCACGGCTATTTGTCCGGCGACGACACGGACAGCCATATAGACACTTTGGCCCGTTTCTGCCCCGACCAAACCATCGCTTACGTGAAATGCGAGGACCGTACGGACGAGCACTACGAGGCACTCGCACGCATGGAAGAACAGCTTCGCACGTTCCGCACGCTTCAGGACGAACCCTACCGGCTCGTCGCCCTGCCCATGCCGGAAGCCATTTTCGACGAAGACGGGCAGCGGCTTCCGGCCACATACGCCAATTTCCTGGTGGTCAACGGAGCCGTACTGATGCCGACTTACCATCAGCCTGCCTTGGACGAACAAGCCCGGAAAGCCTTGCAAAAAGCCTTTCCTCAGCATGAAGTGGTCGGCATCGACTGCCGCCCGCTCATCCGGCAGCACGGTTCGCTGCATTGCTGTACGATGCAGTTTCCCGTACCCGTACTCAAATAAACGAATACCCTCATGAGAAAGATAAAAGTAGGACTGGTGCAACAGTCCAATACCGCAGACACCAAGGCCAACCTTTACAAATTGGCACAAAACATAGAAGACGTATGTAAGCGCGGCGCACAGCTCGTCGTGCTTCAGGAGTTACACAACTCGCTCTATTTCTGCCAGACGGAAGATACGCAGAATTTCGATTTGGCCGAACCGATTCCCGGTCCGTCCACAGGATTCTTCGGCGAACTGGCCCGGCAATTCGGTATCGTGTTGGTCACGTCTTTATTCGAACGTCGAACAGCCGGCCTGTACCATAACACGGCGGTGGTGTTCGACACCGACGGCTCCGTCGCAGGAACCTACCGCAAGATGCACATCCCCGACGATCCGGCTTATTATGAGAAATTCTATTTCACCCCGGGCGACCTGGGCTTCCACCCGATATCGACATCGCTGTGCAAGTTAGGCGTGCAAGTATGTTGGGACCAGTGGTACCCCGAAGGTGCGCGTCTCATGGCACTGCAAGGCGCAGAACTCCTGATCTACCCTACGGCCATCGGATACGAAAGCAGCGACATCCCCGAAGAGCAGGAACGCCAACGCGAGGCATGGACCACGGTGCAACGGGGGCATGCCGTTGCCAACGGCCTGCCGGTCATCGCGGTGAACCGTGTGGGACATGAGCCGGACCCGTCCGGACAAACCCGTGGCATACGGTTCTGGGGCAGCAGTTTCGTGGCCGGTCCGCAGGGCGAGATGTTGGCACGTGCCAGTCGCGACGCGGAAGAAAACATGGTGGTGGAAATTGATTTGGAACGCTCGGAAAACGTGCGCCGCTGGTGGCCTTTCCTGCGCGACCGCCGCATCGAAGAGTTCGCTCCGCTCACCCGGCGTTTTATTGATTAAACATTTAAATAACCCATAATACAAAAAGGTATATGTCATCCTCACTAAGATTTGAAGTTGTAGGCGAAGCTTTCAAGAAGAAAGCCGTAGAAGTTCCGGCCCCGGCCGAAAGACCGTCCGAATTCTTCGGCAAATATGTATTTACCCGCCAGAAGATGTTCAAATATCTCCCGGCCGACGTATATAAAAAGATGTGCGATGTGATAGACAACGGTGCGTCGCTCGACCTGCAAACGGCCGATGTCGTGGCTGCCGGTATGAAGAAATGGGCCATGGAGTTGGGCGTGACCCACTGTACGCACTGGTTCCAACCGCTCACCGAAGGCACGGCCGAGAAACATGATGCTTTTGTGGAACACGACGGCAAAGGCGGCATGGTGGAAGAATTTTCCGGCAAGCAGCTCATCCAGCAGGAAACCGATGCCTCTTCGTTCCCCAACGGGGGTATCCGCTCCACGTTCGAAGCGCGCGGCTATTCTGCCTGGGACACCGCTTCGCCCGTCTTCGTTCTCGGCGACACCCTGATGATTCCCACGATTTTCATCTCTTATACCGGCGAGGCGCTCGACTACAAGGCTCCCCTGAAAAAGGCCATCCACGCCGTAGACAAAGCGGCCACCGACGTATGCCGCTACTTCTATCCGGACGTGAAAAAAGTCATTTCCAATCTGGGTTGGGAGCAGGAATATTTCTTGGTGGACGAAGGACTCTACGCCACGCGCCCCGACTTGCTCATGACCGGACGCACGCTGATGGGGCACGAATCGGCCAAGAACCAGCAAATGGACGACCATTACTTCGGTTCTATCCCCGAGCGGGTGGCCGAATTTATGAAAGACTTGGAAATACAGGCCTTGGAACTGGGCATCCCTTGCAAGACGCGCCACAATGAAGTGGCTCCGAACCAGTTCGAGCTGGCTCCCATCTATGAAGAGACCAATCTGGCAGTGGACCACAACATGCTGCTCATGTCGCTGATGAAGAAAATAGCCCGTAAACACGGATTCCGTTGTTTGCTGCACGAAAAACCGTTCGCTGGTATCAACGGGTCAGGCAAACACAACAACTGGTCACTGGCTACCGATACCGGAATCCTACTGCACGGGCCGGGCAAAACGCCGACCGACAATCTGCGTTTCGTCACCTTTATCGTGGAAACGCTCATGGCAGTCTATCGCCATAACGGGTTGCTCAAAGCCTCCATCATGAGTGCCACCAACGCCCACCGCCTGGGAGGGCATGAGGCTCCGCCGACCATCATTTCCTCGTTCCTCGGCCAGCAACTGAGCGACATACTCGAACATTTGGAACATTCTACGGACGACGAACTGATAGACGTAGCCAGCAAACACGGCATGAAGCTCGACATCCCGCAAATTCCGGAACTGCTGTTCGACAACACCGACCGCAACCGTACGTCTCCCTTCGCTTTCACAGGCAACCGGTTCGAGTTCCGCGCCATCGGTTCACAAGCCAACTGCGCCGCCGCCATGATAGCCCTGAACGCGGCTATGGCCGAAGCCCTTATCGACTTCAAGACGCGGGTAGACGCCTTGATAGCAAACGGCGTAGACAAGACCAAAGCCATCCTGCAAGTGGTACGCGAGGACATCAAGACGTGCAAGCCCATCCATTTCGACGGTAACGGCTATTCCGAAGAATGGCAGGAAGAAGCCCGACACCGCGGACTGGATACAGAACGCAGTTGTCCCCTTATCTTCGACCGTTATTTGGACGAAAGCAGCGTGAAAATGTTCGAGACGACCCATGTGTTCACACGCAATGAAATCGAGGCACGCAACGAAATCAAATGGGAAACCTATACCAAAAAGGTACAAGTGGAAGCACGCATCTTCGGCGACATGTGCATGAATCACATCATTCCCGTGGCCACACGCTACCAAAGTGCCTTGATAGACAACGTGCACAAAGTACAGGAGGTTTTCCCTGCCGAGACTGCGGCCCGACTGAATGCCAAGAACCTGGAACTGATAGAAAAGATTTCGGAACACACAAGCTTCATTGCCGAAAATGCAGACCGGCTGGTGGAAAACCGGAAGGTGGCCAACCGCATTGAAAACGTACGCGAGAAAGCCATTGCCTACCACGACACGGTGGCTCCCATGTTGGAAAGCATACGCTACCACGTAGACAAACTCGAACTCATCGTGGACGACGAGATGTGGCCGCTTCCGAAATACCGCGAACTGTTATTCATCCGATAACCATACGACATGGAGTATTTCTTTCCGGACCATCCGGTTCCGGCAAGAATACTCCTTGTTTATTTATAAACCTCAACCCTACACCCGATGAAAAGCTCTTTGTTTAAATTTACCGCAGGACTCTATCTTATCCTACTCACAGCCTGTTTCGGCGACCGCGACGGCAAGTATCCCGTCTTCCCAGAACAGCCGACGCAAAAAGCGCGCCAAGGATTCAAATGGGAAATCGTATCCGGCGCGGGACTGCAATTCTGGGCACAACGCGACAGCCAGACTTGTGTCGTCACGGACGGACTGCTCGAAGGGGCAGTCATCAAACACACAGGCCGCTCCCGCTCCGACGGCCGTCCCGTCATCAAAATCTTCCATATCGAAGACGGCGACATCGACGACGTACTGGACCAATTGGAAGAAAGCCCGGGATGGAACAGCGAAGAAACCTGCAAGTTCAAGGAAGTGGATTGCGACCGCAAGGGAGTGACCCGTTACGTCCTCGTACCCACCGGCGACTATGCCGACCGGTTCGAAGCCGCCATGGAAGCGAAAGAGGCCATCCCCTCTACTTGTAACGGTTGGGGCGCGGGCAACAGCGGACGGAGGTATTTTGAAATCCACGACAGCCATCCGGACAAAGCCATCTTCATGGAAATAGGACAAGAGCAGCCTCTCTTCGATCCGGAAAGTATCGTCCTCACGGATATTCCCCTACAAACAGTCCGGGGAGAATTGGTCATAGGACACGAAGTACGCACTTTCACCTCTTGCGGTGACACAATGGTATATTGGGTCAAGGACCTGACCGGAAAACTCCTGCCTACTTACGACAACGCCACCCAAGGAACCCGGAACGGCTACCCGGCCTATGCCGAACTGCAAATCCGGAATATGGGAAAAAGCTACGAGGGTTTTGCCGCCGGATACGCCGGTGTGTACGAGGTGACAGAGGTCAGGGAAGTCAAGACCGTGGCACTCACGGCAGGAAAGAATTACGATAGCCGGAATATTTCGGTGGACAGTCTGAACACTCTTGTCACGTCGGCTTCCCTCGACATCATCTATACCCCCACTCCCGGTGAAAAAGACATAGAACTCAATGCGCCGGAGAACGTATTGCCATTTCTGGAAGTCTACGTCAACAAGAATGGAACACTCCTTGTCAACATGAAACATTTCGCCGACATCTCTTCGGATACCCCGTTCAGCATCGAACTGAAAGCTCCTCCCATGGACACGTTCCACAATAAAGGAACCGGCACACTCATCCTGAAAGACGGGGCATATAGTGACGGCGACGTTCGCGTCACAGCCGATGGTCCGGTAATATGCGGCCCCATCACTTGCCGGGATCTGTACATTTCCGCCACGTCCGACAAAATTTTCCATGCCGACCAGCAGTTCACGTGCCGCGACATGACACTACATGCAAAAGCAAATGCTTCCATCGACCTGACCGGCGGTATCACTTGCCGCCTCCTGAATGCGCAAGCCGAAGGGGGAAGCAGCATCAACGCCAAGGAGATAACGGCTACCGACGTTGCGGCACAATCCTCTTCCTCCGGAACCGTCACCCTCACGGGCAGTTGCACAAAGGCCGCACTGGCCAATGCGTCGCGCGGAAGCATCGAAGCCGAAGGGCTGCAAGCCATGGATGCCACAGCCACGGTGACCGGCGAAGGGACGGTCAGTTGCCATGCCACCCGCAAGATAGAGGGAGAGGTGAACGGCACGGGCAGCATATCCTACAAAGGACGTCCGCGCATCGTTTGCAAGACACCTTCGGGAAGAGACCACATTAATCCTATAAAATAAAAAGTATGAAAAAACAGATTTTTCTTCTTCTCGTCTCAGCCATTGCCTACTGTAGTTGCACAAAGAGCCCTGCCCAATCCCTTTGTGACGGGGAAACCGGGGCAAGCCCCAAAGACATACAGACCCAGAAAGTGACCGTCGGCGACTTCAACGCCATATCAGCCACGTCGTCTGTCGATGTGGTTTATATCCCATCTGACGATGAAACGTCCGTGGAAATCCGTGCGAGCAAGGCCGTCCTGCCTTACATCAGTGTACAAGTGGATGCCCACGGGACATTGGTCGTAGGCATGAAAAAGCCCAAAGACCCCACAAAAACCAAAGGGATAAAGGAAGTACATGTCAAGGCACGCCCGGTCGGCAGCTTGTCTGCCTCCAGTTCCGGGGACATTTTCGTAAAGGACGGCCTGCACGTAAAGGGAACCCTCCGTCTCACGGCAGGCAGCAGCGGTGACATCTCGTGCCAAGACATCAGTTGCAAAGACCTGCATGCCACATCCAACAGCAGCGGTGACATATCAGGCAAGTCCGTTTCCTGCGGCCTCCTCACTGCGGCCTCCAACAGCAGCGGCGACATCTATTTCGGTGGTTCAAAATGCCAACAGGCCGACTTGCAATGCAACAGTAGCGGGGATTTGCACATCAAAGGGTTGGAGTGCACGCATTTGATAGCCACAGCCACCTCCAGCGGAGACCTTCGTCTGCAGGGTAAATGTGAACAAGCCAAATATACAGCCTCAAGTAGCGGCGACATCGATGCCGGCAATATGGAAGCCCGGCATGTGGATGCCAATGCCTCTTCGGCAGGAGACATTTCGTGCCACGCCTCGGAATCGCTGAATGCCCACACAAGCGGCGGAGGGAGCATCGCCTATTCGGGGAATCCCGTGCAAGTATCCGCTTCAGGGAAAAACATACAAAAGCGTTAACCTCCTCCCCCAGACAGCAAAGGGACTGTCACCGGCCAATCCCGGGACAGTCCCTTTGCTGTTTTCCATACAAGCCGACAAGAGCTTTATCCAACCGTCCGCTTATGCCACACGGCCTTGAACCGCAACCATCCGCGCGGCCCGACTACAATCAGCGTCACGGCAAAAAGAATCAGCAAGATGCCGACCACATTGCCGCCCGTAAGCCTCTCGTGGAACACCATGACACCTACGAACAACGCCGTAAGCGGCTCCAACGCCCCGAGAATGGCAGCCGGAGTGGCACCGATGTTCCGGATGGCTTTCGCGATGGTCACCATGGATATCAGGGACGGGAACAAAGCCAGTCCCAACGCATTCATCCATTGCGTCCCTTCCGTAAGCCATTGCAAATCCATCCCTCCGCGCAGACGGACGATATAGACCAACGAACCGAACAAAATGGCATAAAACGTGAGCTTCAATCCCGGCATCTCTTTCAAGGAAGAACGGTTCACGCCTACGATATACAGTGCGTAGGTCAACGAGGACATCAGCACCAGACACACGCCCGTCATGCTCAGCGTGGCACCGCCTTCGCCTTTATAAAGCATGGAAATACCTACAAAAGCCGTGGCAATGGATGCTATTTTCACCACGCTCAACCTTTCTTTGAAGAATACGGCCATAATCACCGCCACCAGCACGGGATACATGAACAAAATGGTAGAAGCGATGCCTGCATCCATGTAGTTGAAACTCTGGAACAGGAACAACGACGAGAAGGAGAACAGCAATCCCATGACCGCCACCGGAAGTATCTCATTCCGCTTCAGGGCAAACGACTGCCCGCTCATCTTCATCATCACGGCCAGGAACAGCAAGGCAAACACATAACGGTAGAACAACACGGAATCCACCCTGATGCCCGAAGCATAAAGCGGAAGGGCGAACAACGGATTCAGCCCGTAACTTACCGACGCTATGACACCATAGGCATAGCCTTTCACTTTTTTATTATCCATGATTCCCGTATTAATATTGGTTCCAACTACTCATCTCCTCCAACGACTTGCGCGCTTTCTTGCGGGTCTCCCCCGCCGGATAGCCCAACGAGATGAGCAGAGGTACGCGCTTTCCTTTGATGCCGAGCAGCTTTTTCACTTTCTTTTCGTCGAACCAGCCCATGATACAAGTCCCCAAACCCAACTCGGCCGCCTGCAAACAAAAATGCTCCACGGCGATGCCTACGTCGAGCAAAGAGTATTCCTTGTCTTTGATGACACTACCGATACGGGCCGTCAAGTTCATTTTCTCCAGCACCACAGCTACGATGACGGGCACCTCACGGGCAAACCCGTTCATCCCCATTCCGGCAGCCGCCGCTCCCATTTGCGACAACAACGCCACATCGTCCACGACAACAAATTTCCACGGTTGTGAATTACAAGCCGAAGGAGCAAGCCGTGCAGCTTCCAGACATTTCATCACCATTTCACGGCTGACAGGGCGCGACTCGTATTTCCGGTCACTTTGCCGTTTCTGTATCAGTTCAGACAAATTCATACTTACATTTTTTATTTACGCTGCAAAATTAGATATTTTATGGGAAATACGTTTTCCCCTCATCTGTTTTTAACAGCTTTCTTACGCATAAACCGGAATAATTTCCTTTTTTCTCTTGTATCTCATATACCCGATACATATCATCAGCGAAACCAAAGTGGACAACGGAGGAGCAAACCCCATGAGAAACAAAGAAGAAGAACTCACCAGACTGAAGCCGTAAGACAAAGGTATGCGGAAGAGGAAGGTGGAAATCACGCTGTGTACCATGGGGAACACGGAATTGCCCTGCCCACTGAAATAGGCATTGATGCAGAACACGAAACTCACTATGATGCAATCTATGCTGTATCCGCGCAGATAGCCGGAAGCCATCTGCACCACAGCCCCGTCGCGGGTGAAGATACCCGTCAGCGTGTCCGGCAGGAATTGTGAATAGAGGCACACCGAAACGCCGAAGACCAACGCCATGCCGATGCCTGCATACAGGCAACGGTTCATGCGCACACGCAGCCCGGCACCGTAGTTTTGTGCCGTCATGGCCGCCACGGCCGACGATATGGCCATCGGCGGCAACATGGCAAAGACTATCAGCTTCTCTACGACTCCCAAAGCCGCCGAAGCCACCACGCCCATGCCGTTGACAATGACCGTAATCAGCAAAAAGGAAAAATTGACCAACAAATCCTGCAACGCGATAGGTGCTCCCAACAGCAGCACGCGCCTGCAAAGCTGTCCGTCCAGACGGATATCGCGACGCGTAAACTCAAAATGGAAACCTTTCCGGTACAGATACCACAAGGCCGTAGCAAAGCTTACCCCTTGCGAAGCGACCGTGGCTATGGCCGCTCCCGCCGCCCGCAGATGGCAGCCACCCACCAGAATGAAATCCAGCACGATGTTCAACGCACAAGCCAACGCCACGAAATAGAGCGGCGTGCGCGAATCTCCCAGTCCGCGCAAAATACCGCACACGACATTATATCCTATAATAAAAGGAATGCCCAACGAACAAATCCACAGATAGGCTTCCGTATCGGACAACGCCTCGGGCGGAGTGTGCATCAACTGCACCGTCCGGCTATGAAAAGCTACCATCAGAAAGGTCAGTACCGCACCGACTGCGGCAAACAGCCCGATGGAGGTTCCGATAATGGACGCCGTTTTCCGGTAATCTTTCGCTCCCGTGGCGATAGCAATCAACACAGTCGTCCCCGTAGTAAGCCCGAGGATGACGCCCGTCACAGTCTGCATCACCTGACTTCCGATGGCCACGGCGGCCACACTCGCAGCATCGTCATACTGCCCCACCACAAACAAGTCGGCTCCTCCGTAGAGTGCCTGAAGCACATTGGCCAATAAAAACGGGACTGCAAAATGTAGCAGAACCTTCGGCACGCTCCCTTGTGTCAAATCCAATTCTTTCATTTCTACGTCTTTTTTATTTTACCACACATAAAATGCCGGATAAGTTGATTGGTTTTACCCAGTCATCTTATCCGGCATTTCATTGTTGCCCTCCGATGAGGATTACAAAACATTACGAATATTATTTCGGCTGCAAAGGTAGGACTTATTTTTCATCCGGCCAAAAGAAAAATGCCATTATGGTATTTTTTCGATAAATATGACATCCTGCGCATCCCGTTTTCCGAACTTTGCAAACGTGATGTACCGACTTTCCTTTCGGAAGAAAAGAACAGCCCGTTTTATCCTACCACTGCATAAACTTCTATAAAACAATAAAATAAATCAGCATTCCCCAAGCAGGCATTCCACTTTCAGCACTTCATTTCCACGTATTCATCTTATCGTTTTTTCACCTTCAAGAGAAACGAAAATCATTTGGCGCAGAACGAAAAATCGCTTGCCTGAGATTGAAAAATCATTTGGCGCAGAAAAATCCGCCGATGAAAGCCAACCTTTTTAGAAGTACACGATATTTACAAACCTGCGCTCTTGGAATCTAAAAAGCACCAAACGCTCCGGACATTACGGCCACAACCGAATGCCCGGAGCGTTTCCTTATGATGTACGTTCCGGCCTACTTGAAGAAACGGAACGCTTGTTTGCCTTCACCGGTAACAACCTGAAGCAGATAGGTGCCGGAAGCCAGACGCGCCAAAGAGATTCTGCCCGAACGTCCCTCGCGCCGGTATTCCGTGGAAAGCACGCGTCCGGAGGGATCCACGATGCTTAAACCGCATTCGCTGTCCTCGGGCAGACCTTCAATCCACAGGTCGTCGCCGACGCGGCGCACCGACATCTGTCCGGCATTCACTCCCTCTACTCCATCGCCGGAGAAACCTTCCTTATGGAGAGTCAACTCGCCGTACACGGAAGCGTCCTCCAAAGAAGTGGCACGCACCACGATGTCGCCGTTGCCCGTTTCGGTCGGGGTCAGGACGCCGTCTTCATCCAAAGTGGCCAGACCGGTTCCCTGTACCACGCTCCATGCTACGAGTTGGGAGGCATTCGTGGGTTGCACGGATGCCTGCAAGTGCAACCGCCCGGTGAGGGGAGTCAACTGCGTCGTACCTTCCACCGTGGTCACTGTGACCGACTGCGGCAGGATGCCGAAATCCTTTTTCACGACGGTCACACGGGCCTCGATGTCCGTTCCGTCCACGGTCGTGGCGCATACCACGATTTCACCGTTCTCCTTTCCCTGAGCCGTCAACACACCGTTTTGAGTCAGCGAGGCCAGTTCGCTGCCTTCCAGAATCTGCCAGTTCACCGTACGGATGTCCGCCATGGCCGGCAGGATTTCAGCCTGCAAATGCAACGTGGGTTGAGAAGGTGTCAGCACGAGTTCCTTCTCTATGGCCAGCACGTTCAACTGTTCGGCCGGTACCACCGTCCATGCCCCGTCCGTGCATACCACATTGGAGCGACCGCTTCCGGACGACCTCTCCTTGGATGTCCTCGTCATCGGTTGCCATTCGTCGGAATAGGTCTCGTCATACTCCAAGGCGTAGAAATACGTCCCGTCCCCGGCGTTCAGGTCGGTGTAGGCCGTATGGGCACCCGACACCTCGGCCAACAGTTCCAGACGGTCGGCAGACGTTCCGCGCAAGACGCGGTAACTGTCCACAATGCCACCCTCGTAGGCGTTCCATATCAGATTGACGGCACCGTTCACTCCTTTGTTCAGCATCAGGTGCGTACCGCTGTGCACACGGCTGGCCGGACTTTCCACACCGAACGTCGTGCCCAACTTGATGCAATAGCGGTCGGACGAGACAGAGGGATTGGAGGACGTGTCTACGAACTCGCCCACTCCGGGAGCCACCTGCGCAATGCAGTCAAAGGCATTGTAGCGTCCGCTCTCCTTATATATATTCACGGTGGTGACGAAATCCGGCATGCCGGGCATGTCCCACGTCACTTTGTTCTTACCGGTAGCCGCATCGATGCCTACCAAACGGATAACGGGCACAGGCACTTCGCCCACGATGCGGATGTGCTTCTCTTCCGATTCCACCACGCCGCACACGGAATCGCGCACCGACAAGTGGAAGGAATAATCCCCGGCATCGGGGAACACCGCCTTGGCTTCCCGGCTCCCTACGCGGAGCAACATCTCGATACGTTCGTCCGACAGCTTCACGTCGATGTCCTCGCGGGAAGCCTGCGCAAAGGCTTCGGGAAGCGTGAAGGTAATCTCCGTCCCGGCCAGTCCTTCGGCGGGGAAGTCGAACGAAAGGTCGATGTCGCGCACCATCACGTTTTTGGTAGCCGTTTCGCCATCTGCCGTGCGGACGGTCACGGTTTTCAGCCCCGGCTCATTCCATGCCACTTCAAACCGTTTCCCTTCCTGACCGAGAAGCGTCCCGCCGTCCCAGTCCCACTCGGCGGTTTGCAAAACGGCATCGGGCACATTATACGTCAAAGCCACAGCCTTGCGCGGTGCCGTCACCGTGGGTCCGGCGATGAACTGTTCGCTCACCTTAAAGGTATAGGTCTCCGACATGGGCGAATGGGCATCCCAGAGGTCTATGGCCTGTACCTGCACCTCATATTCCTGTCCGGCCTCGAACCGCTCGATGGGAATCATCTTGCGCGTGGTTTTCTGGTAATATGCCCCGGGGATGACTGCAGCCTTGCCGTTTCCGCCGTTCAGCGGTGAGATGATATAAGCGCCTTCGCCTTCTGCCCCTTTCTTCTTTACGCTCACATTGTAGCGCATCTGCATGGCCGGGGTTTCCTTGTCGTAGGCGTCATCCCATTCCAACAGTATGCCGAGACCTTCCTGGGTGGCTCGTACGTGGGTCGGAGCTTCGGGGGCGGTGTTCTCGATGCCGGTGCGGAGCATAGTTGGCCCGTCATTCCCAGCATGATAAAAATCAGGAACACCGTCATGGTTCACGTCGGCCATGCCATCCACAAATCCCAACTCCTGATTGTGCAGCACTTCTATCCGTCCCGAGCGGTCGCGCTCCATATACAGTATGGCATATTCCTTCTTGCTCACGTTTTGTTCGTAGAAATCATAGTACACCAAGATGTCCGGGCAGCCGTTGTTGTCGAAATCGGCTATTTTGACCACTTCTACAGTATAACGGCTACTGTGAGCGCTTTCAAATACAAATTTGACCGGAGTGCCGAACGTGTAATCCTTATTGCCGAAGCAAATGCCTATCACATCCTTGTCTACTCCGTCATTACCGTAAGTCACGACCTTGTCCGGCACGCCGTCGCCGTCCATATCTTCGTAAGCGACTATCGTACCTTCACTACCGGGAGAGTAACGTACGTCGAATTCCAAACCGCCGTTGTTCAGGGCAAAGGCATCTTTCCATTTCCCATCTACCCTGCCACGTGTGGAGAAGATGTCGAGCAAGCCGTCACGATTGACATCGTATAAAAATTCTATCTGTATCCAATTCCCGTCTCCATCATCCAAGGTCACTTTCTTAAAATTGGTGTTGTCGCCCTTGTTGACATAAAACTCGGACGGTGCGTAAAACCCGACCGTAGCATCCACCAGCTCGGGGAAACCGTCATTGTTCAAATCCACCAAACCATGCCCGGCCAACAACGGGTTGGCATCGAGGGCTTCGAAGTCATGGCCTCCGCGATGAAGAATCAAGTTGCCCTTATTGTTCCGTACTGCAAAATCAACGTTGCCGTCCATATTGAAGTCTAACACGGGGGCTTGGCTTCCCATGCCGGCACGGGATTCTGCCGTAAGGTTTGAATTGAAAATGGTCCCCAGTTTTTCAAACCTTCCGTATCCGTCATTTACGTAAAAGCCGTTTTGGTCCAAGACATCCAATATGCCGTCTCCGTCCATATCCCAGAACAAAACCGGCCAAGTCATCCCCAATGCCTCGTGGGAAACCTGCTGCCATGAGACACGCTGCACCGTCACTACCTTTTCGCGTACATCCTCCGTGCCATCCGCCGGATTCGTCACCGTCAGGCGGAGATGCTTCTCGCCGGGCACGCTGAACGTCAGCCATACCAGTGCGCTGTCAGCCGAAGCCTTTATGGCTTTTCCTCCGTCGAAATCCCAAGCGTAATCCAGCCCATCGGCACGGGAAGCTGCCGTCAGTACCAACGTGTCTGCCGCTGCCAACTCATCATCCGACACCGTGAACGCCGCCTGCACGAGGTCGTGCCTGTACACCACCTCGTCCGACCACGCCGAGCCTTTTCCCATCGGGTCCACCGCCTGTATGGCAATGTAATACGTACCCAGCTTCCAACGGCTCACATCCAACGTGGCATCCAGATTTGCCCCCATGTTGCCGGAGCGGAAATCGCGTCGGCTGCCATCGGCATTCGCCCCCGAAAAATAGATGTCGTCCTTACCGGGCGCACTGCCGATGCGGAGGGCATAAGTCAAATCCACGGTAGAAGTCTCCTTGTCCTCTCCCGGCTTCCAGGCAATCTTCAGTTTGCCGCTCTTGCGGTCGAGGTTTACCGACGGGGCGGCCATGCGTTGCGGGGCTTCGTTGGCCGGGATGCCCTGCAAAAGGGGCAAGTCTTTGGTGGCCCAATAACCTCCAGCCTTCTTCGTCGTATCGGCCAGGAACTCCAAACGTCCGTCATTATCTATATCCGCCACGGTGATGTTCTCGTCCAAACGGCTCACAACCGCTTCTTGCCAATCGGTACCAGAACCTTTGCCCCGTTCATAAAAGAAAGTCGCGTCCACTTGCATCACGGACGGTTCTTCCACTTTTTTCATGTCGTCCAACCGGAACAAATACAACCCGTGCACGGAAGAACATCCATAGTCGTTCCCTTCATCATTCTGCACGCTCGCCAAGAGTTCCATATAACCATCGTTGTCGTAATCGAGGCACTGCCCGAACGCCCACTTCGTCTTGAAAGAATGCTCATGAATTGCAAACTTCCCCTTGCCGGTGTTTTCCGCAAAAACCAAAAACGAAAAAGTGGAAGACGAGAGGTAGTCGAATGTCAGCAGAATATCCACGTCACCATCCTTGTCGAAGTCATAGCAATGGATGTTCGTCACGTCCAAGTCCTTCATCAGCGTTTGTTCCTCGAAACGGTCACCGCCCAAGTACGTACGAGTGTACACACGTTTTCCTTCCGTATCATTATAGATGTAATCGGGGATACCATCACCGTTCAAGTCCTTCACGGTCAGCTCGCCCGGCTGTGGAGAGGCCACGAAACGGTTGTCGCCCATGTTATAGAAAATCGTGCGCGGCCCTACCAAGTCCATATAGCCGTCACGGTTCACGTCGATGGCCTGCGTGAATTTGTAACTTTCATCTACCGTAGGGCTTCCGCCAATGAACATCCCGTCACGCAACGATGGCAAGTCGCTGATATCGAATTTTCCGTCAGCTTCCTCTGCCTTACGAGCCACCAATGAATCGGCCTGCACGCGCGAGAGTGTATCGATACGCGTGGGGGTAAATGTCCCGTCGGGATTTTGGTAAAGGATGCTCCAGTCCGTGTTGTTGAACGCGAACAAGTCCGGCAATCCGTCGTGGTTCACGTCCAACGGATAAGCGGAGTTGCATCCGTCCATCAGCGTATAAGTGCCGTCTGCCCCACTCAAGGCAATCTCGATTTTACGGAGATCCGTGAAAACAGGATTGGCAAAATCGGGCACGCCGTCATTATTCAGATGTGTCATCATTCGGTCTTCCTGCAGGTAAGTAAAAGGTAAATCCAACTTGAAATCCAATGCATAACGACCGGGGACGTGCCAATGGTAACGGGCTTTGACATTCTTTTCCCTGTCTACCATATAATATTCTTTCCTCCCGTCACCGTCGGCATCATACAACCAATCCGAACTGATTTCACCGAACCTGCCAAGCAAGACGGGCAGATCTTCTGCATTGCACTTCAAACAGCACTCGATTTCACTACCCGGTCCGGAAACGATTCCCGTCTTGTATTTGTATTTTGCCAAGGCATAGTCTTTAATCGGCTGAGTTTGGTCGAACACGATACTATCTCCATAACGAAATACGCCTTCCCAATCATACGACCGACTCGCATCAAAACCCGAAAGTGTAGACAAATCGAGCCAACCATCCACTGGAGATACGCTAACGGCCTTTTGGCCGTCACCTTTAAAGGATTCTAACTGGCCTTTATCGTTTAAGTCCAAGGTTTTTAAGGAATTTTCCGAACAGTCCAACACTTTCAATCCTGCGCAATGCTTCAAGTCCAACGCAGCCAATTCACATTTCGAACACTCCACATATACCAAATCCGGAGAAGCCGACACGTCCAATGTCCCCAATGGTAGGGAGGAAAGAATCAACGTGTCCAACTTCGGGCAGTCTAAAGCCAAAGAAGACAATTCGGATAAAGATGTCAGTTTGAGAAATTCCAACTTACGGTTTTGACGTAAATCGAGTTCCTGGATTTTAATACTCCGACAAGACAAACGTTCAAGGTTTACATTGGCACTCACGTCCAATTCTTTCAAGCGTCCACTTGTCCCCAACTCCAAATCCTGCAAATAAACGAAAAACTCCAAGCCTTTTAACGAAGTGCATTTGCTGAAATACCTTGTGGTCAAATCCATTTGGACAACCGCCCGTATCTCTTCGTCGTCCAACTGCACGTCTTCATCCGCATCGAAATGCTGGCTGACATAATCGCGAAAGAAGTCATCCGGAAAATGGGCTTCATCTATCGGCACTTGTGCCGCAGACAGGAGGAATAAGGCCGTCCCCATAGTCACCAATAATAGTCGTTTCATCATAAAGTCTCTTTAAAACAACAAACCGCCAACCGACCTCCCTCCGTTGACTTAAATGATACTCATAATAAGGAATACTACAACAAAAAAGCGTGGGAGATCTGTACCCGTCACCCGTCCCATGCTTCGAGGCTCTCGCATTGCCCATTGTAGTAGAACGAGCAACGCAGAACCCACGCCGATGAGTTTATATAATCTCCCTTGGGATTTGCCTCCTTCCTTCTGCCCATAGGGGCAAATGGACAAAACAATCCCTTGGGGATATTTATAAAAACATCCCATGGGCATCTACCGTTGCATAGTTCATGACTACAATTTTGAATTTGCGAGATTCGAAGCGTCAAGAACCAGCGCGTGATAAACGCCTTCTTATTTATAGCGGTTCACCTCTCCCTCCCCCGTCCACTCCCATTCCCACCTACCGCAAAGGACAGATGTTCCTGTTCGTATCGGCGCAGGTCGCCTTGCTTGGATCGGCCTACCGGTCGCTACCGGACATCACGGCACAGCAAGAATCACCGGGAACCCAATGCAAAGTTAATCTTTTTTAAGGACCAATTCCATAAAGAACGGACAAAATTTTGAAGTTTTTATCGTCCGGACTCCTTTTATCCTTTCATATTCAACGCTTCCATGAAACGGCGAATCACTTCGGGCTTGCCTGTATGCTTGCCGTCGTCTTCGCTCAACTTACAAGTATCGTTGTAGAAAGTCCATGACTCCGTGATTTTCACGGCCACCAGTTTGATGACGATGTTCATGGGCTTCACGCCCTCAAAGTCGTTTGTGAAGTGCGTGCCTATCCCGAAAGAAGGTTGGCAATACTCCCGGGCGTAACGTTGTATCTCTATCGCACGGTCCGTGTCGAGCGCATTACTGAATATGACTTGCTTCGTGCGGGGGTCGATGCCTAACGAACGGTATTTCTCCACAATCCTTTGCAGTTCCACGCGGTTGTCGCCGCTGTCCACGCGAAGACCTTTGAACAGGTTGGCAAAGTCCTCCGAGAAATTCAGGCTGAAGATGTCCCAGCCGAAACTGTCGTAGAGATATGTGCCCAAAGCTCCGCGAAACGTGTTGCGCCACGAGTTCATGGCAATATGGTTGGCCATCTGGGGACCGTACATTCCTCCTATGGCACAGACAAACTCGTGTGCCATCGTGCCGACGGGAATCAGGTCGTACTTCATCGCCAGATAGACATTGCTGGTCCCGACAAACTTACCGCTCCACTCCCGGCTCCGGTAACAGTCTCGCATCGCCCGGACCACCGTCTCTTCCGCCTCGAAAGAGACGCGGCGGCGCGTCCCGAAATCGCTGTACACGCAACCGGCTTCCAACAAGCGGACGGCTTTCCGGTAAGTCTTCCGGTAATAATCCTCATAATCGAAACGGCTGTCTTCGCCCGTCATCCTGTAATAAAGCTCGGAAATGATGGCCAGCACTTTCACTTCCAACAGGATGGTATCGGCCCAACTCCCTTCGAACTCCACGGACAGATGCCCCTCGTCATCCTGCCGTACTGTCACCCATTCGCGGCGGAAACGGTAGCCTTTCAGGTAGGTGTAGAACCAACCGGGAATGTAGCTGCACCGCCGTTTCATGAACGCGATTTCCTCGTCCGTGATGACCACGTCCTCCAACAGGATGATTTGTTCTTGCAACTCGTCGGCAAAACCCGGCGGATAGACGGTATGGTCCCGGTCGGTAAACCGATACTTCACCTGGGCGCGGGGAAAATTGTCGATGACCGCGCAGCACATGGTGAACTTATACAGGTCATCGTCTGTAAAATGATTGATAATTCGTTCCATACAAAGTCATTTTGTTTGATTTCACTTTTCGCGAAGTTCCCACCGGTCTCCAGTCCGATACAACTTGCAGGTCTTGCCCTGCCAAACGCTCCCCTCGCGGTCGAGTATCTCGTTCCGGAACGGAGACGGACGGAAAACCTCCACCCGGCTGCTGTCTGCCGCAAAAACGGCATACGACGTCAAAGAAGGCTGTAACGACGGGTCGTTCACCCGCACGCCGTCTTCAAAAATGCGGATACAGTCCCGGCGGAGTTCACTCCACGTATAACCGGCCGCCGTAAGACAACCATGTTCATCCTTATTTCCCCCGATAAGTTGGGGAGCCTGCACAGACCTGCAAGCCGAAAAGCAGACCAACCCGCTCACGATAATCCAAATATTTTTTCTCATATCCTATTTTATTCAGTATAAAGTCTAAAACAAAATCCAATCCTATCCGCCATTTCACCTATTCTTTATATACACATTCCGCATCATGCTCCTCCTCCGGTGGGTTTCCCTTCGAACAAATCCGAATCTTTTCCTCCGGCAACCCGATGCTCTTCTATTTTTTGCGTCTCCTGCCTCAATACCTCCAGAAATTTCTCCGTCAGCAAAGAGTGCCTTTTACCTTTAAGAGAGAGAAGACTGATGTGCATCATCTCCGTTTTCTCCTTAATCGGCACAGCCTTCAAATCCGGACTGCTCACCGTCATGTCTTGCGGCAAAATGGAAATCCAATGCCCCGTGCGCAGCATGTCAAGCAATAAAGGCGTACTATTGACTTCTATCTGCGGCTTTACCTTCACCTTGTATTGGGCCAGCATGCGGTCTATGACCTTCCGGGTGTACAGCTCTTTATCCAAGAAGATGACGGGGAACTCGTTCAAGTCCGATAAAGAGAAATGTTTCCGGATGGCCACCGGGTGGGTCTCGTGGGCTATGACGCATAAAGGCATGCAAGCGTATTCCGTGGACTCCGTAAGCGCTGAGACATCCTGCGGATTGTAACTCAACGCAAAATCAAGTTTGTTGGAATTAATCAGCTCCACCAGTTCCAATACGGAATGGGAATACACAATCGACAATTCCGCTTTAGGGAAAGCCTTCGTAAACTTCAACACGCAGATATTCAGCAAAGGGAAGAGGCTGTATATTACTCCTATTTTTATCTTTCCCGTATAGACATGCTGCATTTCCTTCAAATGCTGTACGCCATACGCCACCTCCTCTATCGCCTTACGGGAACAGTCCAAAAAATCCCGTCCGGCATCCGTCAGGTAGATTTTCTTCCCGATGCGGTCGAACAGCGTCACGCCGAGTTCCTCTTCCAGTTGCTTGATGCTTAACGACAAGGTGCTCTGCGTGATAAAAAGCTCTTTGGAGGCTTCAGTAAACGAAAGCACGTCTGCCAACTTGACGAAATATTTCAGCGGAGTCAGTTCCATAAGAAAAATCAATAGAAATCATGAATATTATTAATTCTACAAATTTACGAAAAAGAGAAATTACTCCTAACTTTGAGACAAGAAAAATGAAAACGTCTCTGGGTTAAACTATTATAAACGAAGCGAAAGAAAGAGACGGTGGACATTAAATAATGTATAAGAATGTTGAGAAACCCAAGCGGTTCTCCACGTTCAACGACAGCCAGCGACAAAACAATCGGTTCGACAGGTAAAAAGGACACGAAACAAATAAAACGATTATATATAATTAAGGTATAAACATCATTTATGGCAGAGGTATTAGGACACATATCGCAAATTATCGGCCCGGTGGTAGACGTTCATTTCGAGCACAGCGAGAAAGAACAGAACGCAAACCTTCCGAGCATACACGACGCTCTGAAAATCCAACGTCCGGGCGGCAAGACATTGATCGTGGAAGTGCAGCAACACATCGGAGAAGACACGGTGCGCACCATCGCCATGGATAGTACGGACGGCCTGCAACGCGGCATGAAAGTGGTCTCTACCGGAAAACCCATCACCATGCCGGTGGGCGCACAGATTCGCGGACGGGTCATGAACGTCGTAGGCGAAGCCATCGACGGCATGCAGGCATTAGACGAAACCGGAGCATTTCCCATCCATCGGGATCCTCCTAAGTTTGAAGACCTTTCCACCACTCAGGAAGTGCTTTTCACGGGCATCAAAGTGATAGACCTGTTGGAACCCTATCTGAAAGGAGGAAAAATCGGATTGTTCGGTGGGGCGGGCGTAGGAAAAACGGTATTAATCAAGGAGCTCATCAACAACATTGCCAAAAAGCATAACGGCTTTTCCGTGTTCGCCGGTGTGGGAGAACGTACGCGTGAGGGTAACGACCTGCTACGCGAAATGATTGAGTCCGGTGTCATCAAATACGGCGACGAATTCCTAAAAAGCATGGAGGCCGGGCATTGGGACCTGTCGAAAGTAGACATGGATGAGGTGGAAAAATCCCAAGTGGCCATGGTATTCGGACAGATGAACGAACCGCCGGGCGCACGTTCTTCCGTAGCGCTTTCCGGTCTGACCTTAGCCGAGTCTTTCCGTGACAACAATAAGGGAGACGGACCGCGTGACATTCTGTTCTTCATCGACAACATCTTCCGTTTCACCCAGGCCGGTTCCGAAGTGTCCGCCCTGTTGGGACGTATGCCCTCGGCCGTGGGTTATCAGCCGACACTGGCTTCCGAAATGGGACAGATGCAAGAACGAATCACGTCTACGAAGAACGGCTCTATTACATCTGTACAAGCTGTGTACGTGCCTGCCGACGACTTGACCGACCCTGCCCCGGCCACGACATTCACGCATCTGGATGCCACGACCGTACTGAGCCGTAAAATCACGGAGTTGGGCATTTATCCTGCGGTGGATCCCTTGGAATCCACATCGCGTATTCTTGATCCGCTCATCGTGGGACAGGAACATTACGAAACGGCCCAGCGCGTCAAACAAATCCTGCAACGGAACAAGGAGCTGCAAGACATCATTTCCATCCTCGGCATGGACGAGCTTTCGGACGAAGACCGTCTGACGGTGAACCGCGCACGACGGGTACAGCGTTTCCTGTCGCAACCCTTTGCCGTGGCCGAACAGTTTACGGGCGTGCCGGGCGTCATGGTATCCATCGAAGACACCATCAAAGGATTCAAAATGATATTGGACGGAGAGGTGGACGACCTTCCCGAACAGGCTTTCCTCAACGTGGGCACCATTGAAGACGCCATTGCCAAAGGAAAAGAATTGTTGAGCGCAGCCCAAAACTAAATCGTATGGAAGAGGATAAAATTCATTTGCTCATCGTGTCGCCGGAAAAGACTTTGTTCGAAGGCCAGGTGAAGTACGTAAGACTTCCCGGCAGTGCCGGACAGTTCGCCGTATTCCACAACCACGCGCCCCTGATTTCGTCCCTCGACGCAGGAGAAGTCGTTTACCGGAGTGGAAAAGACAAGATCTGCTTGAACATTTCAGGTGGTTTTGTAGAAGTGAATGACAACACAGTATCCGTCTGCGTAACGGAAGCGACGGCCTGACCCCTTTCAGGTTAGGCTGCATAAAAAGATAAGTTTAAGGAATGAAGCTACTAAAATATTTATGCTATATAGGTTTATGCCTGTTGATGTTCATGCCACGGCAGGCACAGGCTGAAGAAACCCAAGAAATAGATGTGTACGAAATCGTTTTCGGCCACATCGAAGACGCATACGAATGGCATATCACAGACATCGGAGATGCCTCCATACGCATCCCCTTGCCCGTGATTGTGAAAAGCTCTTCCGGTTGGCATATATTTTCTTCTGCCCGTCTGAGAAACCAGGCCCGATACGAAGGATTATACATCGCACCGGATGGCGAATACAAAAATAAAATCGTAGAAAAAGACGCCACGGGAGAAGAAATCCGTCCGTTCGACATCTCCATCACCAAAAACGTGCTGGCACTGTTCGTCAACAGCGCCATATTGGTGGCCATCATGCTGGGATGTGCGCGTTGGTACAAGCGTCACGAAGTGAGCGAAGGGGCACCTAAAGGCGGTGTGGGCATGATAGAGGCTCTGGTGGTCATGATAAACGATGAAGTCATCAAAGGATGTATCGGGGAAGACTACCAGAGATACGCTCCCTACTTGCTGACCGCGTTCTTTTTCGTTCTGGTTAACAACCTGATGGGTATTCTTCCTATCTTTCCGGGAGGAGCTAACGTCACGGGAAACATTGCCATTACATTGGTATTGGCATTGTGCACCTTTCTCTTCACCAACATCTGCGGAACAAAAGCCTATTGGAAGGATATCTTTTGGCCGAAAGTCCCCTTATGGTTGAAAGTTCCCGTGCCTCTCATGCCTATGATTGAGCTATTCGGGATTTTCACCAAACCATTTGCTTTGATGATCCGTCTGTTTGCCAACATCATGGCCGGGCACGCAGCCATCCTAAGTTTGGTAGCCATTATCTTCATTACGGTGAAGGCAGGTCCGGTCATCAACGGTTCCATGACGGTCATATCCGTACTTTTCGGTATCTTCATGGACATGCTGGAACTTCTTGTAGCCTTCATCCAGGCGTATGTATTCACCATGTTGTCGGCCGTGTTCATCGGACTGTCACGCGTAAAAGAAGAGAATTAAAGGAAAACTATTAGAAAATTAAGTATAACCCTTAAAAACAGAAACATTATGTTATTATCCATTTTATTACAAGCTATCGGAGGTATAGGTCTTACCAAGTTGGGTGCAGCGATTGGCGCTGGTATTGCCGTTTTGGGTGCAGGTATAGGTATCGGACGCATCGGCGGCTCGGCCATGGACGCCATTGCACGACAACCGTCGGAATCCAACAACGTGCGTATGAATATGATCATCGCGGCAGCTTTGATAGAAGGTGTAGCCCTCATCGCCATTGTCGTTTGTCTTTTGACATTGTTCCTCTAAACCGTTGTTGCTTATGGGACTGCTAACCCCGGATCCGGGCACACTGTTCTGGATGGTGATTATATTCGGAATCGTATTCTTCATCTTGGCTAAATACGCATTTCCTGTCATCACCGGAATGGTGGACAAACGGAAACAATACATAGACAGTTCGCTGGAGGCTGCCCGCCAGGCCAACGAGCAGTTGCAGCAGGTAAAAGCCGAAAGCGAAGCACTGCTGGCACGGGCACACGAAGAGCAGACCGCCATACTGAAAGAAGCTTCCGCCACGCGCGACCGCATCATCGCCGAAGCACGCGAACGGGCTCGCACCGAAGCGCGGAAAGCTTTGGATGAAACCCGCCACCAGATAGCTGCGGAAAAAGAAAGCGCCATCAACGACATACGTCGGCAAGTAGCGATACTGTCTGTAGATGTGGCTGAAAAGGTATTGCGTAAAAAACTGTCTGATGATAAGGAACAGCTTGAATTAGTGAACAGACTGTTGGACGAAGTTAAATCAAACAACAACATTGAATAATGGATATAGGAATTATTGCAAGACGTTATGCCCGTGCATTGTTGCTCTTCGCATGCGAGAACGGACACGAAACCTTGGTGTACGAACAGGCCCAACAACTCCTGTTCCAATACAACCAGCTTCCGGAGTTCCGCCATACGATAGAGAATCCGATGGTGAGCCGTACAGAGAAAATAAAGCTCTTGCACAATGCTACCGCCGGAGCAGACACATGCGAAGAGCTGACCAAATTCTTCTATCTGCTACTTGAAAAAAGGCGCGAAAAGCTATTGGCTTTCATCCTGCATTCTTTCTTATTCTTATATCGGAAAAAGAAAAAAATACGTCAGGGGAAACTTGTCACGGCAATGCCGCTACCGGAGGAAACCCTCAACGAGCTGAAAGCGCTCATCCTGAAACGCTATCGGGGACGCACGGTGGAATTCAACACCAAAGTAGACCCCGACATCATCGGTGGCGGCATTCTGGAAATCGGCTATTGGCGAATCGACGCCAGCATAGCCGGACAGTTGAAACGCGTGAAGAAACAGTTCATCGAGAAAAACAGAAGAATCGTATAATGAAAAGGAAACAAGAATATGCCAGATAAGATAAGACCCAGCGAGGTTTCGGAGGTATTGCTCCAACAGCTCAAAGGAATCAACACGTCCATCCAGTTCGACGAGGTGGGCGCGGTGTTGCAGGTAAGCGACGGCGTGGCACGTATTTATGGATTGCTCCATGCCGAGGCCAATGAATTATTGGAATTTGAAAACGGCGTGATGGGAGTGGTGATGAACCTGGAGGAAGACAACGTGGGCGCCGTCCTCTTAGGAGCCACCGACCTCATCAAAGAGGGCATGATTGTGAAACGTACGGGACGCATCGCCTCCATACGGGTCAGCGAGAACATGCTGGGGCGCGTCATCGACCCGTTGGGCGTTCCTTTGGACGGAAGAGGCACCGTAGGAGGGGAACTTTTCGAAATGCCGCTGGAACGCAAAGCTCCCGGAGTCATTTACCGCCAACCGGTATCTGAACCTCTGCAGACAGGCATCAAGGCCATCGATGCCATGATTCCTATCGGACGGGGACAACGCGAATTGATCATCGGCGACCGCCAAACGGGGAAGACCGCGATAGCCATCGACACCATCATCAACCAACGTTCCGCATACGAGGCGGGCAAACCGGTGTACTGCATCTATGTGGCCATCGGACAGAAAGGCTCCACCGTGGCCAACATCGTCAACACGCTGCGTGAAAAAGGTGCCATGGACTACACGGTGGTCGTAGCCGCTACGGCTGCCGACCCGGCCGCATTGCAATACTTCGCACCGTTTGCCGGGGCAGCCATCGGAGAATATTTCCGCGACACCGGCCGCCATGCCTTAGTCGTATTCGACGACCTTTCCAAACAGGCCGTAGCCTACCGCGAGGTTTCGCTCATCCTGCGCCGTCCGTCGGGGCGCGAAGCTTACCCCGGCGACATCTTCTATCTGCACTCCCGACTGTTGGAACGTGCTGCCAAAATCATCAACCAGCAGGAAGTGGCCGAGCAGATGAACGACCTGCCGGAAAGCCTGAAAGGAAAAGTGAAATGCGGAGGTTCGCTCACGGCACTCCCTATCATCGAGACACAGGCAGGCGACGTGTCCGCCTACATCCCTATGAATGTGATTTCCATCACCGACGGACAGATATTCCTCGAAACGGACTTGTTCAACCAGGGCTTCCGTCCGGCCATCAATGTAGGTATCTCCGTATCCCGTGTGGGCGGCAGCGCGCAAATCAAGAGCATGAAGAAAGTGGCCGGTACACTGAAAATCGACCAGGCGCAATACCGTGAACTGGAAGCTTTCTCCAAGTTCAGCAGCGACATGGATTCCGTGACCGTCATGACCATCGACCGCGGACGAAAGAACAACCAACTGTTGATACAACCCCAATACTCCCCTATGCCGGTAGGCGAACAAGTCGCTATCCTCTATTGCGGTACGCACGGACTGATGCGCGACATACGTATCGACCAGGTCATTGCCTTCCAGCACGAATTTCTGGAAAGCCTGCGCGCATCGCACCGTCAGGATGTGCTGGAGGTTTTAGAAAGCGGAGTCATCAACGAACAAGTGACCAAAGTCATCGAAGATGTGGCTCAGTCCACTCTTCTGTTATTTAAACACTGATTAGACCATGGCATCATTAAAAGAAGTAAAGGGCAGAATACTCTCGGCCAATAATACGCTGAAGATTACGTCGGCCATGAAAATGGTGGCTTCCGCCAAGCTGCACAAGGCGCAAGAAGTCATCGAAGGCATGTTGCCCTACGAACGGCAGATGTCGGCCATCATGACCCACTTCTTGCAAACCGGCGGTAAGGCGGAATCGCCCTTTGCCACGCAACGGGAGGCAAAACGCATTGCACTGGTCATATTCTCGTCCAACAGCAGTTTGTGCGGCGGATTCAACTCCAACGTCATACGCTCTTACCATCAGTGGCTGGACGAGCACGCGCAAATGGCAAAGGAAAATCTTATCATCTATCCCGTAGGAAGGAAGATTGCAGACGCTGTGAAAAAATCGGGCTTTACCCCGGCCGGAGATTATACGCACATGGCCGACAAGCCCAACTATACGGAATGTGAGAGTTTGGCAGCAGAACTATGCGAACGTTTTTTGTCGGGCGACATAGACCGGGTAGAGCTTATTTATCATCACTTTAAATCCGCCGGTTCGCAGGAACTCGTCAACACGGTATATTTACCGATAGATTTGTCTGCCATGACCGAGGTTCCTACCGACAACCGGCAGCCGGACTATCTGATAGAACCTTCGGAAGAAATTCTATTGGCCAAACTGATTCCGGAGGTGTTGAAGTTGAAAGTCTATACCACTCTTTTAGACTCCAACGCATCCGAACATGCCACACGAAGCATGGCCATGCAGATAGCCACGGACAATGCCAACAACTTGATACAGGACCTCACCGTCGTGTACAACAAAGGACGCCAGCAGGCCATTACCAACGAACTGTTGGACATCATGGGCGGCACCATGGCTTGATGCGCCGCGCTCCGCGACTTCTGAAAAAAGACCGGGCATACCAAGAGATTCTCCTCTGTATGCCCGGTCTTTTTTCCAGACTCCGTTACCGCCCTCACCTGTGTTTCCTACCCCTGTGTTCCAGACCTAAAAAACACGTTCGGAAGGCTCTTTGCAACAGTCTGATAATGAACGTCGTAAAAATCTGCGCCAAACGATTTTTCATTCTCAGCCGAATGATTTTTCAATCTCCTGAGATTGATTTTCCGTTCTGCGGCAAACGGTTTTCCAGCCTCCTGCCTGCTTTTCAGCGGCGCGGCGCAGAATGCGGTTTTTGTCCCTGAAAACGCGGACGACTTCCCATGCCCGGACGTTCATAAAGCTGTTGCACCTGTCTCATCGTCAACACTTTCTTAAACTTGTCATAGTAGCTCTTCTGCACGTCCAACCGTTTCTCCTGAGCCGAAAAACGAGCCTTTATGTTCTCGTCTATATCTTTATCCGATTGTGCCGCCTGACCTCCTTTTTCCTTTTTGGGCACGCGGCATTCCGCCAACTTTTGCATGTATTCCTCGTAAAGGGGAATAAATTTTGCCGATGTTTCGTCGTCCAACATCAGTTTCCCGGCCATCCGCTTGGCCATCTGTTCGGGATTCGTCCGCATGCGCGGCGTGTTTCCGCGCTCTTGGGCTGACAATGTGCTTCCGGCCAACAAAGCAAAACATACGGCCATCATCAATTTTCTCATAGTTGTTTCCTTTTTAATTAAACCATTCTTTTTTGTTTCACAGAAGTATGACCCATTTCCAGGTATAAGGTTTACTCGCAAAATCTCTACTCTGCCGAATATAACAAGCTTTAACAGGCCGTACGAACCGTCACAGACTCAAAGGGCCGGCTCCGTTTCCTTACGAAGCCGGCCCCTGCACCGTTTCTTTCCGGCGTGCAAACCGTATTATTTCATCACAAATGTATTATAAGAATGCGCTGCCAGTTCGGCGGACAGGCTCTTCTCTCCTATCTTGACCACCAACGGAGAAGCCTCGTCCTTGAAATTTCCGGCCACGACCACATACTTTCCTTCAGGCGTGCGGCTGACCAATACCGGCATCCTGTCGTCCCCTTGGGCTTTGTAAGCCACCACCTGACTGCCTTTCGTGATGAAATGGCTGTAATGCTTCACGGCAAAATACTCCGGAGTATAGGTAAACGTGCGTGCCTTGGAATCCACCCGGATAAGGGCATTCTGTTTCCATCCCCACGGACTCTCGCCATTGTCGGCCAAGATGAAATTCCAGAAAGTGTACTCGTTGCATCCGTTACCCAAATAATGGTTCATCAGTTCAAAGGTATGTTCGCCTGCTCCCCAGTCGAAACTACCCCACCCGCATTCGCTTTCCGAACACATATAGTTCCACTCGGGATGTTCCTTGCGCAGTACGGGGAGCGACTCGCGGCCTTCCCATTGGAATGCCATGCCGCTTACGTATTCCTGCAGCTTCGTGTCGGAAGCAATCTTCTGCACATAGTCCACACGGTTGGTGTTGAACGTCCCGAGATAAAGCTTCACCTCCGGATGTTTTTGTCTGAGCGTGGGACCCAGATAGTCACGATTGAACCGCACCGTTCCCTCGGCCGTCCATGCACAACCGGGGTAAGGCGTGTAGCTGTATGCCTCATTCTGATATATCACCATATCTATATTCACTCCCTGTTCCTTGTAAGCGTCGATAAACTTACAGAAATAATTGGCATACGCCTGCAAGTAACGCGGATCCTGTATAAAGTAGTCCGTGGTAGCCAACTGGCGCGGGAACTTATCCCCTCTCCTACCGACCAGTTTCATTTCATCAGGATCCACCTTGTCGTTCACATTACCGTAAAGGATGTAATTCATCTTTTCGGGCATGTGGTTGAACTTGCTGCTCAACACAGGATAATCTCCCGTGATTTTCATCCAACTGGGCGGACACCACGGAGATGTCCAGAACGTCAGCCCGGGATTATACTTCTGTGCCGCACGTATGAAGGGGATGATGGACTGTTTGTCGCGGTCTATATTGAAATAACGCAGTTCCAGATCCCCGGCCACCTCGTCGCAACTATACCAAGAACGGGCATAGTCGTTGGCGTTCATGGAAATACGCCCACGGGAAATACGCAAATCCCCCTCCGGAGAAAATACGTTTTTCAGTATCTCGTCCTGTTCGTCACGGGTCAACATGCCCAATGCGTCCCAGTCCAATTCATTAAACGTGGCACCCCACGCCTTGAATTCCACAATCGGTGCCACATGCTCTTCCACCGTCACATGGGCATCCGCAGCCCTCTTGGACATCTTCACCGTAGACGTTTTCCACGTATTTCCTTCCGTACTGGCATACCACGTGAATGATTGTGCCAAACTCCCGGCAGACCAAGCCGCCACACAACTGCATGCGAAAAGCAATTTGATTCTTTGTTTCATAATACTTCAAAAATTGGTTAATGAATATCAAGTGCAAATCTAACACTTTTTCCGAAACAGATATCTGATATAAATCAGAAAAAGCGGGCTCACACCCGCTTTCTTCTTAAAAAAAATTAATCCATACTTCAACTTTTATGCGTCATAATCTCCAAAACCTTACGGTCGGTCTCGTTCATGGCTTCGGCCCCAATACTTGTCAGGTTATGTATGCTCTTATCCACATCATCGTCGATGATGCCCTCCACGCTGCTCACACATTTCTGCTGCATGGCCAGCATGGCTGACAATACGGCTGTGGAAACCCCGCTCGTCAATTTCAATGCGCAACTCGGTTTGGCTCCGTCACAAATCATCCCCGTGAGGTTCGCTATCATATTCTTCACGGCGTATGAGACTTGCTCGTACTTTCCTCCCATCAGATAGGTGATGCCACAGCTCGATCCCGTAGAAGCCACCACACATCCGCACAAGGCCGACAGGACACCCAGACTTTGCTTGATATAGATGGCAGTCAGATGGCTCAGCATAAGCGCGCGAACAAGTTCTTCGTCCGTATTGTGATTCTCTTCGGCAAAAACCACGACCGGCATCGTAGCACAAATCCCCTGGTTGCCGCTTCCGGAATTGCTCATCACCGGAATCATAGCCCCGGCCATACGGGCGTCGCACGCACATGAGGTGCTCGACAGAATATGAGAGAATATCGTATCCCCCATAATACCGCGCCCCAAAGGACGGCTCAGCGTCTTGCCCAACTCATGTCCGTAGCACCCTTTCAAAGCTTGCCGGGAGGCCGATTCGTTCAAGCGGCGCGCTTCCCGGATAAATTCGATTTCTTCCAACGGTGCTTCTACTGAAAAATCGTACACCTTGCGCAAGTTGAGTTCGCATTCGTCTTCTCCGGCTTCCTCTCCTTGTGGCATACGGTTGTCCAACAGCACTTTCCCGTCTTTCTCCACATAGACGAAATGCGTGTGCTGACCGGCAATGACAGCCGTAGCCCTATGGCCGGACTCACTCTCCACTATGGCTTCGACATACAGCTTTTCCGAAATGCCTTCTTTCAATGATATTTTGACACGCCGCTCCGCTATGTATTGTTTGCCCTGCTCTACGTCGGTCGGCATCACGTCTTTCAGCACCTCCAGCCCGTATGCAGACTTACCTGCCACTACGCCCAAAGCTATAGCAATGGGAAGTCCCACCATACCCGTACCGGGAATTCCCACACCCATGGCATTTTTCAGTATATTCGCACTGAGGAAGACGCTGACTGCGACCGGTCTTTCTCCAAGCACTTCTGCCGCGCGGGCCACACAAAGAGACACGCATATAGGTTCTGTGCATCCCATTGCCGGCACCACCTGTTGCTTCACCAACCGGATGATGCGTTCCCGCTCCGTTTTTTCAATTTTCATGTTTTATTCTTTTCCGACCCAAAGGTCATTCGTCCGCCAGTTCTTCCTCCACATCCTTGATGTCCGCCTCGGGGGTATAGCTTCCGTAAAAAGTATCATCTCCGGCCGTATCGCCCTCTTCTTCCGACTCCGAATCAGTTTCAGTGTCTTCGTCCACAATGCGGCGGTTGCCGTCTTCGTCATATTCCGGTTCGGGCACAAAACGCAATTTCTCTACCGGTTCGCGTTTCTTGGCAAAAATAGCCTCTACCCAAGTCCCTTTCGCAATCTCCAAGGCTTCATAACCATCGGCGACTTTACGTTCCAGCGTACCGCCTGCAGCATGGATGCGTGAAGCAGGCAGAGTTGTCGTACTAATGTCGAAAGCCGACTCTATAATGTCTTTTATCGTCAAAGATATGGAATCCCAACCACCGCCGAAATTACCTTCTATCAACTTCAGCAGGTCGGACGCCGTAATATGTTTAATGTTCTCATACGAGAGGTCCGTAATCCGGCGAATCTCTTTCTTACGTATGGCCACGGCACCTTTTCGTTTGTCTACACAAGGAAGGATGACATAATTGCCGTCGCTATACCTCATGACTTCCCGGTCGTCTTTCGGGTCGAAATGATATACGTCAAAGGCCAGCCGGATGACGTTCAGCACTTTTTCCTCAGATGAAGAAAAACCTTCTTCCTTAATATCCTTTTGCCACAATTCCAAAAGCTCTTGGGCTTCCGTTCCCCATACATTACTGGCGTTCAAATCGAGAACCGATTCCAAATAGTAATTCTTCTTCTGCATATTCTTTCCTCTTTAATTTTTTGGCAAAAGTAATAAAATAAATACGTTCTACCACAAGTATTTTTGAGAAAACGAGCGGAATGTCCATAAAAAAAGTTACCTTTGACCGTATTAATCTAATATCAATAAAAATACAGACCTATGAAGAAACCATTATTGACAGTTTTGACACTTCTTACCTCCTCGTTATGTATCTGGGCAGATCCGGTAGACAGGGTAAAGGCCAAAGAAATAGCTACGGCCTATATGCGTGGAAATCAACCCCCTGAACTTATAGAAACTTCTATTGCCAAACGCAAGGGAACTGACGGACATGCCCCTCTTTACATTTTCAATCGTGGAAACGACCAAGGCTTCGTCATCATATCCGGAGACGACTGCATGCCCTACGTACTGGGATATACCGAAAAGGGGGACTTCGACCCGCAAACTCTCCCGCCTGCCATGCTCGACTGGTTGGAAGGATACAGCCGAATGATAGAAGCAGCACAAGCCCAGGGTTTAGGTCCGAGAGTACAAACACGGGCCAACGACAAGGAAAACATTGCCCCATTGGTCAGTGCACACTGGTCGCAAGGGGCTCCTTACAATAACTTATGCCCGTATATGTCAAACGGGTCGGGCCGCGCGGTGACCGGATGTGTGGCCACGGCTGCCGCACAAGTCATCTACTATTGGAGAAAAGAGCTGCCCGACCGTTCGCAGTATGATACACCGACTTACGGTTACGGCGACGCCCCCGTCACCGAATCATTCCCGAAAGGGACTCCCTTGCGATGGGAACTGATGCAGGACAACTACGGAGGCTCCACGCCCGAGGACATGAACACGGCCGTGGCCACGCTGATGGCCATCACGGGAACCTCCACCTGGCTCACTTACGGCTCATCCACCTCGGGGCAAATCAGTGCTTTGGTCAATACCTTCTCCGGACAATTCCTCATGGACAGCCGATGTACATACAAATCCGGCATCAGCCAGTCGGAATGGGAAAACATGATTTATGACGATTTGTCCAAAGGATGGCCTATCGTGTACAGCGGCGTGCATCCCACATCAGGCGGACATGCCGTAGTGATAGACGGATACCGCGCCTCAGACAACCTTTTCCATTTCAATTTCGGTTGGGGCGGTGGCGGTGACGGCTACTTCACCGTGGACGACCAGACGGGCATGAACGGGTTCAATTCTTGGCAAGGCATGACCCACGCCATACATCCGCGTGCCTATTCTTTGGAAGGTGAAATCCGGACAGGCAAGATGCACACCCGCATGAAAAACGCCATTGAGGTGGAAATCACCAACCATGGAACCACGGACTACAAGGGAATATACCTTGCCATTGAGCGAAAAGAAAAGGAACCGACAGACGTAAGCGACGCACTTCTGAGAGACGTGAACACGGTCGTCCCGAGCGGAGAAACGGCAACCGTGGAATTGACTTACCGGCCCAGTATCGCCGGGTCGTATTACATGTACCTCATGGACAGCAATGCCCGTATCTTGGCACGCCTGACGACCGAAGCTTCCGTACAGGAACCCGTCTTGTCTCTGAACGGCCTCCGGCTCGATGCCGCTCAGGAAAGCGAAGAAACATCCATCGTGATCGGCGGACAAGAAAGCACCATATTATATAATAAGGTGTACAGCGACGCAGCCTGCGTCCTGGCTTCCATAACGAACGCCCAAGAAGCTACCGCCACCACGCCGACCTTGCAATGCGACTTGTACCAATACGATGCCGGACAATCGGCCTTTGTCAAACGCGAAGATTTGTCGGACAGGGAGACTGTCTTTGCTGAAGGCGCGACACAAGACGTAATGTTCAACTTCGACGACATGGAAAAAGACGTGTTATACGCCGTCGCACTGCACCGCGACTACAAGGCCGGAGGAGAAGAGCGGACGATGGAGGCTACACCGGAAGACACCATGGTCTATTTCAAGATAGCCGGTTGCGACCTCACCATGGCCGAAACGGACAACCGGGGAACCGTCTTCTTCGGCCATTGGAACAGGGACAAGTTTTTGGAACTGGCAGCCACGACCCCGGCCTTGCACTACGACCTGACACGCGTGACAGGCATAGACAGCCTGCCGCAGGTAGCGAACCCGAACATACTGTTCTATCTCAATGCCGCCTCGGACGTCACCGGACGCAACATCATCAAGGATGGGATATGCGAGGAGCTCTACCTGACCTTGGGTTACGACTACTACGCGAAGGAACCTTTCACCGCACGCCGCGCCGTCTTCGACCCGCAGTCCTCGTCGACGAAATGGCAATACATCGCCCTGCCTTTCGACTGCGAAGTACCCGAAGGCAGCCGCGCACGGCGAATCAAGAAACTGAGCAACATCCTTATCTCGGAATCGGACGAAGTAAACACAACGTTAAAGGCTTGCACGCCTTACCTCTACCGGACTACCCGGCCGGGCGAAGACCGGATTACGGCCACCGACGTGACCGTCGATGACGGTCACGGAACGGCTACGTCCGACACCCTGTCCTACAGTTTCAGCAATGAAGTGGCCCGGAAAGGACTCCGCATACTGAACAAGGCCGACATACAGACCTTCGTAGAGGACGAGGACGCCACCATCCCAGCTTTCAGCGGTTACCTTACGTACGACAAGGACGTAAGCATCAACATCTACGCATACGAAAAGAAAGACAAGGAAAGCGAGGAGCTCGGCGAACTGCTGAACCAAGCCTACATTTTGGCTGGAAATTCCGACGGGCAGTTGTCTGCGGAAGACCTCAACACGTTCCTCGGCCAAATCCACACCGCAGCCGCATGCTATACCCGTCATCCGGAAGCGGAGGAGATAGCCGAAGCCGCCGCCCTTCTGGAAGAGAATATCAAAGCCTGCCGACAGAACCTCATCCCCACAGATGCGCCCATCGACCTCACGGATGTCTACCTGACCAATGCTTCGTTTGAAAGCCGACGCACCACGGGTTGGGACATCACGCGCGAGACAGGGCAGAGTTCAAAGGTGGCAGACGTTTCCTCTTTAGACAACTACATGGTGGATGCCGATGGCCGTTACGTGTTCTACTCTTATTCCAGCAGCGGGGCAGGCAGCGTCACGCTGAGCCAGAAAGCCACGGGCCTGAAAAACGGATTCTACCGCGTGAAGGCATGGATAGCCACTGACGAAGGACAGAGCGTCACGCTCTTTGCCAACGAGGCCACAGCCACGATGACCGACGACGGTTTCGGCGGACGTTACCTGCGGGAAACCGTCATAGACAGCATCCACGTGACGGACGGCATGCTCACCCTCGGCATCAAAGGCAACGACGGATGGTATAAGGCCGACAACTTCAGATTGTATTATCTGGGCGACGGCACCACCTCCGTCACTTCCGTACGTAAGGGCACAGCTACCGTCAAAGCATACGGCGGAGAGGGTTGCATCAGTTTGCAAGGTCCGGAAGGACAAGTACTGACCGTTCCCATCTACGGAACGGACGGACGCATGGTACGGCAAGTGACCGTCGACGGGCGCGAACAAGTGCGCGGCCTCTCCAAAGGGCTGTATATCGTAGACCGGCAAAAAGTCATCGTCCGGTAACACGGACAATCGACCACATCGCCTACATTACCCCACTTCCACCTACAAGGTATGGAAGTGGGGTTTTTATTTCATATTTTTATCACCCATAATCAAACGGTACACAAGAGCAAAATCGGCGATAAATTATCGTATTTTACGTCTTAAAAAGGAGAATTCATAGAAAATATTGATGGAAATTCCTAAAAAACACACCAAACCTTATAATTATATTATATTTATTTGTAACTTTGTTTTAAGTTCATTTACTTATCATTCATTAAAAAATGGACAGTATAAAAGCAATTATCAAATTAGATGACTGAAAAAGCAAGAAAACAGAAGTGGAATACAGGGTGTATTCCACTTCTTATATTATACATAATCCATGGAGTATTCGTCACGGCCTACATGGGGGAATATTATCCCGAGGTGGAGTTCGCCTTTTGGGTCGCCGAAGTCTTCCTCGTCATGCACGCCTACGCCTTGTGCAGACTGCCCCATAAGGTAGAATGGAATGACTTCTGGGGCATCAACTATCTTTGCACATACATCCCCACACTTCCAAACTCCCCAAAACGGTCTGCCCTTTACATCAGGATTTTCATCCGGATTTTCTCTGCCAGCTTGGTAATTATTCCACCCACCGCTATCGTATCAGCCCGACTACACCTCCCTTTGCATACGGCTTTCTACGCCTTATTATATGGCCAAGCAGCCGTAGGCACAGCGTGTTTACTCATCTTGCTGAAAAAGAAGTGGACGCAGCACCGGTGACGGCCACCTTTATGACGCCATCCAGCCTGTTCTCAAAAATCCGGTAGGCTTCTTCAATACGTTCCAACGGGAAACGGTGGGTGACAAGCGGCGTGGTGTCAATCCGGCCCGCCTCTATCAGGGAAAGGATTTCGGCACAATCGCAACCGTCCACCCCTCCGGTCTTGAACGTCAGGTTCTTCCCGTACATGTCCGGCAACGGCAACAACTGGGGCTTGTCATAAAGCGCCACAATCGTCACGATGGCATTGGGACGGGCACACTCCCAGGCCAGTCGGAAACTGTCCTGACTACCGGCCACTTCCAACACCACGTCCGTCCCTCCATGGGCACTATGGCGCAACACAAAGTCTTTACAGCTTTCGGGAGTCGTCACCTCCACCCCGGGATAGTGTTCGCGCACGAAACGCAACCGCTCCTCCGACCGTTCGCACACAATGACGCGATGCGGATTTTTCAGCATGACACACTGCAAAGTGCATATCCCCGTGGGGCCTGCGCCGATAATCAACACCGTGTCCTCTTCCTTGATTTCCGAGATACGCGCCGCCCAAAAGCCTGTGGCCAAGATGTCGCCCACGAACAAAGCCTGCTCGTCGGTCACCGACGGGGGAATCACATTCAAGCCCTGGTCCGCATACGGAACCCTGACAAATTCGGCTTGTCCTCCGTCGATGCGGCAACCCAAAGCCCATCCGCCATGAGGGTCGGTGCAGTTGTTCACGTATCCGTGTCGGCAAAAGAAGCATTCCCCGCAAAATGTCTCCACGTTCACGGTCACCCTGTCGCCCGGCTTGACCGAAGTGACCTCACGGCCTACTTCTTCCACCACCCCGACCATTTCATGCCCTACCGTGATTCCCGGTACGGCACGCGGCACACTCCCGTGTTTGATGTGTAAATCACTGGTACAGATGCTTCCCAACGTCACCCGTACGATAGCATCCCGCCCGTCCTGCAACTCCGGACGCGGCTTTTCCCTTAACTCGAATCTCCCTTGTTCTACGAACGTGTATGCAAGCATAATCGTCTCCTTTCTTTTGAACGGTTCTTTCCGTACGCAAAGATAGCGAAAGGCGAGTGCAGTTCCAAGCCTAAAGCTTGCTTTTGGGCGAGGAACTGCCGAGCCGCATCCTATCTTCGTGAAACAAAGAAAACGAAAGGCGAGTGCTATTCCAAGCCAGAAGCTTGCTTTTGGACGAGGAACTGCCGAGCCGCATCCTATCTTCGTGGAAACAAAGACAGCAGCCCTCCATCCCGCTACTCCGCTGTACAAACCACCCCTTCTCCCCTTCACACTCCGCAGGCGTAGACTGACAAAATGGCAGTTTTTCGCCCCACTCTCAGAGAGAAAAAAGATGGAAACAGCCTCATCTGGAAAATTCTTTTTAAGAAACATACATATTTGTGCGGCATACCCCAATAAGAATTATGGAATATTCACAATCAATTGCAAGAGATTGATTTCTCATTCGGCTGAAAGCGATTAATTTTTCTCCGCATAACTTTCCGTCATCGTCCTCACCCCACCCCAAAAACAAGAAGAAAAGGGCAAAACATCCTACGGGGAAAAGGGATTTTTTCTCTATTCCGACGTTATTCCCCGACAAAAAGCTACTGTCATTTTGTATGGCTTCCCCCTCGCCTATGCCGGATGCCCGGATACGGAAGGTAAGTAAAAGACAAACGGAAATTACATTCAAGCATGAACCGGCTTCTTATCCGTTACATATTGTCCCGGGCAAAAGGCTCGAGAATCCATTATTTTCGCACACGCCTGCACCCGTCCCCGAAAAACCAAACCTAAGCTCATTATAACTGACATTTTGGCAGACTCAAAATGAAGTTCAATGAAAAAATGAATCACAAAAAGGGATACCGCGACCGGCATCCCTTTATCTTTAAAACAAAATCCCCGTACGTAAGGAAAACGTTCCTATACAAACGCGGGACACATCTCCCCCCTCCGGGTTCTATTCCTCTTCCAACGTCATGCCCAAATAAGAACAAGAGAAGTTCTTTCCTTTTACGGAAGGAAACTGGCTGCGCGCATCCACATCTTGCCGTGAACGCAAATGCTCTACTATGCGATTGTAGCATTCCTGCGCGTTACGAGCCTTGCAACGAGCCTTGAACCGCGTATCCTTATACTGGAACTTCGTGGTGCCGGGAATGGGAACCACACGTTTGAAAAGGATTTCCCCTTCATACCATCCCGGACGGTCGTTGATGGAAAAACGGGCCGCGGGTTCCTTCTCCGAACTTTCGGCCAAAGACTGCGTCCTGCCTCCGTTCACTTTAAATTCGGCCAAAGTCGTAGCCGTTGTCTTAATCACAATAAAATACACACGGGGACGTACCTTATAACGCTTGGGATAAGGCATCGGACTATCCATGTATTGGCGCAAATCTTTCACGAAAGCCTCATCCAACGTAATACCCGGCAGAGAAGACAGGAAATCGAAAGCCTCTTCCGCCGAACTCACCACGCACTCCTCGTCAAAATAGCGAATGTATAAATTCATCAATTCATTAAATAAATAAAACCATAAAATCCGAACAATTATACACCAAGGATATAATTAGTCGGAGACCGGTGCAAAATTATATAAAATCTCCCGTCCGGACAAATTTTGTCTGGTTTAATCCGCCCCGGCGATAACAAAATAAGTAACTTTGCACAACCATTCATGATAATTTGAACATGCCTATCATCAGATTCATTAAAAACTGGACTCTCCCCATCGCCATGCTCGCGGGAGCATTGTCTTACTTCATTTACACCGGGATTCCTGCCCTGGAACCTACGAAGCCTTACGTAGCCCGGTTTATCGACATCCTGCAACCGACATTGATTTTTGCCATGCTTTTCATCACGTTCTGTAAAGTGAATCCCAGAGAACTCCGTCCTTGCCGTTGGCATGGATGGCTGCTCTTGATTCAGGCCGGCTGTTTTGCCCTCCTTGCCGGACTTTTGAAATGTTTTCCCCATCTGCCGGGCCAGGTTTTGGCAGAAGCCGCCATGCTGTGCATGATTTGCCCGACAGCTACGGCGGCAGCAGTGGTCACCGGGAAATTGGGAGGCAGTGCGGCCAACCTGACCACCTATACCATTTTAATCAATCTGGTCACGGCACTGATAGTCCCCATATTCGTCCCCTTGATTCACCCCCACCCCGATTTGACATTCGGTGTCTCCTTTTCCTTGATATTAAGCAAAGTCTTCCCTCTCCTGTTCTGCCCGTTCCTGGCCGCTTTGTTCGTTCGCTACTGCCTTCCGGGCGTACACAAACTGGTTGTCCGCTGCAAAGACCTGGCATTCTATTTGTGGGCCGTGGCACTGGCCATTGCCATCGGGGTTACCGTGAAGAGTATTGTCCACAGCGAAGTATCGGTGCTTTACCAATTGGGCATAGCCGGCATATCGCTTGTTTGCTGCATCGTACAATTCTGGGCGGGGAAACGCATCGGAACCTGTTACAATGATTCCATCAGCGCAGGTCAGGCCTTGGGACAAAAGAACACGGTATTTGCCATTTGGATGGGGTATACGTTCATGACTCCAGTCACATCGGTAGCCGGAGGCTTCTACAGCATTTGGCACAATATCTACAACTCTTACCAGCTCTACCGTAAACGAAACGAAGAAAACAAATGAAACCGGAAAGTATAAAAACAAGAAAAGCCACCCTCACGGGCAGCTTTGCCTGAGCGGAAAACGAGACTCGAACTCGCGACCCCGACCTTGGCAAGGTCGTGCTCTACCAACTGAGCTATTTCCGCAAAAGATGCTTGTTCCATTAAGTTCATTAGCTTTTGCATTCCCCTGAATGCGGTTGCAAAGGTACAATTATTTTTTTAAAGCGCAAGCATCTGTATGGAAAAAAATCAATCGTTATTTCATTTTTTCTGTTTTCAACACATCCTGTCCCGATAGTCGGTGTAACTGAAACGCCGGTAATATTCCAAAGTCCCGTCGCTATGCAGCATCGCGATGTCCGGATGGCGGATGCCGTTGAACATATTGGTTTTTACCGTAGTATAATGTATCATATCTTCAAAGATAATCCGGTCGCCCGGCGCGAGCGGATGGTCAAAGCGCCATGCGCCCATGTAGTCACCGCTCAAACAACTGTTCCCGCCCAAACGATAGACATTTTCTTCCGGAGTCGCACGTTTCACCGCATCGGGTTCCACCGTCTCGGCGTTACGTACCGCCGGTTGATACGGCATTTCCAAACAATCCGGCATGTGGCAAGTGAAACTCACGTCGAGAATGGCCGTGCGTATCCCTTTATTTTCCACAACATCGACTACCGAAGCAACCAACGGACCGGTTTGCCAGGCAAAAGCCGAGCCAGGTTCCAAAATGACCGTAAGGTCGGGATAGCGTTCCTTCAAGCCTTTCAGGATGGCCACCAAACGCTCCACATCATAATCCTTCCGCGTCATCAAATGGCCGCCTCCCAGATTGAGCCATTTCAATCGGGACAGCCATCTCCCGAACTTCTCCTCTATATGCTGCAATGTGTGTTCGAGTGCTTCGGAAGAACTCTCGCAGTGACAATGACAATGGAATCCTTCAATCCCGGCTGGCAGACAGTCCGGAAGTTGCGAGGCCATCATACCGAAACGGGAACCGGGCGCACAAGGATTGTACAAGTCCACTTCTATCTCCGAATACTCCGGATTGATGCGCAGCCCGCAAGAGACGCGCTCCTCCGGATACAGACGGTTGTATTCCTCCACACGCGGATAGAAACGGACGTACTGGCTCATGGAATTGAACGTGACATGACTGCTGCACGAGAGTATCCGGTCGAAATCACGTTCCGTATACGCCGGAGAATAAGTATGTGCCTTGCTACCGAACTCTTCCGCCGCCAAACGGGCCTCGTAGAGGGAACTGGCCGTGGTATGGCTGATGTATTCCCTGAAAACAGGGAACGATTTCCATAAAGCGAAAGCCTTGAAGGCTAAAATGATTTCCACTCCGGCCCTTCGGGATACATCCCGAATCAGCTCCAGGTTACGCCGCAACAAATCTTCCTCTATGATATAGCACGGTGTCGGCACACCTTCGTATGTAAAACGGTCTGTCTTCATGCTGCCCACTTACCTACTTAATATATGACATGTACATTATCCAACCACAATGTGGTTCCTACAGAACCCACGTACGCGCCTCCGTAACTGGAATCGAACTGCAACACGATATGCGTGGGCGTTTCACCGGCATCGGCCCAACCCACTTCCTTGATAGGCACCATCTTCCCCTTGCTGTTACGGGTGTATTGTGTCTTGTCGCCGGATATCAGTCCCATATAACTTTGGAACCCGGGCTGCTTGGTAATATCACCGTATTTAATAGGAAATTTTGCACCGTTTACCCAATCCGTATTGTGGTTGAAACGATGAATCATCGTTCCTATGCGTTGGGCGTACACATTCCCTTTTTTGTCTTCCCAACGTTTCTGGAGCAAACATACCACATCGGGCATATCTTTTCCTTGGACTTTGGTCACGCGGCTAAACCCTGTCTGACGGATACGGTCCGGTTCGTCGGAAAGTTTCACCTTATAGTCGAAACTGATAGCCTGCGGACGTTTGGTAAAAGGTATGCCCACAGCCAATTTGCTCATCGGATTGGACGTATTGGTAATCGGTTCGGGCACGCTGCCCAGAAAAACAGAACCGGCTGCCAACACTTCTATATTCACAATTCCCATGACTTTCACTTTCTCTACATGAGTCTCCAGGCGGGCACAATAACCGTCTCCCCGCTTCTCCCGGTAAACCGAAGTATTCGTCTTGGTGATTCCGCAAACCTTGGCCATCACATTCGACGTTGCCCACGGCGAACCTCCCTGATTCGTATAAGCCTTGTTCTCGTTCCACACCGCGTCCGGACCGATTTCGTACAACTGTTTGGTATCTCCACCGATAATGCCGCTCTCCTTAATGTTGCGGACAATCCATTGATCGAAATCACCAAACTTAATCAATTCCGACTGGGCCATGCCCTGCATCACGGGCCATACAGCCAACAGCCCTGAGACATACACACTCTTAAAATTCATTTTATATCTCTGTTTTTAGTTTTTTTCAAAAAGCCTCATTGATATTAAAGGTGAAATTCGGGCTGTCTTTGGTAAAGCCCAAATCAAAACGTATATTCACCCTTTTCTTGAACTCCCAACGATAGCCGATACCATAGTTGGGAAGCATCTCATCATAATATATATGACCGAAATTAGGAAACACGTTGGCCAAACCCACCCATACGGCTATTCCGTTGCGACCCTTGATATGTTGGCGCAGTTCCAACTGCCCTTCCATGATATTACGGTCGCGATATCGCCCTTCATAATACCCACGCATGCACCCCAACACCCCGACCTGGGCCATCATGGTCCAAGGCACATCTCCATAATTGAACAAGGTATGCAATTCCATGGCCAGCACGCCGCCTTTCCACACCTGATGGTAGGTGCTATAAGTCAAGTCGGTATAACTGAAAGCGTAGTCGTTTCCGAAACCGGACGGGTAGAACATCTGTTCCCAACGAAAGAAATTGCCGCGGTAGGCATTCAGTACAAAGTCTCGCGTATCGTACGTGAAATTAAATCCCGCTCCGTAATTCGCCACCGATTTGTCTTGTCCCTCCAGCAGCGTCTCGTTCTCAAAACCGAAACTGTTCACCCATTCTACGTCCACGACCGGCCCCAAAAAAACCGATTCGTTCAGGCGAAACAAAAAACTGGGCTTGAACTGAAGCTTCACACGCTCATAGTCGCTCTTATTCGCATCACTGGCACCGTTTTCATAACCTATTCCCCAAAATTTTCCCGGAAAGGTATAAAACGACAACTGATAATCGAAACGGTATCTCTGATGAGGTAGAAAATTATTTCCCCGCAACCCGACAGCCAACATCCCCGACAGGGAAGCATTGGCGTACACCGAAACATTGGACTTGGGCAACAAAGGATCGGAACGATCCCATGAATACAGACCGGAGGCCGTAGCTCCCAATCCGACAGATGTAGCAGCCGAATAACTCGGCCCTATCAACATACTGAAATCGAAAGGCCGGTCTTCGTGTTTATTGGTGTTACTCAGATAACGCCCTATCCACTTGAGCGGATTGCGCGTCTTGCGAACCGGCTCCACAACTGAAGATACAGAATCCGCGTCAGGTTTTATACTGTCTTTCACCTCAGCGAAGGCATGCCCACCTTCTCCGACAGCCCGAACAAACATGCAAGACAGCCCGTACAAAAGCACAGTACAAAAGAATCTATTCCGCATTTCTTATTCCATGAAGTTGCAAAATTACAGCTTTTTTGCCATTAAGAGCTACTGTTTTCAGTATATTGATGCTTTCTTAAAAGAATTAACACTATGATTTCTACATCCTATCAGCCTGTTTGTCACGAAAAACCACCAGCAAACATTGTAAGGAACAAAAGATTTGCGTAATTTTGTCTTAATGAACAAACGAAATACAAATACCATGACTCAGATATACTCCTACGAAAAGATTCGGAACGACATGAGACTTCTGGAACTGCTCTCCCAAAGCGTCCCCAACATCGGTGCCGCATGTACGGAAATCATCAACCTGGAGGCCATTCTGAACCTGCCCAAAGGCACGGAACATTTCCTGGCCGACATACACGGGGAATACGAGGCCTTCCAGCATATCTTGAAAAACGCGTCGGGCAATATCAAACGTAAGGTGAACGAAATATTCGGAACCACGATGCGGGAGTCGGAAATCCGGCAACTCTGTTCCCTGATTTATTACCCCGAACAAAAGCTGCAATACATCAAGAACTCCGAAACGAACCTGAACGATTTCTACAACATCACCCTTCACCAACTCGTAAGCGTATGTCAGTCGGTCTCGTCCAAATACACGCGTTCCAAGGTGCGTAAGGCGCTCCCTAAGGAATTTGCCTATATCATAGAGGAGTTGTTGCACGAGTCTCCGCAAGACTATAACAAACAAGCCTACTTCAACCGCATCATCGAGACCATCGTGTCCACCGGACGGGCTGATGAATTCATCTGCGCCATCTGCAACCTGATACAACGCCTGAGCATCGACCAGTTGCACATCCTCGGCGACATCTTCGACCGCGGCCCCGGAGCGCACATCATCATGGACACACTGTGCAATTACCACAACTTCGACATACAGTGGGGCAACCACGACGCGCTTTGGATGGGGGCGGCAGCCGGCAACGACTGTTGCATTGCCAACGTGCTGCGCCTGACGCTCCGTTACGGTAACCTCGCCACACTGGAAGACGGCTACGGTATCAATCTGGTGCCGCTTGCCACGTTCGCCATGGAAACATACGCCGACGACCCCTGTCATTATTTCGGGCCGCAACTGGACAAAGACGACACGAGGCATAACCAGAAAGCCCGACGCCTCATCGCACAGATGCACAAGGCCATCAGCATTATCCAGTTCAAGCTCGAAGCTGCCATGATAGACAGCCGCCCCGAATGGCACATGAAAGAGAGGAAACAACTGGAGCACATTGATTTTGAAAGAAAAGTTTTCGTGCGAGACGGGAAGGAATATGCCATGCGCGACTGTTATTTCCCCACCATCGACCCGAAATCGCCCTACAAACTCACGCCCGAGGAGCAAGAACTGGTCAACAAACTGCACCACTCTTTCAGTGTGAGCGACAAGCTGAACAAGCACATACAATGCCTGTTCTCCCACGGTTGCATGTACGGGATATTCAACTCCAATTTGCTGTTCCACGCTTCCGTACCGCTAAATGCCGACGGAAGCTTGAAGGAAGTGGACATCAACGGAGAAAAAGTCAAAGGACGGGCCTTGCTGGACAAGATAGGCCTGGTCTTGCGCTCCGCTTTCAACAGCGACACCGAGCCTAAAGAAAGAAAGTTTGCCGTCGACTATTTTTGGTATCTGTGGTGCGGCGTGGACTCTCCCCTGTTCGACAAATCCAAAATGACTACTTTCGAACGCTATTTCCTGGAGGACAAAACCACCCATACCGAAGAGAAAGGGTACTACTACAGATTGAGGGACGACGAGAAAGTCTGCGACATGATTCTCGATTCGTTCGGGGTCACGGGGCAGCACCGCCACATCATCAACGGGCACGTCCCGGTACGCGTAGGGCGCGGAGAGACACCCATCAAAGCCAATGGCAAACTGATGGTCATCGACGGCGGCTTCGCCAAGGCCTATCATAATACGACCGGAATAGCGGGCTACACCTTGGTGTTCCACAGCCGAGGCTTCCAGTTGGTACAACACGAACCGTTCACATCGGCCGAAGAGGCCATCAAAAACGGGACGGACATCGTGAGCACCACGCAAATCGTGGAAATGAGCACCCAACGTATGATGGTGAGGGACACCGACAAGGGTGCCGAACTGGAAAGCCAGATAGAAGAGCTGAAAGAATTGCTTTATGCCTACCGGCACGGTTTCATCAAGGAAAGTACCAAAAACAAGTTCCGCTATTGACGCGCAGCGCACGCGTTTCCTTCGCCTGCCCCACGAAGCGTCGTCGTCCGGACGCACCGAACATCCGGTCTTCCGTATATATTATTTACCAGAAGAACATCATTGATTTACAACCGATTACGGTTGTAAAAACGTTCTGCGCCAAACGGAAAATCGTTCTCAGCAGATTGATAAATCATTCTCAGCAGAACAAAATTTCGTTTGGCGCAGAACGTTTTTTGTATATCATTCTTCCTTTTCACGCTTCCCGAACAGCAGTTGACGGTCGCGCTCGCAAGCCGGAACGGCCCATGCTTCCGGCACGAAACGCCATTGGTACAAAGGACGGGCGTCAATCTCGCCCTTGCCCTTGATATATTCTATGATACATGCACGCAAATCCTTATCCGTACTAGACAGCAAGCGTTCGTTCAACTTCTCGTGAGGAATGCCGGCACCTTTGGTAAACAGCTCCCCTCCTCCGTTTCCGCGATAGGAATTGACAACCACCGTGTACCACGTTTCAAGTCCGAACGTACTTCCGTCCGCCATCCCCGTCACGCGGATTTTCTCACCGTAGGGTTTCGTCACGTCCACCGTATAACAAATGCCGGCAGCCGAATCGAAGTTGTAGGCCAGATGCTTGAAACCCAAACGCCGGCCTTCGTCCAATACATAGTCCAAAAGCATCACGTGGTCGTCCGGCGTTTTCATCTGCGCCGTCCAGAGTCCGTAACTCATCTCCAGCATATCCTTGATTTCCTGTCCGGTAAGCCGCATGGTGTACAGCACGTCGTCGTAACGGTAAAGATTGAACACGTCGCGCACGCACACGTCTCCCTCCTTGATACTGGCCGCAAAAGAGACCGGAGCGGCAAACGACACCTGGGCACCCGTGGTTTCCAACTGCGCCCGGTGGACAATGTCTACAAAAGCCGAGGGGCCGAAATAAGCATCCTGGCTCTCTATCGTATGCACGAACCTTCCGATTTTCTGCCCTACGTAATACTCCGTATTGCGGATATAACGGCTGAAATAACGCTGCATGTATTTGGATTCTTCGCCTTTATAGTACGACAAATCCGTTATTTTACCCTTCACGGACACCACACGGTTGCCCTCCCGTCCCGTCTCTACGTCTATATCGACCTCACCCACCACTACGGCCATGCTCGAAGGAGCCAGACAAAGCACCTCTTTGCCGTCGGGACCTTTCACAGTTTCACAGTTCTTCATGTGGTCATGCCCATAGCACACGACATCAAATCCCGCCACCTCGCGAGCTACGTCCAAAGCCGCATTCTCCGCATAGTCCGGCGTAACGATGCCGCCCTCCTTGCCGGAATGGAACAGTCCGACGAGTACATCCGGCTGCTCTTTCTCCCGAATCAGGGGAACCCACCGCTTTGCACAAGACACCATATCCTCAAACTCCAGGCCGTCCCACAAAGCCGGCGGAAGCCAGTTCGGCACAGCCGGGGTAGTCATTCCCATTACGGCTACTTTCACACCGCAACGCTCCAATATGCAATAGGGAGGCAAGTAGCATCCGCCCCTCGCCCGGTCTATCACATTGGCCCCCAGCACCGGAAAACGGCAGGCGGCCGTCCAACGGTCGTACACCGCATGCCCCGTCTCGATGTCATGATTCCCCATCGCACCCACATCGTATGCCATATAGTTCATGATTTCCGCTGCCAGATTCTTTCCGGAAGAAGCCACGAAATTATTGTAATACACCACGGGACTCCCCTGCAATATGTCCCCACCGTCCATCAGCAACAACCTGTCCCCATAAGCCTTCCGCAGCGACTGCACGTAAGCATACACTCGGGAAAGGCTTCCCCTTACGGCATGATTGTTCACATAATCCCGCATGAAAAAACTGCCATGCACGTCACTGGTATGCACAATTTTTAAACTCACTATCTGTCTCTCTGCCGTACTATTTGCCATAATCTTCCCTCTGAAATTGAATCTTCCATGCAAAAATAACAATAATGCCGTCTTCTACAAACAGATTGGCATCTTATTTGTTGCAAATTATGCAGAAAGGAGATTTTTAACCATGGCATTTATCGATTATTATAAAATAATGGGTATCAGCAAAGATACTCCGCAAAAGGACATCAAGGCCGCTTACAAGAAAAGGGCTAAACAGTTCCACCCGGACCTGCATCCCGACGACCCTAAAGCCAAAGCCAAATTCCAGGCACTGAATGAAGCGTACGACGTGCTGAACGATCCGGAAAAACGGGCCAAATACGACCAATACGGCGAACACTGGAAGATGGCAGGCATGGGCGGCGGTGCCACAGGCGGTGCAGACGCAGGCGGCTTTGAAGGATTTGACTTCAGCCAGTTTACAGGAGGAGGCTTCTCGGACTTCTTCACGCAAATGTTCGGCGGAGGCGGCGGACGCGCACGCAGCTACCGCAGCGGCTTCAAACGGGGATTCGACCCGTTTGGAAACGAAAGCGGGACTGTAAGTTATGCCGACCGTGAGTGCACGGTAAACATCGACATGTATACGGCGTTGCTGGGCGGCTCCATCATCGTACAAACCCCGGAAGGCGACAAATTGAAACTGAAAATAAAGCCCGGCACACAGCCTGGCGCCAAAGTCCGCCTGAAAGGCAAAGGCGACATGCATTCCGACGGTACGCGCGGCAACCTGATTCTGACATACAACGTGCAACTCCCTGCCAGCCTGAGCGAAAGGCAAAAAGAGCTGTTGCAACAAATGAGAATGGGATGAAGATAAGGAAATATGTTGTGAAATCCGGAGAAAAGTGCGATATTTGCACCGGATTTTAAACTTCAATATCAAGCAATATGAACGACAATATCACACCCTACGTCAGATACATTGGCGCCGACGACAAGGATTTGGACTTATTCGAAAGCCAATACGTCGTACCACAAGGCATTTCGTACAACTCATACGTTATCACGGACGAAAAGATAGCCGTGATGGACACGATAGACCAGCGTAAAACGGACGAATGGACAGCTCGTCTGGAAGAAGCCTTGGAGGGAAGGACGCCGGATTATCTCATCGTGCAGCACATGGAACCTGACCATGCGGCCAACATCGGATGGTTTGCCGAAAAATATCCCGAGGCCACAATCGTAGCCAGTGCCAAGGCCATCCAAATGATGCCTCAGTTTTTTGAAGAAGTCAACTTCGCAGGACGTACGCAAACCGTCAAGGAGGGCGACACGCTCTGTCTGGGACAACATACCCTGAAATTTATCATGGCGCCGATGGTACACTGGCCGGAAGTGATGCTGACGTATGAAGAAAGCGAGAAAATCCTGTTCTCTGCCGATGCTTTCGGCAAGTTCGGCGCACTCTGTCATGAGGGGGAATGGATAGACGAAGCCCGCCGTTACTACTTCAACATCGTCGGAAAATACGGGGCGCAAGTACAGGCTTTGCTGAAGAAAGCCGCCGGTCTGGACATCGCCATGATTTGTCCGCTCCACGGGCCTGTCTTGAAAGAAAACTTAGGGTATTACATCGGGCTTTACGATACTTGGAGCAAATACGAACCGGAAACGGAAGGGGTTGTCGTGGCTTATGCCTCCATACATGGAAATACGGCTGCCGCCGCACGCCGGATGGCTGAAATCCTAAGCGAAAAAGGAGCCGCCGAAGTCATGCTTATTGACCTCTGTAGGGACGACATGGCTCTGGCCGTGGAAAGTGCGTTCCGTTACAGCAAGATGATTGTGGCCGCATCCTCATACGATGCAGGGGTATTCCCCCCGATGTTCGACTTCCTGCACCATCTGCAAATCAAGAATTTCCAGAAACGCCGGGTGGGCATCATCGAAAACGGCTCTTGGGCACCTACCGCCGGACGCATGATGTCGTGCATGTTGTCGGAAATAAAGAACATGGAAATCATGGAACACATGGTCACGATTAAAAGCAGCATGAAAAAAGCCGACCTCTTGCAAATGGAAGAATTGGCTGAAGAACTCCTTGCCACAGAATAAAAGAAAGCCGGCACTTAGCAAAGAAATCAGAAAAGCGGGAATGCAATGAAAAGCACTTCCCGCTTTTTGTTTGTCACCCGCCACATCCTTCCGCAAGCCTCCCTTCCAGCCACGCATCAATCAACATGCGTGCCATGGAGACCTTTCCGGGTATGTCCGGCAATTTGTCACGATTAAACCAACCGCCGTATGCGATTTCACTACGTTGCAAATGTAAGTCTCCCTCCACATAGTCCGCATAAAAACCAATCATCAATCCGCAAGGATAAGGCCACGGTTGGCTGCCGAAATATCGGATATTCTCCACACGTACGCCAGTTTCTTCCATCAATTCGCGGCGCACACATTCTTCGAGCGTCTCTCCGGTCTCCACAAAACCGGCCACCAGTCCGTAATACTTCCCACGAAGATTATGGGCATGCACCAATAGAATGCTATCTCCCCGGCGTACCAATACGATGATGGCCGTGGCCAACTGGGGCCAGACTTCTTTCCCGCAGTTCGTGCAACGTTTGCTGATGTCCGTGTGTAACTTCATCGGCGCCCCGCATACTCCGCAAAACTTCGTATTCTTATCCCAATAAAGAATCTCGGCTCCCTTTCCGGCCTTCAAATAAAGTTCGCGGGGCAGAACGTCGTATGAGGCCCGAAGCCCGGTCATGACATAGCGTTCGTCTCCCACCACCGGCATATCAATGCTTACCGCCCGGCATTCCCGCCCTTCCAACGGGGTCAGCCGATGCACGGTATTCCATTCTGCCAACTTCACCGGAGGTTCCGCCCCGTAAGGCACCGTACAACGGCCTTCCGTCTCTCGCTGCAACAACAATTCGTCCTTACAAAAAACAAACCAATACGCCGGCTTGTCATATACAACCTGTACCATAAGTCTTATCATACAAAACGGAAGCCCCAACCTTAAAGGCGAGGCTTCCCGAACAGTTATTTCATCAGACGTCCTATTACAATCCCAAAGAAACCTTCACGGCTTCGACGGTTTGCATAGCCTTCTTTTCTGCTTCTGCGTAGCATTTCGGACATTTCATCTCACCTGTCACTTCAATGTAGAACTTGATTTTAGGTTCTGTTCCGGATGGACGGACACTCACCTTTGTTCCATCTGCGGTATACCATTGCAGCACATTGGAGGTAGCGGGTTGCGCAATGTCCGTCACGTTACCCTTATTATCCGTAGCCTTCAGGCTCTGATAATCCTTCGTCAGTACGACTTCCGAACCGGCCAGTTCCTTCAGCGGATTCGTACGGAAGTTCACCATCATTTGTTTGATTTCGTCAGCTCCCGTCTTGCCAGGCTTCACGACATTAACCGTATGGTTGAGAGAGAAACCGTACTCCACGTAAATATCCATCAAGACATCGAACAGCGTCTTCCCCTGGTCTTTGGCCCAAGCACAGATCTCTGCCAAGAGCGAACAAGCGGACACAGCATCCTTGTCGCGCACGAAGTCTTCGGCCAAGAATCCGTATGACTCCTCTCCTCCGCCGATATACTGCTTCTTGCCTTCGTTTTCGCGAATAACACTGGCAATCCACTTGAAACCGGTGTAACAATCGTACATCTCTACGTTGTTCTTGTCAGCAATAGCCTTAATCAATTCCGTGGTCACGATGGTCTTTACTACGAACTCGTTCCCCTTCATCTTACCCATTGCAATACGGTTCTTGATGATGTAATAGAGGAAAATCATACAAGTCTGGTTACCATTCACCAACACCCATTCCCCGTTGCTGTCCTTGCAGGCCATACCGACACGGTCGGCATCCGGATCGGAAGCCATCACGATGTCTGCGTCTATCTTCTTGGCCAAAGCAATGGCCATGGAAAGTGCTTCGGCATTCTCGGGATTCGGTGACACTACCGTGGGGAAGTTACCGTCTTTCACCATTTGTTCGGGTACGGTATTGACGTTCTCAAATCCCCACAACTGCAACGATCGGGGAATCAGCATCATGCCTGTACCGTGAATGGGAGTATAGACAATCTTCATGTCCTTCTGACGGCGTATCGCCTCCGGGTCGATGGAAATAGTTTTTATTTTATCCAAATAAAGTTTGTCTATCTCTTCACCGATAATCTCAATCAAAGGATTGGCCGTGTCCAATACCGTATGCAAACCTTTAATATCCTCGGCACCGACTTTGTTCACCTCGTCGATGATACCCTTGTCATGGGGAGCCAATACCTGAGCACCGTCGTCCCAGTAAGCCTTGTAACCGTTGTATTCTTTCGGATTGTGGGAAGCCGTAAGGATGATTCCACTTTGGCAACCCAACTGACGAATCGCAAACGACATTTCCGGCGTAGGACGCATGTCGTCGAACAAATATACCTTTATGCCGTTTGCCGCAAAAATATTGGCCGAAACCTCGGCAAACAAACGGCTGTTGTTACGACAGTCATGACCTACCACTACGGCAATCTGCTTCAGATCCTTGAAGTTCTTATTCAGATAATTGGACAAGCCTTGCGTAGCTGCCCCCACCGTGTAAATGTTCATACGGTTCGTGCCCACTCCCATGATGCCGCGCAGACCGCCCGTTCCGAATTCCAGATTCTGATAAAAAGACTCCACCAAATCCGTCTTGTCGGGATTGTCGAGCATCTTGCGTACTTCCGCCTGCGTAGCCGCATCATATACTGAAGAAGAAAGCCAGGCTTCAGCTTTGGCCTCACATGATTTAATCAGTTCATTATCCATTTCGTATCTTATTATTATGAGTTATTTTTTATCCTTTGTTCCAAATTACAGGCAAATATACTCAATTCACAGCATATCGCCTACGATGAAATCTGAAAATACCCTAATTGCACGATTTATTTCACCTCAAAGCGATCTCCCGTAGCTTTCACGATTTCACGGCGATAACGTTCCGGATATCCCGGACGTTCTACCGGAACGCCCAACCCTCCGGGCGTACGCACATACTGCCCGTCTCTTTCAGGACGTACGGTCCCGTCAATATATTTCACCATCAGACGCTTGCCCAGCTCCATCCATTCATAGAGCATTCCGGCAGCCGTCCGGTTCGTATAAGCCGTCAGGTATTTACGGGCGGCCGACATCCCTTCGCCCTCCATTCCGGCCAATGCCATGGCTTCTTTTTCCATTTTCTCCTGTAACGTATTGTAATCGGTTTCCAACCGGTCGCGCACCGTTTTGAGTTCACCGAACAACTGGCTGTAACGGGGATACACGATGCTGCTTACCCAATTACATACCCAAAAAGCACTTTTAAAAGAAAAGTGCAAATCGTCCGCCACCTTGTCGCTATAACACTCCGGCACCAAGTCCGTACAGCAATACACCGGCGTGAAAGCCATCATGTTCGCATCGTCGCAGCCGAACCACAGTACGCCACCCACATAATCAGGCAACTGGCTGCGCATCTGTGCCACCATGACAAACGCCGACTGTTGGGTAGAGATAGGACGTTCGTTGAAATACATCTTCCCGTCCACCTCCCATGTCAACGGCGTGGGGCGGTAAGGAGCTTCGAAAGGCCCCATACCGGGATCGTTGTCCAAAGTCAACGGAGTACCTTCGTAATGGTCGCGCATCATATCCTTCACGTCCTGCACGGAAAGCAGGCGGTTCGGCTTGACAAACAGCGGCATCGGTTCGGCCTGCGGGTTTTCTCCCGAAGCGTATGGCAAATATTTCTCCATTCCGTCCACATAGCGGTTGAAGAAGCTCCACACCCGTGCCTCGCAAAAACGCAAAGCACTGAAATCAGCGGGAGCATAAGCATCGGCAAATGAAAAATCGCTGTCTTTCTTTCCCTTGAAATATCCCTTCTCGCGAGCAAAGCTAATCACGTCTTTGGAATAAAGACAATTCTCCTTGTCACGCAACGGGAAACGGCGGATGCGGCTCTGGTTGGCATGGGCACAGATACAATCGTCCGGCACACGCACGGCCACCCACACCGCACCTTTGCGTCCCGTCCCTTTTCCAATCAGCTCCATGACCCACGCCTCGTTCTTGTCTGCTATCGTAAAGCTCTCGCCTTCACTGTTATACCCGTATTTATCAATCAGATTCGTCATCACTCCGATAGCTTCTTTCGCAGTCTTGGCACGCTGCAAAGTAATGTATATCAAGCTACCGTAATCCAACAATCCGGTTGAATCTACCAGTTCGGCACGGCCACCGAAAGTCGTTTCCGTAATCGTCAACTGATATTCGTTCATATTCCCTATCACGTTGTACGTTTCGGGAGCTTCTTCTATCTCTCCCGCATAATTGTTGTTTTCCCAATTATATACCGAACGCGTAGCGCCCTTCGCATGCTTTCCGGCCGCCCAATGGCGCAAAAAACCGAAACTTCCGAAGTCGTCCGCACTGTAAGATACGATGACCGACCCGTCGGCCGATGCCTTCTTTCCCACAATCAGATTCGTGCAAGCCTGCCCGTAGCCCGTGCACACAGCCAACACGACCGTCATTATCCATTTGATTTTCATCTTTCTGTAAATAAACCTATCGTTAATAAATAAACTCTTTCTCATCCACCGTTTCATTCCCGCAACGGTCCGTCACCTTCACGGTCAACCGGCGGCGTTTGCCCTCCGGACGCAACGGCGTTTCTTTCAACCGGCAAGTCCATACTCCCCGATAAGAAGTAAAGAGCACAAACCGGCCGTCCACGTATGCTTTAAAAGACTTCACCCCCGAACCGCCGTCCGTCAGTTCGCAACGCAACACACTGACTTTCTTTCCATTGAAAGCCGTCTTCCAACGAACCACAGGCGCCACGGTGTCCATAGCCAACGCATACGACTCTCCCAAATCCCGAATCCGGGCAGAAAACCAACCGTCTGCATAGTCTCCCCCTACATATCCATGGGAAGACTCGATATAACATTTCTCCGGACGGGACACTGGCGTACGGGGAGCCAACATCAACGTAGCCCGTTTCACCAACGGCAAAAACTCATCGTGAAGCACGTAAAGGTTGGAAATCCCGTCTTCCTTGGCTTCCACTCCCACGCGAAGCACTTCATCTTTTGTCAATGCTCCTGCCGGAATACGCAACTCCATCCCCGGACGTTGCACCACTTGCGGACGACCGTGCTCCAACCATGCGCCCGAAGCCTTCCGGAGCTGCTCACGCTCTTCCGCTTCGGCCAAACGCGCGTCGTCACGTTCGCCCCGCACCGTAAAACGGCACACCCGGACGTTTCCCTTCAAATCCTCCAAGGCATATTCAAAGAGGTAGTCGCGCTCCTCGTCCACGTCCACCCAACCTCGGTTCTCGTCGGCCGAAAGGAAACACAATGTGTTACCCGGCTCCACAAAAGACTTCAAATACCAATGCTTCGTTTTCCGGTAGTGGGGATAGTCTCCCCACGAATTCACCAACGGGTTTTCGTCCGGCATGAATTCGTCCATCAGGCTTTGGAAAACCTGCCTGCCGTCCACTTTCAGCGTGATGCGACGGATGCCGAACTTGTTCTGTGTGTTGTTCATCAGGTCGTCCGCCCAAACGGCAGCACCCACACACCCCCAAGCCCGGACCACACGGGCAGAAGCATCGGCCGTGACTGTGAAAGTCTTGGACGACCCTCCGGTGTCTATCCAGCCCCGCCCCGGACAAGCATACAGCTTCACCCCGTGGACGACCGGCGAGATGTCGTCCGTCAGCAAATGTTGGAAATAAGGTAACGGATCCACCAACGCCCCGTCCGACACACGATGCAATTCCAAATGAAGATGAGGAGCAAGAGAAGCCCCCGTATTACCGCTGTAAGCAATCAAATCCCCTGCCTTTACGGGAAACACGGCGGGCGGAAGCTTCACGTCTACCCGCTCCGTCTCTTCTTTGTACTGACACCTTCGGACAACCTCCTGCAAGGCCGGAACGAACTCGTTCAAATGGCAATAAACGGATACCAGGCCGTTGGGGTGCGTCACATAAACGGCATTGCCAAAACCGTCGTAACCCACCGTAAGCCGCGACACATAACCGTCGCACACAGACAGTACCCGTTTACCCACCACGCCTTGCGTTTTCACGTCGATGCCGCAATGGAAATGGTTCGGACGCGGCTCGCCGAAACTGCCCGACATCAGGAACGGAATGTCCACCGGGGAATGGAAACGCCCGTCCTGTGCCGCTGCCTGCAAAGGGAGCCACAAAGCCACGCTCATCCACCAAAAGTGCTTCTTCATATCTTACATACCTTATTATATATACAAAAAACGATTACCAAGGCTGTCTCCCTTCCGTTTTCACGACGAGACAGTCCCGGCAACCGTTTGTCAATCCGACAGACTCATGGCCTGTCAACAAGCCTTAAAACTCATATCCAACCCTTTGACGGAATGGGTCAGTGCCCCGACGGAAATGAAGTCTACCCCACACTCGGCATAATCGCGCAAAGTATCGAAAGTGATACCGCCGCTCGACTCCGTTTCAAAACGTCCGGCCACCATCTCCACGGCCTTACGCGTATCCTCCACGGAGAAGTTGTCGAGCATGATACGGTCTACACCGCCCATATCCAACACCTGTTGCAATTCATCGAAGTTACGCACTTCGATTTCTATCTTCAGGTTTTTTCCCTTTTCCTTGAGATACTCATGGCAACGGTTGATGGCGTTGGCGATGCCTCCGGCGAAGTCTACGTGGTTGTCCTTCAGGAGAATCATGTCGAACAATCCGATACGGTGGTTCACGCCGCCTCCGATTTTCACGGCCGCCTTTTCCAACATACGCATGCCCGGGGTCGTCTTACGCGTGTCCAACACACGGGTATTCGTCCCCTTCAGCCGCTCCACATACTTGTTCGTCATGGTGGCAATGCCACTCATACGTTGCATGATGTTCAACATCAGACGCTCCGTCTGCAACAGGCTCCTCACCCGCCCTGTGACGATCATGGCCACGTCGCCCGGCTTCACGTGCGTCCCGTCCTGTATGAACACCTCCACTTTCATGTCCGGATCGAAGCGACGGAACACCTCCTTCGCGATTTCCATTCCGGCCAACACGCCCTCTTCCTTGATGAGCAACTTGGATTTTCCCATGGCATCCGCCGGAATACAGCAGAGCGTAGTGTGGTCTCCATCGCCTATGTCTTCGGCAAAAGCCAAATCAATCAAGCGGTCATTCAATTCTTCAACTGACAACATATTTCCTATTCTTTTAATGTATTCGCAATGATTTGCAGACAAAGATACAACATAAAAACGAAAGGAGGTGCGTTTTTCAATGCCTTTCGGGGTACAAAGAGCTGCGGATATACCGTTTTTTCACTCCTGACCAAGCGAAAATCCATTGGAAATGATTATTTTTGCACATGTACGCCAGAAAAAGGCAAACGTATGGAAAAAGACACAAAAAATAAAATCGAATTCATGGTGGTTTGCATCAGTGAATTTGCACGCAGGTACAAGCTGACATTGCAACAGGCTTTCCGATATTTGAATAATTGGAAAGGGCTTGCATTCCTCGAGGAATTCTATGACGTAGAACACTTGCTGTCGATAGAAGACGCTGTAGACGACCTGACCGTGGTCTGCAAAAAAAACGGGGGAATGCTGGCATGAAATTATATCACGGTTCTAACACATCCATTGAAAGAATTGATTAAAGCCACGACTTCGACATTGTAGTGGATCCCATTGCCGACGATAGGGTCGGAATTCAACTCTTTCGCTATTTACGCAACTTTATCGACATGCCCACATTGATAAGGGAATTGAAATACAAAGAATTGACCATACAGTATTATTTCGGTACGGAACGTGCCGTAAAGCTTTTAAAGAAACTATGACGAACGAAGAAACATTCATGATAGAATGTATCACAACAGAACTGGTGGAGTATGTGATAGAAGATTTCGGAATGGACTTGGCTACAGCCATGAGAATGGTGTACAACTCGACAACCTATTCCAAGCTGACCGACCTTGCCACCGGACTTTACTACCAAAGTCCAGGCTACGTATACGATGATTTGAAACATGAACTAACCAACGGAAAGGTGATGTTTTGACTTTTGAATAACAAAAATCATTCGGCTGAGAACGTGAAATCAATCTCAGCCAAACGATTTTTCATTCTCAGCCGAATGATTTTTCGTTTGGCGCAGATTGATTTTACGAAAATACCACACTGATATTCAACGTATTATAATATTCAAAAACCACAACAAGATGGCAAAGACCAAAGACCTTGAATCCACCTTTACAAACGCCCGTACCGGATCTGTCATTTGATTTTCCACACGATGAGGAGCGGATTGCCGTCGGGATTGAACTTCCGTTCCACCTCTTGCAGCTCAGGGGGCAACGTGCCTTCTTTTTCCCGATACTGTTTCAACGTTTTCGCTATGGTCTCTGCAAAAGGACGGTAGACGACTGTGCCGGGCAAACCTCCCGTGGGGATTATCCGCGAAAAGGAAAACGGCAACATGTCGTTATGGAAATTCAGGTATCCACCTCCGGATTTCCGGTCGGTGTTCACCATAAAGGCATACTCCCGGTTGGTATTGAACAACATCACGGAATCCGAAACGGTCATATTGACAATCGACCAATTCAAATCCGCACAGTTGCGATCGAACCAGTCGGGCGTCACGCCGTTCCGGATGGGGTTCTCGATAAGCCCTTCTTCACCAAAATCCATATTATAGGTTTCCACGACTTCCGCATTCCGGATTTTATACACGTGGGTGTCGAACGGGAAACTCACGTAAACCCCGTCCACGGCCTGCATAAGGCTCTTCCCGGTGGTCAGCCTGCCAGGCACTCCCCCCGTGAACGACAGCAGCACACGAGGCGTATCCTGCAACCGGTCCCGTTCCAAAGCCACCAGCTCAAAACCCGTCTCGTCACGGTATAGCGTGCGGATACCGTAAATGAAACGCCCATCGGCCACCACCTCGTCCATATAACAATCAGTCTGCACGACCTCTTTCAGGTTCAGGTCGAAATCGAACACCATGATTTGGTAAGGCGCATCGCAGTGCACGTAAAGCGTCCTGCTTTCCTTATCCATGGCGACATCCATCAACCGGATATACTCATTGTGCCCCTTGCCCACCATCGAGGCCGTGGACTTGAGGAAATTCCCCTCGCGGTCGAACATCAACAGTTTGTTGTCCGCTTTGTCTACCACGAATATGCGGTCTTCGGCAAATAAAATACGGTCGGGAAACTTAATGAGGGCTTCCGGCACGCTGTCCGACAAGGCGACTATTTCATAGCTTTTCAGGAAAGAAGAATATACTAACTCATCGTGAATGCCATGTGTCTCTACTTTTACTAATTCCGCATTCAAAGAGGCTCCGCTGACACAACCGTTCAACGTCCACCCTATACTGATTGCCAATCCCCAAACATAATGAAAACAAGTCTTCTTCATGGTATTGAAAGTGAATAAAACATACGGTCACAAAGTTAATCCACTGGAATATATAAATAGTACCATTCGCCATATCTTTTCACGTTATTTAAACATCAATATACACAGCACCATCCTATAAAGAATGCTAATTCCGTAGGACCGAAGCCGCGACCTGCCGTCTTTTTGCTTACCTTTGGGAAACAACAACCCCAAAAGCAAAGCGACATGAACAGAATATGCAAACTTTTCGGCATCCGTTACCCCATCATACAAGGCGGTATGGTGTGGTGCAGCGGATGGCGGCTGGCTGCCGCCGTCAGCCAAGCCGGCGGATTGGGACTGCTCGGAGCCGGTTCGATGCACCCGGAAACTCTCGTGGAACACATCCGTAAGATGAAGGCAGCTACAGATCGGTCGTGGGGCGTGAACGTCCCGCTGATGTATCCGGAAATAGACCGGCTGATGGACATCCTCATACGGGAAGAAGTGAAAATAGTGTTCACCTCGGCCGGAAGCCCCAAGAAATTCACCCCGATGCTTCACGAGGCGGGCGTGACGGTAGCCCATGTGGTGTCGAGCAGCAAATTCGCACGGAAATGCGGGGAGGCCGGAGTAGACGCCATCGTAGCCGAAGGATTCGAAGCCGGAGGACACAACGGACGGGAAGAAACGACGACCCTCACCCTGATACCGCAAGTGCGCCGCGCCACCGGCCTTCCGGTCGTGGCAGCCGGAGGAATCGGCAGCGGAGAAGCGATGTTGGCAGCCATGGCATTAGGAGCCGAAGGGGTACAAATCGGTACCCTTTTTGCCCTGTCGGCAGAAAGTTCGGCTTCGGAAGCCTTCAAACAGCGTTGCCTCGCTTTGGACGAAGGCGGCACGATGCTCTGCCTTAAAAAACTGTCGCCCACACGTCTGGTGCGGAATGGGCTGTTCGACAAAGTGGCCGAAGCGGAAGCCCGTGGGGCTAATTCGGAAGAACTGCGCGACATTTTAGGCAAAGCGGCCTCCAAGCGCGGTATTTTCGAGGGGGACACTGAACAAGGCGAACTCGAAATCGGACAAATCGCATCGTCCGTAGATGCCATACGTCCCGCCGGAGACATCGTGCGTCAACTCGTGGAAGACTTCCGAAAAGCGCAGAAGGACGTGGCCGCCATCGACTTTTGAAGAAGGCCGGAACGCGCCCTGCCCTACCGTAGGCACAAAACCGTACAGAAACGGAGGGTTTCCGTGCCGGTTCTTGAAACTTTTTCCTAACTTTGACCCGTCAATCAAACGCATAAGAAAATAAAATGTCATTATTCAGAGTTCTCCTTTCCATCATTTTTCCGCCTTTGGCCGTACTGGACCAGGGTTGCGGCTCGGTAGTCATCGTGTTCATCCTCACACTGGCCGGTTGGATTCCGGGAGTCATTGCGTCTTTGGTCATCCTAAACAAAAAATAATAATCCGTCGCGGCCATGAAGATTACCCTACTCGTTGTCGGCAAGACGAACGACCCGCATTTCATTGCAGGCATAGAAGAATATGCCAAACGTATCCGGCACTACCTGCCTTTCGACATCGAAGTCATACCGGAATTGCGGAACACCAAAAGCCTTTCGGAAGAACAACAAAAGGAGAAAGAAGCGGATTTGCTGTTGAAAGCGTTCCAACCGGGCGACCATATCGTCTTGCTGGACGAACACGGACGGGAACATCGTTCGGTGGAGTTCGCCGCATGGATGGAAAAGCGGATGGCAGCCGGACTGAAACGGATGGTGTTCGTCGTGGGCGGACCCTACGGTTTCTCGCCGCGCATCTACGAAAAGGCAAACGAGAAAGTCTCGCTTTCGCGCATGACATTCTCGCATCAAATGATCCGTCTGATTTTCACCGAACAAATCTATCGGGCCATGACCATCATCAACGGTGAACCTTATCATCATGAATAACCTTTCCAGGCAGACATTCATTCGGGAAAACGCCACTCGAAATCCAGCGTCACCGGAAAATGGTCGCTGTATCCCCCTTTATACAACGGGCCTTGATAGGTGCGAAACGGACGAACGCCGCCATACGTCTTTTCCCGTTCGCACATAAAAGGAAAGGCCACTATGGCGCGACATCCGTCGGACGTATGAAACGGGCGGCTGTTGTCCATCAACACCGGACTGACCAAGATATGGTCAATCGTTTCCCATATACCCCGGTAGCGGTAGGAGCCTTTCACTCCGTCTGCGCAGAAGGGAGAAAGCCCCGGCTCACGGAAATACGGGAAAACCACCTCGCGGAACACTCCATCCTCCACATCGGCATTGAAATCGCCCATCCACAAGATACGGGCATCGGACGTAGCCGTACGCACCGAATCGGCTACAGCTCGCACCGTCCGTACGGCCAGCATCCGATGGCGGCGCGAAACACGGGTCGCTCCCAAACGACTGGGCAGATGGCATACGAGCACGTGCAACGTATCTCCCGAGAGTACTTCTCCTTTTACGTACAAGACGTTGCGCGTGGGCCGGAATCCGGCTTCTGCGGAAGGGACAGGAATTTCATGGGACTCCAATAAACGGAAACTACCCGGCTGGTAGAGCAGGGCCACGTCGATGCCCCGCACATCGGGGGAGTGGGTCGCCACGTAACGGTAACCGAGCGCACGCAGGGACGAACGCCGGGTCAAATCGAAAAGCACACTGTCGTTTTCCACCTCGCACAACCCGACCAAATCCGGCAAACGTTCTTCTCCCACAGCCGCAACGACCTTGGACAAGGCGTCCAACTTGCGCCAGTAACGGGCCGGTGTCCATTTCTTCTCTCCGTCGGGTAGAAACTCACGGTCTTCCTTCAGGCTGTCATGACGGCAGTCGAACAAGTTCTCCACGTTGTAGAACATGACCCGGAAAGGTTGCTGCCCCTTGACCGGAAGCCACGCGCTCCATCCACAAAGCAATGCCGAAAGCCAAACAACCGGTTTCATTCTTCGGGCACGAATTCATAGCACCCGGCATCCGGTGTAGGTTCCGTCAAACGGTCTATCCCGTAACGGTCCGTCGGATAACGGGCGGCCCACTCCGTCGAGCCTTTGCCACGCGCCACGGAAATGTCTTTCAAGCGGAAATCGTACAGATAGTTATCCGTATCAAACAACCGGAACTGTTCTTGGCCGGTACCCTCCTCGCCTTTTTTTTCATACACCACGCCGACGAAACGCGCGGCATCGTCTTCCGCCTCGACCGTACGAAGCACGCAATTCCCGAAATAGTAATCCACATCCTTGTTCTCGTCTTCCAGATTCCCTGTCACTACATCATCGGCATACCCCGTCACCAGACAGTTCAGGAAATGGGCATGCTGAAGGGGATAATCCAAAGCCAACCATTTGTTGGCCAAATACAAGGCATCGCCCCGCGTAGCATCCCAAGGATAGAATTGTGCCAACGTGCAATGCACGAACTCGGCCCAACCGCCCACCACGGCCACACAATGCCCCAACGTATTGCTGATTTGGGTGTTGCCCACCGACGCACGGCAATGGTACAGCCCCAATCCTTCGCCACCTACGTTATGAATCACGCTGTTCTCCAACGTCAGTTTCATCACGTCCGTGGAAGAGCTGTCGCACGCAATGCCGTAGGAAGCACTATGAATGTCCACATGGTTCAGCCGATTGTCCGTACTCGTGGCCTTCAACCGTATGCCCCCCCAACGGGAAGGCGTATTGTCGTATGGCAGGTAATCGAACATCCGGTCTGTACGGTCGCCACGGAACACCACCGGACGATCGACCGTCCCTTCGGCCACGATACGACCGTGCACCCAAAGGTTGGCTCCGTCGTGGAAATACAACTGTACGCCTGCGGCCATGGACAATGTCACTCCCTCTCTCACGGAAAGACTGTCGTACACCACAATCGGACGTCCGGCCTCCAACAAAGTATCGGCTTCTATCACCTTGCCACGCCACATATAGGCATCCTGCCCCACGGCTGTAAGAATGACATGCTGCTCCACCCCACTCTCCAAAGCAAAAATCAGGGTGTCGTTCAGGGCTACGGGGGCATCCTGCCCGTTTTCGGGCATTGTCACCTCTGCAAAAACCCGGATACTGTCTCCCGTGCGTACCTCGAAATCGTATGCCCGCGCCCCGCTTTCCGGCTCCAGATAGGAACCGTCCACATTCACCCGAAAGGGAGTGGCATACGCTTGTTTCAGACGTACGGACGCAATACGCAGGCCGTCTGCGTTACGGTTGTAAACCATCAGTTGGCGCGTGCTCGACCCTACGGTTGAAATCACGGTGTCGAACCTCACCGTATCGGTGGAAAAGGATAACAGCGCGCCGCGGTCGGTCGTGAACGACATGGAGTCGTCACAAGACGTAAAACCGGATACGGCCACGACGCCCCACGCAAGGACTGAGCCACAAAAGACGGATATTTTTCGCATATTCATAAATTCAAAAAAGGCATATCTGCCTTGTTATAACGCAGATATGCCCCGCTTATTTTAGGCTTTCGCCGGAATATTCTTCAAAATGGCTTTGATATGGTCCCAAACCATGGCAACCGTCGGTATCAACAAACGTTCGTCGGGCGAATGTACTCCACGCAACGTCGGGCCGAACGACACCATGTCCAGACCGGGATACTTCGCGCTGAACAATCCGCATTCCAATCCGGCGTGTATCCCCAACACTTTCGGTTCCTTGCCAAACAAGGCTTTGTAAGTTTCCACTGCGATTTTCAGAATGTCCGATTCCGGATTCATTTTCCAACCCGGATAGCCTTCGCCCACTTCCACACGGGCACCGGCCAACTCAAAAGCGGCTTTCACTATATTGCTCACATGGTGGCGCGCACTCAGTATGCTGCTGCGCTGACTGGTTTTCACCAGAATCTTATTGCCGTCCGTCAGACGGATACTGGCCAGATTGGAACTGGTCTCCACCAAATCTATATCCTGCGACATGGAAAGGATGCCGTTGTGCACGGCCTGCAAAGCCCAAATGAGCTTGCGGGCCACTTCGCGCTCCACAGCTTTCGGCCTCGCGCTTTCGCTCTGCAACTCGAAGACCATGGTCTTTTCGGTCACACTGTATTCTTCTTCCACATCGGCACTGAACAGGTTCCAATCCACACGGATGCTCTCCTTGTCCTTCATCGGGATGGCACAAACCGCCATCGCTTCACGGGGTATGGCATTGTGCAGACCTCCGGCCTGAATGTCGCATAAATATAAATCGTATTTAGCCCAGGCATTATATAGGAAACGCGCCAGAATCTTGTTGGCATTCGCCCGCTTCTTATTGATGTCATCACCCGAATGTCCGCCCGTCAATCCTTTTACCTTCACTTCGAAGAAGAAATAATCCTGTGGAACATCCACCGGCGTAAAGTCGAATTCAGCCGTAGTTGCCGCTCCCCCGGCACAACTTACGAACAACTGCCCTTCGTCTTCCGAGTCCAAGTTCAACAAAATATCACCGGACATGAAACCGGGCTTCATCCCGAAAGCACCGCTCAAACCTGTTTCTTCGTCACGGGTAAACACACATTCTATCGGGCCGTGGGCAATATCCGAAGCGTCTAACAAGGCCAACTCCATCGCCACGCCTATCCCGTCGTCGGCACCCAACGTCGTCCCGTCCGCACGCAACCAATCTCCATCAATCAACGTACGAATCGCGTCTTTTTCAAAATCGAACTCCACCTCACGGTTCTTCTCGCAAACCATATCCATATGGCTCTGTAAAATCACCGTCTTACGGTTTTCCATCCCCGGAGTCGCCCCCTTACGAATCAAGACGTTTCCCGTCTCGTCCACCTTACATTCCAAACCTCTTTCACGGGCAAACTGTTCCAAATAAGCTATCATCCGCTCTTCTTTTTTGGAAGGACGGGGTATCCGGTTGATTTCTGCAAAAAACTTAAAAACCTCGCCTGGTTTCAATGAATTCATTTCCATATCCATAATTTTATATATTCATTCTACTAAATTTGGTTAAAAGCGAAGATACGACACAATTCCACGCTTTTAAAGTTTATCTTTGTAGCACAAATATACGCAAAAATGTTGAAGACACTATTGTTTACCCTGATAATTGTGGCCATAAGTATGGCATTCTTTGCCATAAAAATCCTTTTCAAGAAAAACGGCCGCTTCCCAAACACCCACGTAGGCCATAGTGCGGCTATGCGCAAACGGGGCATCACGTGCGTACAAACCATGGATGCCTTGGAACGGGTGGAAAATCCACATAGAATCAATGAACGCAGTACAAGAAAATCATAAATAAGGAAAAAATAATGAAGAAAAACAGTATCATTGGCGCAGGACTTATCACCTTGGCAGCCACATTCGCCCTGACGGGATGCAACAAGTCGGCACCGGAAGAAAAAACAAACACTCAAGCTACGGAAATCCCCGCAGGCGGATTGAAAATCGCATATGTGGAAATCGACACATTGATGTCGCAATACAATTTCTGTAAAGACTATACGCTCCTGATGAATAAAAAGGGAGAAAACATCCGGGCTACATTGGCCGGCAAAGAACGCGCTCTTCAGGCTAAAGCCGCAGAGCTGCAAAAGAAATATGAAACCAACCAGTTCACCACCAAAGAACAAGTGGAACAGGCTCAAATGACATTGGCCAAACAACAGCAGGACTTGCAAGCATTAAACGACCGATTGATGAATGATTTCGCCGCAGAACAAGCAAAATACAACACCGAAATGCGGGATTCCATTCAGGCATTCCTGAAAGAATACAATAAATCTAAGAAATTCGATTATATCATCAGCAAGGCCGGAGACAATATTTTGGCAGCCAATGCTAAGTACGACATTACAAAAGACGTAGTAAACGGCCTGAATAAACGGTATAAACAGAATCCGGAAATGGCCGAAAAAATCAGCGGTAAAAGCAAGGAATAAATATCCATTTAAATAAGGGAGGTTCAAGGACCTCCTTTATTTTTGGAGAACCTTTTACCATTATTTTTCCAAAGCTTCTTTGTTACTTAATATATTTTTCATATCTTGCCGACACTAACGAATGAAATTATCCGGAAAACCATAGTCAAGTAAAATCACAACCACCAAAAAGCGAAAATATGAAAAGAATAAAATTATCAGTATGGAGTATTATGGTCTTGTGTTTAAGTTTAGCCCTGGTATCTTGTGGAGACGACGACCATAAAAATGATCATCACGGAATGAGGACGGGTATTCATAAAATCGTAGTAGAACAGTCTGGGAACACAGAAGATTTTGAGGTGAACCTCGTATTCGGAGCTACAAACGTAAATGGACCGGCAAGACTATATGACGAAAACGGGGAATACTTGGGTGATTCGTATTCGGTAGGCAAAATGAAAAGTAACAGAGTGAGTTGCCAAACGGGACAAGACGGTTTTTTCATGACTTGTTCAGGCTCGGCAACAAGTACTTCCGAGGAATCGGGAAAACGGTTAAAAGTAACTATTATCGCTTACGTAAATGGAGAAGAAACCAATCGGCTCGTAAAAGAATACACCACTCAAGGAGAGATTCTGATGGAAAACTTCAGTCTTTCGACCACGAGTGTGGAATGAACTTTATTCCATCCCTATCCATAAACGAAGCATCCTCTCACTCGAAAATGAGAGGATGCTTCGTTTTAAAGGGGGATACGGATTCCCATCTTACGGATGTATCTCATAATCCCAATCCTTAAGGGCATATCCCCAATTTTCATTCACCAACTGAATGGTACGGGGCTTATACTCATATTTATTCTTTTTGTAGCCTTTCTTCCGGTCTGTATACTGGCGTATGGCAGCCTCGGCACAATCAAACTCACGAATACCTAATTTTTCATACGCAAGCTTCGTGGTTCCGAATGCATCAGCCTCAAAATCCTCGAATTTCACTTCAAAAAGATTTCCTTCCGGCACATACTTCTTCTGCTCCTCATAAGCGCGGTAAAGCTTCGTATAGGTAAGAAGGATGTTCTTCTCCATCTCCTCGTCGCTGATATGCTGCAATTCCAACGGTTTGATCGTGTTGGTGAAGAAACTGCGTGTGCTCTCGAACACCGTATAAGGGTTACGCATCAGGTAAATGAACTTGGCATTGGGAAACATCTCGACCAAGGCTTTTACGCGTCCCGTATGGGGCGGGTTCTTGGATAAATACACATCTCCTCCCGTCGTACAGTATCTGGAAATTTTCATCAACTTCACAAATGTTTCCTTGAATACCTGAAGTTCCTCTTTCGTAATGTTCTCGAACGTCAGATACTTGTCGCAATATTCCTGCCACTTCTGAGGAAAGAACCAAAAGTCATAGAAGGAATAAGGCATCATGTTCGACAATGCGAATTCTTCCTCCTGCGGCAGGTCGGGAGCCAACTCCATATTGTCCGTCGGACGTTTGTTCGGCATAAGCCAACCCATCGTCTTCTTGAAGAAAGGTTGGCCGAACATCATCAGATGGGGGAATACGGTCTGGTACGTGGTCGTATAACAGAAATTATCGTCCTGCGCAAAGATATTGTGCACAAAGGTCGTCCCGCTTCTCCAATGTCCGAGAATGAAAACAGGATCGTGGTCGAATTCGTACGCCCCCAACTTCTCCTCAAACCTGCGGTCTTGGATAGGTGCCAACAAACTCAACAGCCTGCATACGCTCTTCGTCAGATAATACTTGGTACGCTTGTCCGGAGCTATCTCCTGACCACGCGTCATTTCTTTAAACGTTTTCCAATCGGCACCTACCAACGTATTGACCGGAAGTTTGCTGAACTCTAATAATCCCATGAAACTTTGATTTTTAATTAAGGTTATTCTTTAATGATTTCTATCGCGAGACCTTGGCGTCCCAAATCTTTGACGGCTTTCTCTATGGCTTCGTAATGCTCTTTTCCGATACCCAATTTGGGCAGGTTCAACTCCGGAAGGCGCTCAACGTCATTCTCCTTGGCATCCACCGGACCGATAATCATGCCCACTGCACTCGTGTTGTTCGTAATCGGATCTATCAATATGAAGGAACCGGTCGCACGGTTCTTCTGATAGGCATCGAAAAATATGGGTTTTGCCGTCGTGATATGCACTTTCCCGATTTCATTCAAACGAAAACCGTCTGCCGGACGCTGCTCCATCGTATTCACATCTACCTGATAACAAATCTCACCTACCGTGGCACGAGTCGTATTCGTATTATGCTTCAGATAAAAATGCTTGTTACGATCCATCGGTTCTTCGTCCATCCATACGAGCATCGTCTCGAAATAGCGCCCTACTTCCGGCACATTGTCGGGATGTACTAACATTTCACCGCGTGAAATGTCTATCTCATCCTCCAGCGTCAACGTCACACATTGCGGGCAAAAAGCCTCTTTCAAATCTCCGTCATACGTCACAATACGTTTCACATGCGACTTCTTACGCGACGGAAGAGCCATGATTTCATCTCCTTCCCGTACCACACCGGAAGCTATCTTCCCACAGAACCCACGGAAGTCGAGGTTCGGGCGCAACACGTACTGCACAGGATAACGGAAATCCGTCATGTTGCGGTCGGTATGAATAGGTACGGTCTCCAAAAAGTCCAACAGACTGGTGCCTTCATACCAAGGCGTACGCTCAGACTTTTCTACCACATTATCACCGTCCAAAGCGGAAAGGGGAAAACAGGTCACATCCTCTATACCTAATTTATCCGTCAAAGCCTTGTATTCCGCTACAATGGCATCGAACACGTTTTCGTCGAAATCCACCAAGTCCATCTTGTTGACGGCCAACGCGATATGTTTGATTCCCAACAAAGAAACAAGAAATGTATGACGACGGGTCTGCGTGATGACTCCCGTACGGGCATCCACCAATATAATGGCTAAATTAGCCGTGGAACCGCCGGTAATCATGTTGCGGGTGTATTGTTCATGTCCCGGAGTGTCGGCAATGATAAATTTGCGTTGGTTCGTCGAGAAATAACGATAAGCCACGTCTATGGTGATGCCTTCTTCGCGCTCCGCTTTCAAACCGTCGAGCAACAAAGCATAATCTATATGGTCGCCGGCATTCCCCACACGTTTGCTGTCACGCTCCAAAGCCTGCAACTGATCTTCATACAGTTTCTTGCTGTCGAACAAAAGCCGGCCTATCAATGTGGATTTTCCGTCATCCACCGAACCGGCCGTCAACAGGCGCAACAAATCTTTTTTCTCGTCTTGGTCTAAAAACTCCTTTATATTTAATGTAGCCATATAATACCCTCCTGAATTAAAAATACCCTTCACGCTTTTTCTGTTCCATGGACGCCTCCTGGTCGAAGTCTATCACACGGGTCGTACGCTCGCTCTTGGTGGTAGTCATCATTTCCTCCACAATCTTCTCTATCGTGTCGGCTTCGCTTTCGATGGCACCGGTCAGCGGCCAACAGCCCAACGTACGGAAACGAATCTTTTTCATCTCAATCTTGTCGCGGTATTTTTCCGGCAAACGGTCGTCGTCCGGCATAATCAGTTGCCCGTCGATGTTCACTACCGGACGTTCCTTGGCATAATACAGCGGGACGATAGGAATGTTTTCCAAACGGATGTACTGCCAGATGTCCAATTCGGTCCAATTACTCAATGGAAACACCCGAATGCTCTCTCCTTTGTGGATACGGGCGTTATAAATGTCCCATAACTCCGGGCGCTGGTTCTTAGGATCCCACTGCTGGAACTGGTCACGAAACGAAAAGATACGTTCCTTTGCACGGCTTTTCTCTTCATCGCGACGCGCTCCACCAAAAGCCGCGTCAAACTTATACTTGGCCAGAGCATCCAGCAAAGCCTTGGTCTTCATCAAATCCGTATGCACCTTACTGCCGTGCGTAAAGGGGCCTACCCCTGCCCGAAACGCTTCCATATTGGATTCCACTATCAGGTTCCAACCGTATTTCTTGGCGTACTCATCGCGAAATTGTATCATCTCCTTAAACTTCCACTTGGAGTCGATGTGCATCAAAGGGAAAGGAACCTTTCCCGGGGCAAAAGCCTTCTCAGCCAAACGAACCATCACGGACGAATCCTTTCCTATGGAGTAAAGCATTACAGGATTCTCAAACTCGGCCGCCACCTCACGGATAATGTGAATGGACTCTGCCTCCAACTCCTGCAAATGACTCAATTTATATTCAGACATAATATTGTGATTTATTTATTGTTCAATATAAGTTCCAACACTTTATTCACCGATTCTTCCAACGTCAGAACGGAAGTATCCAACGTCAGGGCCGGATGTTCCGGCACCTCGAAGGGGGCACTGACCCCTGTAAAATCCTTGATTTCTCCCCGACGTGCACGAGCATACAAACCCTTTACGTCGCGTTGCTCGCAAACTTCCAACGGTGTGGACACATAGACTTCCTTAAAATCGTCCGCCCCGATAATCCCGGAAGCCATGCGACGGGATTCGTTCGTGGGACTGATAAAGGCAGAAAGAGTCACCACCCCCGTATCTACGAATAATTTTCCGATTTCAGCAATACGACGGATATTCTCTTTCCGGTCATCGGCCGAGAAACCTAAATTCTTATTGATACCGCTACGAATATTATCACCATCCAAAATGCGGCACAAGATACCACGCTTATGCAACTCCCGTTCTACACCGAGTGCCACCGTACTTTTCCCGGAACCGGACAAGCCGGTGAACCAGACCATCACCCCACGTTGTCCAAGAAGTTGTTCCTTGTCCGAACGGGTCATCATTTTTTCGTATATCGGATAGATATTTGTCGCCTCTCCCATAAACTGCTTACTTCTCTTTTAAAAATTCCAGAACAAAGGTATTAAAAATACAGATAACACAAACACAATTATGTTCAAAGGCAAGCCTATTTTAACGAAATCGGTAAATTTATAGCCTCCGATACCTTGTACAATCAGATTGGTCTGATAACCGATAGGTGTAGAGAACGAAGCCGATGCAGCCATACAAATCACTACAAAAAACGGAGTCGGACTCACGCCCAAGTGATTGGCCACCTCCAAAGCTATAGGAAAGGACAGGGCCGCCGCCGCATTATTCGTTATCAACTCCGTAAACAAGTTCGTGATAATAAAAATCACGGCCAACAAAGCATACGGTCCGAGAGCATCGGTCATACCTATTATATATTCGGCAATGAAAGCTGCAAAACCGGAATTACTCATCGCCTTACTGATAGCAAAAGCACAGGCGATGGTAATCAACACGTCCCATGAAATGAACTTCGTATATTTCTTAGGATTAAACATTCCCGTCCAAGCCATAATCACCGTCGTGACGCAAACAAAGAAAAACATATCCAACTTCAGTCCGGGAAGAGCTTGCTCCACGACCGGAAGCTCGCCTACCGTTGCCCCGATAATCATCACCAACAACAGAATCATGGCCAGATATTTCTTTTTCTTTCCCATTTCGGGTTCCGCATCCAACACCGACAACATCAAAAACACACGGCTGTCTCCCCATGTCGGAATAAAGGTGCCGTCTGCATCCAGAATCAACGTATCATTCTCCGACAGACGTACATTCATCCAATCCCCTTGGAGACGTTCACCATTACGATGCAGACTCTTTACCGTGGCTCCATAGTGACGGTGAAAATCAAATTCGCGCAACGTTTTTCCGTTTCCGGGGAAACGTGCTCCCAACACGGCCTCCACGCGCACAACATCGCCCGAGTCGCTACTTTCTTCTATGTCGTCATCCTTCAGGGTCTGGTCGGGCAATAAACGTTTGGCAAAACAAACCAAATAGATGATGCCCACAATGGCTATAATCACCCCGACCTGTCCCAACTCGAAGATGGAAAAGCCCTTAAAACCTGCGTCTTGTATCATTCCGTCCACCACCAGATTCGTAGAAGTTCCTATCAACGTACAAATACCGCCAAGGATAGTGGCATACGAAAGAGGAATCAAAAACTTTGCAGGTGGCAGTTTCATCCGTCTCGCCCAGTTCTTGATGATAGGCGCAAAAATAACCACCACCGGCGTGTTGTTCAGAAAAGCCGAAATGAAAGCAATGACCGGCAGAACGCGTACATTAGCCCCTGCCACCGTAGACTTCTTTTGCGGCAACATGGCAAAAATCAAACGTTCCAACACTCCGCTCTTACGTATTCCCTCACTGACCAGAAACAAAAGAGCCACCGTAATCATGCCTTTGTTCGAGAAACCTTCCAACACTTCCTTGGGCGTAAGTATTCCCGCACAGAAAAACAGGATGACGACAGAAAAAAGTATCATGCCCGGACGCATACGGTCGTAGATAAGTGCTACGACCATAGCGGCCAGACAGATTAAGACATAAACAATTTCAAAATTCATGGTATGGTATGATTGTGTAGTGTTTACTTATATTCAGACCAGCTCTTTATGGGCAGATCATCCATATCAATATGGCAGAAAGCCTGGATAAAGGCACTTGCCAAACGGGAGTTCGTAATCAAAGGAATGTTCAAATCCACCGCAGCACGGCGAATCTTGTAACCGTTACTCAATTCGCTTACCGTCAAATCTTTCGGGATATTGACCACCATGTCTATCTCCCGATTATGCAGCATGGTAAGCGCTTGAGGCGTCCCCTCTTCGCTCGGCCAATACACCAGGTTGTTCTCTACACCGTTCTCCGTCAGATAGCGGCTCGTCCCTCCCGTAGCGTAAAGCGTATAACCATGCTCTTTTAAAGTACGGGCTGCTTCCAGCATGTCGGCTTTCTGTTTAGCACCACCGGTAGACAAAAGAATGTTCTTCTTCGGAATACGATGCCCTACCGAAAGCATGGCCGTAAGCAAAGCGGTTCCCGAATCGTCGCCCAAACAACCGACTTCTCCAGTCGATGCCATATCGACTCCCAGTACGGGGTCGGCCTTCTGCAAGCGGTTGAAGGAGAACTGACTGGCCTTGATACCCACATAATCGAAATCGAACAGGCTCTTGTTCGGTTTCTCCACGGGCAATCCCAGCATGACTTTCGTGGCCAGTTCAATCATATTGATCTTAAGCACCTTGCTCACGAACGGGAAACTCCGCGAAGCACGCAGGTTGCATTCAATGACCTTGATGTCGTTGTCCTTAGCCAAGAACTGGATATTGAACGGGCCACTGATTTTCAACTCGCGGGCTATTTGCCCGGAAATCTTCTTGATGCGGCGCACCGTCTCCACATACAGTTTCTGTGCAGGGAACTGGATTGTGGCATCTCCCGAATGCACGCCGGCAAACTCGATGTGTTCGCTGATGGCGTATGCCACGATTTCTCCCTCACGTGCCACGGCATCCATCTCCACCTCTTTGGCATGCTGTAAGAACTTGCTGATGACAACAGGGTGTTTATGAGACACATTGGCGGCTAACTTCAAGAATCGCTCTAACTCATCCTGGTTGGAACATACGTTCATCGCCGCACCGGAAAGCACGTACGAAGGACGCACCAGAACCGGAAAGCCCACCTTATCTATAAATGCGTTTACATCGTCCATGCTGGTCAGCGCACTCCACTCCGGCTGATCCACGCCGATACGGTTCAACATGGCCGAGAACTTCTCACGGTCTTCCGCATTGTCGATGCTCTTGGCCGTCGTGCCGAGAATAGGAATACGCTGCTGGTCCAAACGGATGGCCAGGTTGTTCGGGATTTGTCCGCCCGTAGAAACGATAACCCCTTTCGGACATTCCAAGTCCAGAATATCCAACACACGCTCGAAAGTAAGTTCGTCGAAATAAAGGCGGTCACACATGTCGTAGTCGGTAGATACCGTTTCGGGATTGTAGTTAATCATCACCGAACGGAAACCTTCTTTACGGATGGTGTTCAACGCCTGCACGCCGCACCAGTCAAACTCGACGGACGACCCGATACGATAGGCACCCGAACCCAAAACCACAATACTGCGCTTGTCGTGTTCGTAATGAATGTCATGGGCCATGCCGCTATAAGTCATGTACAAATAGTTCGTCTGCGCCGGATACTCGGCAGCCAACGTGTCTATTTGCTTCACGACCGGCACGATACCTGCGGACAAGCGACGACGGCGCACTATCAGCGAAGCCTCTTCGATGTCCATTTCCTCTTCCATACCCAAGGCACGGGCTATCTGGAAATCCGTAAAGCCCTGCACCTTCGCCCGGCGCAGCAAGTCATTGTCCAACACATTGATGCTTTTACAGGCATGCAAAGCCTTGGACGTATCCTTGATGTTATGCAGTTTTTGCAGGAACCACTTGTCTATCTTCGTCAGTTCATGAATCCGGTCTATCGTATAACCTTGCTGCATGGCCTTGGAGATGATAAAGATACGCTTGTCGGTCGGCTCGTGCAGGGCGGCATCGATGTCGTCGATTTGCAGTTCCTTGTTCTCCACAAAACCATGCATCCCCTGACCTATCATGCGCAAACCTTTCTGGATGGCCTCTTCGAAAGTACGGCCTATGGCCATCACCTCGCCTACAGACTTCATGGAGGAACCCAACTCGCGGTCCACACCTCGGAACTTACCCAAATCCCAGCGCGGTATCTTGCACACCACATAATCCAACGCCGGCTCGAAGAAGGCCGACGTTGTTTTCGTCACGGAGTTTTTCAGTTCAAACAGCCCGTAACCCAACCCCAACTTGGCCGCCACAAAAGCCAACGGATACCCCGTGGCCTTGGAAGCCAAAGCGGAAGAACGGCTCAGACGGGCATTCACCTCGATGACACGGTAATCCTCCGACTCAGGGTCGAAAGCATATTGCACATTACATTCTCCCACGATTCCGATGTGACGGATAATGCGGATGCTCAACGCCCGCAATTTGTGGTATTCCGAATTGGTCAACGTCTGCGAGGGAGCAATCACGATACTTTCACCGGTATGAATGCCGAGCGGGTCAAAGTTTTCCATGTTGCACACCGTGATACAGTTGTCATAACGGTCGCGCACCACTTCGTATTCAATCTCTTTCCATCCCTTCAAACTCTTCTCCACCAACACTTGAGGTGAAAACGAGAAAGCCTTCTCTGCCAACTTGTTAAGTTCTTCCTCATTGTCGCAGAATCCGGAGCCCAATCCACCCAGCGCATAGGCCGCACGGATAATCACGGGATAGCCCAGATGGGCAGCCGCCTTGCGGGCTTCTTCCATATTCTCGCAAGCATGGCTCTTGATGGTCTTCACGTCGATTTCATCGAGCTTCTTCACGAACAATTCACGGTCTTCCGTGTCGATGATAGCCTGTACCGGAGTTCCGAGCACCTGCACGCCGTATTTCTCCAAAATGCCTTCCTTATATAAGGCCACACCGCAATTCAAAGCCGTCTGTCCTCCAAACGCCAACAAGATACCTTGCGGCCGTTCCTTCCGGATGACTTTCTCCACAAAGAACGGAGTCACCGGCAAAAAATAAATCTGGTCGGCCACCCCTTCGCTCGTCTGCACGGTGGCGATGTTCGGATTGATGAGTACCGTCTCTATCCCTTCCTCTTTCAACGCTTTCAATGCTTGCGAACCGGAGTAATCAAACTCACCGGCCTCGCCGATCTTCAGCGCACCGGAACCTAACAACAAGACTTTCTTTATTCCTTTATCTTCCATAGACCACCTGTTTCTTATTTGAGCAAATTAACAAAATCATCGAACATGAACTCCGTATCCACCGGACCGCTGCAAGCTTCCGGATGGAACTGCGCGCTAAACCAAGGATTCACTTTATGGCGTATGCCTTCATTGGAACCGTCATTCATGTTGACGAACAAGGGTTCCCAATCTGCCCCGAGCGTTTCCGCATCCACAGCATAACCGTGATTCTGGCTCGTGATGAAACAACGGGTCGTGCCCACCATCCTCACCGGCTGATTGTGGCTGCGGTGTCCGTACTTCAATTTATAAATCCGGGCACCGGCCGCTTTGCTCAAAAGCTGGTTGCCCATACAGATGCCCATGCAGGGGCGCACCGAAGGAGAAGCAAGGAACTTGCGGATGTTCGCCACCGCAGCCTCACACGTATCCGGGTCGCCGGGACCGTTGGCCAAGAAAAGGCCGTCAAACTCCAACGTATTGAAATCATAGTCCCAAGGCACGCGTATCACTTCCACGCCGCGACAAAGCAGGCAACGTATGATATTGTGTTTCACGCCACAATCCACCAGCACGACTTTCTTCCGCCCGTCTCCTTCATTGTAGCGGATGATTTCCTTACACGACACTTTATCCACGAAGTTCACACCGTTATAATCGGCCTCGGGTATGTTATCCGGTTCGTCGTCAAACACGATTTTACCCATCATCACCCCGTGCTCGCGCAACACTTTCGTCAACTCACGCGTATCCACTCCCGTGATGCCCGGCACCTGTTCCCGTTTCAGCCAGTCCGCCAGACTTTCTTTTGCATTCCAATGGTTATAGGCCAGACTATAATCGCTTACGATAATGGCCGAGGCATAAATCCGGTCGCTCTCCATAAAAGTGGCCAGGCCATTCTCTTCCATGGTAAAAGCCGGCACGCCGTAGTTCCCGACCAAAGGATAGGTCAGCGTCATCAACTGCCCGGCATAAGACGGGTCGGTCAAACTCTCCGGATACCCCATCATGGCCGTATTGAAAACCACTTCGCCGGCCACCGGTTTTTCATAACCGAACGACTTGCCGTGAAAACGGCTCCCGTCGTCGAGGATAAGTGTCACGTTTCTCATTGCAGAAATACAATCTTTATTATCTTATTTATTTGCCTTAAACACATTCTCATAATAACTGATGAACGCCCGGTTCACCAGCTTCACACCGCCCGGTGTCGGATAGTCGCCACTGAAATACCAGTCGCCCGAATGCTCCGGGCAGGCCTCATGAAGGCCCTCCAGCGTCTGGTATACGATTTCAATGGGCGTGGTGACTCCTGCCGGGCGCAACATCTCCACCATCTTGCGTGAAATGTCTTCGTCCGTAAAAGGGGCATAGATGGCTTTCACACTGTTCGCCATCTCTTCTTTAGGCAACCCCATCTGCATTTTACATTGTTCATAAACCTCGCCTACCACGTGCGCCATGCCCCGTTCTTTCAACAGCTCCACGGCTGCGCGGAAAGCGATGAATTCGTCCATATTGGACATGTCGATACCGTAATAATCGGGATAGCGCACCTGCGGAGAAGAAGACACCAGCACGATTTTCTTCGGATGCAGGCGGTCGAGGATGCGGATGATGCTCTCTTTCAGCGTAGTCCCGCGCACGATACTGTCGTCGATGACCACCAGATTGTCCTCGTAGGCATTCACGCTCCCGTAAGTGATGTCATACACATGCGCGGCCAAATCGTTCCGGCTGTTGCCTTCCGTAATGAACGTACGCAGTTTGATGTCCTTGATAGCCACTTTCTCGCTACGGATATACTGGCTCAGGATGCGTTCGAGCTCCTCATGCGTGGGCTTATGTCCCAACGCTTCTATCTGGGCAATCTTGGTTTGGTTCAGATATGCCTTGAAAGCGTCCAACATGCCATAAAAGGCGACTTCCGCCGTGTTCGGAATAAAAGAGAACACCGTATGTTCCAAATCCCCGCCAATGGCTTTCAGGATGGCATCGCGCAACTGCATGCCCAAAGCCTTACGCTCCAGGTAAATATCGCGGTCGCTTCCACGGCTGAAATAGATTCGTTCGAACGAGCAGGCTTTCACCTCCTTGGGTTGCAGGATTTGTTCCAGACGCATCTCTCCGTCCTTATGCACGCTGACCGCCTGCCCCGGCATGAGTTCGTGTATCTGCTCCGTCTCCAATGCGAAAACCGTCTGGATGACAGGACGCTCGGAAGCCACGACCAAAACCTCATCGTCTTTATACCAAAAGGCCGGCCGGATACCCCACGGGTCGCGCAGGACAAACATCTCGCCGCTGCCCGTCGCCCCGCACACCACATAACCGCCGTCCCACAAGGGGGCCGCCGTGCGCAATACGTTGTTCACGTCGATACGCTCCTCGATATAGCGTGTAATGTCCATACCGGACAGGCCCAGCCCTACGGCTTCGGCGTAAAGGCGTTCGCTTTCGCGGTCGAGCCTGTGCCCCACTTGCTCCAGCATGATATAAGTGTCGGAATAAATCCGGGGATGCTGCCCTTTGGCCGTTATGTCGGCAAATACCTCATCCACATTCGTCAGATTGAAATTGCCGCACAACGCAAGGTTTTTCGCCCGCCAGTTGTTGCGCCTCAGAAACGGATGGACAAAAGAAAGGCCACTCTTTCCGGTCGTTGAATACCGAAGGTGGCCCATATAAATTTCACCGGCAAAAGGAAGCTGCCGTTTGGCATACGTGGCGTCTGCAAGCTGTTCCGCGCTCAAATCCCTGAACCGGGATTGCACGGAAGAAAAAATCTCGGTAATGGCACCCGTACCCAATGCCCGTTCACGGAACATATACTCTTCTCCGGGATTCGCCTCCATCTTCACGCAAGCCAGTCCGGCGCCTTCTTGTCCGCGGTTATGCTGTTTCTCCATCAACAAGTAAAGCTTGTTCAAGCCGAACATCCAAGTACCATACTTTTCCTGATAATACTCCAAGGGCTTCAGCAAGCGTATCATAGCGATACCGCATTCATGTTTCAACTGTTCCATGACAATCGTTCTCTACAAACCTTATTAGGGGGCAAAGGTACAAATAAATGCGAATACTTGCAATTTATTTCGCTATTTACGCCGAAAAAGACACTTCTCATGACAAAAAAGCAACCTATACGCGCTTTCATGAACAAAACGAAAGACAAGCGCCCTACTTTACTTCCACATCGGAAACGAAGCCGTTCATCTCCATCCCTTCCGTGCCCGTCAGTTTCTTTCCGTCTACCGTGACATTCTCCAACAGTACGCCGCGCACGTCGTTGTCTGCGTCATATCCTTTTATCCGCATGGGATACATTTTTCCCCCTTCCCCTTGGTAGCGGATATTACGGAAGACAAGGTTACGAATCGGACCGCCAGGCTCACGGTTGTATTTCTCATTGAAAATAACACGGATGTCTATCAGCCGGGCCTCTTCGCAGTCTTCCACCCGGATATCCTCGAACGACACATCCTCCACCCGGTTCTTGTCGCCCGCACACACGGCCATCACTCCACGGTAATTGTCGTCATCCTCATCCACGTTCAGCACGTCTATGTTGCGGAACCTCACGCCGCGAAGCGTCTCTCCCTTCGGGGAACGGTCGTCGCCATGGCCTCCCACGTTAATGGCATGCGCCACATCGGCCCACAAAATGGAGTTTTGCACCGTCAGGTTGCTCGTCCCTCCCCAAAACCACCAACGGTGGTTGTAAAATGCCAGACAGTCGTCGCTCGTACGAAGAAACACATCGTCCACCAACCAGTCGTGGCAACACATCAAATCTATTCCGTCGCTCCACCCCCGGGACGAGAAACTCTTCACATTCCTGACCGTTACCTTACGGCTCTCGCCGCCCAATATGGTGTAATGCTGGGGGTTGACCACCGTAATGCCTTCCACGTGTACGTTGCGCGAACGGGTGATTTCCACGCCGCGCAAGGGCTGAAACAGCATCCCTCGTCCCACAATCCGCACATTCTTCGCCCTGTCCACCCGAAGTTTGGCTTTCACCAAAGCTCCCGGTGCCAGATAGACCGTGCAGTTGCTCGGTACGTCTATCTCGCCGTTGGGCAGATCCTTGGGCTTATGTACGCCGGGACCGAAATAAATCAGACGGCAATCTTTCCGGAAAATATCTTTCGAACCGCCGTCCCAAACCACGACGCCTTCGCCCTCCGTTCCGTCATACGTCTCCGTCTCCACCGCATTGGCAAACAAATGAAGATTGCCCATGCGGTCGCCCCCGAACTCCACACTCAACTTGGCCGGACGCTCCAAGCGGAACGTCAAGGCGTGCCCGCCCACCTTATTATATGATATACCTTGCGAGAGTGGCCGTATTTTTACGTTGTCGTCCATCTGTTCCGGCGTGACGACCTTCACCTCCACCGGCTCGTCTGCGTCGAACTGCGCCATGGCCGCCCGGCTCCGGGTGTCCATGTCCACTTCCACCGAAAAGACCTGTAACTCCCGCCACGCATTTTCCGTCCCGGCTTCCCTGACGTACACCTTGTAACGGCCGTCGTCCACAACGGCCTTGTCTTCTATCCTCGGATACACGAGTATTTTCGCTTGCATGGGAAAAGAAATGAAGAAGGCTCCCAGCGCGCCATACAATATTTTATTCATACTATCAACTTAACGTGAATATAATATATATACGAACGAACCTTATAAAATACTTGCCGGAAGACGTTATATTATACTTAAAAAATATTAAAGCCCAATCCGGCATGCTATTGACACTTTGACACGATGTCATTTTCGCATCCCTGAGAATCGCGTATTTGCACATAGATAACGCTTCGGGCAAGAATAACGCAACCATACACCCCGTCAGGAATAACAAAATGACAACTCATGCGCAAGAATATTTATCCTCTGTCACCCGTTCATGCCTTTCCTGCCGCATGAAGTGGCTCGGTACGTAAGCTTAAAGACACATCCGGCTTGCACGATGTTACCGGATTTTGGAACGGAAAAAGCAGCCAAATAAATCCGGCACGTGGTTTGCAAGCCGGAAATTTGCCGGAAAAAAAATATTTTTCCGGCATTTGAAAGAGAAACACGAACCGACATGCAGAGAATGATTTTCCGCTTTCAGCCGAATGATTTGTCATTCTCTTGAGATTGAATTGCATATATGCAGAAAATATGCAAAACAGCAACGCATATACCGTATAAATATACAAGAAGATGCACTGTATGCTACGGTTCACCCGTTTTTGGCCTGTCAGATAAAACGAAAACGCTGTCTTTTTGAACCGAAATCCTCCCATACAGTAACAAAAAGACATTCTCCACAAATCCGCCCGACATCTTCCGTCCTACGGAGAATTAATTTCTTTTGAAACCATTAGGCTGTAATGGAAAAAAGACGTACCTTTGCACAAGAATCGGTTCTGTGCGCAAGTCCTTGCGTACGGATTAAAAGGGAATCGGGTGCAAATCCCGGACAGTCCCGCTGCTGTGATGCTCCGTGAACTTTCTGAAAAAGCACCATCACCACTGGCCACTTGTTTGTCATGGCCGGGAAGGTTTCAGAAAGGGGGCGAGTCAGAAGACCTGCCGTTCGTTAAAGAACTGTTCTTGCTCGTGGGTTAGGAGAACATGTAGGATAAATGAAATAAAGATGATTAAAAAAGTTTTGATCGCCAATCGTGGCGAAATCGCTGTACGGGTCATGCGCTCGTGCCGCGAAATGGGTCTGCGTACCGTGGCCGTATTTTCTGAGGCCGACCGTACGTCAAGGCACGTGATGTATGCCGACGAAGCTTACTGCATCGGCGCGGCCGAGTCGCACGAAAGTTATCTGAACATCGACCGTATCATCGACGTGGCCGTAAAATGCAAAGCCGATGCCGTCCATCCCGGCTACGGCTTTCTGTCCGAGAATGCGGAGTTTGTCCGCCGTTGCGATGCCGCAGGCATCATCTTCATCGGCCCGACAGCCGATACGATGGAAGCCATGGGAGACAAGATTGCAGCCCGACAACGCATGATGGCGGCCGGAGTACCGGTGGTTCCGGGCACTGCCGAACCGCTGAAAGACGCTGATGAAGCCTTACGCATCTGCAAGGAAATAGGTTTTCCCGTCATGCTGAAAGCCTCCATGGGTGGCGGCGGAAAAGGCATGCGCCTCATCCATAGCGAAGACGAAGTGAAAGAGGCTTACGACTCGGCCCGCTCGGAGTCCATGTCTTCTTTCGGAGACGACACGGTGTATCTGGAGAAATTCGTGGAAGAGCCGCACCATATCGAGTTCCAAATACTTGGGGATGCCCATGGCAACGTGGTGCATCTCTTCGACCGGGAGTGCTCCGTGCAACGCCGCAACCAGAAAATCGTGGAAGAAAGCCCTTCGCCTTTCCTCACGCCGGAACTCCGCCGGGAGATGGGCGAGAAAGCCGTAGCCGCCGCCCGGGCGGTGAACTACCGTGGTGCCGGTACCATAGAATTTCTGGTGGACAAATACCGCCACTTTTATTTCCTGGAGATGAACACCCGTCTGCAAGTGGAACACCCCATCACGGAAGAAGTGGTGGGCGTAGACCTCGTCAAAGAACAACTCCATGTGGCAGGTGGTGAAGCACTGCGCTTCAAACAAGAGGATCTCTTCCAACGCGGACACGCCATCGAGTGCCGTATCTGCGCCGAAGACACGGAAAACGGGTTTATCCCCTGCCCCGGCATCATCCGCCAACTCACGGAGCCGAACGGCATCGGTGTGCGTATCGACAGCTACGTGTACGAAGGTTACGAAATCCCCCTCTACTACGACCCGATGATCGGCAAGCTCATCGTATGGGCCACAAACCGCCAGTTTGCCATCGAACGTATGCGGCGTGTGTTGTATGAATTCAAAATCACGGGACTGAAAACCAACATCAGCTACCTGCGCCGCATCATGTACGCCCCGGCTTTTGTGAAAGGCGAATACGACACTTCATTCCTGTCAAAATATTCCCGTTCGCTGCAACGCAGCAACGGAGAGAACGAAGAGATAGAAAACATGGCCATGATAGCCGCCTACGTGGACTACCTGTTCAATCTGGAAGAGAACAGCCCCGTGCGCACGACAGACTCCCGCCCCATCAGCCGTTGGCGCGAGTTCGGCCTGCAAAAGGGAGTATTACGTATATAATAAGGAAAGGGATATTTTATGGAAATACACATAGGAGACCGTGTCGCGGACGTGACATTGGTAAACAAAGAGGGAAACCGCGTGGAACTCACCATCGACGGCAAACCGTGCGTGGTGGACATCGTCATGGCCGAAAACGGCAGTTGCTCCATCCTGCACGACGGTAATTCCTATAATGCGGAACTGATTCGCGGCGAAGGCGGAAAGAGCTACGACGTGAACATGTTCTACCGCTCCTACCACGTGGACGTGGTGGACACACAGGCCAAATACCTCCGCATGAAAAAGCATGCGGACGAACGCCAGTCGGATAAAATCGTGGCTCCCATGCCGGGCAAGGTGGTCAGCATCCCCGTACAGCCGGGCGACGAGTTGAAGGCAGGTGACATCGCCATCGTACTCGAAGCCATGAAGATGCAAAGCAATTATAAGGTCAGTTCGGACTGTAGGGTGAAAAACATTCTCGTGACAGAGGGAGAGGCCGTACAAGACAATCAAACGTTGATAGAATTAGAACTCATACAAGAAGCATGAAAAGAGAAGAACTATATGCCCGGTTTGAGGAATTGGACAAACGGGCTTCGCAGGGTGGCGGACCGGACAAGATAGAAAAGCAACACGCCTCGGGCCGCATGACGGCACGCGAACGCATCGACATGTTGCTCGACAAAGACACGTTCTGCGAAATAGACAAATTCGTGAACCACCGTTGCACCCGCTTCGGAATGGACAAGAAACAGATTCCGGGAGACGGCGTGGTGTGCGGTCACGGCAAGATAGACGGACGGCAGGTGTTCGTTTACGCTTACGACTTCACCGTACACGGCGGTTCGTTGAGCGAGACCAACGCAGCCAAAATCGTAAAAGTGCAGACTTTGGCCTTGAAGAGCGGCGCACCCATCATCGGGCTGAACGATTCGGGAGGCGCCCGCATACAGGAAGGCATCACCAGTCTGGCGGGATACGCTTCCATATTCTACCAGAATACGATGGCCTCCGGCGTGATTCCCCAGCTCACGGCCATCCTCGGCCCGTGTGCCGGAGGTGCCTGCTACTCTCCCGCCCTCACCGACTTTATTTTCATGGTCAACGAAAACAGCCACATGTTCATCACCGGACCGGATGTGGTAAAGGCCGTGACCAATGAAGTGGTGGACAAGGAAGAGTTGGGAGGAGCTTACACGCACAGCAGCAAGAGCGGCGTGGCTCATTTTGTCTATCCGACGGAAGAAGAAACACTGATGCAACTCCGCGAACTGCTCAGTTTCCTGCCGTCCAACAACATGGAGGACGCGCCGATCGTGCCTTACAGCGACGACGCGAACCGCCGTGTGGAAAGTTTGCAGACGGTGATTCCGGAAGATCCGAACCAACCATACGACATCAAAGACGTTATCGAACCCGTCGTTGACAACCAATATTTCTTTGAAGTGATGCCGCATTTTGCCAAGAACATCGTCATCGGTTTCGCCCGCCTCGGAGGACAAACCGTCGGCATCATCGCCAACCAACCGGCATTCCTGGCCGGCGTGCTCGACATCGACGCTTCGGACAAAGCCGCCCGCTTCATCCGTTTCTGCGACTGTTTCAACATCCCTTTGGTGACGTTCGAAGACGTACCGGGCTTCTTGCCGGGTACGGCACAAGAACATGACGGTATCATCCGTCACGGTGCCAAAATCGTGTATGCCTACGCCGAGGCCACCGTTCCCAAAATCACGTTGATTACGCGTAAAGCCTATGGCGGAGCCTATATCGTCATGGCCAGCAAGATGATCGGTGCTGACGTGAACTTTGCCTGGCCGCAAGCCGAAATCGCAGTCATGGGGGCATCCGGTGCCATCAACATCCTCTACCGTAAAGCATCGGAGGAGGAGAAAAAGACGGCTGTGGAAGCATACGAAGAAGAGTTCTCCAATCCTTACCGCGCAGCCGAGCGCGGACTGGTGGACGAAATCATCATGCCGCGCGACACACGCCGGAAACTCATCCGCGCCTTGGAAATGGCCCGAAACAAAAATCAAAGCAATCCGCCCAAGAAGCACGGCAATATGCCGTTATAACCTCAAAACCTCTGCATCCGCTTCACGGGTGCAGAGGTTTTTAATTCCGTGAATAACGGAACTCACCCGGCGGAACCCCTACCACCCTTTTAAATATCAGACTGAAACATTGTACGTTCGGATACCCCAGCAAACGAGCCACTGCGGCCGGTGTGTGCATGCCTTCCGACAATAAACGCCGGGCCGTATCCAGTCTCCTGAACTCAAAATATTCCTCCAAACTCTTACCGGTCTCGAACTTCAACAAGTCGGAAAAATAAGCCGCAGACAGATTCAGCGTAGCGGTACACTGCGCCAGGACGGGCAAACCTCCTGCCGACAACCGTCCAGAATCAAGATATTCATCGAACATGCGGTCCAGACGAGCCAGCAAAAGCTTGTTTTTGTTTTCACGGGTAATGAATTGGCGTCCGTAGAACCGCGTACAATAATCCAACAAAAGCTCGATGTGGCGCGAAAGGATGGTACCGGTATGCGCATCAATCGGATGGTGCAGTTCTTCTTCTATATGCTCCAACAGGCAAGTCACTGTGGAAGTCTCTCGCCGGGAGAGGTGTAACGCCTCTTCCTTGTGATAAGAAAAGAAAGTATAATTCTTGATGTGGTTCTTGAGCGAGGTGCGGAACAGCAAGTCGGGATGGAATGCCAGGAGCCAGCCCTTGGGGGGCAACGTGTCCTCCTTGCTCATACGGAAGATTTCGCCCGGCGTAAGGAATACCATCGTGGCCACAGAATAATCATAATACTTCCGGCCGCAACAGCAACAACCGTCCGGACAATCCTCTATCAACAAGATGGCATAGAATTCGAACTTCACGGCATCCTCTTCCAGTTCCGGCTTTTCCAGATTGATAAGGCTCACCTGCGGATGCAGCGTCTTGCTGCCCAAACAATGACAACATTCGCACACGGTCCTTATGTCTAATGTCTTATTATCCTTTTTCACTCCTGTCTTTGCCATTTTACCCTATCCATACGAAGCCTCCGGCTCCGTGTATAACCTTTTTCATACTCATGTTTATCTCATAGGTTATTACAAAGGTAGCAGATTATCCTTTCGCTTATATAACCCCAATTACGGATACAACAACCCTAATTACGGATTTCTTTTTTTGCCGGAGCGAGCCATCCCCAAATCTGTAATTAGGGTTGCAGAATCCGTAATCCGTCTACCCGCAGCAAGCACATAAGTCCCTATCTTTGCCTTCATCAAACCAAACCCTAAACGAAATGAAACAGATTTGGAAAAACATTCCTGCGGCAATGGCTATATGCCTTTGCATGTCGGGAAGCCTTATGGCACAAGTAAAACCATTAGAAAAAGATAGCTTTATGGAAAAAAGACTCAATCTGACGGAAGAATGGGACAAGACGTTCCCTAAAAATGAAAAAGTAGACCACACGAAAATTACTTTCCACAACCGCTACGGCATAACGCTCGCCGCCGACCTGTATGTACCCCGGGACGTGGAAGGCAAGTTTCCCGCCATTGCCGTGAGCGGCCCGTTCGGAGCCGTGAAAGAACAGGCCTCCGGATTGTATGCCCAGACATTGGCCGAACGCGGGTTCCTGGTCCTTGCCTTCGACCCCTCTTACACCGGAGAAAGCGGCGGTGAACCCCGTTACGTGGCTTCACCCGACATCAACACGGAAGACTTTTGCGCAGCGGTAGACTATCTCGCCACACATGACGAAGTTGACGAAAACCGCATCGGCATCCTCGGCATCTGCGGTTTCGGCGGTTTTGCCCTTAATGCGGCAGCCATCGACACCAGAATCAAAGCCACCGTGGCCTCTACCATGTACGACATGAGCCGGGTGACGGCCAAGGGATATTTCGACAAAATGGACACCGACGCGCGCTATGAACTCCGTCGGCAACTCAACGCACAACGCACGGAAGATTACAAAAACGGAACGTATGCCCTCGCCGGCGGAGTCGCCGACCCGTTGCCCGAGGACGCGCCACAGTTTGTGAAGGACTACCATGCCTATTACAAGACACCGCGCGGCTACCACAAACGTTCGCTCAACTCGAACGGAGGTTGGAACAAAACCTCATCCCTCCCGTTCATCAACATGCCGATACTTGCATACAGCAACGAAATACGGAGTGCCGTACTGCTCATCCACGGAGAAAAAGCCCATTCGCGCTATTTCAGCGAGGACGCGTTCAAGACATTGCAAGGCCCAAACAAGGAGTTATTGATCATCCCCGGAGCCACCCACGTAGACCTTTACGACAATCCGGAAGCCATTCCATTCGACAAGCTCGAACAGTTCTACAAGGAATACCTGAAATAAAAAGCATATCGTCCATTCCGCAGGTGCAATCGCCCAACGGAATGGACGATATATCCATCCTCTCCGCCTCTTATCAAACCTGCAAATCCCGATATCCGGTCGGCGTACATCCGACACTCTTCTTGAAAATCCGTGTGAAATGCTGCGGATATTGGAAACCGAGACGGTAAGCTATCTCGCTTACGCTACGGCTCGAACCGAGAATCTCCTGCTTGGCCACTTCTATCAGTTTGCCTTGGATGTACTCTTGCGCCGTACGCCCTGTTTCTTTCTTGACGAGATCTCCGAAATAATTGGGCGACAGGTTCATCCGGTCAGCAAAATATTTCACGGTAGGCAGCCCCTCCGACTGCGGACGCCCTCCTTGGAAATAAGCATCCAACTGTTCTTCAAATCTTACCAGAATGTCTTTGTTCACCTTGCTCCGCGTAACAAATTGCCGTTCATAAAAACGCATGCAATAATCCAACAGAAGTTCGATGTTGCGGACAATGAGGCGGCGGCTATGTTTGTCCACCGGACGGGCCAGCTCCATCTTGATTTTCTCCAGACAGTCTCGGTAAATGCTTTTCTCTTCGTCGGACAGATGAAGAGCCTCATTCGAAGCATACGAAAAGAAGGAATACTGCTTGATGTCTTGCCCTAACGAAGTACCGCGTATTAGATCGGGATGAAACACCAACCCCTGCCATTGTGGACGGACATTCGTGTCACGACGGACTTCCACCACTTGCCCCGGTGCAAAACTCGTCACCGTACCTTCTTGGTAATCATATAACTGCCGACCGTAGCGCAGGTCCCCGCACTTGGTTTGCTTTAGATAAAGGGCGTAAAGTCCGTAGTTGAGCGTGACGTTCGCCGGAAGGTCCTGTTTGATTTCCGAAGCATCGACGACCGAAACCAACGGATGCAACGTTTCCACACCATAGAGCTTATTGTACAAATCTACCGTGTCGAGCTTGATAATTTCTTCCATATTGAAGCACATTGTTTATGTTCTTGGAAACAAATATAGTGATTTTGCCCTAATCTTAAGCCTGAAATCGTAATATTGGTAAGAATATCCGTAATTCGGGTTATAACAACCGTAATTTGTCTACTCCCCAACCCTGACTTTCTCCCGAACTTTGCATGGTCATAGAAGAGTGCAAGCTAAAACCATCCGTCAAACAGACCCAAAACATACATGAAGGAAAAGAAGAAGAAAACAGACCACCTGCTCGCCCTAATCCGCGAAGGCCGGCCGATGACATCCGGCGAACAGCTCCGCCTTACGGTGGCATTGAGCGTACCCGCCATCGTAACCCAGCTCTCGGCCATCGTCATGCAATACATCGATGCCGCGATGGTGGGAAGCCTCGGTGCGAACGCCTCAGCCTCTATCGGATTGGTATCCACCACCACATGGCTTTTCTGGGGACTTTGTGCTGCGGCATCCACAGGCTTCTCCGTACAAGTAGCCCATCGAATCGGAGCCGGCGACTGGGACTGTGCACGTTCCATATTGCGCCGTTCCGTGCCTTCGACATTTGCATTCAGCGCACTGCTGGCCACAATCGGAGTGTCCGTCAACGGAGCCTTGCCTCAATGGTTGGGAGGCGACAGTGTCATTCGTAGCGATGCCTCGCTTTATTTCCTGATTTTCTCGCTCTTTCTCCCCATCCTGCAAATGAACTTTCTGGCCGCCGGCATGTTACGTTGCAGCGGCAACATGCGCATTCCCAGTATCGCCGGTGTACTGATGTGCATTCTCGATGTCGTTTTCAATTTCTTCCTCATCTTCCCGTCGCGTGAGTTTTCCGCAGGAGGGCTGACCTTGTCCATACCCGGTGCGGGATTAGGCGTACAGGGTGCCGCCTTGGGCACGGGACTTGCCGAAAGCGTAGCTGCCGCCATAACCTTATGGTATCTCTTCACCCGTTCGTCCGGCTTAAAGATAAAAGCATGGCGCAAAAGCCCGTCTCTTCCCGCGCCACCGATAATCCGGAACTCCATCCGTATCAGCCTGCCGATGGGTCTGGAGCACGTCGTCATTTGCGGAGCACAAATCATGACCACCGTCATCGTGGCCCCTCTCGGCATTCCGGCCATAGCGGCCAACTCATTTGCCATCACCGCCGAAAGCCTTTGTTACATGCCCGGATACGGGATAGCCGACGCCGCAACCACGTTGGTAGGACAAAGCCTCGGTGCCGGACGGCGTCGGCTCACTCGCCGCTTTGCTTACATCACCGTATTCATGGGCATGGCGGTCATGGGAATAATGGGTGTCGTGATGTACATCTTTGCCCCGCAGATTATCGGTACGATGACTCCCGTGGAAGAAATCCGCAGATTGGGCGTAATGGCACTCCGCATCGAAGCTTTTGCCGAGCCGATGTTTGCGGCAGCCATCATATCATACGGCGTATTCGTCGGGGCAGCCAATACCCTCGTCCCGTCATTGATGAACTTTTTCAGCATCTGGGCCGTGCGAATCTCGCTGGCAGCGTGGCTCGCCCCCACCATGGGCCTGAAAGGCGTATGGGTGGCCATGTGTGCGGAATTGTGCTTCCGTGGAAGCATATTCCTGATCCGGCTGAGAGGAAAACGGTGGATGAAAATCTGACCGGAAGCCTTGCACGACAAAAATCTCACGGTTTCTGTAATTTGGGTTGTAACATCTGTAATCCGTCTACCCTCCAATCCATGATATTGGTGTAACTTTGCACATATATAATAGGTATAGAAACATAAGAAAGCCATATACGACTTCTAAAGTAACAAACTTTAAAAACAATCATACAATGCAACTGATAAAAGACATGGAATTCGGCGGCGAACGCCCCTTGTTCGGCTCGCACGACTTGCATCTGGACCACGTGACCGTCCGTGCCGGTGAATCGGCCATCAAAGAATGCAGCAACATCATCGCCACCAACTGCCGTTTCGAAGGCAATTACCCCTTTTGGCACGTGCACGGTTTCGTCATCGACCGCTGTTTCTTCGACGTGGGAGGACGCTCCGCCCTGTGGTATTCCGACCATTTGAAGATGACCGACACACGCATCGACGCTCCCAAAATGTTCCGCGAAATGACGGACATAGAAATCGAGAATGTGGAAATCAACGATGCCGACGAAGTTTTCTGGAGATGCAACCGGTTGGACATAAAGAACCTGAAGCTGCACGACGGGCGATACCCGTTCATGTTCAGCCGCAACATCCGCATAGACGGGTTGGAAAGTGATAGCAAATACGTCTTCCAGTACGTGAAAGACGTTGAAATCCACCATGCCAGGATTACCACAAAGGATGCGTTTTGGGAAGTGGAAAACGTCACCGTGTACGACTCCGAACTGAACGGCGAATACTTGGGATGGCACTCGCGCAACCTGCGTCTGGTGAACTGCCACATCACGGGAGAACAACCGCTCTGTTATGCCCACGATTTGGTGCTTGAGAATTGTACTTTCGGCCCGGAATGCGACCGCGCTTTCGAGTACAGCAGCGTACGGGCCACCATCAACGGACCGATAAGCGGCGTGAAAAATCCCTCTTCCGGATGTATCATCGCCGAAAGCTACGGCGACATCATCCTCGACGAAAACATCAAGGCACCTGCCGACTGTGAACTTAAACTTTGGGACGAACAAACTTGTTTCAGCGACTGCGTATGAAATACAATTTTGATGAGATAATTCCCCGCCGCCATACGAATTCCTACAAATGGGACAGCGCGACGGACAGCGACGTACTTCCTTTATGGGTGGCGGACATGGACTTCCGCACGGCTCCCGCCATCACGGAAGCCTTGGCAGACCGCATGGGACACGGCATCTTCGGTTACACACGGGTGCCCGATGAGTATTACGAAGCCGTCTGCACGTGGTTCAAACGCAGGCACGGATGGGCCATTGAAAAGGAGTGGATGATTTATACCTCCGGCGTAGTGCCTGCCGTGTCCGCCATCATCAAGGCCCTGACCGTGCCGGGCGACAAAGTACTAGTGCAGACACCCGTCTACAACTGCTTTTTCTCCTCCATCCGCAACAACGGCTGCGAAGTGACAAACAATCCGCTCGTTTACGAAAACCATACCTACCGCATCGATTTCGAAGACTTGGAACGGAAAGCCTCCGACGAACGGGTAAAAGTGATGCTACTCTGCAATCCCCACAATCCCGCCGGACGGGTGTGGACAAGGGAGGAACTGATGCAAATCGGCGAAATCTGCCTCCGCCACAACGTGACGGTGGTGTCCGACGAAATACATTGCGAACTGACCTACCCGGGACATGCCTACATTCCTTTTGCCTCCTTGCCGGAAACATTCACGGGACATGCCGTCACCTGCATATCCCCCAGCAAAGCATTCAACATCGCAGGACTGCAAATCGCCAACATCGTGGCTCCGGACGAAGAAATACGCTGCCGAATCGACAAAGCCATCAACATCAACGAGGTGTGCGACGTCAATCCTTTCGGAGTAATCGCCACCATAGCCGCATACCGCAAGGGGGAGGACTGGCTCGACCAACTGTTGGCATACCTGCAAGGGAATTACAGGTACATGAAAGAATTCTGCACGGAACACCTTCCGGACTTTCCGATTTGCAAACTGGAGGGTACTTATTTGGTGTGGATGGACTGCCGTACACTGGCTACGCCTTCTGCCGAACTGGAACACCGCCTGACCCGGGAAGCCCGGCTTTGGCTCAATGCCGGAGCCATGTACGGCAAGGAAGGCGAAGGCTTCATGCGTTGGAACATCGCCTGCCCTCGTGCCATACTGGCAGAAGGTTTGGAACGTTTCAAAGATTTTATCGTCCATAAAACATAATAACTTCTAAAAAGCTATAGCCCTTTCGTTTTATTCCCTATCTTTGTGGACATGAAGGCAAGGCCCCGACTGAGGGCAGAAAAGCCGGACAAATAAGGTGTTTAACTAAAAAGAAAAACGGATGAAAAAGTTCTTATTGAGTTGCGCGGTGCTTCTAAGCGCAGTGTCCTTTACCGTTTATGCCGCACAGGAAAACAGTAAGGACAAAAAAGACAAAAGGGATAAAATAGAATGCTGTTGCAAAGATTGCACATGCAAGGATTGTACGTGCAAGACGGACTGCTCGGAATGTGCCGGATGCCGTAAAAACGAAGAATGCAGCGAGTGCCGGGATTGCAGGCACGAAGGACATTGCTGTGACTACGACCATCACCGCAAGGACAGAAGGCATCACCACCGCAGAGGAGGCTGTTGCGGAGGCGGGTGCTAATCCCTTTCCGGTATGATCGCCCATCGCAGAAAATCCGTTTGCATGTTGAAGATGATAAGACATAAGAACAAAAGAACATATCTTTCTCGTGAAAGTTATCTTGCTTTTTTGTTCGTGTGTTCTTCTGCCTTATAGGTTTCAAGATGTTTAAAAGCAGGAAACAGGCTGTTTTCAGGTGTTTCTGCGAGAAAAGCATATACAAAAACGAATCTGCGCCAAACGAAAAATCAATCACAGGAGAACAATTTTTCGTTTGGCGCAGATTCGTTTATCATTCTCCTGTAATCAATTTCAAGAGCTTAACTCTCTGAAAACCAAGCATAGGCAGAAGACGAAAGAAATTAACAGCTACAACATCCGGCTTCCCAGTCCATGCTATATCTATTCTGTAAGTTGACCACCACCATGCGCCGGAAACAGGGTAAACAAAATACTATGAGACAAATTCAAACTACTCTCGCGGACGGGCACACAGTTCGGCCCAATCCGGATATTTCGGCAAATCTTCCTTTCTGATTCTTATCATTTCCCGACCGTCCTTATCCGTAAAAGAATAAATTTCGACATTATACCTTTGTTTCTCAACCTTGAACTTTAGTTCCCGTAACGGGCATCTCTTCGGAGCGGCGTACCCAAATCCGTTGTAGGACACGATGTCATGTTCCAAAATAAAAGCATAAGAAACATTTTTATAAAACCTCTTAAAAAGAAGTACCATAACGGCCAACATGAGAAAAGCTATAAAGATCAACGCATAAGAGAACATCGAAAGTTCTTCATCTTCCAATGTTCCTTCCATGCCTCCGACAAAAGCCCAAGCAAAACAATACGCCCCAGGCATCACCAAACTCGCCAACACACAAACCGGCAAGTCCAATGTACTCCCTCCCCCGTTCAATGTCATGCACACCTTTTCTCCGGAACCCTCCAACAAATTCCGGACTTCCTTACGTTTGTTTTTCCACATAAAATAACTCACCACTGCCATGCCGCATGAAAATACCATCCAAATTATCAGGTATTCCACCATCATTAGTTCATTTTCCATATACCTTTAAAAAACATTCAAGTATAAAATTCCCACTTTTATGCAGCAGCCATTAAACTCTAAACCATTCGGAAAACAACTGCTACCGGCATCTACAAAAATAACACTTTGACTGGTAATACGCAAGAAAAACGAATCAAATAGAACAGGGTAATAAGAAAAACAGAATGCGGTTCTTGCATAGGCTTACATTAAAGCACAACCCGATAGCAAATCAGTTGCCATCGGGTTTCTGCATCTCCACAAAGGGGCTTTCGTCCCAGTGGAACGCATCCGGACTATCCGGCACGGAAGGCCGGAAAGGCTGCACGTCTTCGCGAAGGTGGTCTACAAAAGGCAGACGAGCTTGTTTCATTCCTTCGATGACACACCGCGCTATCTGGTATGCCCCGTAAGGATTGAAATGGGTGTTGTCGGCCAAAGCCTTGTCCTGCCCCGGATAAGTACCGGCCGGATAATGCACGAAAGCTCTTTTACTTCCTTCCTCGCCCAAAGCCTCAAACAGGACGCGCGTCATTTCCTGCAAATCTATCAAAGGCACCTGCTCCCGTTCGGCCACCCAATGCACGGCATCGGGATAGTCGGCGTGTGTGGGCTGTATCTTCCCGTCCTTGAAAGCCCGGCGGCAGGTCGGGGTCACCAAAACAGGATGTCCGCCACGCTGCCGGACTTCGTCAATGAACGTTTTCAGGCTTGTGGCGAAGGAATAATAAGCTCCCCTGCCCGGTCCTTTTTGTTTCTGGTCGTTGTGCCCGAACTCCATGAACATGTAGTCACCCGGTTTCATTTGCGACAAGGCTTTCTTCAACCGTCCGGCACGGATGAAAGTGTCGGCACATTCGCCGCTCTCCGCATAATTGGCAAAGCAGACCTCCGCATCGAAGAAACGGGGAATCATCTGTCCCCAACTGGCCCACGGCTCTTCGTCCTGGTCCACCACGGTAGAGTTTCCGGTCAGGAACAGGGTCGGGACACGGTGGTCCGGTTCAATCCGGATGGCCGCACACTGCGGACGTTCGCCGTTGATTTCAATCGTCAGCTTGTCATCCCAGTTCAGTTTGGAGCGTTCGCGCGGTTTGATGCGCACCGCCTCGGAGTCGGAGATTTTCGGTGTACGTTTGTTGACTGTGAAAGTAAACGTGCGGAACTCCCCTTTCTTCGTCGGCACGCTTTCCAAAAACAAGCGGCGCGACTCCGCCCGCACCGTGGTAACGCCCGCTTCCTTGCAGTTGCCCAAGAGCACCGTGACGCGATAGTTCCCGTCGGGTACCTGCACGGAGACATAATAAGGGCGATCGCCGCCTTCGTCCGGCGAGGCGAGCAGGTCATAGCCGTACCCTTTCTCCGGCGTATAACGGTCTTCGGGAGACAGCCGGTGTTCGGCCAACGGTGCAGCAGACGACGTATCGCCCTCCTCCAACAGACGTTGCACCGGTACACGTTTGTCCGAAGTCAGTTGCAGCAGGTAACCGCCATCGGAGGCATGCAACACGGAAAATCCCGTGCCGCATGCCCATAGTCCTATTATAATAAGGTGGCGTCGCATCATTTCTTGGCATTAAGTTTCGGTTTCAACTCATCGGGCGAATCATTGGTGTACATGTTCACCTTGGGAGCTTCTTTGGTGAAAAGGTCTTTGACGCGCTGCAAATCCACCGTGTATTGCGGGCGGAAATCATCCGACTGCATGTAAGCGATGACGGCCTTGCGCATTTGAGCGATAACAGGCACCTCGCTGTCCGCATCCAACGGCATGGTGGTCATCATCAGCCGTCCGCCCTCCACGTTGGCTTCGAACAGCATACCAATCTTGCGGCTCAGGAACCATGTGTCGATGCTCTGTACGATCGGTTGGAAATCAGCCGGAAATTCCGTAAACTGCATGACCTGTTTGCGGTTCACCAAGTCCCACCACTGCATGTCGCTGTGGTAATCCGTGGGGAAGTTCCGGAAGAGCGGATGGTTACTTTCGATGTAAAGCCCTGTGGTGTGGGGCGGACGCATCTTGAACCAACTCGTGTTCCAGAACACGGGCGTGAACTGTTGCACGATGTCCTTTCCATAAGTAATCTTTCCGGCTGCCGTCACCAAAACCTTGCCTCCTGCTTTCAACATTTGTTCGGCTTTCTCGTCCAAGATGTCCGTGATGTACACGTCGCCGGTGTCCATACGGGCCAAATCATCCAACGTCGTCTGAGGATACACCCAAAAGTCCCAATGGTTCCTGCTTCGCACTTCTTCCTTGCGGCCATCGAGGTCATACGTTCCCTTCAGCATCACCTCGAATACCATTTGCCGAGGTGCACCAATCTTGTCCAAAGCAACCGTCACGCTGCCCAAACCGATGTTGTTGCCCAAAGCCACATCACCGTTGTACAGAGTCCCTTCCGTATACGTTTTCCCGTACTTGTCGCAGATACGGTAGGACACTTCTGCATCACGAATCGCCGCTTTGCCATAATGAGCCACCTCGACCGCCGCCGTAAAAGCGTCCCGGTTCCAATAGGTGAACTTGGGAATGCGCGCCAACAGCACCGTCGGCGAACAGAACTCCCGGAAGTCTTCCGGTGAACAGTATTCCTTTTCGTCAAAAAAGACATCCGTCAATCCCACCAAGGCCGTGCCCTGCCCGGAGTAGTCGTTCAGGGCCAACAACTGGAATCCCGCATAATCCGGTGTACGCAACGTCCGTTCAATCTCATGTTTGTAGCACAGGGTTTGCAGCTTGCCGGAGGCCATCATGAACTTGTGCGCCATTCCGCCCATGTGATTGTCGTTCAGTATATCGCGGAATATCTCGAAGTTTTTGGCTTTGTTCACCCCCGTGTACTTACTGATTTCATCGAAATTAGGGAATACGCACCATTGTCCGGTCTCGTGGGAGACGAAAGGCACACTCACCGTGTCGATTTTCGCTCGGAAGTCGGACATACTCTCGGGTGCACGGCGGCGCCATTCGTCCAACCCGCGCACACCGGCTTTCACATGGTACATGCTCTTAGGCTGCCAAGCCCAACCGCCTCCGACCGACGCGCCGGTGTACACATGACGGCTGTCCGTCTTCTTCCAATAGTCCACGAAATCGCTCACCCAAGCCACCCAGTTACCCGCCGGTTCGTTGCCGCAGGCCATCATGCAAAACGAAGCATAATTGCCATACGCCTTGTTCATGCGCTGTGTTTCTTCCATCAAATAACGGTCGATGTACATTCCGTTCCCCAGCTTCACCCCGTGGTTCGGCCAACTCGGTCCTTCGGGCTGCAAATAGAATCCCACACGGTCGGCCGCCGCAAAGGCGGCTTCGGGCGGACAGAAAGAATGGAAACGCATGTGGTTCAGCCCATAGCTCCGACAAATGCGGAACACCCGTTCCCATGACTCCTCGTCCATCGGGGCATATCCTGTCAATGGGAAATCGCAGTTCTCCACCGTACCGCGCAACTGGGTGAGCCGGCCGTTCACATAAAACATCTTTCCGTCTATCTTGAACTCACGCATCCCGAAAGTACGGGTCTGTTTGTCCGTCACGTGTTCGAAAGAGACTTCCGCCGTCAATTCATACAATGCCGGATTGAATTCATCCCACAACTGCATTTTCTCGCCCATGTCCAACACGACCTCTACTTCCGCCTGTCCTTTTTTCAGCTTCACCCGACGGGACACAACCGGTATCTCGTGCACCACATCGGTATTAAAACTCTTGGCCGACAACTTGACCTCGGCATCGGGACGTCCTTTGCCGCGATGTTGCTTCAAACGTATCCACACGGTGGCCGTACGGTCGTGTATGTTCGGATAAACCTGTATGTCTTCGGCATACAGAAGAGGCGTGCTCCGCAATTCCATACGTCCCACCACACCGTTCCAGTTTCCTTGTGTCTGGTCGGTCACGCTGTGCGAGTCCGCTCCCACACAAACGCCATCGATACGGTTGCTGACGCGCAACGCCAAGGCGTTTTCCCCGCTTTCGACATAGTCCGTCACGTCATAGCAATGAGGCACGCACAAGCTGTTGTCGCCCCCGACTTTCTTTCCGTTGACCCACAATTCCGTCTCGATATGCGGACGCTCAAGATACAATACGACGCGACGGTTCTTCCAATCAGCCGGAACTTCCACCGTCCTTCGGTACCAGGCCGTCCCCACATAGTGGCGGTCGGGCGTCAGGAAAAACGGCAACTTGAAGTTCTCTTCCCGACGGTATTTCTCCATGTAAGGGTTATAAAAATAGGAACTATCGTAGAGCGACCCTGTCCACTGCGTTTCCACCGACGGCCTGTCGCCCTTCAAACGTTGCGGCATACTGCCGGGTAACAAGATACGGTCTTCCAAAGGCCGGTCGTACCACTTATCGGCTGTTCCCTTATCAGCCCTGTCGATTTGAAACTCCCACTGTCCCGACAAGTCCAAACGACCTTGTGCGGACAGCTTCCCACCGTAAGTCAAAGCGAGCATGGCAAAAGCCGATGCCCAAATGTGATGTTTGTTCATGAAAATTAGGTTAATAAAACGATTATATTATTGAGTTAAAAACTTTATCATCTCGGCACCGGCCAATAAATAACAACCGATGGCAAAATCCTCGAAATCCGGCTTGCTGTCATATCCTACCGGCTGACCGTCTTTCGGTTCTTTACCAGTCCCTTGCACGTATCCCAGAAATCCGTCCGGATGAACCGCGTCGTGCATCAACGCATTCCATGCCTTTAATACAGGCTCTCCAAAAACTTTGTCCGACAAGACCCCGTTGCGCATTCCCCATGCCATGCCATACAGGAACAGCGCGGTGCCGGTTGTTTCCGGACCTCCGTAATGAAATTCATCGGTCAGGCTGCAATTCCAGAAACCATCGCTCCGTTGGCATTTCTTCACTGAGAAAGCCATGGCAAGGAAATCATCCGTCATCAATTTCTTGATGTCCGCAATCTCCTGCTTCTCGTCTCCGACAAACAAATCCTCCGCCCGTTCCATCTCGTCTATCGTACGTGCCAACGCCGCCATAACCCAGCCATTCCCACGGCTCCAGTAGCAATTCTTCCCGTTCGGCTCCTTATAAGGCGGAATAAAATCGGCATCACGCCACCACAAACCGTCTATCGTATTAAACAGTCCGACCTGTCCGGCACAGTCGCGCGTATAGCCATACAGTTCCCTCATCGTACGGAAATAGCGAATGTCCTGCTTGACTACGCCCATTTTTGCATAGACGGGCATGGCCATTTGCAAGGCATCTATCCACGACCAATCCCCTCGTTCCGTACTGTTCACCACGTTATTGAGCATACGTTCCGTATTCCCCAAAACCTGGGCATCTTCATGCAGGCGATACAAATCAATATACACCTGCGCGCAACATTGGTTGTCGGCATTACGTGTATGCGAACCTCCACGGAATCCCCACAAATTCGCCACAGCCCAATCCATGGCATATTCCACATACCGAGGCTGTGGAGCAACTTCGTTCAAAGCCAACAGTCCCTCCATATACACACTGCGCGTCCAAATATTAGAGGGACGAACACCGTTTATCCGTATGGAATCCCCCGCCACAGGGTGCTGAGCCATGAAACGTTCGTTCACCAAAACCATCTGTTCTATCATAAGCTTTCTATCCGGCCGCCGGCCGGCCATAAGCCCGGTAACACAAGCTATAGAAAGGATTAACCACAGCGCTTTCTTCATTTAATATAGGTATTAATAAAAGCAAAGATAGTTTTTTTTCATCTTACCCTGAAAAAAATCCGGTTTTATTTTTGTATTTAAAAAATATGTCCTACCTTTGCACGCGAAATCAAAAGCCGACATGGCTCAGTTGGTAGAGCATTTCATTCGTAATGAAAGGGTCCGGGGTTCGAGTCCCCGTGTCGGCTCAAAGGAAAAAGGAAGGAAATAACTTATATTTTCTTCCTTTTTTGTTATCAGATTCTAAACGGTCGCTATAAAACAAAAAGCAACCATCGTCTCAATTACATAAAAGATGGTTGCCTTTCCACTCGACAATCCGACTGTGTTTCTTTAATCTTTCTATTCCTTGGCTCTACCCTTAAAGCTGTTGGTCACCCAAAATATGGCAGTCTTCCTCAGAAAGCTGTTTCAGGCACTCGGACAGATTGCTCGGCCGGATAACGATATTCGCCCGGTCTCCCTGGGCAAAGGCATACATATATTCGATAAAAATCTGATGCTCGGCCAACTTCTCCAAAATCTTAGACAGCGCACCGGCCACGTTCGGGCAACTGATGCAAACCACATCGGTCAGAATCACTGCGAAATCTTTCGCACGCAATACTTCTACCGCCTTGTCTACGTCGGACACAATCAAACGAAGGATACCGAAATCCGTAGTCTCCGCCATACTGAAAGCGTGCATGTTGATACCTTGTTCGCCCAAAGCTTTGGTCACTTCGTTGATTCTCCCGCTTTTGTTTTCCAAGAAAACGGATAATTGTTTGATAGTCATACTCTTTCGTTTTTGAATTAAGCCAACACACGTTTATCTATCACTCGCGTACTTTTCCCTTCGCTCCTCGGCAGACTGTTGGGTTCCACCAATTTCACTTCCGCACTGATGGAAAGCACGCTTTTCAGACGTTCGGCCAAACGTTTCTTTAAAGCCAGCATACCGCCTAAATCGTCTGAGAAATTATCCGGACGCAACTCTACCTGTACCTCCAACATATCCATGTTGTTTTTGCGGTCTACCACCAACATGTAACGGGGCGCAAATTCCGGCATCTCCAGAATCACGTTTTCCACCTGTGAGGGGAACACGTTGATGCCGCGTATGATCAGCATATCGTCGCTCCGTCCGAGGATACGCGTAAAGCGCACACTGGTACGTCCGCATTCGCACGTGCCGGGCATCAATGTCGTCAGGTCTTTCGTACGGTAGCGCAACAGTGGCATTCCGGTCTTCGTCAGCGTAGTCAGCACTAACTCCCCTTCTTGCCCGAGCGGCAGTACCTCACCGGTTTCCGGATGGATGATTTCCGGATAGAAATGGTCTTCCGCGATATGCGAACCGTTCTTGCAGCCGCACTCGTAAGCTACGCCCGGCCCCATGATTTCACTCAATCCGTAAATGTTGTAGGCCTGAATGCCCAGACGTTCTTCTATCTCGCGGCGCATGTTCTCCGTCCACGGCTCCGCCCCGAACGCCCCGATGCGCAACTTCAAATCGTCGGCCGAAAGCCCTTGCTTATGCAACGCCTCAGCCAGATACAGGGCATAGGAAGGCGTACAGGCAATACCCGTCACTCCAAGGTCTCTCAACAGACGGATATGTTTCTCCGTATTCCCAGTAGAAGTAGGCAATACGGTAGCCCCCAGATGCTCCACACCGTAATGGGCACCCAGTCCGCCCGTAAACAACCCGTAGCCATATCCCACGGAAACGATGTCTCCACGCGTCACGCCATAGGCCGTCAACGCCCGTGCTATCACTTCTTTCCAAATCTCCAGGTCACGATAAGTATAACCTACGATAGTGGGATTGCCCGTCGTGCCGGAAGAGGCATGGATACGGACTATCTCGGACATGGGCGTAGCCAACAGACCCACCGGATAATTATCACGCAAATCCGCCTTGGTCGTAAAAGGCAATTTCACAATGTCGTCTATCGTACGGATATCATCCGGAAGCAAATCCATTTCCTGCATCTTAGCCCGGTAGAAAGGCGTGTTATGATATACCAAATCCACCAGCTTGTGCAGCCGTTTTCCCTGTAAGTCGCGCAATTCCTCACGACTCATACACTCTTTATTCTTGTTCCAAATCATGTTTTCCATTTTGTCTGTAACCGTCCGTGCGGCCTTATATCCATTCAGATTTATTCGCTCAACTTAAAGGATGATCCAACCGGAAAGCCTTCATCCGCTCCTCCATGAGCGGATAAAGTTCCTCACGCATACGGGAAGTACATGCCCTCACACCGGACTGCCCACTGCCGGTTGTCTCCAACGAGATACTGCTCACTCCATAATATAACAACTCGCACAACAATTCGCCCCCGCTCATCCGGCCATAGCCCACGGTAAAGAAAAAACCGTCTCCCACCGGCCGCGTCACATCGTAGTCATACACGATGTGGAATCCGTTGTCGGTGAATATCTTCTTCATCCGTTCAGCCCGTCGGGCATATTCACGCACGTCGGCTGCAAAATCCAATTCGCCGTCCGTAGCCGCCCGCAGCATTTCGGCATAGCCATACTGCGTGGAGGCCGTACAACCGGAAGTTATCATATACAGCACCGAAGCCACGAAAGTCTGCCCGAACACGCCGGAGTCGCCGTAACGTTCGGCCAACGCCGGATAATGCGTGTCGAACAATTTGTCGGACACACAAGCCACGGCCATCCGCTGCCCGGCATAGCTGAAGATTTTGGAGGAAGACAGCATAAGGATGTAATTGTCCGTATAGCGGGCCACCGTAGGCGGATAAGGCGCCTTCCAAGGTTGACCCAAGTCCTGACGGAAGTCCATACAGAAATAAGCCATGTCTTCCAATACGATAACCCCGTAACGGGTGGACAATTCACCGATAATCGCCAGTTCGCTGTCCTCCAGACAAATCCACGCCGGATTGTTCGGATTGGAGTAAACGATAGCCGCGATGTCGCCCTGTTTCAGATAACTCTCCAGCTTCTCCCTCAACGCCTCTCCCCGATAATGGTAGATGTCGAACTGTTCCCACTTCGCCCCGATGATGCGCAACTGGGATTTCTGGATGGGGAACCCCGGATCGATAAACAGGACCTTATCTTTTCCCGGCACGCATTGTGTGGTAATGACGAACGCCCCGAACGAGGCAGCCACCGAACCGGTCGTAGGTATGCAAGCCCGTGGCGAGATGTCTATATCGACAAAAGCCTTCACGAAGCGCGAAGCCTCGCGCTTCAGTTCGGGAATCCCGTCGGCTGCGGGATACTGCGCCCCCACTCCACGGTCTAAAGCGGCCTTCTCCGCTTCTATGCCGACACGATTGGCAGGCAGCCCCGGCGAACCTTGATCCATTCGGATGAATGGAATCCCCGTCTGTTGTTCCAGCCGGGAAGCCACCAACAGCACCTCGCCGATGGTGGCATGGGCGAGGTCGGCAATCTGCAACTCCTTTACTACAGATGCCACCAACTCTTCACTAAACACCTGATGTCCCATATCCGCTTACTTTAAGTCCGAAGCCACATGCCCCAAATCGAAAGCCCGGCGATTCATTTCCACTACGGCCTCCCCTTTTGTCCCGAACACACGGGCGATACTTTCACGCAACTCCTCCACCGACAGGATGTTCAGGTAACGGGCCGCGGCCCCCAACAGCATCACATTGGCACACTTCGGCATGGAATGTTCCTTGGCCAATGCGTCCACATCCACCATGACGACATGGGGCAATGCCCTCAATTCGGCCATCAAAGCTTCGTCCTCGGGATAATTGGGAATGTTTTTGAACGGGGAAGAAGAGGTAATCACCCAACCCTCCTTATTTAAATAAGGTATATACCGCAAAGCCTCCATCGGCTCCAACGAGAGAATCATGTCGGCAGTTCCTACCGCAATCAAATCGGAAGCAATCTCCCCGTCAGACAAACGCAAGTTGGACTGCACGTCACCTCCACGCTGGCTCATGCCGTGCACCTCAGCCTGTTTCAAGGTCAACCCTGCCTGCGTGGCAGCCTCACCGATGATGGTGGCAATGGAAAGGATGCCTTGTCCTCCCACGCCCGAAAGAATTATATCTTGTTTCATGCCTTTTTTTCTGCTCTTTTCTGTTTCAACTTTCTGTTCAAGGTCTGTATGCACTCCCGGCGCGGGATGATGACCGACACCCCTTTGTACTCTATTTCTTCACGAAGAATACGCGTAATCTCTTCCATGTTCTTAGGCAACGGCACCACTACGCGCACATGTTCCGGCTCCACCCCAAGCCCCAAACAAATCGCCTCGAACTTGTTCGTACCGGCAGAGTCCTGCCCGCCGGTCATCGCCGTAGTCAGATTGTCCGATATGATGACGGTAATCTGCGCCTTGTCGTTTACGGCATCCAACAACCCCGTCATGCCCGAATGGGTGAACGTGGAATCGCCGATGACAGCGATGGCCGGAAACACACCGGCGTCGGCCGCCCCTTTGGCCATCGTAATGGAAGCCCCCATGTCGAGACAAGTGTCTATGGCACGGAAAGGCGGCAAAGCCCCTAATGTATAACAGCCGATATCGGCAAACACGCGTGCATCGGGATATTCCTTTACCACTTCGTTCAAAGCCGTGTACACATCGCGGTGGCCGCATCCCTGGCACAAGGCAGGCGGGCGTCCCACCACATTTTTCGGTGCTTCGAAGTAACGCTCCGGCCGGTGTCCCATAGCCGCTGCCACGCTGTCCGGCGTCAGTTCCCCCGTACGCGGCAAGTCGCCCGTCAGACGACCTCGTACGGGATAGTCTGCGGAAAGCATCCCCCTCACGAGTTCTTCGGCAAAAGGCTGGCCGTCTTCCACCACCAGAATCTCACGACTGTCGGCAGCCAAGCGCCGCACCAAGTCTGCGGGCAACGGATATTGGGTGATTTTAAGAATGTTGAACTTCTCCGCTGCCTCGCGTACCTCCGTTACATAGTTATATCCTATACCACAGGCCAATATGCCCACCGGTTTCTCTCCCGAAGCCTGTTCGTAACGCGTGTAAGGAGCTTCGGCCGCAGCCTGTTCCAGACGCGGTTGCTGTTCCACCAATGCGGCATATTTCCGGCGCGAATTGGCAGGAAGGAGCACCCAACTGGCCGGATCCTTCGCACAGGGCAACGCCCTCACCTCTTCGGCTTCTTCCTTCACCGTCACGGCGGCCCGGGAATGTGCCAAACGCATCACGATACGCATCAGCACCGGCAACTTCTCCCGTTCGGAAAGTTCGAAGCCATATTGCATCATGTCGTACGCCTCTTGTTGAGTAGACGGTTCCAAGGTCGTTATCATGGAAAACTTACCGTAGAAACGGGAGTCCTGTTCATTCTGCGAAGAGTGCATGGAAGGGTCGTCCGCCACAACCACGATCATGCCGCCGTTCACACCCGTAATGGCAGCGTTGACAAAAGCATCTGCCGCCACGTTCAGCCCCACGTGCTTCATGCAGGCTATCACACGCGCACCGGCGTAGGATGCCCCCAAAGCCGCCTCGACGGCAGTCTTTTCGTTCGTACACCACGTGCTGTGCAGACCTCGCGCACGCGCCAACGGATGCCGTTGGATGTATTCGGTGATTTCCGTGCTCGGCGTCCCCGGATAAGCATACACTCCGCGAATGCCTGCATGGATAGCCCCGAGGGCTATGGCCTCATCACCTAATAAGAGTTTCTTTTCCATATCTGTATATCTTCTGAGTTTAAATATTCAATGTAAAATCATCGGCATCATCCAATACCGGAAATTTGCGGCGGAAATCAGCCAGGCCGTCCATATCCACCTCCACCGTCACGGCATCTACCCGGCCTTGCTCACAGGCCGCTACCGTACGTCCGTAAGGGTCTATCATCAACGTGCCGCCGCAGTACTCGCAAGACGGGTCCGTCCCCACACGGTTCACCCCCGCCACATAGCACTGGTTTTCGATGGCTCTTGCCCGTAGCAAGGCCAACCAGGCTTCCACACGCGGCGTAGGCCAACTGGCCACATAAAGCGCCACGTCGTAGTCCTTCCGGTTGCGCGCCCATACGGGAAAACGCAAATCGTAGCAAATCTGGAGCAGGATTCGTACACCCCGGAACTCCACGACCACACGTTCCCGCCCGGCTGTAAAACGATGGTGCTCTCCGCCGTACGTGAACAAATGCTTTTTGTCATACGAGCGGACCGCCCCGTCCGGACTTACGAAATAGAAACGATTATAATACTTGCCGCCTTCCTGTACGGCCACGCTACCGGCCACGGCACAGTCGTGCCCTGCGGCATAGCGGCGCATCCAGCGCAGCGTATCACTGTCCGCCGGTTCGGCCAGTCCTTCGGGTTGCGTACAGAACCCGGTGGAGAACATTTCGGGTAACACATATAAATCCGACCCGGGACAAGCCTCCATCGCCTGCTCGGCATTCCTCACATTAGTTTCCGGATTCCCCCATGAAATATCTTGTTGCAAAAGTGTTATTTTCATACAATTTTGATATTAGATAGGCACAAAGGTAACGAAAATAAAAGAAAGAAGCATCTTTTTCCGATAAAGTATTCAAAAAAAGTAATGAACAAACGCAGCTCCGCCGCCTTTTCATGGAAAAAGGCGGCGGAGTAGTACGTTTTTTAGGACTATATCCTTATTCAAAACGAAGACGGTAACTCTTCCCGACCGATGTTGGAAATACCACTGCGCCATCGGCCTCCTGCGTAAAGGCCACCTTGCCGCCTTTCGACTTCTTCACCTCGACAAGCTTGGCATCCGGCAGGTACATCCGGCATTCCTGTCCGGCAGCCGAATACACCCGGCCTTCCACCATCTTCCCGTCTTTCCACGTCACGTCGAAAGTAAATCCGCCTTTCGCCTTCAACCCCTTGAAATGCCCGTCATCCCACGCCGAAGGCAAAGCCGGCAACAGATGCACGCCCTTCACGGTGTTCTGCAACATCATCTCGGCGATACCGGCCGTGGCTCCGAAATTTCCGTCTATCTGGAACGAAGGATGGGCACAGAACAGGTTCTCATACACGCCGCCGGCATTGTCGTCCATGCTCACCACCGTCACGTCTGTAATATTTTGTGCTTGTTTCAGCAAACGGTAAGCCCGTTCTCCATCCCACAAACGTGCCCAGCAAGCCACTTTCCAAGCCCGGCTCCATCCCGTGGCACCGTCGCCCCGTGAATCCAAAGCCACTTTGGCCGCCTCGGCATAACGTTTGTCTTTCAGGTAAGAAATCTGGTCGCAGGGGTACAAGGCCATCAAATGAGACAAGTGTCGCTGATGGTCTCCTTGTTTATCCTCCTGTATGGTCCATTCCTTGATTTGCCCCCATGAACCGATATGCAAGCCGTTGTCCAAACGGGAGAATTTCTCTTTCAGCTCCGAGACGAAAGCATCGTCGACGGCCAACACATCGGCTGCCGCCAATGTTTCCTCGAACAAGGCGTACACCAACTGTTGGGCGTAAGCCACGCCGTCTTCCCAAGGCCCGTGTTCGGGCGACCATTCGTTGGGAGCCACCAACCGCCCTTCTGCATTTTCCTTCAGGCGGTCGAACCAATACTGGCAAGTCACCTTCATGACGGGCCAGGCCGTGTCGCGCAAGTATTCCTTATTTAAAGTATAAGCATAATGTTGCCACAGGTGAGTGCAATACCAGGCATTGGCCGGACGGTTGATCAACCAGTCCGTATAACCGAAGATATTGTTCTGCGTGTGTACGGCCCATCCGCGGCAATTCTCTTTTCGTGCCACTTGTTGCCACGAGCCTCCGTCCTTCAAAGCTTCGGTAGACACGTAGGTGATGAACGGGGCATAGCATTCCGAAAGATTGGTCACTTCGGCAGGCCAATAATTCATCTGCACGTTGATATTGCTATGGTAGTCGCACTCCCATGCAGGATTATTCACGTTGTTCCACAACCCCTGCAGGTTACTGGGCAACTGGCCTCCGCGCGAAGAGCCGAGCATGAGGTAACGCCCATATTGGAAATAGAGCATGTCGAGGTAAGCATTGTCTTTATGCTCACGCACGAGCACGTCCGTCGTGTAGTCCGGCTGCTCCGCATCCAAGTCCAACTCCACACGGGCAAAGAGAGGTTGGTAATCCGCCAGATGCGCTGCTTTCAACTTCTTGTAAGACTTCCGTGCAGCCTTGTCCATCCGAGCCGATACCCGTCGGTGTATCTCGTCCGCATCTCCACGCGTGTACGTCGGCGAAGCCAGGTCGAAATTGGTCGCACCGGTCAGCACGACCGTCACCGCATCCGCCCCTTTCACCTCCAACCGGTCGGATTTCGTCTCCACCATGCCACCGTCGGCCTGCAAGAGAGCCTGTGCCTCGTAGGACAACAAATCCAACGTGCCTTTGATGGTCATCGTATGGCCGTCCACCCGGGCCATCCCTTGCCGTCCGTCCTGCATCCGCAGGGAGAAGTTCAGTTTACCTTTATGTCCGGGCGTCGTCAGCCGCACCACAATCACGCTGTCCGGATTGCTGGCAAAATATTCGCGCAGGTAGTCTATTCCGTCAATCGTATAAGACACACGCCCTATGGCATCGTCTAAAGAAAGTTCCCGACGGTAGTTGGTGCAAGTTTCCGGCGTATCGAACTCGAAAAACAAGTCGCCCATGTTCTGGTATGCCCCACGCCGGGTCGTACTGCCGGCCCACAACGTCTTGTCGTTGAACTGCAACTGTTCCTTGGCCACACCCCCGAAGAACATAGCCCCAATTCCCCCGTTACCGACCGGCAAGGCCGATGTCATCCACACTTTAGCCGGCTCGTCATACCACAGTTTCATCGGTACGCGTTCCGCATCCGCCGCCACTGCATACAAACAAGCAGCCAGGCCTAAAAAGCATTTTCCCACTCTCATTTTCGTGTTTCTTTTCTTTTGTTCTTATATTTAATGTAATGAAGTACAAAATTAACGATTCCATACTTCACACAGTAGAACAAACCCGTCAAAAAATAGGAGAATATCGATAAAACGGCCTCTACTACCGCCTAAGCCATGCTTCATGCGAAAAAATATCCCATCGCAAATATTTTGCAATCTTTCCCAAAAACATACTTCCTTTCCCGGATATTTTGACTATTTTTGGAGCATTGCAACAAACCATGCGTAACGAGACATGAAAGACCGGATAAAAATAATCGTGGGAGACATCACACAACTGCAAGTGGATGCCATAGTAAACGCTGCGAACTGTTCCCTGTTGGGAGGCGGGGGCGTGGACGGAGCCATACACCGCGCTGCGGGTAAAGAATTGTTGGAGGAATGCCGCACGCTAGGCGGATGCCGGACCGGTGAGAGCAAGATGACCGGAGCGTACAGACTGCCCTGCAAGAAAATCATCCATACCGTCGGACCCGTATGGCACGGCGGAGGGCACCATGAGGCCGAGTTGCTGGCATCCTGCTATGCCACCGCCTTGCAAATGGCCGAGACCCACCACCTGAAAAGTATCGCCTTCCCTTGCATCAGCACCGGCGTGTACGGTTATCCGCACGCTGCTGCCGCAAAAATAGCCTGGGATACCGTCAAAAGCCACATACGGGACGGGAAATATGAAGGTGATGTCGTCCTCTGTTGCTTCCGGGAAGAGGACGCGGAAATATACAACAAACTCATGCAAAATCAAACTTATACCGACTAATCCCCCCATACCCTTTGGAATGGAAAAATATATAGAACTTTCAAATGAAGAAATACGCTTGGGATTTGTTTCCACATGTATAGAATCTGTGGCTGCAGCCCTGAAACGACCGTATCACGAAGTATTCCTCCGCATGAAAAAGACGGGAATGATCCGTGATTATATCTACCATTGCTATGATGCCCTTCACAGCGACAGCCTCGAAAACGTGACGGCAGAATTGATCGGACTTCTAAAAAAAAGAGGAGGATAGGCAATGAGCAAGATTGAAGTCTACCACGGAGGTACAGAAATTGTAGAACGCCCTTTATGCCCATCAGCCCAACAACCAGATTTGCTTGCGCAACCAGTCTTTATTAGATAAATACTTATATTATGAGCGTACAGAGAAAGCCTGACATGCAACATTTGCCTCCCGATATAGACCGCATTCTTTTGGGAGGACGCATAGGTATCATAGCCAATGCCATTGCCGGGAAATTAGACATAGACAGTGTAAGGGCATTGGAATTGTTCTATGAAAGCGAGACCTGCAAGCACCTCCACGACAAGACAACAGGCCTCTATCTTTTCGGTGACCTTTATATCGCAGAGGAATTCTTACAGGAATTACAAAAACGGCAATAAGAAAAAAGTGGCATCACACACATACCAAATAATATACTATGATGAAAAGTTTTAAACCTCAACCGTGGCTGTTGCCACAACCCGTGCTGATTATCGGCACTTACGACGAACAAGGACGGCCCAACGCCATGAACGCGGCCTGGGGCGGACAATGGGACATGAAAGAAATCATGATTTCAATGGGCAAGCATGCCACTACCGAAAACCTGAACCGCCAAGGGGACTTCACAGTGGCCTTTGCCACCCAAGCCACTATGACGGCGGCCGACTACGTGGGCATCGTCAGCGCAAAGAACAACCCGCAAAAGATGGAAAAGACGGGATGGACGGCCGTACGGTCGGAAAACATCGATGCCCCGGTCTTCACCGACTTCCCGATGACGTTTGAATGCCGGATTAAAGAAAAAATACATGAATCGGACACCGGATATTACATCGTCGCGGAGGTCGTGAACATCCTCGCCGATGAAAGATACCTCGCCGACGACGGCAAACCGGACATGGAGAAGATGGGGCTGATTGTCTTCGACCCCGTCCACCACAACTACGCCGGTCTCGGCCAAGCCGTAGGAAAAGCCTTCTCCGACGGTAAGAAACTGAAATAGGATAAGTGTCAAATCGACAGCCCCACCCTTCCGAGAATGCCTTATTCGGACACGGAACGGGACTTCGACGAAAAAAAACGATTCTCGCCTGCCGGTGTTTTAGCATAATGACAGTCCGGCAGGCTTTTTCTATTCCACCGCGTCACACGGAAGATCACAATACAAGGTTATTTCTTTCCTTCCTGTCAACAAAAACAAGCATCAGGTTTCTTTCTGCACAAAAATTTCTCAGGCAAAAAACCACCAAACAGACGAAAAAGGGATACTTAAAGCACGTTCTGGCTCCGTCTGGCTCCGTAAAATCCGGCCACATGAGGAGAACCCAGGATTTTCATGCGGAAGAAAATTTTGCATACTGCTCCAAACGAAAAATTGCTTGGCTGAAAGCGATTCCGGTTTATGCGGTTTTTATACATTAGGAATACCGAAAGCCGTATAAATATACACCGTTTTGTATATCCTCACGTCTAAACTCTTTCTTTTCACAGCCGCCATCCACCCCGTTTTTTGACGTTTTGTTAACCAAAAATCACTTGATCCTGTTTTTCTAAGGTAAACTTGTTTCATTTAAGAAAAACGAATCTCCCCGTACGGACGCCATTACACATCCGTACGGGGAGACCTTCATAAAAAAATTACCGCAACTCCAACGCCACAATACTCATCGGCGGCATCTTCACGGTCAACTTGCCGTTTTTCAGTTTTGCCCCCTTGAAGTCCGCAGGCTTCACCACGTCGGGCTGCTCAAAGGTGTTCTTATCCGTGATGGCCTTACAAGTCAATATGCGTCCCGCAACAGACTTCATGCCTAAGCCGGACAAATCGACAGTGACTTCGTTGGAGTTCTCCAAATCCACGTTGGACAGCGAAATATGCACCGCACCGTCCTGCGCCTTGGAAGCCGTGGCACCGAGCATAGGCAGCGTGCGCTGCTCGCCGTCCTGTCCCATGCGTGCACGCACTTGCTTGTTCTCGCACTGCACCTCTATCGGCAAGTAAGTAGCGTCCTGATGCACGTTGTACATCTGGAATACATAATAGGAAGGCGTCAGCACCATCTTGTCGTCCTTTGTCAGAATCATGCTTTGCAACACATTGGCTATCTGCGCGATATTGGCCATCTTGATACGGTCGGTGTACTTGTGGAACACGTTCAGCGAAAGGGCTGCCACGAAAGCATCGCGCATGGTGTTCTGCTGATACAAGTGCCCACGGATGGTACCGGGTTCTTCATCCCACCAAGTCCCCCACTCATCCACCATCAGAGCCACGCGCTTTTTAGGGTCATACTTGTCCATGACGGCCGAATGTTCCTTGATGCAGTTCTCGATATCAAGGCACTTGCCCATCGTCCAATAATAATCTTCCGGAGTGAAGTCCGTAGCCGAACCTTTGCTACCCGACCATCCGGCCACGGTATAATAATGGAGCGAAAGGCCGTCCATCTGGTTACGCGCCTGCTTCATCATCGTTTCCGTCCAATGCAAATCGTATTCCCCCGACCCGCTGGCTATCTTGAACAAACGGTTACCGTCGTAATTGCGGCAGTAAGTCTGATAGCGGCGATACAGGTCGGCATAATATTCCGGACGCATGTTACCGCCGCATCCCCAACTTTCATTGCCCACACCGATGTATTTCACACGCCACGGCTTCTCGCGACCGTTCTGCTTACGTAACTTGGCCATCGGGCCGTCCTCGGCCGTCATGTATTCCACCCACTGCGCCGTCTCCTGCACCGTGCCGCTCCCCACATTCATGGACACATACGGCTCGCACTCCAACAACTCGCACAGGTTCAGAAACTCGTGTGTACCGAAACTGTTGTCTTCCACGGTTCCGCCCCAGTTGTTGTTCACCATGCGCGGACGGTTCTCTTTGGGACCGATACCGTCCATCCAATGATATTCATCGGCAAAACAACCTCCCGGCCAACGCAACACAGGTATCTTCAGGTCCTTCAAAGCCTGAAGCACATCGTTCCGGTAACCGTCCGTATTGGGAATGGCAGAATTCTCGCCCACCCACAGCCCGCCGTAAATACACGTTCCGAGGTGTTCGGCAAACTGGCCGTAGATTTCTTTGGGAATGGATTGTTTGGCCTGGTCGGGAAACAATCGGACTTGTGACTCTTTCTGCGCCGCAAGCGGCAAAACGGCCATCAGGGCCGCACTCATCATTAGCTTTCTTACTTTCATGATATTAAAATGAGATTAAATCGTTGCAAATATACATATCTTTTTTGAAAACCCTTCCTTTTTTGGTTAACTTTGCACGATTAAGAAACAGAATTTCATCATCATGGAAAAGAAAGAAGCATTCAAGAAAATCGCGAGTGAGCGAGAGCAGTCCGAACTTGCTCAGGGACTGCCGGGCGTGAGCGGTTTATCTAAATGGGGACTTCCGGCTGCCGGCGTCATCGTGGTCTTGCTGGGACTATGGGCTTACCTGGCATTCTTCCATGCCACATTCGGCATCGGAAGCACTGTATACCTTTATATAGATGCAGACGATACGCCGGATTCCGTACGGGTCAAAATCAAAAACACAGCCCGTCCGGGCATCTCTGCCGGTTTCCCCGTGCTATCCGCGCTCAGCGGCTACACCGTGAAAAGCGGATGCTACGCCGTGGAACCGGAAGATAACATGTTCAGCGTATTCCGCCGACTGAAACAGGGACGCCAGACACCCGTCCGGTTGACTATTCCCAACGTACGAACGATGGACCGTCTGGCCGGCACATTAGGAAAAAAACTCATGATGGACTCTGCCGTCGTGGCGCAACACTTTGCAGACTCCGCCTTCTGCCATCAGTACGGCTATGACACCGCGACGATGGCTTGTCTGTTCATCCCCAACACGTATGAAGTATATTGGAATACAAGTCTGGAGGATTTCATGAAACGCATGCAGAAAGAATACGCCACATTCTGGAACAAAGAAAGGCTCCGCTTGGCGGAAGCTGCCGGATTGACACCGAACGAGGTCGTCACCCTGGCCTCCATCGTGGACGAAGAAACGGCCAACAACACCGAAAAGCCTATGGTGGCCGGCATGTACATCAACCGTCTGCGTACCGGCATGCCTCTGCAAGCCGACCCGACGGTGAAGTTCGCCCTGCACGATTTCTCCCTCCGGAGAATCTACCACAATCACCTGAACGTAGAAAGCCCCTACAATACTTACCGGAACACCGGCCTGCCTCCCGGCCCCATCCGTATCCCTTCCATCGCCGGTATCGACGCCGTGTTGAACCATGTCAAGCACGACTACCTGTATATGTGCGCCAAAGAGGACTTTTCCGGTACGCACAACTTTGCACGCACCTACCGCGAACATCTGGCCAACGCCGCCAAATACTCGAAAGCCCTCAACCGAAGGGGTATCAAATAAAAGAAAAAAGACCGATATAAAAACAGTGAAGGCCGGGCATCGCTGCCCAGCCTTCCCCAGTTTCTAACTTAACTAATATATGAAAAAACCTATTAAAAAATCCATTCTAACCGTACATCCGTTGTAAACTGCAACCGATAGTCCTTTCGGCCTTACGCAACTGATATTCCACCACGCGTTTAGTGATATTCCTGGCCTTTGCCACTTCGAGATATGTACGTCCTTCCATACGGATATCCCGGAGCACTTCCTGCTGCAAAGCCGGCATCCCGGACAATGTCTCACCGATGATACGAAACAGTTCCTTATGGCACAGAGCCTCGAACTCATCATCCGAAAAACGGTCTGCCGTCTGCTTCAATTTGTATATTATCTGCTTGAAGCGCGACCTGCGGCGAAGATAATCCATACACTTTCTATAAATCATAGAGAAAAACAGCCCGACTACATTTCTCTCGTGGTTCAACTTTTCCCCCTGTTCCAAGAAACGCAGTAAAACGTCGCTCACGATGTCACGTGCGTCTTCGTCATTAAAGACATACATCGAAGCATATCGCAGGGCCGACCGGTAGTGGCTCTCATAAAAATCTGCAAAGTCGAATCTTTCTTCCATGTTCTCACGGTTTTTCATTAAGACTTTGCAAATGTAACGGGGACGTGCAAAACGCCACTGCACGAAGCGTCGCAAAACGCTGTACAAAGCGTTGCAAAACACCGGTTGCAACATACCATACATATAAAAACAACATTTTATACACCAACCTGCGTTTCCCGAAATACAAATCCAGCCAAAGCCACCATTCTTTACATACGTTTTTGTATCTTTGCCGTAATAAACCTAATGTCAAGAGATGAAAAACTTCTGGATTCTTATCATAACCGCTACGCTGTTGTCCTTGCCTTACCGGTCATCCTCCTCGACGGAAAGATTCCGGTTGCTGGATACCGGAAACGGACTTTTCAATAATCAAGTACGCTTCCTCACACAAATGGAAGACGGCAAGATATTGGTCTGCACCGAAGGCATGTTCAACGTGTACAACGGCAACAGCTTCGAGCCACTCATCTGCGACTTGACCTACACCGTCCCCTTGGGTATGCACAATTTATGCACAAGCTATGACGGCGGCAACGGGCTGCTGTGGGCCAAGGACTTTTACCGTCTCTATCTCATCAATACCCGTACCGGACGTTTCTGTCACGATATCAAAGAACGCTTTGAGGCTGCCCGTCTGACCGAAGCTTTCAATGACTTTATCCTCGACCACGACCGAAACGCCTGGATTATTACCGAAAGCGGAAAACTTTACCGATATGACTGGAAAAAACCGGCCAAACAGGTCTACGAGCCACGACCCGAAGAAAAATCCCGGGGTATCCGTGTCAAAGAAGTCATGCAGGCCGGTCCCTTTCATCTGATATTCCTGAACACCGGCAGGATGCTGGTTTGGGAAGAGAAAAGCGGACGCATCGTGGGCGAAGATTCCACCGTGGCCACTCCCGCCCCCTCCGAATATTTCCGTACGGCTTGGTTGCAAGCCGACAAGGAGCACCTGCTTATCTCCGTCAGCCATACGGAAGGATACTTGTACCTCTATAATATATATACACGCGAGTGGAAAGAAATACTTAAGGGAAAAGCCATTAATGATATTAAAAAATGCAAAGACGGCTGTTTTTGGTTAGGTGGCAACCAAACGCTCATCAAACTTTCCCCACGTTTTGAACTGCTACAAGAAACCCACCGTCTGGAACTGACCGGAAACGAATCCGTTACGGACTTCATCATGTCAGTCCTCGTCGATGACCGGCAAGGGTTATGGTTAGGGTTGAGCAGTTCCGGAATCTTGCGGGCCGTCCCTCCCGGAAAATACATGGAATACTATATCAACGAGGAGGTAGCGCACGAGGAAGGACGGATGATTCGCAGCCTATGTCCGTACGACGACCAGCACTTGCTGGTCGGCACGATGGAAGGCATCTACCTGTTCGACACGGCCCGCAAAAACTACCGGGCATTCCACTCCGGATTCAGTCACCTCTATTGTACAGACATCAAAAGAGACCCGCACGGTGCATTCTGGTGCAGCACCCGGCAAGGACTATACAAAATACAGGGTAACAGGGTCGAGCGGACAGACCCGACGCTGCTGCCGGGCCTCCCGTCCGAAACGGTCCGTTTCAGCCTTCCCCTTTCCGATGGCAGCATCTTGGTTTGTATAGATTTGAAAGACCTGTATCTTTGTCGGCCGGAAAAAGGACAAGCCTTGCGCCTCAATGAAGATTTTCCGGAACTGAACCGTAGCCGTGCCATGAGCTTTGCCATAGAAATAAAACCCGGCCAACTCATCATCGGCGGACAAAACGGACTCTTCGGATATGAGATTGCCCGGAGGAAACTGCAACGTCTGGCTTGGATAGTCCCTTGGGAAAGATACAGCACGAAATACAACTGTGCATACGCCGAAGGAACATCCGTCTGGATAGGTACGCAGAACGGATTGATATGCCATGACTTCCGCACGAAGGAAACCCTGCGGCTCAGCACGGAAAACGGCTTGCCGAACAACTGCATACAAGGCATTACAGCCGATGCCAAGGGGAACCTGTGGGTATCGACTTCCAACGGCATCGGGAGAATAAACCGGAACGCAAACGGCACCTTTTCCATCGCACGGTTAGACGGAAAAGACGGCGTGCAATACGGGGAAATGATGGAACAGTCCATCACCGCCATGCCGGACGAGCATGTATATGTGGGCGGACTGAACGGTATCACCGACATTGCCCCCCAAGCCACGGACTACGGGCACGAGAACCTGAGGCCGACACTCGTCGGCCTGCGCGTCATGAACCATCCCATCAACAACGAAGGCACGTTCCGCGACCGCCAACTGCTTCCGGAAGGGCTGTCCTACACCCGCCACCTGTACCTGAAATACAACGAGAATTTCATCGAAATGAAATTTTCCGCCTTGGATTACGACACGCCCCAACACACGCACTACCGTTACCGGCTGGAAGGGGTGGACAAAACATGGAATCTCACTTCGGAACCGACAGGCATCTGCACGGCCAGCTACACCTCCCTCACGCCCGGAACGTACACGCTTCAGGTACAAGCCGCCATGGGAAGCACACCGTGGGGAGCCGCCGCCGAATGGCAAATCACGGTAGAGCCTCCTTTGTGGAAGACTTGGTGGGCTTACGCCATTTACCTCATCGCCGCGCTGGCACTCCTCTACTACATCATCGAACTATACATCGCCGACAAGCGTTCGCGCATGATGGCAGAACAGGAAAACCTGAAACGGCAGAAGGAGCAGCATCTCGACGAACTCAAATTCCGCTTCTTCACCAACATCAGCCACGAGCTGCGCACGCCGCTCGCACTCATCATCACCCCGCTCGAACTGCTCATCCGCAAAGCCGGAGACTCCGCCCTCAAAAGCGAACTGGAAAAGATACTCGGTAACGCCCGCGACTTGCTCCGGCTCGTCAACCAGTTGCTCGACTTCCGCCGTCTGGAACAGAAAGGCGAACAACTGAAACTGTCGACCGTGCAAATCAAACCGTTCATCGAAGACAACGTGAACCATTTCGGCTCACTCGCCCACGAACAGCACATCGGATTGTCCTGCGAGTGTGCTTTCGGGCAGGAAGACCTGTTCCGTCTGGATGCCGAAAAGATGACACGCGTGCTGAACAACCTGCTTTCCAACGCCATGAAGTTCACTCCCGAAGGCGGTTTCATCACCGTACAGGCGGGATGGCAGGAAAGCTCCCCGGCAGGCGAAGGTCCTAACGGCATCCGCATCACCGTCAGCGACACCGGCATAGGCATCCCGGCCGAGGACCTGAAAAACATTTTCGTGCGTTTCTACCAAAGCGAAGGCACACAAAGCCATCCCGTGAATACCGGCAGCGGTATCGGACTGCACCTGGTCAAAGGTTATATGGACTTGCACAAAGGGGAAATCACGGTGGAAAGCACACCGGGAAAAGGCACGCACTTCACGCTGCTGCTGCCTGCCCAACCGCCGCAAACCGCCGCCTCCGATTCCCAAGCCGCCATCGGAAGCACGCTTCCCGACACGGAGAAAGCACCCGAATCCCCCGTACCCGAAGGAAACAAAGTCACCATCTTAGTGGCCGAAGACAACGAGCAATTCCGCACGTTCATGAAAGATCTTCTCGGACAGGACTTCACCGTGCTCACCGCCGCCGACGGGCAGGAGGGACTGGCCATGGCACGGGAATACGGCCCCGACCTCATCATCAGCGACGTGATGATGCCGCACATGGATGGCTACGCCTTCTGCCGTGCGGTCAAGGACGACGTGCAGTGCTGCCACATCCCGTTCATCCTGCTCACGGCCAAAAACTCTTCCGAAAGCCGGAGCGGGGCATACGAAGCCGGTGCCGACTCGTTTATCGCCAAACCGTTCGACATCGACGTGTTGCACAGCCGCATCCGTCAGCTTCTGGAACAACGCGAGCGACGGTTGGCTTCGTTCCGGAAAGGCACGCACATCAACCCCAAGGAAATCACGATTACCAGTCTGGACGAGAAACTGATACAAAAGGCATTGGAATGCATCGAAAAGAACATGGACAACACCGAATATAACGTGGAAGCCCTCAGTGCCGACATGGGATTAGAACGCTCCTCGCTCTACCGGAAGATGCAGGCCATAGCGGGGCAGACACCCACGGAGTTCATGCGTTCCATCCGCTTGAAGCGTGCCGCCCGGTTGTTGGAAAGCGGCCAATATTCCGTACAGGAAATTTCATGGATGGTAGGTTTCAACACCCCGCGCTACTTCTCTTCCTACTTCAAAGAGATGTTCGGCATGACGCCGTCCGCGTATGCCACGCGAAACCGGAAGCAGCCTTCTTCAAAGGCATAAAGATGGGCATGACGAATATCAGGGCCAGGATGGAAAACAGCAGGCCGCCCGACGTGCCAATGGCGAAAGAAAACCAGAAAGCTTCCTCCTGTCCGTCTATCAGGAACGGCACCAAGCCCAGAACGGTGGAAAGCGTGGTCAGGAACACCGGAATAATCTTGTGGTTGTAAGCCTTGACGTACAAATTCACGCGGGGCAACGCCTGCGCCTTGCAGGCCGCCGTTTGGTTGTTGTACTCGTTGATGATGTAAATACCGGCATTCACCACCAGTCCGCTCAGCAGGACCAACGAGGCGAAACCGCCCGTCCCGAACTTCACTCCGGAAAAGTAGAACGTCAGGAACGTGCCGATGAAGGACACCGGAATCAAAGTGATGATGACGAAAGGCAACCGGAACGACTCGAAAAGGATGGAACACATGAAGTAGATAATCAGCACGATGACCAATATCAGCCAATACTGCGTGCCTTCGTCCTGATACCAGTTCGGCGTGTTGTTCAGGCAACGGTACCCCACCGGGAAGCGGTCGTTGAACTCGTCCGTCACTTCCTCTATGTATTTGGCCGTGTAGTTATACGAACCCAGCACGTTGAAAGCCACACGCAACACATATTCCTGGTTCTTTTTGGGAATGCAGTTCTTGGCCTCCCGCAGGTTCATGTCCATGAAAGGCGGAAGCCACACGTCTCCTTCGGACGTCTTGACATGGGTATGCTCCAAATCCCACACATTGAAACGGTCGGATTGCAACGAACGCAGGTAGATGTCGGTCCGGATAAACTCGTCCTCGTAACGCCCCACGTCCACTCCCGAAAGCAACTCGCGCAACGTGCCGTGCATGGCCGCCGCCGACTGTCCGTACAAGGCAAAGTTCTGCGGTGTATAGACCATGTACAGTTCATCTTCCTGCCGCTCATGCCCCGGCGTTTCGATAATGATGTCCATCACACGGTGGTTCTGCTTCAAACGGGCACAAATGTCCTCCGCGTACCGGTACAAGGCATTATAATTGTATCCGGCAATCTCGATCCGGTTCGACCGGTATTGCAGGTTCAGCGAATTGCTGAAACCCCGCTCGCTCACGCCGTAGGTGCTCCAATCCGCCCCGCCGATGGAAATGACCTTGCCGATGACCTTGCTCTCCAAGACATAAGGGAAAGACGTGTCGCGGTATTCATCCTTGAATTCCACGGTCAGGTTGGCCCCCCACCATTCCACGCGGCTCTCGAACCGTTTGATTTCCTTGAACCCGACCAAGAAGTTCTCCAGAATCTGCACCTTCTCGTTCAATTCGTGCACGCTTCCGCCCAAAGGCATTTGGGCACGGATGTGGAGTTTCATCTCCTCTTCCTCTTTGGCATACGTATTCTCGTCCAACGACTGCGCAAAGAGACGCATGGTTCCTCCGAACACCTTGCTCAACGGTTCTTTCAGCTCGGTCTGGAAAAAACGGGTGCCAAATGTGGCATTGTACGCCCTTTCATACCACGGAGCCTCTTCTTCCTCCTCGCTCTGGTAATACACCTTCTCCTTGTCCCACCGGTCCGGAAGGGCATGGAACGGTATCCCGAAAGCCAACACCAACAGGACGTAGTATATCCACTTGCGTTTCTGCGTGAAAGCGATGTACTTACGGTAAAAGCGCGTCCAGGCCATCACCCGCTTGGAACGCCCCAAACGTTTTATCGGCATGCGGCTGCTGTAATGGAACTGTTTGACCAAAGCAGGCACGAAGAACAGGGCCACGACAAGCGCCACCGTCAGGTTGATGATGATAATCCAAGAGAAGTCGTACAGGTCGCGCTGGATATACTCCGGCATGAAGAACACCACCACCAACGACCCTATTGTGGTGAGCAAGGCGGCCAGTATGGCCAAGAACGCTTTCCGGTTGTGGTAGTAACTGTAATGGTCCACCATCACGATGGCCGCGTCGATAATCAGTCCCAACGACACCGTGATGCCTGCCAACGAGAAGGTATGCAGGCGCATGTCGAACACATAGTAAGCCATGACGGCTATCAGGATGTTGGCGGCCAGCGTGATGGCGATAATCGACAGATATTTCCAGTTACGGCGGACCAGCCAGACGAACACCAACAGGATGGCCAACGACATCAACGTGCGCGTAATCAGCTTTTCCAGTTCCGACTGTTTCTCCTTGGCTGCGTCATACGTCAAAGTCAGATACATGCCGTCGCGCAAACGGGGTTTCAATTCCTCTATTTTCGCACGCAACTGACGCGACAACTCTATCTCGTTGGCATCCGCATCCACGACGATATTCATGTAGATGGTGTTCAGCCCGTTTACGCGGTAGTAACTGCCCGGCAGCCGATCCCGGTATTCGAAGGTGGCCAAGTCGTTCAGATAGATAATCTTCCCGTCCACGGTCTTCAGGGGCATCTCGCCTATCTGGCGGGCAAACCTCGAGGTCTTCAGGTAAAGGGTGACACGGCTTTGCTCCCCGTCTTCATCCCTGTACATCACATCGCCCACGATATCCGACTTTCCGATAAAACTTTTGATGCCGTCCTCCACGTCAGCCACCGTCAGGCCATAGTTCGCCACGATAAGGGGGTCGTACGTAATCTCCATATATTTGGAGGTCCCGCCGGTCACGTCCACGCTCTTCACCTCTTCCCATGCCCGTACCACCGGTTCGACGTTTTTCTCCACATACTCTTTTATCTGTTCGCCTTTCAGGTTGGAATTCACCTGATAGGTCAACAGATGCCTCACAGGACTTTCTTTCTGCGGGGCACCGTCATTTACCACTTCCCCACCCGTCAGTTCTGGATAAGAAACCTCTTCGGGCAATTTCTTCCGCACCTGCTTCAAGAGCGACGAAATCTCGAACTTCACAGCGGACACATCGGCTTCTTTCTTCAGCACGACCGTAACCCGTCCCGAACCGAAATAAGACTCCGACGAGACTTCGGCCACGCCTTTCACAGCCGAGACCAACCCTTCTATCTTCGACGTCACCTCCTGCTCCACCACCTTGGGCGAGGCGTTCCTCCATCCATAGCTTATCGTCAGCGTCTTGCCTTGGCGCGGCTTGGGGGACGAACCCACGTCTACCAACGGAATCAGGGCAGCCCCGATAATCATCAGGATAATCATCGTGAGCAACAGGCTGAACGACGATACGCGATCCAGTATGTGAGTTTTCTCTTGCATAAGCCTTATTCCCTTCTCCTATATATAAGGTAATACACCAACGGTATGAAGAACAGGCTGACCAACGTGCCGGCCACCATGCCGACAATCAGGGTCAACGACAACGGGTATTGCAAGGCAGATCCCATATCGCCCCGGCTCAGGAAAGGAAGGATGGCCAGAATAGTCGTGAGCGAAGTCATGACAATGGGGCGTAAACGACTGTGCCCGCCGCGCCAAATAGCCGTAACGAGGGGCATCCCCTCCCGCCTCAACCGGTTCATCGTATCCACTTTCAGGATAGAGTCGTTGATAATGATACCGCTCATCACCACGATACCTATCATAGACATGATGTTCAGCGACTCGCCCAACAGCCACAGGACAAGGAACACCCAGAACACATCGATCACGATTTCCGACAGGATGACCAACGGTTGCACGATGCTTTCGAACTGCGCGGCCAAGATGAAATACAGCAATGCCACAGCCACGCTCAACACCAGCACCAGTTCGCCTATCATCTCCCGACTGGAATAATAATTGCCCGTAAACGATGCCGAATAGCGCGGGTCGGCCTTCACGAACCGTTCCGTGAAATCCACGATGCTCTCCACCGTACGGTCGTCCGCCGTAATCTTCACGGGATAATAATCCCCTCCGTTTCCGGAATACAGCCGTTTGAAGTCCTCGCCCTGCGTTTCCCGTATCAGGTAGCTCAAAGGTATGTCCACCCCGTCATCGTTGCGTACGGTGTACTGCAACAGTTTACGGCTATCCATACTGCGTTCGCCGATAATGACGGGTAACGAACGGGCACCCTCATTGATGGCATACACCTCATTCTGGCTCACCAACATCCTCAACCGAGCCTGTAAAGCGGCATACGACACATGGTACACCGCCATCTGCTCCGTGTCGGCCACGTATTGTATGTTGCGTTCGGAAACGACCGGCTGCACCGCCACCTCGGGAAAACGGCGCGACAAAGTGTCCAGAAAAGCCCGGGCTTCCTGCACATCGGGACGCCCTCCGCCCTGACGCTGCAAACGTATCTCCAAGTCCGCATCGTCATTGGAGAATATCAAATCGAAAATATTACCGGACACGCCGAACTCCACCGTGCCGTGCGGATAGTGTTCCGCCATGTAGTTTCTTATCTTCTCCTGCGCCTGCCGCAAGGTTTCCCCGTCCTCCGCCTGAAAGTAGACCACAGCTTCGGACGTGGTAAGGTCTTCGGTATGGGACAGCACGAAATCCTGCACACCGACCATCGCCGTAGAAGTCCGCACCAGTCCGTCCACCTGCTTCAACACATCCCCCACACGGACATCGTTCTCCTCCACCGAGATACCCGCGTTCCAGTCTATTTTCATCAGCGCATCGTTATGCTCCATATAAGGAAGACGTTCTTTCTCCAGCCCTTTATAGATAAGGAAGATGGCCGGGATAGCCAGACAAAAAGCCGTCACGCTCTTCACCGGATTCCGTAAAACCCATTTGATACCGCGTTCGTAGGGAGCATAAAAATTAAAATGGAACTTACGGTCGAGCACCTCTCCTTCCGGACATGTTTTTCTTTTCCGGTACAACACCATGAAATACACCGGAATGACCAACACCGCCACGAAAAGCGAGGCGAACAAGGCTATCGTGACGCCCATCGCCTGGTCGTAAAACAAGGCACCGGCGATGCCGCTCAGGAAAATCAACGGGACAAACACCGAACAGGTGGTCAGCACCGAACTCAACATCGGGGTGAACACCTCGTTCGTTCCTTTCACGAGGGCATCCGCAAGCGGCATCCCCTGCCGCCACCGCTGCATCACGTTATCGATAACGATGATGGAGTTGTCCACAATCATTCCCACACCGAGAATCAGTCCCGACAGGGAGATGATGTTCAGAGAGATGTCTAACAAATGAAAGCTGAGCAGCGTCACAATCAGCGTCAAGGGGATGGTGATGATAATCAACAGCGGCAACCGCCAGTCTTTCATGAAAAGGAAAAGCACCAGACAGGCCAACACCGCCCCCACGTACAGGTTCTGTTCCAGATTGTCTATGGAGTACGTCAGCAGTCGGGTCTGGTCGCGCGTCAGGTCGAAACTGATATCCGGATATTCCTTCCTCAGGTCTTCCACCAGCCCCTCGATGCTCTCCTGCAAATCTTCCATCTGCGCGTCGTTCTGTTTGATGACGGCCATCGTCACGGCATTCTTCCCGTCGTGGCGCACCAGTCCTGCCCGCGATGCCAGTTTTTCTTCCACACGGCACAAGTCTTTCAACTGCACCAGACGGCCTTCGTGGTTGATATACACATTCTCAATGTCCTCCCGATTCAGCAACTGCGAATCGAAATGGATGTTGTAACGGTACAACCCGTCTACGACGGAAAGCGCCCCGAGCGTGATATTGTTCGACTGGATGGCCTTGGACAAGGTTTCCATATCCAGCCCCATCGACAAAAGTTTCGCTTCGTCCGGAATGCAAATGATTTCCGCTCCCGTCGTACCGGATATATCCACCATGGCCGTCTGCGGCAACTGTTCGATGCGCTTGCTCACGATGTTCCGTGCAAATTCGCCCAGTTGGGTGAACTTCATACCGGCCTTCGGCAAGCTGCCGTCTTTCCCGCCCCCCTCGTTTTTCAACGACAAGTCCAGATAAAAGGCCGGGATGTCCATGGCACTGGCCTTGACCACCTTGGGACGTTCCAACTCCTTCGGCATACGGTTCATCGCCCGGTCTATCTTCTCGTTCACCTCGATGAATATCAGGTCGATATTGCTTCCCGGCTCGAACTCCATGAAGATGGAACCCGCGTCCATCCTCGATTCGCTGTGGATGTCCTTCAGCCCGGCCACCTGCATCAACTGGCTGCGCAACGGAGCCACCACTTCGGCATCCACCTCGTGCACCGACGCTCCGGGATAAGACACCTGCACCGTAATCTGCGGGATGTCGATGTCCGGCATCAGCGACACCGGTATATACTTGAAAGAGATACACCCGATGGCGATCAATGCGATCAGGCACATCGTCACGGCAATGGGCCGGTGAATCAAATTGCGTACAATCATGGCGGTCTCCTTTCCTTAGTCCATCTTCTTTTCTCTCCTCGCGCGAGGGATGACCTCCGTCCCGTCGGCCAGGTTCAGGTTGCCCGATGTGATCACCACGTCTCCGTCCTCTATCTTCGTCTCCTTCCGCGCATTGCCTGTCACGGCATACTGGCTGATATTGGAATACACCACATCCACGTAAGTCCACACGGCGTGCCCCTCCTCCAAACGGAAGAGCACATGGAAACCGTCACGCATCACCACCGCGTCCTTGGGTACGACAAACATGTCCGGCACCTCCTTCTCGATGACGACCTTCACGTTCATCCCCTCCATCAACACATTGCCTCGGTTCCTGATTCTTGCCCGGATTTTCACCTGCCCCTTCTCGTCGATGGACGGATTCACCTCCGTCACCTTCCCCGTGAACTCCTCGTTTTCGTCCACGAAAGGAGACACGACGACCTTCTGCCCGATGCTCACCGACTGCAATTCGGCCTCTAAGATGCTGAACTCCACGTCGAACCAAGTGTCGTCTATCAACGTGCAGAACTTCTCCTTCGGCTGTTGGTAAAGTTTGCAGTCCATGTCGGCCACACGCCCTGCAAAAGGAGCATAGAGGTTGCACCGCTCCAGATTGAGCCGGGCCGTCTGCAAGGCATACTCCGCCGACGTATAGCCCGAAGTCACTTTGGCCCTCTTGAGAATCGCTTCCGGCACATCGGCCATCGTCTCGTCATATCCCTGTCCGATAAGTTTGTCCACCAGTTCCACTTCCGCCTTCTCCATCTCCTGTTCGGCCTTGGCCAGTTCCCGTCGGGCTTCACGGTCGTCCACCGAAGCCAGCAACGCCCCCTTCTTCACCAAAGAGCCGTTCTTCACATGAATGGCATGCAACAGTCCGGTAGCCGGCATGGCCAGTTCGCTTTTGGCCGCCGCCCTCAACTTGCCGTTGCACTTGATTTGCTTGTTGAACACCACCTTGTGCAACATCATCGTATCCACATAATTCTCGTTCAGTTTCTGCACCGCGCCCTCCATGGCCTGTTCCTTTTCTTCGTCTTGTCCGTCCGTGTCCTTGCAGCCGCACACGGCTCCCCAGACGGCCCACACCACGAGGCTTATTCCCGTAATCCGTTTCATATCTGTCTGTCGTTAATTTACCAAATCATTAAAGTTCACCCCGATGTTCTCCTTACGGATAAAGTCGTACAGCGTCAGTTTCTGTATGCCGTAATAGTCCGTCCAGAACTGTTGCAGTTGGCTGATGTACTGGTGCTGCGCGCTTTCAAACTCCTCTTGTGCCGTGTTCAGTTCCGTCACCGTCACCGACCCGTTCTCGAACCGCTTCTTCATGATGTCGTAACGTTCAGCGGCTATGTCCTGCGCCCGGAGTGAAGTCTTGCACTGTTCGGCCTGGTTGTTGAACTGCATCACCTTCGTCCGCACGTCGTGCGCAAATTCGATGTTGGCCTGCTCTATCTGGGTCTTGGTGATTTCCACGTCCGTCTTGGCCATGCGCACCTTCCCCCGGCCCATGCCCCAGTCGTAAATCGGAATGGTCATCGTAAGCCCCACCGTCTCATAATCCTTCAGGCGGCGGTAGGCTGCCGGAAAATCATTGGCCGACTGGCTTAATCCCACGCGTCCGCGAAACTCCACCTGCAAGCCCCTGTTGGCCTTCGCCTCGGCCAACGCCCGCTGCGACTCCAACAGGTTCAACTGTTGTTCGATTGAATGCGACGACCCCGTCCATGCCTTGTCGAGCACCTGTTCGGCGTTCATCTCGATGTCCGGCATGTAATAAGGCGGCAACAGTTCTATGTCCCCGTAGTCCACAATGCGCAAATAAGAAAACAGGCTGAACAACTGGCTTCTCAGCGTAAGGCTCGTGCTGTTCACGCTCATCTTGGCGTTCAGCAACGAAAGTTCCATCTGCAACACCTCGCTTTTTGTGGTCGTCCCCAAGTCCAGCCTCTTCTTGGCAATCTCGAAAAGATGTTTCCGATCCTCGTAGTCCGCCACGCTTTGGCGGTAATTTTCCTGCGCCGAAAGCACCGTAAAGAACAGGTTCGTCACGTTGATGGTGATGTCCTGCATCGTTTCCAGATAAGCCCTCTGCGCATTCTCGTACTGCAGCGGCGCCGTCTTCTTCCGCCACTTCAGGGCATTGTAAGCCCTGATGGGCTGCGTATAATTCAGGATGAGAGGCACCGTGTTATACGTCTGCAAATCGTAGTTGAACTGGTCCAGCCGCGACAATGACGACTGCAACGACAACGTACCGCCCAGAAACGGGATGTTCTGGTCCACGGACAAAGTCAGGTCGTTCGAGAGCGAGTTGTTGTCCACGTAAGAGATACGCCCCGTGTCCGGGTCGCGGGCCTCCACGATGGAGCGGTCGAAGTTCATCACCCCGCCCGAAAGATTCAACGAGGGCAGCAGTTCCGCCCGGTAAGAACGGTAGTTCCAGTACTGTCCCAAGAAACTGTAGCGGGCCACCTGCGCCGCATACGAATCCCGTTTGGCTATTTCGATGGCTTCCGTCAGCGACAGTTTACGCACCTGTTGCGCCCCCACCGGCACGACAGCCATCCACAAGCACCACCAAGCCTCATGCAAATATTTTCCTATTTCGCTTTTCATGGTTCACTTTATCTTTTTTAGAAACTCTTTCGCTTCGTTTTTCATCTCACGCATCGCCGGAGAGTCCACCTTCGGCCTGAAAGCGGCGATTTGCCGGGCCATCTCTTCCGCCTCGTGCACTTGTCCTTCCGCTTCATAAAGTTTCATCAACCGATAGAGCGGATACATGCGCCCCGGCAACATCCCGAAAGCCTTCCGGTAGGCCGACTCGGCCTCCGCCACAGCCCCCAAGTCCCGGTAGTTGTTCCCCATCAGTGTGTAAAACACGGGGTCACAACTTACCCTTGTGCCCTGACGCAGCATCGCATTGCTCTCGTTGTAACGCCCGGCCTCCCGCAATGCGCTGCCAAAGGTAAACATAAAATCCGGATAAGCTTTCAAATCCTCATACTTTTTGCGGTAATCCTCCAAAAATGCCACATCCTGAATGCCACGCACGCGGCGGAACTCCTCGTATGCCTCCACGCGCCGGGCCGTACAGGCCGACAGGTGCCATACGCACAAACCGCCTACGGCTACCACAGGCCACACGGCCGTCCTTTTCCACCACCGCACTTCCGCCGTTCCGGCCTCGAGCGATGCCGCCAAGGCCACCCAAGCCACAGCCAACGACAGGAACGGCCACAAGGCGAAAGGATAAGAAAATAGGGAAGAGACCAACAAGACCAACCAACCGTAGGCCGAGACCTCACCACGCCTGCACAACACCGTCAAGCTCCACAAGCCCAACACCAAGGCCGGAACGGCCCCCAACACGCCCTGTTCCACGCCCACGCCCAACACGCCGTTGAAGGCATACTCCGGACTACCGGCCACCACCGACAGCGGCGAACCGGGATGCGCGGCGAAAAAAGCCTCCTGTGCCGCACCGTAGGCCTGCGCATAGCCGCCAAGCCCGTGCCCGCAAAGCCATTCCCCGGCCCAAGCCCGTCCGGCCACCATCGTCATCAGCAGGCGTCCGTCTGCCGACCCTTGTTTCAGGAAGTAAGCCGCCACGCCTGCACACACCGCCACGCCCATCCCCCAAAGCACCATCCGCCGATGTGCCTTCCACAGCAGGCAGGCCGCTGCCACCGCCACAGCCACCCAGGCCGTGCGGCTCCACGTGGCGACCAGTACGGGAAAGCAAAAAACCGCCACTGCCGCCACGCTCCAAGCCCCCGCCCGGCTCCACCGGCCACGCCCGGCACAGTCCTCTCCACGCCTGTACCACCAAGCTACGGAGACGGCCAGCACCACGGCTACGAATATGGCATACGGGCCGGGATTGAAAAACGTGCCCGTCACGTCGAACAAATGATGCCGGGACACCTCCCGACCCGCCAACTGCATGAAACCCGTCCAAAGCTCATAGCCGCCCGCCGCACACAGTCCGACCCACCAAAGCCGGGTAAAAGCCCTGCCGCAAAAAGGAATAACCAACCGCAAGGCGACGTAAGCCACTCCCAAGGCCATGGCCTTGCCATAGACCTCCGCCGCCGGATAGGGCGACACAAACACATAGTTCAGCGAAACGCAGACCCACCAAAACAAGGCCACGCCGTCCGCCCAATGCAGGCGCGGCAACCGCCGCCCCAAGCATACGGCCGTCAAGGCCAAGACGGCCAAAGCCGCCACCGCCCGATAGCCCCAAACGTCCGACACGGAAGGCGTCGCCTCCGTCCGCCACACGACAGGGGCGCACAACGCCGCCACCGCTGCCGCCGCCACGCCATACCTTATTATATATGTATATTGTTCCTTATTCATTGTTCGTCAGGTTTAGTCCGCGGCGTTCCCTACGTTCGCGCCCCGTCACGGGATGGCGCGACTCCACCACACGGTCCACCACGCCCACGATGTATTCCTCCGGAACGAAGCCCCAGTAACGCGAATCCTTAGAACCGTAGGCCATGTCGCCGCATACGAAATAATAATTCTTGCGGAAACGGTAGTAAGGCAAAGGCCGACCGTCCGACAGGCACTGCCCGCGTGCCCCGTCCCATGCCAACGCACGACCCGTCTCCCACTCTATCGCCCGGCGGTAGATTTCCGCCTTGCGCCAGTCGTCCATCCGCAGGATGTCACCCTGCCGGGGCACGTACACCGGCGGGATGTCCTTGATGGTATAGCCCAATACAGCCGTCTCCACCAAGATGTTGCGCATCGCGTACCAAGGTATCAGGCTGTCCGGCGTTTCCTCCAACCGCCGTTGCGCCTCCGCAAGCCCCAACACGCCCTCATAATGGCTGTTCACCGGACGGCTGTGCACGAAAGATATCGTGTCGCCCGGCAAGGCCGCCACGCGCTTCACGTACACGTAATTCATCTTGAAGCCGATGCGCCCCTTGTCATTCACGGGATAGTTGAACACCACGATGTCATTGTGGCGCAGGCCGCGACGCCTCCGTGTACGGATGCTCTCCATCCGACCGTCCGTAAAATCCAGCGACGTGTAGAGCCGCGCACCGAATATCGTCTTGTCCACCCGCACCTTGTCGCCCGGAAGCAACGTGGGCGACATCGAGTCCGACGGGATGACGAACGTGTCGGCCACCAAGGCGCGCCAACCGTAGTGCACGGCCACGCCCAACACGACGGCCAAACACACGAGGCACACGACGCACGCCGCCTTATACGCCACGCCCCATGCCGCCTTCATCGTCCGCCCTCCGTTTCTTTACGGCGCACCCAAATGATTACCGCCAGACCCGCCAACACGCAAACGCCGTAACGCCACGGCAGGCCTGCGTCCTCTTCCGTCATCTCCCCCACCGTGACGTTCCGACCGAACCGTGCCGGACGGAACACCGACAGGTTGCGCTTGGCACGCACGATGCCCCCGTCCACCACCAAGAAACCAACCTCGGCACGCAGCAGCGACTTCAGCGTCACCTCGTCCGTATAGAAAACATCCATACCCGCCCCGCCGTTCAGGCCGGGAAGCGTCCACAGGCAGAGGGAGATGCGCCCCGCCCCGGCTTCGGCACGAAGGCCGGACAGCTTGCGCAGGTCGTCCACCGTAAGCTCGCGCCGCGACACCACCGCCACCAAAGGCTTTGACCCGGACACCTCCATCAACGAATCCGTCACCTCTTCATAACGTCCGTCGTACACTCCGAAGCCCGGCACGGCGGACAGGGCCGCCCCACGGCCGAAAGGCAGGAAATCCACCGGGGGAAGCCAAACCGCCGAGTAAAGGGGAACTGCCAGGGAGAAGACCGCACAGCAGGAAGCCGTGCGCCACCCTTTCAGGCCGTACCAAGACTCCGCCCGCACGCCCCACAGATGCCAGACCGCCAAAGCCCACAGCAACACGTTTTTCAGTAGCGTAGCCTCGTGCCCCAACGTGAAAGCCTCGCCGAAGCAGCCGCAATCCTGCACCGACATCCCCATGGGCGAGAAAGCCAGCCAAGCCGTCAACGCGGTAAAGGCAGACATCACCGCCACCGTACCCCAAGCCAACGCCTTGCGGAACACGCCCGAAAGCAGGAGCAGCCCCACGCACAACTCCCCGGCACAGAGACACACCGACCATGCCAAGGGATGGTCGGCCACAAAGCCGCTCCAACCCCACACGCGGAAATACTCCGACAGTTTCAAAGACGTGCCGTAAGGATCCACGCCTTTCAGCCAACCGGAAGCCACGAAGCACGCGCCTAACAGCAAGGAAGGGATATGACGGATTATGCGTTTCATATTATTCTCGTTTGCCTAACTTTTCTTCCACTATTTGCCAAAACATTTCTTTTATCTTCTCGTTCCAAATAGGGTTTCCCACTAACAGTACATTATTATCTTCATCTAACAAAAACGTGTGTAAATCCGGATTTGAAGGTATTTGAGGATTAGCTCTTTCAAGTACCCCCAATGAGTCCAAATACACTGGACAAGATGGAGTAATTTGCTTCATGGACATATAAAATACACCCATGTCTTTCGACAATGGACGGAATATGAAATAAGGTTGAATACGCCCTCCATAAACCTCCAACTTTTTAAGCAAGCCATTCCATTTATACATCTTTCTCAATACACAGGAAGAACAATCAGCAGTATCTGTATATACAACTAACTTCATCACATCTTGCTGACTTACTAACATCACAGAATCCTCCCCCTGCGTTTTCATTTTCCTCATACTATCCAATGGCAAATACAACGGACGAGACTGCAACATAGCAATGTCTTCCTTAAATGGATTCACACGACTATCACATCCGATTAACACCACAAAACTAAAGTATGAAATACTAATGGCTATTATATATAAACGATTCATGTATGTAGACTATAAAAATACTTAAATAATAGACTGTAAAAGTTCGCCACAATCATATTTGTACATCATCTCTTCCTCACCACCATTAGAGAAAATATATAGATACCTACCTTTAGAGATAAAAAAAGACGTAACGAAACAAGGTAATTTTATACACAATAAAGGCTTTCCATCCCATGTAAAGAATTGTAACTGTGAATCTCCATCTCCTTTAAAATAACTTTCATAGGAAACATCATTATATAAGGCCACAAAATAGTCTTCATAAGAAACAATATACCCATAATATTTATGACGTTTTATTTTAGGGCTTTTATCCGTATCTACCACATCCATCAAGTAATCTCCTACACAAAGAGTTTTGCTACTATCCGAATTCAAAGAATACAAATTAATCTGATTCAACCGCAACATACCTTCCGCCACCATCATACGCTTACGGTTCACACAGCGCACAGCAGACAAAGTGTTAATATCCTCTTCCGCATACAATGTATTAAGATTTCCGACATAATCCATATCCTGTATTGAGCCGTTAATACATAAACTCCGAATATATCCTACATAATTATTGTATCTAACCATAAAAAAGGTAGAATCATCCAGATATATATTTGTATGAATCAAATCACTGTTTTGAAACAGCTTTTCCCTATCCCAAACAATTTCCTTTGAACGCAAACTTTCAGTCAAATTACACCTATACCATCCCCCATTGGAAAAAGACCAAAATTCGCAAAACAAGGCACTATCTGTGCATATAGACATATCGGGCATAAAAGATTCCACAAACTCATTATGCCCATGCCCCCTACCAAAAAGATTTCCCAAAAAACGTAAATCATGCAAAGAATAGACCTTCCACAAATATTCCCCTTCGGGAATTCTGCAAATCAACAAAGAATCAATTCCATAGATTTCAACGCAGCCCGCCAAATCTAAAGGCAAAGGTGCCGTTTTTTCTAAACTAATTTCCTTGGGGAACCCTTTTATAAACTCCACTTCGTTACATTGAAGCTTTTGTTCATCGTGGGATGAAGAACATCCCACGATGAATAAAAGAGAAGTGAGTATGACATACATCAACTTCATATTGATCTATAGCAATAATCGTGAATAGCATACCAAGCATCCGTCATATCCTTTTTGGATTTACAGTCGGAGCAATCAACTACAGAAGAACCAATCTCTTGAACCAATGATGAATAACACTTGTATTTCACCTTTGGCCCTTCATCATCACTTGCCAACGCCTCCGCATTCGCCAACAACAAATCGCTTTCACTCACTCCATTGTACGCATCATAAGTACGATACCCGGCGTAGGCCGACAAGCCCAACACCACTGCGCCCATCAAAGGCGCGAAGAACTTTTTCTTCATTGTTTTAAAGTTTTAAAAATTATACCCTTTACAGGTTTCGCGGCTTCACGCTCTTTTTGCCGACCACCTGTGTGGGATTCGCAGGCAAAGTAATCACAAAATTTCTGAATGGCAATGTTAACTACCGTACTTTTTCGTTAACGATTTTATCAACACCGTTAACAAGACATTAACGCCTTATTTCCAACAGTTTAGTAAATACGGTAGTACCGTTTTTCCCTTGTTAACGCACCGTTAACGACTTGTTAACGTCATGTTAACGCCAAGTAATACCCCATTCACGCCATATTAACGGCCTGTTAACTCTGCGTTAACGGAAAGTTTACGCCTGCGGCATGGTAATACGGGCTGGCGCAGACCTGAAACATCCCTCCAAAGGACATACACGGCAAGTTTTCAAAAACATGTTTCATCCTTCAGGATACTTTGCAAGCTTCTGGAATACAACAGGTTCCGGTGAAGGATGTACTTATCCGTCCTTCAGCCTTCTTTCAGCAGTAATCGTCCCCGTCCGGTATCCCCGTGCCCCTTTCCGGTGAATGCCCGGTGAACCCCATGGATGAGGAAAGTTCACCTTAACAATCTGTAAAACAGCAAGTCTGAAGGATGCGAATGGATTTTTCCACATATCTCCCTGTATGGGGAGGAAGCTTAGAAAAACCAAGCAAAGAAACCAAAAACAATTACCGCAAACCGGAAAATCAATCACAGCACGACGATTTTCCGATTTGCGGCAAAAATAAGAGGCGGAAAAGGAACATAAAGGGCATCCTTTCCCTGCTTACCTCTTCAGAACCAAGCGGAAGTTTCCGGAAGCGTCCCTGACCACATCGAACGGAGTATCCTGAAGGGTCTTATGTACCGTACATTTTATATTTCTTATCCGGGAATGACTGCTTTCCGTGCCGTCATAAAATCTTGCATGGAATAATCCATTGAGTTCTTCCAACGACAAGGTGTAATCTTCCTTCAATACCAAAGCATCCAAAAACACGGCCACACGGGGAGGTACCTTGACCGTACAACCCTCGTACGACATATACCCGTCAGACGTATTGACTGAGAAAGAAGCGAGGGCGGAAGACAACGCCTTACGCATGGCATCAATGGAACGTTCTTCGTCCGCCAACTTGAGAAGTTCCAGACTGCGGACCAAGGAATGCCGGAAAACCACCGCCGTCACAACCAGAAGGACGGACGCGGAGATGCAGAAGGCATACAGGAACTTGAAGTGGAGGGCATCAGCCCGGAAAGTGCCCATGGACATCAGATCATGCCACTGGGGATAGTCCCGCCACTCCGCCAACATGAAAATAAACCCCGAAGCCTCGCACAACCACAATGCGCCCCATAATACGGGCGGATACACCGACCTTAAGACAAACTTGTTTATTCTTTTCATAACCTGACATTTTTTTCCATTACCAGAACTTCTGCTTTCCGTCCTTGTATTCAAAGAGGCGTTCGTCCACCCCGCGTGTAAGGTTCCTCAGAAGCATGAGCGCGTCAAGGGGGACGTCGCGGTAGAGAAGCGAATCAGACTGCGCCACCTGTACCCCGGCCGACTTCCATCCGCCGCCGTCACAAACGAACAGCTCATAGGTGTCGCCCGGACGGACGAAGTTGTCACGGTGGCGGGGAGAATAGGACACTGCGCCCACGGCCTTCCCCTCACCCAAATCCAGCCCCACCCAACCGCCGTAGAGCGTGGGATGTCCGTAGGAAGTCGTGAGGTCTCCATCCATGGCCTTGAAATAGGAATTGTTGCCGTATGCACCGCGTTCGGGACCGATAACCGTGCCTTGCAATGCGGAACCGTCGGAAGCGAGAAACGAAACTTCGGACACGTCGCAGTAGCCCTTGTAAGGGCCGAAGTAACGGACGTAACGGTAACGCTTCACCGTGTCGGTGCGGGCCACCGTGCAAAGGCGTGACGGAGCTTCGCGGATAAAGAAGAGCGTGTCGCGGAGACGGAAGTCGGGCGTATCGCTGCCCTCGAACACGCCTCCTACCATGCGTCCGAGGTAGAACTCGCCTATCATGCCGAACTTGCTCAACAGCACGACATCGCCCTTGCGGTTCCCGGGAGAACGGAAAGACATGCGGCCGGTCTCCATGTCCGTCACAAAAGGATGGGACACGGTGCGCAATCTTTTGGAGGAGGCATCGTAAACAGCCAGACAATACACCGTGCCGCCATGACAGTCCGGGAAACGAGCCTCCGCACCATTGTAGGAGATGCAGGCCACGGGTTTCCAGTCGAGACGCGTGGACATGCACAGGTAAAGCGGACTGCCCTTCTCCACCGGGACGGTCAACCGGTTGCCGGGCACGCACAACGTGAACGACTTCTTTCCGGCATATTGTCCCGTGACATCTTCAAAAAGGGGATAACGGAACACGGGATGAAGGCACTCCGGCGCACCGGGAAGATTCCCGGCCAAGGCGCGGTTCAGGCCGAACCGTTGGCGGAACACTTTGCCGTACACATCGCCATATTCTTCGGCCTTGACCAGACGTTGCCGCCAATAAAACATCGAGAACCACCACGTCTGCCCCTGCGGGTCCACGAAAAAGTTCCAGTAGTGGGGCACATTGTTGTCGCCACGCAAGGGCAGTTCCTCCACGCCGCAGGGAATGCCCAAGGCACGGAATATGTAAACGGCCATGTGGCAGAGGTCCAGACAGCTCCCGGACTTCCATTCCGCGATGCGGGGGCCGATATGCACGTCACTGCCCATCTGGCCCGTAAAGCGGTAGGGCGATTTGAAGAGGCTGTCGAGCAGGATGCCCGCCGCGTATGCGGGGTCTTCCATCCTCGGGTCGTCGATATGCCGCTCGATGGCGGGCATGAATTCGTAATACAGCCTCTCGCGCCATGGCTCCAGTTTTTCGTTGCCTACGCGGTAGGGCAACACGTATTCGCAAAATTGGGAGAACGGGACGTTCTTGCCCCACGGCTGTTCGCGCCAGACCTTGAACGCCCATTCAATGTTACGCACCAGATAGCCGGGGTCGATATAGGTGTCCTTCTTCCACCGTACATCGCGCACGCCGGATGTGCCGTAAAGACGGCAGGCAGAATCCATGGCCTGCTGGTAACCATAGCGTCCTGTGGCAAACAACTCGTAGGCCGCATACAACCCGCGCATGTCCGCACTGTCCATCCCTTGGTGATAGCCCAAGTTGTCTATCAGGTAGAGGGCTGCCGCATATTTCAGACTGTCGCCCTCATACAGTTTGAGCACTGCTTCCAAACCGGGATTGGCCTCCAGAATGCTGGCACGGACCTTCTCCACTTCATAATAATCGGGCTTTTTCAGCATGCCTCCCAACACTCCCGCAAGCACACATGCCACCGCCGCCACAGACAGTTGCCAAACGCGGCGGCTTGGCCTCCATTTTCTTTTTGTAACTTTTTCCATTTTACCTTCTACTTTTTGCACCTATGTACGAACATGCCGCCCCAAAAGCACAAAGAGAAAGTGTATTTATAAATCATTAACATTCTATTTGAAAACCGTTGAGACAAGCTTAAAAAAAGAATCTTATCATATTGTTCCTTATTCATTGTTCGTCAGGTTTAGTCCGCGGCGTTCCCTACGTTCGCGCCCCGTCACGGGATGGTGCGACTCCACCACACGGTCCACCACGCCCACGATGTATTCCTCCGGAACGAAGCCCCAGTAACGCGAATCCTTAGAACCGTAGGCCATGTCGCCGCATACGAAATAATAATTCTTGCGGAAACGGTAGTAAGGCAAAGGCCGACCGTCCGACAGGCACTGCCCGCGTGCCCCGTCCCATGCCAACGCACGACCCGTCTCCCACTCTATCGCCCGGCGGTAGATTTCCGCCTTGCGCCAGTCGTCCATCCGCAGGATGTCACCCTGCCGGGGCACGTACACCGGCGGGATGTCCTTGATGGTATAGCCCAATACAGCCGTCTCCACCAAGATGTTGCGCATCGCGTACCAAGGTATCAGGCTGTCCGGCGTTTCCTCCAACCGCCGTTGCGCCTCCGCAAGCCCCAACACGCCCTCATAATGGCTGTTCACCGGACGGCTGTGCACGAAAGATATCGTGTCGCCCGGCAAGGCCGCCACGCGCTTCACGTACACGTAATTCATCTTGAAGCCGATGCGCCCCTTGTCATTCACGGGATAGTTGAACACCACGATGTCATTGTGGCGCAGGCCGCGACGCCTCCGTGTACGGATGCTCTCCATCCGACCGTCCGTAAAATCCAGCGACGTGTAGAGCCGCGCACCGAATATCGTCTTGTCCACCCGCACCTTGTCGCCCGGAAGCAACGTGGGCGACATCGAGTCCGACGGGATGACGAACGTGTCGGCCACCAAGGCGCGCCAACCGTAGTGCACGGCCACGCCCAACACGACGGCCAAACACACGAGGCACACGACGCACGCCGCCTTATACGCCACGCCCCATGCCGCCTTCATCGTCCGCCCTCCGTTTCTTTACGGCGCACCCAAATGATTACCGCCAGACCCGCCAACACGCAAACGCCGTAACGCCACGGCAGGCCTGCGTCCTCTTCCGTCATCTCCCCCACCGTGACGTTCCGACCGAACCGTGCCGGACGGAACACCGACAGGTTGCGCTTGGCACGCACGATGCCCCCGTCCACCACCAAGAAACCAACCTCGGCACGCAGCAGCGACTTCAGCGTCACCTCGTCCGTATAGAAAACATCCATACCCGCCCCGCCGTTCAGGCCGGGAAGCGTCCACAGGCAGAGGGAGATGCGCCCCGCCCCGGCTTCGGCACGAAGGCCGGACAGCTTGCGCAGGTCGTCCACCGTAAGCTCGCGCCGCGACACCACCGCCACCAAAGGCTTTGACCCGGACACCTCCATCAACGAATCCGTCACCTCTTCATAACGTCCGTCGTACACTCCGAAGCCCGGCACGGCGGACAGGGCCGCCCCACGGCCGAAAGGCAGGAAATCCACCGGGGGAAGCCAAACCGCCGAGTAAAGGGGAACTGCCAAGGAGAAGACCGCACAGCAAGCTGTCGTGCGCCACCCTTTCAGGCCGTGCCAAGTTTCCGCCCGCACTACCCACAGATGCCAGACTGCCAAAGCCCACAGCAACACGTTTTTCAGCAGCGTAGCCCCGTGCCCCAACGTGAAAGCCTCGCCGAAGCAGCCGCAATCCTGCACCGACAACCCCACAGGCGAGAAAGCCAGCCAAGCCGTCAGCACGGTAAAGGCAGACATCACCGCCACCGTACCCCAGGCCACCGCCTTGCGGAACACGCCCGAGAGCAGGAGCAGCCCCAAGCACAACTCCCCGGCACAGAGACACACCGACCATGCCAAAGGATGGTCGGCCACGAAGCCGCTCCAACCCCACACGCGGAAATACTCCGACAGTTTCAAAGACGTGCCGTAAGGGTCCACGCCTTTCAGCCAACCGGAGGCCACGAAGCACGCACCTAACAGCAAGGAAGGGATATGACGGATTATGCGTTTCATTTTATTCTCGTTTGCCTAACTTTTCTTCCACTATTTGCCAAAACATTTCCTTTATCTTCTCACTTCTTGATGGATTTCCCACCAACACGACTCGGTTGTCTTTGTCCAACAGGAAGGTATGGTATACGGCTTCTCTCGGAATATGGGGATTCTCTCGGATGAAGATTCCTGCCGTATCCACATGCACAGGAAGCAACGGAGCCATCGTTCTCATGGTGAAATAGAACTCTTCCAAATCTTTTTGCAACGGCATGAAGATAAAACAGAGCGACACACTCTTTCCATAGGATTCCAAATCATGAATCAGATCGTCCCACAAGTACATTGTTTTTAACCCACAAGAAGAACATGCTGCCGTATCGGAGTAGACCACCAACTTAAAGTCCGTGTCATATCTCTCCTCACTGACTACCGTGTCTTTGCCATTCCACATGCAACGCATCTTGTCCAAGGATAGCGAAACCGGACGGGACTGCAACTGCACGATGCCATCCTTAAAGTCTTTCTTCCCCGTACACGATACGAAGCAAAGAGCGGTCAGCAACAATAAAACACCTGTATACCTCATATATCATTTCAATTTATGGAAAAATACCACATGATTACTTTCTTCCGTCAACCCTTTATCATGAAACAAAGAAAGACCGTACATTTCTTCGATATTCAATATGTCCAATGCCGGACGAATCGAATAAAAAGCTCCATCATAAACACCATAAGGGGCAGATATATAAGGATATTTATCAGAAAAGTTCTCATAAATCTTCATTAATAGATTCTTTCCATCTGATTCGACCTTATACACATAAGTACCGATACCATGTTTTTCCTCGAACAGTGTAAAAGTCAGATATATAGAACCATTATATTCTTCATAACTTCCTAAATACTGTACTACATTTTTATTGGATGTCTTATCATACAAATCTACCAAAGCCGCTCCTTGCTCGATTTGTTCCTTGGTATTGAACTCAAACAGACAATAAGGTTCAAATTCGGTTCTGCTTAACCTATATACGGTATAGTCAAAAGGACGAAGTACATAATACCCACCATTAAAAGTACCACTAAATGGGGTAAAGTTTTTGAAGGTTATCCCCTCATTATTCTCGAATGGGGAAAACATATTCATATCTTCCGACTTGGCATAATTGAACACCACAAAATCATACTGTTTCTCATTGGAATTTTCCGAAGAAAGAAACATCAACTTGTCATCCACTATCTCAAAATGTTGATACCAGTCATCTAAATCTATCTTATCTACAAAAGTAGCTTTCCAATCATAGACCAAAATACGCCTTTGGGCACGTGACAATATATACACCAATGAATCTTTAACACAAAAATCCTCCACAGACAAATATTCTCCGGCACCGCGTCCCAACTTATCTATCTTTGTAATGAACTTGCCATCATGCTGAAACAAAAGAATTCTTCCTTTATCTTGCACGGCTATCACGGAGGAATCAACTTTCATTCTTTCAACATTTCCTAATAAAGTATTTTCGTTTGTCTCCAACATGACATAATCATAACCGGAAAAGAAATGCTCTATACTATCTCTTTGCTGTACATCGACTGAAAAAGTCGGCACAGTACTTGAATGTTTGCTGCAAGCAAACAAAAAGAATAAAACGCAAATGAATCCTATTTTTACAAAACTAAAAAATCTCATAATATATCTTTTTTTTAAGGATCGGCATTGAAAAAAGTATCAATGCCAATCCATTTAACATTTGGACGATGATGTAGATTTATATCTTATCATATAAATCAATACATTCTTCCATGGTACAACAGGTATTCCCTCCTTTTGAACAAACGATCTCTCCGACAAATTCCACATAGCCATCAGCTTCCGGTTCAAGGATCTTACCATTACGCAATTTCACACCCCCTGTTGAACCAACATATATACGACATGTACGGATACTAGTATAACAATCACACCCCATAAACTCTTGTATAGCCAACGCCTCCGCATTAGCCAACAAAAGTTCACTTTCACTCACTCCATTGTACGCATCATAAGTGCGATACCCAGCGTAGGCAGACAAGCCCAACACCACAGCACCCATCAAGGGCGCAAAAAATTTTCTTTTCATTGTTTTTTAATTTAAAAATTATACCCTTTGCAGGTTTCGCGGCTGCACTCTCTTTTTTGCCGACTACCTGCGTGGGATTTAATCACAAAATTTTCAAAAACAAGCATTTGCATAGTCAAACGACTTGTTTATCTCAACATTCCCCAAAAGAAAGCCTAATATTACCGCCACCACGCTGCAAATCATTGTCCTGAGGAACACGCCCGAAAGTAGAAAAAGCCACACAACTCCCTAGCACAGAGACACACCGGCCACGCCAAAGGATAATCAGTCACAAAGCCGCTCCACCCCCACAAGCGGAAATACTCCGATAATTTCAGCAATGCTCCGTAAAGGGCCACGCCTTTCAGCCAACCGGAGGCCACGAAGCACGCGCCTAATAGCAGGGAAGGAATATGACGGACTATGCGTTTCATATTATTCTCGTTTGCCTAACTTTTTTTCCACGATTTGCCAGAACATCTCCTCTATCTTCTCGTTATCCAAAGGATTGCCGACCAACAACACGTTGTTGTTTTCATCCAGAAGGAAAGTATGAAACATTTGATTATGCGGCAAATGGGGATTTGAGCGTTCAAATATACCAAGTGTATCCATGTAAACAGGGTAATTAAAATGTGATAAAGTCGATATTGCAAACTCAACATTCGCCCACTCTTTCATTTTAGGAAAAAAGATAAAATAATAACCAAGTTTATTTTCATAAGATTCTGTTTTCCTTATCAAATCAATCCATGTATATAACTTATCTACCGCACAAGAAGAACACGCCATAGAATCCGAATATGACACAAATTTCAGCGATTTATTTATCTGTGTATTCTCCCCCATGCTTCGATGACAGATATATTTCATTCGTTCCAATGGCAATGAAATCTTATTTTGTTTTAATATACCTATTTTTTCTTTCATAACCCTTGTATCATCATTACAGACATAAGCATAACCAAGTACCAATAAAAATAAAAAGAATATCATTAGCATGAACTTATTCATGGCTTCCTGACTTTATTTCCACATAAACCAAAGCCGGCAGGGGGATTCTACCGTCTAACATTTTTTTTACGGCATCATGGGTTTCGACAAATGTATCTTCCCACCAATCTTCACCTTTCCTGACCATTACATCAGCCACACTGTCTTCCGTTACCAAATAAACCAAATATTTGCCTTGAATGAAAAATAAGTTGGCTGGGAAAAAACCTTTAAACAACGACGTAAATAGGAACTCTTTTCCAGTTCGCTTGTTCTTTAAATAATGTACCCTGACACCAACAGAATAATCCACATTCACCCATTCATCGTTCTCTTCATACTTTGTCAAGTTATACACATAACCTTCGTAATTCTTTCGTATAGCAGCCTCCCCTTTATGCTTCAACTCAGCCACCACATTTTGAGATAAAAACTTACCTTTAAAGTCCACATGAATAGCACGACTAAGAGTATCGCCATTAAAAATGAACACAGTATCACTCAGATTTGGAATATAACATAAACCAACATCCGAATGCCAAAACGGCATATCCGTAGTAAACATTTGATGTTCCTCCAATGGCCGATAATTGCTCTTATTATGCCCTAACGAATCATATACAGCCAATTCATAGGTAGGTTCCATATTATCATCCAACATACGGAACGCAAAAGCATAATTCCCATTCTCGGTCAAGCCAAAAGCATATGGCCAAAAGTCTTCTAAAATATCTGTAGAATAGTATTTTCCAAATACATCATACTTTATGATTTTTCGTCCCTCGCTATCAAACAGATAAATGTTACCGCTTTGTGAATTAACTTCAAAATTTGTTGGTTGACGATACAGTTCATTCAAGGCACGTCCCACTTCTCCCACTTTATACAAATAGTTCCCTAATGAGTCGAACACTACAACATTCTTTGTAATTTCCTTGTCCATAACATAAATTTTACCATTTTGGAACACAATTTTATCATATTGAGGAAGTATCATGCCCTCAGAGCCTTTTAAAGAAAGAATTTTAGGAATAATATATTGATTCGTATCCAAACATTCAGTCTGTTTTGTATCTACGATTAACTTTTCTACCGTAAAATCATTATGAGATTCATTTCTTTGCCATTTTTTACATGAAAAAAATAAGAATCCAATCAATACAATAAATAAACTTACGTTTTTCATCATAGTTGCTTTTTTACTTATAAACCTGCCCTTATGCAAAATTGCATAAAGGCAGAAAAGACATTATTCACATGGAGTTTCATTGGACGTGTTACACGTATTGATAGTGACTTCGCGTTCACATTTCCACTTTGATCCATAATATGTATATGTAGCCCCTGCTGCTATAAGGACACCTTTGTAATAAAATGCAGCCCCTCCATTCACTTTCTGTAAAGTACACTCTACATTTCTAAGATTGGAAAACCACAAACTGTTACCTTCCCTCGGATCAGCCAATGCCTCCGCATTTGCTAACAACAAATCACTTTCACTCACTCCATGGTACGCATCATAAGTGCGATACCCAGCGTAGGCAGACAAGCCCAACACCACAGCACCCATCAAGGGCGCGAAGAACTTCTTCTTCATAACATTTAATTTTTAATAACTATACCCTTTACAGGTTTCGCGGCTTCACGCTCTTTTTACCGACCACCTGTGTGGGATTCACAGGCAAAGTAATTACAAAAATTCAGGATGACAATGTTAACGACCGTACTTTTTCGTTAACGATTTTGTTAGCACCGTTAACGAAACATTAACGCCTTATTTCCAACAGTTTAGAAAATACGATTGTCTCATTTTTCTCCTCGTTAACGTTGCGTTAACGCCTTGTTAATGGTTCGTTAATGCCTTGTTAACGGTGCGCTAACGGGAAGTCCAGTCCCACGGCAGGCTAATGGGCTAAAACAAGGCTGAAACATACCCACAAACGTACATACACCGGAAATTTGCAAAAACAGGCTTCATCTTTCAGGAAGCCATACAAACATTTGGAATGCAACAGTTTGCAGGCTGAAGGAGGGGCTACCCCATCTTTCAGGCATCCTTCAGCGGCAAGCATCCCCAACCAGCATCCACCTGACTCCCAAGGTGAATGCCGTGTGAACCCTACCAACCATGAGAGTTCACCTTAACATCCTGTAAACCAATAAGTATGAAGGATGCGAATGGATTTTTCCACATATCTCCCTGTATGGAGGGGAGAGGCATAGAAAGACAAGCAAAGAAACCAAAAGCAATTACCGCAAACCGGAAAATCAATCACAGCACAACGATTTTCCGATTTGCGGTAAAAATCAGAGACGGAAAAGGAAAACGAAGGGCTCTCCGACACCTTCACTTTCCCCCCTCTTTCAAGACCAACTTAAAATTGCCAAAAGCGTCCCTGACCACATCGAACGGGGTATCCCGAAGGGTCTTATGCACTATACATTTTATATTCCTAAGCCGGGAATGACAGCTTTCCGTCCCGTCTGAATATCCTTTTCCCAATAGTTCACCGAGTTCTTCCAATGACAAAGTATGGTCCTCCTTTTGCACCAACTTTTCCAAAAACAAAAGCACACGGGGGGACGCGTCGAAAGATTTATGACTATAAATCACACAGCCTCCGAATTTATCGATATGCAAAAGCTGCAAGGCGTCATCCATGGATTCCGCTTTCAAAGGACGGACTTTCGACTTCCTCAACGTCCACACCAAACCGATACCGGCTATACCAGACAGGCATACCAAGGCACCGACACTCACAGAAAGAAGCGTGGTATGAAGTTCGTCTATGCCATCGTCCACAAGTCCTACGTTACATAGCAAACGGTATTCGCCATATTTACTGCATATAAAAAATATGACAAGCAGGAAGAAAATACACGATACACCCCACGCCAAAGCAGGAAAAAAACGTTTTAAGTCATAACCTTTCATGTGTTCCATATAGTAATACATTATTAACATTCTTATTACCAATACTTCTGTACGCCATCCTTGTATTCAAACAACCGTTCGGCTTCGCCACGGCTAAGATCACGCAACAGCAAAAGAGCATGTTTCGGAATATTCCTGAACAAGAGCGAATCGGACTGTGCAACCTGCGTGCCTGCCGATTTCCATTCCCCGCCATGGCATACGAGCAATTCGTATAGGTCGTCCTTCCGGACAAAATTGTCCCGGTTCCGGGGCGTGTAGACAATCTTTCCTATCGCTTTCTTTTCTCCTAAATCCAGTCCGGCCCAACCGCCATAATCAAAAGGATGGTCGTAGGACGTGTCCGTATGCCCGTCGAACACATTGAAATAGGAATGGCTTCCGTGCGCCCCTTCCTGCGGCCCGAGAATATCGCCCTTCAAAGGTTCCGTATCAGCCCAAGACGAATAAAAACCTACTTCCGACACATTGCCGAAGCCCCCACGGGGTCCGAAATACCGCACATAACGGTAAGTTTTCGTGGAATCGACACGCACCGCCGTACACAAGCGGAGGGGCATATCCTTAATCCGGAACAACGTGTCGGGATGTTCAAAGCCGGGAGACCGGCTGCCTTCGAACACGCCGCCCACCATGCGCCCAAGGAAGAACTCGCCTATCATACCGAATTTGCTGAACAACACCACGTCTTCCGTCTCTTTCTCCGGCTCGTAAAACTCCATCTTCGCACTGTCCACATCCACACTGAACGGGTGTGACAAGGTGACCAACTTTTTACTACCGGCATCATACGAAGCCAGACAATATACCGTGCCGCCATGGCAGTCGTTGAAAACCGCCGCCTGCCCGTCGTAACGGCACCAACCCACCGGTTTCCAATCATAGCGGTTTGACATGCAGAGATAAACCAAACTGCCCTTCCCCATCTCACGGGTGAAATGCTCCTTACCTATGGTCAGTGTATGCGACTTGTCGGTGGCATACAAACGAGTCACATCCTCGAAACAGGGAAAACGGAACTCCGGATGTACAAAATACGCGTCCGTCTGCATGGAGTCTTTCATTTGCCGGTTCAGGCTGAAACGATGGCGAAACACCTTACCATACACATCGGCATATTTCTCCGCTTCCATCAGGCGGTGCCACCAATAGAACATGGAGAAGTACCAGGTTTTGCCGTCCTGGTCTTCTATGAAATTCCAATAATGGGGCGCGTTGTTGTTCCCACGCATGGGCAACTCCTCTATGCCGCAGGGAATGCCCAAGGCCCTGCAAATATACACCATCATGTCGCACAAATCCAAGCAGCTTCCTCCACGCCAATCCGCAATCTGCGGCCCAATCCTGATATTCGTCCCCATCTCGCCCGTGAAATAAAAGGGGGCACGCAACAGGCTGTCGAGCACGAGATGGGCCGCATAAGTGGGCTTCACGATGTCCGAATCGTTCTTGTGCTTTTCTATGATAGGCATAAACTGGTAATATAATTTTTCACGCCATGGCACAAGCTCTTCATTCCCTACACGATAAGGCAATACATATTCGCAAAATTGCCCGAAAGGCACATTCTTCCCCCATGGCTGTTCGCGCCATACCTTGAATGCCCACTCTATATTCGTCACCAAATAAGCAGGATCGATATAAATGTCTTTCTTCATGGTTATATTCCTCGCACCGGAAAACCCACAGACCTTGGCCGCAGAATCCAAAGCTTGCTGATAGGTGAATTTGCCCGTACCGAACAACTCGTACGCCTTATACACCGCCCCCATGTCTCCGGAGGCGACACCTTCATGGCAAGCCAAATTACTTATCAAGAACAACGCGGCCTGCTGTTTCAGGGAATCCCCTTCATAAAGTTCCAACACATGCCGCAAAGCCGGATTCTTTTTCAAAGCCAACGCATACATGTCTTCTTCCGATGAAACGGATGTGCAACTTACACCCAATGCGAATAGCCCTAAAAAATGAAAAAACAGTCTTATTTTCATGATATTAAAATTAGATTAATATTTAAAGTTATGCGAAATTAATAAAACAGCATAACAAATCCAAATAAAAACGCGAAAATATGTAATTCAAAATAAATCATGTTATGTCAGAATTCACGTTGTTCGACATACTGCGATTCTCGCACCCTTTTCCCCAAAAAACATGGTATTGTTTCTTCTAATTTATGGAATACACCACAATTTTCACGACATTTCATTTTGATTTCTTGCGATAATTCCTTTTCTTTGTATTTGCATAAACCCTAAAATAAATATCTTATGGGCAAGCTCAAGGACAGATACATACGATTCGACTGGGCCATCAAGCGGTTGCTACGCGACAAGGCCAACTTCGCCGTGCTGGAAGGGTTGCTCACAGTGCTCTTCGAGGACAAGACGCAAATCGTGGAAATATTGGAAAGCGAGATTTTACCTGAGGTGTAGATTTGTTATGGAATTAGATATTAAGTCACTTATAGGCGAAGCAACAGCCTACGACAAGAAACAAATGCTTGAGGTCAAGCGACCTAAAAGCTGGCTCAAAAGTGTATCTGCCTTTGCCAATGGTGAGGGCGGCACATTGATATTTGGCATTAGTGATGATAACCAAATAGTAGGGCTTGCTGATGCAGAAGGTGATGCCGAAAAAATAAGTGAAGACATAAAGAACAAACTTGATCCAGTGCCAACTGTCAATATAGAATACAAAAACGTTGACGGAAAGAAGCTTGTATTATTACATGTATATTCTGGGCAAGAGACTCCATATTACTATATTGGCGACAAGCAGCGTTTGGCTTTTGTACGCATAGGCAACGAATCAGTTACGGCAGATCGTATTCAACTGAAGAGCCTTGTTCTGAAAGGTTCCGGTCGTACTTACGACAGTCTGCCATCTAGTTATAAATTTGAGGATATGGCTTTCTCAAAACTTAAATCCGTGCATTACAAAAGGTTGCAGCGTTCGTTTGACGATAGTGAATTTGTTTCGTGGGGAATCATTGATGAAATTGGCAATTTAACAAATGCCGGTGCATTATTGGCTGATGAATCTCCGGTAAGGCAGTCGCGTATATTCTGTACACGTTGGAATGGCTTGGATATGACAAATGGTTTGGGAGAAGCGATTGATGATGTAGAATTGGAAGGATGCGTAATTGGTCAGTTACAGGATGCCGTGTCTTTCGTCAGAAATAATTCCCGTAAGAAGTGGTGGAAGGAAAATGACCATCGTGAAGAACTTCCCGATTACCCAGAACGTGCCGTAACAGAAGCGATAGCAAATGCAATCATCCATCGTGACTATATGCAAATGGGAAGTGAAATACATATTGACATGTATGACGACCGGTTGGAAATATACTCTCCCGGAGGTATGATAGACGGGAGGCTTATTCAGCAGTTGAATCCTCTTACTGTACCGTCAAAAAGAAGGAATCCGTTATTGGCTGATTTCTTCAGTCGGTTGGGGCTTATGGAAAGACGAGGCAGTGGAATGAAGAAGATAATAAATACGTATAAGTCTTATGAACAGCTTGCAGGTTACCATACTCCGGATTTTACTTCCAATGCTTCCGAATTCCATGTAACGCTTTGGAACTTGAATTTTGAGGATGAAGTTATTGGGGAAATTACACCTGATGGTGGTCCTTTGATACAAGAGTTCGTAAAAGGCAATAGAGATGTAGTCGTAAAAGAGTTCGTAAAAGAGCCATCCAAGTTCACAAAAGAGTTCGTAAAAGCAAGCCGTCAAATTTACAAGCTAATTTCCCAAAATCCCCAAATCAGTGCAGTGCAGATGGCCGAGAACGTGGGGTTGTCTACACGTCAGGTTCAGAAATATCTGAAACGGCTCCAAGAGTTGGACAAGATAACCCGTGTCGGAGGACGTAAAATGGGAGAATGGAAGATTATAGATGAAGAATATGAAGGCTTTTTTGATAGGATATAATTTCACACTCAATGGATATTTTCTTATCAGAATGATAGTTTACATAGAGTAATACTACCCATAAAAAAGTATAACAAACTATTTTTCAGCCAATTCGATACACTCTACTCAAATTTACTTTTCCGCTATGTGTTTATTTCATGCCCTTTCATTTTGATTTCTTGCGATAATTCCTTTTCTTTGTATTTGCATAAACCCTAAAATAAATATCTTATGGGCAAGCTCAAGGACAGATACATACGATTCGACTGGGCCATCAAGCGGTTGCTACGCGACAAGGCCAACTTCGCCGTGCTGGAAGGGTTGCTCACAGTGCTCTTCGAGGACAAGACGCAAATCGTGGAAATATTGGAAAGTGAGGGGAACCAGTTGGCCGAGACCGACAAGTTCAACCGCGTGGACATCAAGGCCAAGAACAGCAAAGGCGAAATCATACTCGTGGAGGTGCAGAACACGCGGGAGGTTTATTATCTGGAACGCATACTTTACGGCGTGGCCAAGACCATCACCGAACACATTTCATTAGGCGAAAGTTATGGAAACATCAAGAAGGTGTACTCCATCAGCATCGTCTATTTCGATTTGGGCAAGGGTAACGATTACCTCTACCACGGACAGAACCGTTTTATAGGCGTGCACACTTCCGACGAACTGCAAATCTCGACCAAACAGGAGAATGCCATCCTGCCCAAGTACCCAAGAGAGATTTTCCCGGAATATTACATCATACGCGTGAACGAGTTCGACAAGGTAGCAAAGACGCCACTGGAAGAATGGGTTAACTACCTAAAGACCGGGGAAATCGAACCCGACACTAAAGTGCCGGGATTAAGCGAAGCACGGGAGAAACTGAAATATTACAGTATGGCTCCCGCCGAACGATACGCCTACGACGAGCATCTCAATGCCATCATGATACAAAATGACGTGTTGAGCACAGCCAAACTGGAAGGATTGACGGAAGGACGGTCGAAAGGAAGGGCGGAAGGACGGGAAGAAGGACGAGCAGAAGGACGGGAAGAAGCACTCCTATCCACGGCACGGAACCTGAAAGCCATGGGGCTGTCCATGGAAGATATTTCTCGCGCCACCGGACTCTCCAAAGAAGACATCGTGAAATTGTAGGTTTCTTGTAGGGTGTCATTCCGGTGCACACCGTCGCATATATACCCGAAACGAATCATCACAAACCGGAAAACCAATCATAACACAATGGTTTTCCGGTTTGTGGTAAGAATAAATTATCTATTCAAACTCATAATCCAATACGTGTAAATCATTATCCATTGAAGGACTGAAAATAACCCTTTTGTTTATTTTATCGTAAACCATATGAGACGCTATGATATCTAAGTTTATTTTCTTCATAGGATTCCCCTCATAGTCATAAACTTCTATGGAAGATGTTCCTGACAATCCAGATGTTTCCACGTCTCCCTGCGACAAAAGATAAAGGCATTTCTTTCCGCATACCACATCCGTATAATACCCTCCGTCTTTCATCCTTTCTTCCCCGTTACCCTTCACAGCTAACTCCGGTATCACATGCTGCCCATCAGACAATGAAGCTATCATAAAACCATCCTGATAAAGGTAAGCAAATACGGCATGCCCAAACGCCACATCATACGAAAAATTATAAAGCGTGGAATTACCACCTTTACTTTCGTCAAAGAAAACAATCGAATCCGAGCATGACAGGTTCTCTATATCCGTAATCTCCCATACAACTTCTCGCGGACTATATGAAATATTTCCAAAAGTTGAATATGAGACAAACTTAGGGGAATTTAAAGGTATCTGCACGCCCATATTCTTTTTCTTTTGAATCACATACGAACTGTCGACCTTCGTCACGTCATAGATTCCCCACCGAAAATTATCAATGACGGTATAAGCAGTATCCGTTATTGGTATCAGGTGAGGAGAAATCCATTCATTCTCTCCGTTTCCTTTACGGCCGAATTTTCCGGTAATCCGGAAATCATTTGTGTTGAACACATAATAAAATGGTTCGCCACCACCATTCTTACAAATGAGCATTGTATCCACGATACACCACTCTTTTATATTCATAAATTCATCTACCACAACCGGATAGGTTTCCATTGAAATGACAGCACCAAACTCACGAGTATTATGTTTCTCTTCCCATCGTGGCGCAGTCTTATCATTATAACACGACACTAATGCTGTAACAAACGATACATACAAAAGAACTTTTTTCATGATATTATCATAATTAGACGAATAACAAGTTGTTTTCCACTATATCAAAATGTGGGGACGGTGCTACTCCATCTTTCACATCGCCCCCATCGGGAAAGTATAAATGTAAGAGTTTCCTTACTTACATCCGCAAATATACGAGATTCGATTCGAAGTTCAAATAAAAATGCGAAAAAAGTAAGAAAAAAAGTTTGTATTTTATTTCAAATAATAAAAAAAGAGAACCGCCCCCAATCTTGTTTCTTGAAGTTTGGCCTCGCAGCCGTAATCATCACCGTGAACAGCCCCAACCAACGCTTCACCATACTGCCACTGGGGATAAAAACCGGGGACGTCCCGCACAAGCTTTCCTTGAAGGTGGGATTGTCCGTCGGACAGGTTTTCCATGTGACAATAGACCTCATCCGCATATTCAAAGAAACCTAACCAACGGTCGGAGGTCAAGAAATCATGAAACGTCCCGATCTTTCCCGCACTCAGGAAATCTTCCGCCTCCCGACCTTGTTCGGGAGTCAGGCTACCATAGTCCGCACGATAAGCCAATACCGGAACCGTATCGCGCCAAACATAAATACCGTTGGAAAAGGGTGCTTTCAGGAAAACGTCCCCCTTCGGATTACAGATAAAAGGTTTGCCCACCGGCCAAATAGCCTGACTTAAATCAGCAGAAAGGAACTTACCCAATACCTTGCCCGATGTATCCGTATGGATAATCAATTCTTCACGGTCTCCGGGAGAGCTGTTACTAAGCAAGAATCCGTCATCTACAGGAATAATGTCATGCATCATAAAGTCCACAGGCGTACGGTGCAACAAATTCAGGTCTGCATCATAAGAGAGGATACATCTTCCGGAAAAATCCATCAAGTGCACCCGGCCGCCTCCTGAAGCAATAGCGTTTGGCATAATATACTCGTTATGCCCCCGTCCCACCGTCCGTATCTGCTTGCATAATCTCCCTGTACGCAGGTTGAAGGCCGACACGGCTTTCGAAGCGTCCAATATATAGACCATGGAATCCAGAAAACACAAATCTCCTATCGAAGCCATGGCCTTCCCATCCGTATACAACTCTACTGTATCTATACGTGCCAAAATATCCGACACTTTCAACTCATCTCTCTCGAAAGATTTAATTTCCACAACCCACGGTTCGTCTTTTCCTTTCTTTACACCATTTTCGTCTTTGCAGCCCCAACAAGTCCATACCACACCTGCCACGGCCATCCAAACCATTGTCTTCATTTCGTACCATTATTATTATTTTATTTCAACTATATATAATGTCCAATGTCACCGAAACTTCAAAACTTGAAACGATATACGTACAAAACTTCCCTTTCTTCGTCCGGCATCACGTAGGAATAATAATAGGGAGCCACGTAACCGGCAACCCTCAACCCTTTGGGGACATCCACATCACCCACCAACACGCCGTCGCGGTAAATCTGTAGGCCGTCTACATCCGCTCCATCACCTTTTTGGTAAGACCGGAAAAGCACACCGGTTTCGTCCACCCACTCCAACCAGTTATAAAACCCTCTGGAAGATATTTCTTCACGGGCATTCTCGTAGGTCTCTTTCTTCGTGGCAAATTCACGATATTCCTTATCCATCCCCGTACCTTCCACCCCAAAACAAGCCACCGGACGATAAGTCTCATCATAACAGTAAATCAAAGAATCCGCCTGATACGTTACAAAAAATTCGCCATTGTCCGCCACATCAAAACGAACCTTATTAAAAAGAGCCTTGGACAAAGGTCGCTCACGGTAACTGTCCGGATACCCTACCGCCAACAAACGACCGAATCCCTGTTTGTCCAAATCAACTTCGACAATATTGGCTGCCTGCCTCAAGTAGTTTTCCGTCTGGCCGAAATAATCGTTACCATTCCGAAGGGACAAGCACACGGAATAAAACACCCTATGTCCGTAAGCACGACAACACTGGCCGTCCGTATCTATATACGAATAAGGAGAAGGATATAATTCCTCCCAAGACTTCGTAAAGTCCGACCGGCGGTTATAATGGATACGAAAACGCTCCTTGTAGATAAAATCAGCGTCGTAAGTGTAATAGTCGCCATTGGCATTGTTCATAAATAAAGAACCATCGCTGAGAAAAGCATGCAAATCAGGCCGAATAATATCGGTCTCGTTTTTGGCATGGCCGATACCTAACTTCTTATCACGCAACTTCCCTGATGTTTCAAAACGATACAACTGACAAAGACGACGGTCGAGTACATACAGGTAATCTTCGTACACACCGGAAAACAGCATATAAGAAGAAGGAACAGAATCCAGATACAAAGTATCCACCGACAAATCCCGTATGCTTATCTCAACTTTAGAATCAGGAGCAAGAGAAAAGTTGACATTGTCTTTTGTACCACAGGCAAACAATAAACCCACGACAACATAAGGCATCCAAATAGGTCTCATCATTTCGTATGGAATTAAATTTAAAGTTATTGAATTCTAATGTACACAAATATTTCGGGTCTCTCCCCCGACCGCAACATGGCAGTGAAAGAGAAACCCGAAAGTTTCAAGTCATCATCCGATGCCTAACACCGGACGTCCTTGCTGTAACCGACGCAAGCGCAACAAGGCCTCATAATAATAGTAATCGGCATAGATGATGGAAGCGTCTATCTCGCTCCCGGCCGGATGGTGTCCCGTACTGTGAAGCAGGAAAGACACGCAACGTTCTCCGCTCTGGTAGTTCCGGCTCAGGGATGACAACATGTTTTCTGCCGCCTCGCGATATTGCCGTCCCTTCTCAACATCCACATAACCGCTCAACTCCAACAAAGCGGAAGCCACCACACAGGCAGCCGAAGCATCCTTGGGTGCCGACGGCGACGGGTCGTCGAAGTCCCACAGCGGTACCCAGTCGTCCGACCGTTCGGGCAAACGTTTGAGGTACACATCCGTCACCTTTTGCGCAAAAGCCAGAAAGCGGGGGTCACGGGTCTCACGATACACCATCGTGTAACCGTAAATGGCCCAAGACTGTCCCCTCGCCCACATCGACCGGTCCGAATACCCCTGGTGTGTGACACCCTTTATCAACTTACCGCTCACCGTGTCGTAGACCGCCACATGATAGCAAGAACCGTCCTTGCGGAAATGGTTATTCATCGTCGTCTCGGCATGACGCACGGCGATGTCGTACAAGTTTTGTCCGCCACCGTTACGGGAAGCCCAGAAAAGCATCTCCAAGTTAATCATATTGTCCATGATGGTATTGTGCGGCCATCCTTGTTTTTCGACCTCACGCGGCCAACTCAGAATGGTACCGATCCGGGGATTGAAAAGTTTGGCCAGTTGGTTGGCCGTGCCTACAATGACATCCCGATAGGACGCACAAGGCGCGATGCGCATCCCGTTGCCTAAACTGCAATGCACCAGAAAGCCCAAATCATGGTCGTACGGGTCACGGTCGGCCAAGTAAGCCAGCGAGGCCGTGTAGTTCCGGGCCTGCCGTCCGATGTAGGCCTCGCCGCTATATTCATAATCGTACCACAACACGCCCGGCCAAAAGCCGCCGCACCACTCTTCGGGTGTAGCCGGACGGCAATTCCACTCCGTCCGGCCTTCCTTCAAGTCTTCCGCAAGAATGTTACGCGGCATCCGGGTATAATCCCATCCGCCGTCTTTCTTCAAACCTGCCAGTGCACGTGCCACCTGACGATGACAGTATTGCAAGTCTTTCTCTACATCGACCCGCTGCTGGGCTGCCACCGGACGGCAGCACAATCCTAACAGCAATACAAATCCTATTTTATAGTTTATCCGTTTCATTGTTATCATTCTAAAAATCCCTATCGTGTACTCTTCACGCCATATGCGCAGAAAGTGAGATAGAAAGCACAAATCAGCAGCACGCACACACCGGCTGTGATACCGGCCGCGTCCGTAGCCGCACCAATCAACGGGGTCACCGCACCGCCACCGGCCACCGCCGTAATCATCAGACCGGAAATCAGATTGGCTTTCTCCGGCATGCGCTGTACGGCCATGGAGTAGATGATGGAGAAAATGCAGGAGCAGAAGAATCCGATGCCGCCCACACAAATCAGATCCACCGTGGCATCTTCATAGAAAGCCAACACCAGAATGGCGGCAATAGCGGCCAGGATATTGATACGGAAATACTTCATCTCGGATATCTTGGTCATGAAGAACACACCGAGGAACGCTCCCACCGTACGACAAATGAAGTACACCTGAGGAGCCACACCGGCATCCGATGTATCCCAACCGAAACGGGCTATCATGACTTTCGAACTGATGAAGTTCGTGGCCACGTCGATACCCACCACGAAAAAGATACCCAAGAAGAGCAACAGGATGGTACGATCGGACAGCAAGCCCCACACCTTCCCCATCGTCACGCCGCTGTCTTCCCTTTTCTCATGAGGTATGGGTGTGAAGTACAGCCAAAGGGCGGACACTAACGTAATGGCACCGAGCACGGGGAAAGCCAGATACCAGTTGTCCTTGTCGCCGCCGCCCAGCACGTTCACAGCAAAAAGCATGATGAACGGGCCGCAGAACGAAGAAACAGCCTTGACAACCTGCCCGGCGGTCAGACTGCTGGTCAACAGTTTCTGGTCGGTCACCACATTGTTCAACAAAGGATTGAGCGACACTTGCAGGATGGTGTTGCCGATTCCCAACAGGGCATACCCCACAAGACAGGCCCAATCGGTCTTCAACAACGGAATGAGCATACCCACAAGCGTGACCGCCATACTGAGCATGACGGTGTTCTTGCGCCCCCAAGCGTTCATCTTGATGCCCACCGGTATGCTGAAAAACAGAAACCAGATGAAGACCATCGAAGGCACGAAACCGGCCATGGTATGACTCCAACCGAACGCTTCGCGCGCATAATCCGACGAAATACCGACAATGTCACAAAAGCCCATCACAAAGAACCCGAACAGAACGGGAAGGACCGCAAGCATAGATGTTTGTTTTTTCATGTTGTTTTTATATTTTAAAATGAGTGTTTTTCCCGTTTACGGAGTAACCCGGAACCAGTCTACATCCATCCATCCCCGGTTCACCGCAGGTTCGGCATGCGGCTCCACGCATACGAAGCCCACCTTTGCGCCTATCCACTTGCCCTGACGGGCTTTGAACGGCTTGCCACAAGGAGTAAACGTCTGACCGTCGAGACTGTATGCAAAACGGCACATCCCTTCTTCGGCCACTTGTACCCGCAAATAGACCGAACGGCTAACCGTGGGTGAATAAATGATAGTTTGACGTTCGGACGGCTCGAAACCCGCCAATTTTTCCACAGATTCCTTCCCGCCTTGCTCTGCATCCTTACAAACCCGCTGAATGAGGATGAAACGGTCGCCCTCCCGACGCACGGTCAGTGCCGCATAATCCCATCCCATGACTATCAGGCTGCCTTCCTGACCGTCTTCCTTGCTCACCATCGTGACTTTTGTCGTAGCCGTAAAAGTCTCGGCGGGGAACTTCTGGAGCAACATATTGGATGCTTCCCACAAATTTATATACTTTTCGGATAACGGCCAAGAATATAAACGGATAAAACCGTACGGAGTGGTAAATCCGTACAAATCCTGATAATTGGAATGCCATTGCCATTGCAATCCAAGATCCGTAGTGTCGAATTCGTCGCTTTCGGCCGGATTCACCCGGACGGAAGACGGCACGGACGGCTTACGGTAGGTCAGTACGGGATTGCCGCAACCGTCACCGTCCTTATCCTCGCCCACCACCGGCCAGTCGTCTTTCCACGTCATGGGTTCGAGCCAAGTCACACGGCCGTAGCATCCTTTATCCTGAAAGTGCACGAACCAGTCTTCTCCGGATGCGGTCTGCACCCAACCGCCCTGATGGGGTCCGTTGACCGGAGTATCCCCCTGCTCCATGACACGACGCGCCTCGTACGGCCCGTACACGTTGCGGCTGCGGGCGGCCATCTGCCATCCCATTTGCACGCCACCGGCCGGAAACATCAGGTAATAATAACCGTTGCGTTTATAAAACTTAGGTCCCTCGGCCGTGTGGTTCACATCATCATTTCCGTCATATACGATGCGGGAAGGGCCGACTACTTTCGTGCCCTCCGCGTTCATTTCGGCCACACACAACACGGAATTGATTTGTGCACGGCTTCCGGCCCACGCGTAAGCCAGATAACACTTTCCGTCATCGTCCCACAACGGACAGGGGTCGATAATACCTTTGGCAGCCTTGACCAACACAGGCTCCGACCATTCGCCGGCGGGGTCTTCTGCCTTGACCATATACACGCCGAAGTCCGGGTCGCCCCAATAGATATAGTACTCCCCGTTATGGTAACGGATGCTCGGTGCCCATACGCCCTTGCCATGCTGCACGGTAGCGTAAAAGTCCGTCGGAACCAGCTCCTTCAAAGCATAGTTCACCACTTTCCAATTCACCAAATCCTTGGAGTGGAGGATGGGCAGGCCGGGCACACAGGAGAAACTGGAAGCCGTCAGATAAAAATCATTCCCCACGGCACAGACATCGGGGTCGGAATAATCCGCATGAATCACCGGATTCTTGTACATGCCATTGCCCAAATCGGGCGACCATACTTCAGACAGGTATTCCTGCGTTTGTGCCACAAGCGGGATTCCTCCGCAAAGGAGGCAACCGCACACCGCCACCCGCAACATACCTCTTGATAAACTTTCTTTCATCATTGTACACTTTCTGTTTGATTCGATTTATAATCTTTCCTTATTATATATATACGAACGAAGAGCGGATTCTCCCTATTTAAGAATACAAAAAAACCTTGCAAAAAGCAAAATCAGCTCTTGGCAAGGTTCTTTTATGCTAACGGACAAGCCTTTAAATCTCAATCAGGCTGAACGAATAAGCCGGAAGCTCATAGTCGAATTCAGGTTTCACCTTGATGTCGCTCTCCTTCGGACGGGCATTGCGGTCGTCCCAGTTACCGGTCAACACGTGCAGGCGGGCATCCAGACTCTGCGCCTCGCCGAAACGGTCTTTCAGGCTCGACAAGTCCAGCTTCCCTTTCACGGGATGGTTCAGGAGGTTCACCATTTTGATGTACACTTTTCCGGTTTTGGAATCACGTACCGTACTGACCGCCAGACGCTCGCGTACCCCCTTACGGCCTTCGTTCACCGAAAGCGTGCTTTCGATATACTCGTCGCCGCAATAGTTGCCGCAAAGCTTCTGCACGTAGTAACCTACCGTGGGCTTCACTTCCTTGTTATTGAAATAAATCATGTCGGGATTCCATTGCGTATGGTGTTCTTTGGCCAACAAAGGAGCATACGAGCTCATGGCCACCACATCACCGTTGCGCTCCATGCCGCAAATGTGCAGGGCTTCGCACAAGGCCGTCTCTATATTGTTGGGACGGCCGGGAGTATGAGCCGCGTATTCGCCCAAATACACTTTGGAACCGTTACGGTCGTATTGGTCATAATAGTCCTGATGATAAATGAACCAACCGGGCGTCTGATAATAATGCTCGTCGATCATGTCTATCTTATGGTCTTTAGCCAAACGCCAACCGGTCTCGTAATCACTACCTTCCGACCACGGTCCCGACGTACCGCAAACGACGATGTCAGGATACTTCTCTTTCACAGCCTTGACAATCATCAGATAGCGTTCTTCAAACGTTTTGGAAATCAAGTCTTCGTTGCCGATACCGATATACTTCAGATTAAACGGTGCCGGGTGTCCTTGCTCAGCACGGAGTTTACCCCATTTCGTAGTCTTGGCGTCTCCGTTAGCCCACTCAATCAGATCCAACACATCCTGTACGTATTCCGGCATTTTGTCCATCGGGATACCTCCCTGTTGTCCGTGTCCGCGGTCGCTCGAATTCTGACAACTCACACCGGCCGCCAGCACCGGAAGCGGTTCGCACCCCATGTCCTCGCAGAACTGGAAGTACTCATAGTACCCCAAGCCTTTCGTCTGATGGTAGCCCCACAAGTTGCGTTGGGGTTTGCGGGCTTCCAACGGACCGATCGTCTCCTTCCAATTATAAATGTTGTGCAAACCGTCGCCATGAGCCACACAACCGCCGGGGAAGCGCATGAACTTCGGTTTCAAATCGGCCAAAGTCTGAGCCAAATCAGCCCGCAGGCCGTTCTTGCGCCCCTTAAACGTCTGTTGCGGGAAAAGCGAAATCATGTCCAAAGCCACCTTGCCCGTTCCCAACGGTTCCACTTTAATGGAAGCGTGGTCGGCATCGGCATCGGCTTTCAGCACCGCCGTCATTTTTTTCCAGTCCGACTTGGGAGCTTTAAGGGTCGTCTGTGCCACCACCCGGCCGTCCTGTACGAGGCTCACCCGTATCTTTCCGCCTTTGCCCTCCAATTGCTTGGCAAACACCGACAAATCGTATTTCTCACCTTCACGGACGGGAATACCGTCGAAACCTCCATTCAACAAAGCCACCTGGCCAGGCTGTTTCACGTCCACGACGGCATAATTCGGGTTGTTCTCGTGGATAGGCTCGGATGTCCGTATCTCCCACGTCCCGCCGTCGCCTTCCAACGTCCAGGCAAAATCAGCTTTCCATGCCTTGTTTCCGCCCTTGACATCGGCTTGGGAATATTCAAAATCACGGTTCTGCACCAATTCGGCATACAAACCGCCGTCGGCAGCATAATTGATGTCCTCAAAAAAGATACCGATCAATTTGTCGCTAATCTTCTTCGTCCGGCCTGCATCTATCTTGATCGTGGCTTCAAGAGGTTTTAAGCCTTGGAAACGCACTTCATTGTCCCGCGCCAATTCTCCGTTGAGTGCGGCCCAGTATGCTGCACTCTCCACAGCCTGCACCATGCGCTCCACTCCGGCGTACGGCACTTTGAATACCTGTCCCTTCACCGGCTGTCCGTCCACAAGTGCCTGCTCCGTCACCGAAGGATAAACGGAGGCATCGACTTTGCGCGGCTTGCTGAAATGATAAAAATCTTTGGAAACGGTTTCGTACACCCCGCCATCCTTGGTCTTGAACAGCACTTTATAAGCAGCCGTTGCCACATCGTACGACAAAACCGGTGCGATACAACTGTTCACTCCCTCCATATAAGGATAGTCCTGCGGCCGCCATTTTACCAAATCGGCACTGTAAGCCACGGCAAACTGGTTGGCATAATCGTTCACCTGGAACACGCAACGCCACGTCCCGTCCGGCATCTGTATCAGATTCGGATGGTACATTTTCTTTTCCGGTCCCCATGTTCCGAAGTCGCTCTTAATGAAAGCATGGCCGGGTCCAATCCCCTTCCACACCTGCCGGTTCGCACTCCAAGCAAAATTCAACCCACCGCCCGCATGCACATTATAGGCCATGAGATACACCGAATCGGGAACAGCCGCCACAGCAGAACCGGCCGTCCACAATCCGCACCCTAACAAGGCCGCAGAAAGAGCCTTGTTCACGAAATGTTTTTTCATGTCAAATTAATATTGATAATTAGATAAAAATATATTGCCTAACCGTTTAATCTTCTTCGGCTTTCAATCCCAACTGTTTAATCCGGATGTCCGTCGAAACGCCCCGGCTCTTCAGTTCCAACACGGCCGTACGTTCGGCTGTCGTCGTGTTCTGGTCCAATTGGTAATGCACAGTATATTTTCCGGCACGCCCGGAAGTGGCAGCCCCGTCGGCCAGACGCACCCACGCAGGCGCTTCTCCCTTGAAAGCCAACGTCCAGTCATCACCGTAAGTCTGGAATATCAGACTGTCACGCACCTGACGGGCCGTATCCTGCAACGTGAACTGGTAGTTTCTGCGCACCGGGCGCTCGATATTCAAATAGTGATACTGCGTGTAAGAAGTCACCAGCGTCTTACCGTCGGCATGGAAATAAATGTAACCCGTACGAACCGTGTCCGTGTTGTTCACATCCAAGTCCACATTGAGCCTTTTCACCATAAAATATCCTTGGGGAACGGTACCGGACATGGAATCCGCGTCCACATGAATCCAACCTTCCGACACCGAAAGAGACCAATCATAAGTAGTGGCAAACCTCAAAGAATCAACGGTCTGGTCGGCATAAAGCACAGAGCCGTATCCGCTCGGATAAATGATTTGTGCAAAATTGTAAGAATTCTCCTTATTATCACAAGCCGCAAACAAAACAGCGGCCAAAGCTACTGAAAACCCAACTACTTTCTTCATGATATTTATTTCATTAAAATGATGAGCAAAGATAAATAAATAATTGAAAGTATCCCCATTTATCATTATCTTTGCAAGATGGAAAACCCTTTTTATAACGATATTTATGAAATCTTGCAGACGAAGGGCTGCGAAGGACTTCCCGTAGGCATCATCGCCAAACAGGTCTACAATCGGCACGCCGGACTGTTTAATACGGAACTGACATACGAAAGGGTTTACCAGAATGTACGTTTCTTTCTATGGGCACAGTCCTGCAAACCGTCGTCGCCTTTCATGGGGACGGCCAACCGTGGTTGGTATGCCCTGAAGCCCAACGTCTGCCGACAGATGCGAATCGACTTCACCGAAATTCCATCGGAAGAAGCCGCAGAAGTCCCTGAAAAAGAAGAAAAAACGATAGATTACCCCACTCTGTTCTAACTGGGACAAGCGTTTCACCCCAAAATCTCCGAAACGGAAGAAAACCCTTCACGCCACAACCCGGGCGGCACGGCTGAGATTGGAAAAAAGTTCTGCGCCAAACGAAAAACCAATCTCAGCAGATTGAAAAATCGTTTGGCGCAGAACGAAAAGCCGTTCTCCCGACTATGTCGCGGCCCTCTTATTTTGTAATATTTTATACCTACTTACCACTTCGCAGGACAGTCCGTCGCCTTTACCTTTTTGGTCTTTCCACCGCACTTGATTTCGCAAGGGCGACTGGCTGTATAATACCATGCCCCGCCTTTCCGTTCCATGGACACGTCTACCGGTTCGGACGAACGTACCTCTATCCCTTCCGAAAGGAACTGCAAGCCATGGCCCAACAACAAGCGCACGGGTGTACCGTCTTTCTCGCGCAGACAAGCATACGAGGCACGGGCTTTCATCTTCCCCCATCCGGTTTCTTTGTCGCAAGACGTAGCAGAGAGAATAAAATCCTTCCGGCCGTCCTTCAGTGTCACTTCGATGCCTGCCGCATCGTCCGCCCCCTCCGGCCGGACAAAGTCCACACGGCTGACGGAGTTGCCTTCCGACGACACGGAAGGTTCGAACACCGACACGAACGGACGTGTCCAAGCCTCGCCCGTCTGGCGAGCTACATACGTCAGGGTCGGTTGCCCTTTTATCTTGTAAGGCATGGTATTGTCGCGGCTCAATCCTTCCGTCTCGGGGCTCAACGCACGGAAAATCTTCCGCCCGGGCATGCCCTGTTGCCACATCGTCATGCGGATGTCGTCGCCCCCGGCATCGGGACGTACCGTGAAATCCGCACGGATATCTTTGTCCGTCTGCACCATTTGCTGGTCATATATATAGGAATAAGCATACAGGTGTGCTCCGGCGAAACTCAGTTCCTCCGACGGCGCGAAGTCCAACGGACTGCCGTCGACCGCCGTCACGCTCATCGTCTGCCCCAAGTTATGGTAGAAATAATCATGCATCTTGTCACCGCCTTCATGCTTCCGGCTTCGGAATATGTCCACATAATAACCGCCGCCGTCCGTATCCACGATGCTCAACAGGCGTGTCTGGTCGGCCTGCGACTCCGGTTCACGGAAGTATGTCTCGGTATAACAGACTCCCCTGAAGTAATTCTCCGACGCCAAGTTCCGTTCTTCGGCCGTAGACGGCTGGGGATAACTGTGCAACAGTTTGAACGCATGGTTGCTCTTCATCACGGGATAAGAAGAAATGCCGTCCACACAAACCGTATTGTGACTGGGGAACTGGCTGTAATACTCCAGATAGTCCAGGCCGGAATACAAAGACTGCCCGATGCCCGCGTCAGGCCCCAACGTCAGCCCCTTCCCATAGAACTCCACCGACAAGCCATTGGCATGCTGATGGTTGCCCTCGCTGCCGTTCAACGAATACATCAGGCTCCGCCCGGCATCCATGCCGTTGCGCTGCACCAACCAACTGACCTTCGGCACATAAAAAGTCGGACTGACATACGTTTCTATGTCACCGGCCGCAATCGTCGTGTCTATCGTCAAATCCTCCTGCGGATAGAGGTTCATCAGGTTCCCGCCGCTCCTGGGACGGTCTTGCGCCGCAGCGAAGTCCGGTTCGAAACAACGCAACATGGCCGTGAACCGTTCCTCCTGCCTCCGCTTGCCATACCGCCGGGCATTCTTCACCATGCTGCCGAAGTAGCTCGTACGCAACGGACCGGGATGCGTATCCCCGAATCCTACAATCTTACGGTTGGGAAAGCAGTATTGCGGAGTGGCGGCCACGGCTTTTTCTATCACCGGGATTTCGCGGGTCAGGTCGCGCCCAAGGTACTTGTCGAACAGCAAGACAAAATCCGTATAATCATTGACCACGTTGCAACTGTATCCCGGGCATTCGTTCCAGATTCCCGTTCCTGCATCGAAACCGTAATCGGCCAGAGTCTTCAGTCCCCACTGCCGCAAGGTGCTGTCCTGCGCCACGACATCGAAATAATATTCCCGTCCCTTTCCGTCTTCGTAAGCTTCATTCTCGTCCAGCACCAGCGCGATGGCAAAGATAAAACGTGCCTGGATGATATTCCAATTATTATGAGGCACACCGTTCCGGACGATCACGTCGGCCATTTTCTTCAGCGCACCGGCATAAACGGGCATGCAGTCCGCATAATGCCGTTCCATATAGGTATAAAGGAAGTCGTAGCATTCGGTAAGGAGGGGCACGATACCTTCATGGATGACTTCAAAAGATGTCATGCCGACCAACGTCTGTTGGTGGCCATGGTTCAAGTCCCGGGGCAGGTCGCGGTAATAAATCCCCTGCAAATAAGTATCGAGCACTTTTGCTGCCATCCGGCCATACTTCTCTTCTCCCGTCAGCCACCACAGGTAGGCCGCATCGCGTGCATGACGCATGATGTCTATGTTGCCGCTCTCTATCTGCGTGCCTACTTTCTCGGGCCTTACCCATTCCAAAGGCTGACCCGGCAAATTACGGTTTTTCATGTAAACGCCTTGTGTCTCGTCGGCATACGGCAAACGTTCTTCTATTCCCGGACGGGCGTACGCCGTGGCGGCAGCCCGTGCACCGCTGAACATGACCGTAGGCACCGGTGCCTTTTCTTCTCCCACATGGCTGAACCATTCACCACGGATATACACGTCCTTGGCCTGTGTTTTCCAATTCATATAAAGCCGCGAACTCAAATAGTCTTCCCCACGCTCCGCATACTTGTCCACATTTTGCCTCAAGGCTTCCACGACCTTGCGCGCCCAATCCTGTTCCTCTATCAGTTTCAAGGTAGCGGACTTCTCCGAAGGAGTCGTTACGACACACGGATGCCCTGCCTCTCTCCCATCCGGGACAGGGGTAGCCGACATTACGGCAAATTCCGTCCCGAGGCTCATGGCCACGAACATAAACCAATTTTTTCCCATAAGTTTCATTTATAATATTTGATTCTTATATAATATATACGAACGAACGTCACATTATACGCAATCAATACCACTCAATATTTGAACTATAGCTACTTTGTTTTTTCCATTTCAGCACGTCGGCCAGCTCCGAAGCGTTGGCTGAAAAGGTGAAATTATAGGAAGTATAAGGACTCAACACCACGCTTGCCGACATGGAAAAACAATGCAAGTCGCGTGAAACAGAGGCTGTTGTCATGGACAGACGATGATAGTTGAAGTCATATCCTGAGGAATAGGTCAGGTTCCATCCGTCCGAAATACGGATATTCCCCGAAAAGTTCAGCGTATGGGTCAGCTTATATGGGTAGCGCATCTTCTTCACACGAATCTGTGCGCCGGTGTTTTCCGACATAGTCACACCGTAAGATACGGTAAACGACCACGGCAACTGGAATTTCAGATAACCGTCTTCATCCACTTCGGCCTTTTGCGGCTCCTTTTTGGCTCCGGCCCGTTCCGACTTCTTACGGTCGGGGTCTATATTCGTGTCGCCCACATCCTCCTCATCCGTCTCGCCGTCTGTTTCCTTCACTTCTTCACTGCGGCCTTTCCCCCATCCGAAAAGCTTCCTGAAGGTCTCGTTGTTGAACGTATAAGACAAGTTCTGCGACATACCTTGAAAACGTCCGAAACGTCCGTACGACCATTCCGTACGGTCGCCAACCTGTACTCTTCCGTTTTCGTCGAACTCGTACGCATAAGTGGCAAACTGGGCGTTCATGCTGAACGTGTAGTTCCAAGGTGTCTTGATACGCACCCTCATGGACAAATCGCTCCACGGCTGACGCTCGGCCGCCATGTTATAACTCAGGTTCGCTCCCAGTTCGTCGATAAGGCTGACTTTCCGTACCGAATCGTTCTTCGTACGGACCTTCATCTCAATGTTATTGGAGATGTCCATCGACACGCTTCCGGTCTTACCCCGCCCCGGCACACCATAGAGGCTGCCGCTATAAGGAGAATAGCTCACCGTAGACACATTGCCGTCTTTATCCGTCTTCACGTACGACGCATAATAGCCATAACGGGACGTACCGAAATCCGGTGCATAATTAAAGCTTACGGTCGGCGTGAAGACATGGCGGATGGTCTGTATCTTCTTACCGAACAGCGGCGTATAAAAACCGTAAAGTTTGGTCGTGGCCGATACGCTCATATCATAATTATACACGTTCTGGAATCCCCAGATCGTGTCGTTCACCTCACGCTGGTTTTCTTCATCCCATCCTTTCATGACCTTATGCGTATACATGCGGTCGGTAAACCTGAATTCCGGCGTGACATTGATATAGTTGAACAAACTGAACGTCGCACTGATGGGTACGTTATGGCGCATACCGTTGCGCCAGTCCTTAATCAGGTTGGACTTGAACAACAAGTCTTCTTTCGTATCTATGCTGTTGCTCAAGCTTCCGGTGTAGCTTAAAGCAATCTTTTCGTACCACTTTTCTTTCCCCGCAGCCTTCTTGCGCTTGAAAGGATAGAAACGCGCCAATGTAATATCAAGGCTTGGCAAAGTCATCGACAGAGAAGAATCCTGAATGCTTTGCGACAAGTTGAAGGAGCTGGAAAGCGTCAACCCTATCCGCTCGAAAGTTTTGGAATAAGCCACACTCGACGTACGCGTACTCTGCGTGTAGTTCTCCGGATTGTACATACTCGTCAGGTTGTTGCGCTCGTAGTTGGAGGTAGCGAAATTCACACTGGCAGAAAAACTTTGCGAAGGATTAGCCTTGGCATCCTGACGATGCGTCCACTGGATTTTGAAACTGGTGGACTTTGAATAATCCGGCATGTTCTTCTCTCCTTCCACCGTATTCTGATAACTCAGGAAGAAGTTACCATTGAAGCGGTAACGCTTACGGTAATTGGATTGCGTACTCAGTCCCCACGAGCCTTTGGTATAAATCTCTCCGATAAGTTTCAAGTCTATCATATCGTTGATGGCGAAATAATATCCGCCATCGCGCAAATAAAACCCACGGATACTCTCATCGCCGAACGTGGGCATGATGAATCCTGAAGAATATTTCTTACTGAAGGGGAAGAAACCGTAAGGAATGGCCAACGGCAAAGGTACATCCTCCACCACCAGATAGGCCGGGCCGAAGACGACATCCTTTCCCGGACGTACTTTCGCACGGGTCAATGCCATGTAAAAATGAGGATGCTTGGCGTTACAGGTCGTATATTTCCCGTGACGCACATACATCACGCCTTCCGCATCACGTTTGGACTCCTCGCTAATCAGGAACCCGTCGCCCTGTTGCGTGTACACATTATCGATAAAAGCCTTGCGGGTCTTGAAATTGTAACTGATACGTTCCGGCTCATACTGGTCGCTTCCTTGCTTGAATACCGGTTGGTTCTGCACTTTCCCGGTCGAGTCGGGACGCCCTACGGCATGCACGATGCTGCTGTCCATGTTCATCGTGATCCAATCGGCCTGCAATTCCAGATTGGTATAATTTACTTTACTGTTACCATACAAATTGGCATTTCCCAGTCCGGCCTCGAAAGTCACCGAGTCGGAAGCCGTATATTCTACAGGCTGGTCGAGCACCGACTTGCTCACCTTAGCGGTGTCTTCCGACACCGAATCTGTCTGTACGCTGTCTGTGACCACCGCTCCGATGCTATCCGGTGCGGCAACCTTTTCCCGAACACTGTCAGGAACATGTCCGACACTGTCCGCTGCCATTTCACGCAAACCGGAAAGTATCGTATCTTTCAGTAAAGAATCCGCAGCTCTACTATCTTTTGCCAGACTATCGGACATTCCTCTTCCTATCTCAACGTAAGAAGACGAAAGCCCTCCGTTCAATCCGCCTTGCGCCAGCATACAGAATGAACTACCCACCAAAAGGAATATAGCTATTTTTGTTTTCAACCGAATTCAGTCTTGTTCTAAATCAGTAAGCGAATGCAAAATTACACAAAATCCGCTTAATGCCCGAGATTTTCCGTAAAAAGTTCCATCCAATGCCGAAAACGCCGTGCCCCATCCTCGCCATACTTGCTCACGCTCTTCAACGCCTGTTCCGGTGTTTTTTCCCGGTCGGGATGGGATTTGGAATAAAATTTATCCGCATAACAGATGAGCTGTTCTTCCAAAGTCTCCGGATAATAATCCTGTACGGGTATTGGCAAGCCCTGCGCTGCGACTTCTTCTCGCGAAAGCCCCGCACCGGTATGACGCTCGCACACCCTGGCATGGAGCGGAAACCCTTCCGCACGCAACATCTCCGCCCCGAGATAACCGTGGCAAATATAAGGTGCGTCTCCCGTACATAAAATACCGGGAGCGTGGGTATGCAAAATGCCGATATCATGCAACAAAGCTGCTTCTTCCAAAAATGCCTTGTCCAAATCCAGTTCCGGATGGAGTGCTGCAATTTTCAGGCAACGGTCGGCCACCTGGCGGCTATGAATCCATAGAAGTTCCCTCAAACGGGGATTATCAGCGTAATATTTATCTATCAGGGCTATTGCATCCATTTTATTTCAGCTCGGATTAATCGCCACAAAAGTACGATAAAAAACAGTGTTTTCCTAAGAACTATCCTTAAAATACATAAAGGCGAACCCGGAACTCTCTCATCCGGGTCCGCCCACCTTAACGCCAATCGTTTACGGAACGATTACTTTTTTCTTATATGTATTACCGTCTTTCGCCGTCAGGCAAACCACATAGATTCCTCGCGGAAGGACGAAATCTTCAGAAACTTTCAGCCCCTTGCGCCGTTCTAACACATATCCTTGCGTATGGTAAACCGAACAATCCCATCCTTCGGCCTGCACCACACGGATATGCCCTTCCGACACCGAGACTTTGATGCCGGACTCTACCCATGAGACACGAGTCGGCACCAATTTATGGCACCACAAAGACAAGGTGTCCACACGTGCACCGTAAGCCAACGCATACAGTTTCCCGTTGGTTTCCGCCTCCATCTTCTGTTCCATCGCGCCTACGGACTGGCCTAAACGGTAAAGCCGTGTCCCGCTTTCGTCATAGATGTCCATCCGGCAAGGGGCATTCGCTCCCCAAACCAATGAGTCACCAGCCTGCGCCGTGACTTCGTAAGCGTAAATCCGGCCTTCTTCGGGTTGCACGACCATGGCCGAATCACCGTAAACCAAGGAACGGAAATCCAATGTCACCGGAACGTCATAGGCAAACGTGTCGGTACGCGCCTCTGTCCAACGTCCGGAGGTATCGCCGAAACGCATGCCGAATACCACGTCGTCCGGGCAATAGGCAGTACAAGTTTCCCAATCCACCGTGTAATCTTCCGGAACTTCATGCGGCACGACACCCTCTACGTCCACCCCAATATCATCCGCCGCAAAAGGATTGGCCGGGGTGACTTCCACCCGTGTGGTTTTTCCGTTGTTGAACCAATATTCATAGGCTTCTATACGGTTGTCGGCCAAAGAAGGTTCTGCCTTCACAAAATAACGGGAGAACGGCGCACTCCAACGCCCCGCCTCATCCCGGCTACGAAATGACACGCGATGAAGCCCGTAGGACAAATCCGACGTGGAAAGCTCCAGTTCCACCATGCTTCCTTCGGCCGTGCCTTCCACCCGTGCGGCATAATCGCCGTCTATCCAGCACTCATAGCTCCGCAGGGTATTGGAAGAATAATCCGGCCCGAGACATACAAAATTACGGGTCATTATCCCTGTCCAACGTCCGGCTTCGTCGGCAAAGCGGAGCATAAGACGGTGCACGCCCGGCACCAAGCCTGATACGGGAAGCTCCAAATCGAGACGGCCGTCGACCAAAGCGGCCTCCGCCCATTCGCCACCGTCTATGGCATATTCGCATGTGGCCATGCCGGTGCCGTCATACGCTTTTCCCAAACGGAGGAAATAACGGCAAAACGGACTGCTCCAACGTCCCTGCGCGTCGCATGCACGGAAGTGAAAACGGTGTATGCCCGGACGCAAATCCGCCACATCTATCTCTATCCCCACGCTTCCTTGTGTCTGCTCCACGTACGTACGCTGTGTGTCGTTCCCGTCTGTCCAGTATTCATAACCGGCCATCTGTGCGGCAGCGGAAGCAGGGAAAAGCGAAAGGGCGGGAAGTAACCAATGATAGATTTTCATACGCACCTCCATTTCCCGTTAGTCTTCGGTTTGCGCCTCTACCGTCACGCTCACTTTCAGCTTGCCGTCGGCGGCCACCGTCGTGTCGATATGGCTTTCTTTGATTTGGGGTATGGAAGGCGTAGGGTTGTAAGGATAAGGACCACCGTAAAGTCCGACCTGCGTGCCGTCCGTCCCTATGTACTCTTCGGGATATTTCAGTTTGAATGTTTTCACGCCGTCCCATGCCAGATCGTTCATGCTTTCCTCGAAGATTCCGGCATATTTGCAGTTCACCCAGTTGCCTGCTCCCACAAGGTCAGAAGGGTTTTGGTTAAGGAATATACAGTTGTTTACAACACTTCCGCTGACCGTATAACACTCCATAATAGAATTACTGATGTTCACATTATTTAAGAAGTTCCCTCGCACAATCGAGTGATCAATCCGAATCGTACAATATTCCTTCGGAGTCTTCAACCAATCAACAAAACTTCCAACAATATAAAAATTCTGATGATTCCGCTGTTCTTCTTCCCAAAAATCAATACATCCCCCCAATACACATTGTTGTATTACCACATTTTCAGTACTGGTGGAGAGACTCAAGACACGTCCATAAGAATCCGGATTGGTAAATAGACATTTCTTTATCGTCAAATTACGGACCGTTCCAGAACTACTATACACAACAGGATTTTCAATCTTCAATCCCTCAAGATGTACACCGTCGACCTTAACGGCTTCCGTTACAGTTTCACCATCATCATCCACTACATCACGAGGTTTGAACTGAAGTCCAGACGTGATTACCGTCGGAAACACCCCGTTCTCCATATCCGACAGGAAGCCGTTCCCCACAATGGTCAAAGACTTCTGCATGTAACCCGAGAAAGTAAACCGCCCCGCACTCAACGTAACCACGTCCCCGCTGTCCGCAGCAGCCGTGTAAGCTTCCTCCAAGGCCGTTTTACCGTAATACATACTCACCTCATCCCCGTGTTGAAGGGTTGCCATGAGGACATCCGTCCCTTGCTGCGCACGTCCCCAAAGAGCCACGCCGCAAGCCATCATCAAGAGAAAAAATTTCTTCATATTCTCCATCTTTTTTATTGCGTCCGTCAGCCATCCACCGGACTGTTTACAATCATTTTCAAGATTTAAAGAGGAGCGTGAGGCTGCTTGCCGGACTGCTTGCCACAATAGCGGAATCCCCATTCCGGTGAAAACGCAAACAGCCAAACAACAGCCTCACGCTTATGGATATACATGCCCGCATCCCCTGACGAAACAGGGAATGCAAGCACGGGTATATACATAAAACGCCGCTAAAGCATTAACTCCCAGCTTCTTATATCTTCCTCTTGTTGCTTAAATACTTCTTTTACAAGGGCAAAGATAATATTTCTTTTTCATCCGTAATCATATCATTTCTTCTATTTTCCGGTGATTTGTGCAATTTTCGTGCAAATGATAAAGTACATAGTTCTATTTTATCGATATTTAGCCTTGGAAATAGAGACTTTTATATCATTAAATCCATACCTTTTAAGCCTATACTCAATATCTAATTTTATATCAATTTCTTTCTCCGCTTTAGGCCCTATTACAATTTCTACTCCTTTTCTAAATAAATCGGGAGGGGTTTCGACATATAGATGGGGTATCTCTCGTTCATCGAGTTTTACCTTTTCGCTTTCAATCCTATGGAAAGAAAGGTATCTAAATTCTTTTTCAGTTTTATATTGTGGATTTTTATACAAATATCGAATTTCATCACTAGCTTTAGCAAAGAAACGATATAAGTAGTTTACTAACGAAGAGTTTTCCTTGTCTTTGTTTTTATGTATTAATGATTTTAATTCATTGAACTTTTCGGTCATACTTAATCTAACACTAGTACAATCGTAAGAAACCTTGTATAGTAATATGTTCTTTTCTTCTATATCAGAATCATTTAATTGAGAATGAAATGATTCTTTAAATATATCAATAATACTAGGAAATACCATTTTATAATCCTTTTGTGGTAATACAATACTAAGTCCTTTACCGTCTTGTCCGTATAATCTCCACATTGTTAAATCGTCTTTTTTATGAGTCGTGAAAGATGCGATATATGTACGATAATATCTTTCTTCTTCAATATATGGTACTATTTCTTTTAATTCTTCACAATCAAATAAATATAGTCCTTCTTCTGGGTCATTCATATATGCAGTATTATATAGTCTAAGTACTGGATATTTGTGTCTATATTCTTCATATTCACTAAAGTTTTTAGGAATACGTAACATGGAATGTATGGCTTGTATATTGGTGTAGTGAGTCATATATTCTTCTTCTGTAAGCGCAATAGGTTTAGCTAGTAAAGAATGTCGATTGTTTAAGAAAAAAGAATATATACTATTCAGGTTATCAACATAACTGAATAGTTTCGAATCATCATTTTCAATAAGTTCAGATAAATCACAAAGGAGTTCATTATAGATAGGATGAAGTTGATTAGTTTTAGCCGCAGCTATTACTTTTTTTTGTCTTTCGGAATTATTACGTGCTAAAGTAATTACTGATGAGATACTTGATAGACTTTTACGTTTTAATAAATATTTGAATCGTAATTCTTCTGATTGTTCAATTTTAAATCCATCTTCTGTATAGCCTTCTGTAAATAGTATATCTAAAAAGAATGGAAGACTCTGATCTCCTTGCTCTATTGCTAAATCAATATATCTAAAGAATTTGGAATTAACCTTTTTGTGTTTACATAGAATACATACAGCTATAAGGGAGGAACTATAACTATCACCTGATTGTGACTTTCTAGCAAGCTTCATAAGATCAGTAATATTTTCAGGATATTTATCCTGTCCTTTATCAATATATTCTATTTCCATATCTGTTTTTTATTTGTTTAATTACAAAGGAGCTAAAATCTTTTTTTTAATACAAATAAATGAATTGCAAAATAAGTATGAGTATTGAATTTGGCAATAATAACCTGCAAACGTTGTCTGAAAAAGCCTGTAAATGCCTTTTGAAAGACCTGTTTAACTTATAATCCCGTTGTAAAATGGATATATTACTGGTAAACAATTCCGTTTACAAGTAATTTAAAAATCCATGATTAAAATCATTAAAAACGGTGTTGTCGTATCTGTTATACTTGACACTCGCACCATTAATAAGGAAGGTACTTATCCGGTAAAAATCAAAGTGTATTATCAAGGCAAGCCAAAGTATTATTCTGTCGGCCTCTGCCTGACTTCAAAAGAAGAACTTGAAGAAGCGCTTGAAGGTAAATCCAAAGAATGTCGGGAAATTCAGGAAGAAATTGGAAAAGAACTTAGCCGTATTCTTAAGAATGTAGAATATCTGGCAGAACGTGGAACATTTTCTTTTGACCGTCTTAATACGCGGCTTGGAAAAAATATCGGTGGGACTATCAATGAAATGCTTGAAGCTAAGATTAAGGAACTGGGTGAAAATAACAAATTTGGCTCCAAAACCTTTTATCAAAGTACACTCTCGCTGATTAAACGGTATAAAAAGAATGATGTACCAATCCGTGATATTACAGCCGAGTGGTTGCGTGACTTTGAAAAATTCTGTTTGAAAACTGTGAATCAAACAACATTAGCTATCAATATGAGAAATATTCGTGCCATTATGAATATTGCCAAGTCTGCCGGGATGATTAGGGAGGCCGATTATCCTTTCGGAAGAGATAAATATCAAATTAAGGAAGGTTCAGGCAGAAAAAAAGCACTCAACAAAAAACAACTCAAAGCTATCGCCAATTATTCAGACGGTAACGAATTTACGGAGTTTTATCGTGACTTGTGGCTATTCATCTATTTCTGTAACGGTATCAATGTTGCCGATTTGATAAACCTTAAATTCTCCGATATTCAAAACGGGGAAATTTCATTTATTCGTCAAAAAACTAAAGACCGAACTCGTGACTCAAAACGGATTTATGCACCGATAACTCCGGAAATGCAATCCATTATCGATAAATGGGGGAATAATCCGAGAAAGAGCACTTATATATTTCCCTTTATGAAAGCCGGCGATGATGCTTGGGAGCATGAGAAGAAAAAGAAAAACCTCACCAAGCATATAAATGACAGGATGAAAGTTATCGGTGAGAAATTGAATATAGGCAAGATTACGACATATGTTGCAAGACATTATCAATATTCTTTTTCGCTGGAAATGAATAAATTGCAAAGATTTATTTTTCAATAGGTAACGATTTAGAAATGAGCGAAGTTCTCATTTTTGCGGCATCTTGCATTAAACCAAAAGAACGCTTTATATGAATGCAAAGATACAATTTCTTTTCTAAATTTAATGTAAGTGTGTTGTTTATTTCGAAATATCGTTGAGGGTGATATAACAAATGGTCAGATGGTAATGATTGGCGCAGAAACAGCTGCTATGAATTTCCTTAATGTTTTGGAATGACTGAACCAATAAATGAGCAAGAAAAGGAAAATATTAATAACGAAAATAGTTTAGATAATGTTATTTATAATCATACCACTATTACAACATTTAATGTGATAGAAACTATAAAAGGAATAAATAAAGGTAATACAGTTTTAAACCGAAAAGGGTTACCAAATCAGCAACCCTTTTTACTAATAACAAAGACGTAAATAGATATCAAATAGCTTTACTACAATGCCAGTCCATCTTTGAACGCTTTGCCGACCACATCTCCGAGTACACGGTAAGAACGTAATACGGAATCGAACGAAATTGGCTGCAACTTTCCTAAATCCACTTTACCTTGTGTATTCAATATGGATTCATCCGCTTGCACATTTATGACCTCTCCCACGACGTGCATTTCTCCTAACACCTCCTGCATTTCTACAACTTTACATTCGAGTGTCAGAGGATATTCGTCAATAATGGGAGCATTGACAAATTCGCTATAGATAACGTGTACCCCCGCTTTTTCAATCTTGTTTTCCTTGCGCCCGGAGACGAGACCAAAATAATCGGATATGACCAGTGTATCAACAGTGGCTATGCTCAGTGTGAATGCCTTTGAGTGTTTCAGGCTCTCGGTGGTTTTATGACCGAGCGAAAGACTTAATGCTACATGATGATAACCGTACTGACCGCCCCAAGCGGCATTCATGGCATTGGGCACACCGTTTTCGTCATAAGTAGCCACGATCAACACGGGCAACGGAGCGACGACTGGAGTATTTCCTAAATTCTTTTTCATAGCCTTACCTCCATCCCATAAACATCCGTGCTGTTTCCGCATCATGATGATCAAAGAAAAGACTTTTGCCGGTGTCAAGCGTGGCAATGGCAGCCATATCATCGTTGGAGAGCGAGAAATCGAAGATGTCGATATTCTGTCGCATACGTTCGATATGCGTGGATTTTGGGATGATGATGACGCCTCGTTGAATCAACCAACGCAGAGCGACCTGTGCCACGCTTTTGCCGTACTTGTGACCTATCTCTGCCAGCATCGGATTCGTAAAGAGGCTGTTGCGCCCTTCGGCAAACGGTCCCCATGACATGATGTGTGTACCGAACTCTTCCATAATGCGCTGCGGCTCGGTTTGCTGGTCAAATACGTGTGTTTCAACCTGATTGACTGCCGGGACAATCTCCATATTGCTGGCAATGTCGATGAAGTGGTCGGGATAAAAGTTGCTGACACCGATGGCACGGAGTTTTCCCTCCTTGTATGCCTCTTCCAATGCGCGATAAGAACCGTAGCGGTCGCAGAAAGGCTGATGTAACAGCATCAGGTCGATGTAATCGGTCTGCAACCTGCGCAGGCTCTCGTCAATGGAAACCTTGGCCTTCTCGTAGCCGTAATTGGAAATCCACACTTTCGACACAAGGAAAACTTCCTTGCGGTCGATACCGCTTTTGCGCACGGCATTGCCTACGCCTTCCTCGTTATGATAGGCTTGTGCCGTATCAATCATACGATAGCCCACGCTGAGGGCTTCTGCTACACAACGCTCGCACTCGGCGGGCGATACCTGATAGACGCCATAGCCCATCTGGGGCATTTCGACGCCGTTGTTCAATGTTACTTTATTCATTGAAATATCCATTTTTTAATTTCTTCTGATTTAACAGGCAGACGAAGCCCTTTTCTGATTTTCAAAGCAGGATAACCTTTCTTTAGTGTGGCATCGGCTTCCGACATAGGACTTTCGTAAGATGTGCAGAAAGGAAATATTACCTTACCTTTCAGTTGTTCACCGTAATTGTCAAGAAAAGTGCGGATCACAGCCGGTTCTTCGTGCCACCAAATGGGAAAACCGACAAACACCGTATCAACCTTTGTAAAGTCAATGTCAATCGGTTTAATAGCCGGTCGAAGCGACTGATTGAGGTGTTCCTGCGTGCAACGGGATTGCTCGTTTACCCAATTGACATCTTCCGACGAATAGGGCTGTTCTGGCAAAATCCTTATCATTCTGGCCCCCGTCACTTCAGCAATCTGCTTGGCGGCAAGTTCGGTGTTGCCGGAATGTGTGAAATATACGATTGCCGATTTCATGTTATTATCAGTTTTTGTTTGAGCTTGTACTGTACTGCTGCATGACATAGTTATAATTGCTGCCATTGCAATGATATATTTAAGTATGTGCATAACTTTACGATTATATCTTACTTGATTACTCCAATCTCTTTAAGCCATGATGAAATGTTCTGTTCATTGATTCTTCCGCTTGTCAATCCTTCACCTGTCAGGTGGTCGGCATCGGGAGTGAGTTCTACGATACGTGCCAGCGTTTCGTCGCGGTAGGTCGAAGCATAGGTACAGAACGGAACGACGGTCTTTCCATCGAAATTATAGCTTTCGGCAAAGGTACAGATAATCATCGGAGTCGTCCACCACCATACGGGACAACCGATGAACACGGTATCATATTTCTCCCAGTTCTCCACTTCATCGGCGATGGTGGGACGGGCATTGTTATTCTTTTCTTCCTGTGCCACCTCCGTGCATTCGGTGTAGTCGGTAGGATAAGGTACTACCGGCTCAATACGGAAGATGTCTGCTCCTGTCTGACGGACGATTTCCTGTGCCATACGTTGGGTTGTGCCGCCCCAACTGAAATAGGCAACCAAAATTTTGCTGTCGCCGCTCGGAGTATCGGGGCCATCGCCCGGTTCTTCAGGATTTTCCGGATCGTCGGGATTCTCGGGAGTGTCGTCCTCTCCATCGTCGGGCGTTTCGGGAGTCTCGATTCCCGGTGTTTCGGGTTCATAGTCTTCATCGGGTGAGCAAGCACCGAATGTCACGACAGCCGCAGCCATCATCAGATAAATCAAATACTTTTTCATACTTACATTATTTAATTGTTGATTGTTTACGTGTCAATCCAGGTGCAAAGTTAGATACGTCCATTCATTTCGATGAAAGAAAAAATACGGTTCGAATTACCATTTTTTCGGAAAATGATTTTGAACCTTAATCGCTTCGGTATCGGATAGATGCAAAAACCGAAATAAGTGTAGTTTCAACCGAATTTCTTATAAGCTACTCCCCATAGCTTCTCTCTAATTTTGCAACGTCGAACAAAGACAAAGTATTTATTAAACGAATGATAAAATGAAAAAGAGAATTTTAACAGGACTTGTGGCACTGGCTTCGATGCTATGCAGCACCTCTTTTGCGCAGGATATTTACAAGACTGCCGCCAATGTACCGATGGTACAACTGAATAATGGTATTCTGATGCCTCAATTCGGGTTGGGAACATTCCTCCAGCCATCCGACGAAGTATGCGAACAATCGTGCCTGACAGCATTGAGAGCCGGTTATCGGCATTTCGACACCGCCCATGCCTATAATGACGAGGCGGGCGTGGGACGTGCCGTAAAAGAAAGCGGTATTCCTCGTGAGGAAATATGGATTACATCAAAATTGTGGCCAAGCGAATATGGCGAAGGGGAAACGATGGAAGCCATAGACAAGATGTTGAAGCGTATGCAGTTGGATTATATTGACTTGCTGTATGTACACCAGCCTGTCGGAGATTTTGTTGGTGCATGGAAAGATATGGAAAAAGCAGTGGCGATGGGCAAGGTACGTGCACTTGGCATCAGTAATTTCGATGCGAACGATGAGGTGTTCAACAAGATTATGAGCGAGTCGCGCGTAAAACCTGCTGTTTTGCAGATTGAATGTCATCCCTACGCACAGCGGTTGGCGATGCGCGATAAAGTGAAACCCTATGGAATACAGGTGGAATGTTGGTTCCCCTTGGGTGGCGCAATGAGCAATGGCGTACTGTTCAAAGATCCGGCTATCATCGCTATTGCCAAAGCGCACGGAAAGACACCTGCACAGGTTATTCTCCGTTGGCACATCCAAGAGGGATTCTCTGTCATTCCGGGCGCATCCAATCCCGACTACATCAAGGAGAACATCCGAATTTTCGATTTCACACTTTCCGATGAAGAAATGGCGCAGATGCGTTCTCTGAATAAGGAGAAACGTTTTTTCAACGCTACTTACGAGCAAGTAGAGGAGATGGGAAAAATGCCTATGCGGAACTAAAAGGACAATGATATGAGTATGGATAATAAAATTACCCGCCGGGATGCATTGAAACGTATGGGGGCTGCCGTGATTAGCAGTGCGGTAGGCTCTTCCGGTCTGCTTTCATTAGCATCCTGCGAAAAGAAAAAGAACAAGCGCATCATCTTCTATTTCACCGGAACGGGCAACAGTCTTTACATCGCCAGACAACTGGCAGGTGAGAATACGGAATTACTAAGTATTCCACAGATGATGAAACAGGGAAAGTATGATTTCGAAGCTGACGAGATCGGCCTCGTTTATCCTATTTACGGACACATGCCGCCTTATATGGTAAGACAGTTTATCCAAAAAGCGAAACTAAATGCTAAATATAAATTTGCCGTTCTGACTTATGGCGCGAGAAAATGCGATTCTGTTGAGATTTGGGACCGCATATCCCGAAAAGCAAGTAACGCATTCGATTACATCGGAACCATCGTTATGGTTGATAACTGGTTACCGAACTTTGATATGAACGAGCAAATAAAAATAGATAAGCACATTCCGGAAAATCTACAAAAGATAACGACAGACATCAATCAACAGAAACACTGGCACGAACCGGTAACCGAAGAGGAACGTCTGCAACATCAAGGTTTCATGCAGCGAAGCGGACTTGACCCCGAGGTGGGCTTCCTGATGAAAAGCGAGAAATGTTTTGCTGTGACCGATGCTTGCATTGACTGTGGCATTTGTACTTATGTATGTCCACGTGGTAATTATGAGCTGACATCAAGAGGTGTCAAGACTTCCGGCGACTGCGAGTTCTGTTTTGCCTGCATACAGAACTGCCCGCAGAAAGCGATACAGTTCCGCAAGTCGGAAGACGGTTCATTCCCTGATGGAACGGAAAAAAATCCTAATGCGAGATACCGCAACGAACATGTTTCGCTGATGGATCTCAAGCTGGCGAACAATCAGAAATTGTAATAACCGATAGAATGAAGACGATATGTTGAGAAAAATAAGACTGATACTTGCCGTACTGTTTTTCATAGCGGTTACGGCTTTGTTCCTTGATTTTACGGGAACAATCCATGCGTGGCTGGGCTGGACGGCAAAAGTGCAATTCCTGCCTGCGCTGCTTGCTTTGAATGCGGGCGTGATTATCGCACTGGTTCTACTGACGCTGTTGTTCGGCAGGGTCTATTGCTCGGTCATCTGTCCGCTGGGGATATTCCAGGACATCGTGTCGTGGATAAGCGGACTACGGAAGAAGAAACAGTATCGCTTCTCTTATTCTCCGGAAAAAAAGTGGCTACGCTACGGTGTGTTGGGGGTGTTCATTATTGCTCTGGTTGCCGGAATCGGCTCGTTTGTGGCATTGCTGGCTCCTTACAGTTCTTACGGGCGTATCGCTGCCAATCTTTTCGCTCCGGTATATCGTTTGGGAAACAACCTGCTCGCCTATTTCGCCGAGCGAGCGGACAGCTACGCCTTTTATGAAACGGAGGTGTGGATGAAGAGCCTGCCTACGTTCATTATCGCTGTCATTACATTTGTCGTACTGGTCATACTGGCATGGAGGAACGGACGGACTTATTGCAATACGATTTGCCCGGTGGGAACGATTTTGGGATTTTTCTCCCGTTTTTCTTTGTTACGTCCGGTACTGGATGCAGAGAAATGCAAGAATTGCAGTCTATGCTCACACCGTTGCAAGGCCGCCTGCATCGACTATAAGAATCATCGAATAGATTACAGCCGTTGTGTGGCCTGTATGGATTGTTTGGAAATCTGCAAACATGATGCTCTGCATTTACAGAGCAGGTTAAAAAACAGGAATCAACATAGGGATGGCTCCATAAAGCAAGTAAGTGCTGACCAGATAGATAATGCACGTCGCAGTTTTCTGACGGCAACAGCCGTAGTGGCCACCACAGCAGCACTAAAAGCACAGGAGAAAAAAGTGGACGGTGGTCTGGCGGTCATCGAGGACAAAAAGATACCGGTACGTGCCACACCGATTATACCACCGGGGGCATGGAGTGCACGTAGTTTTGCACAGCATTGTACAGCCTGCCAACTTTGCGTGTCTGTTTGTCCCAACAATGTGCTCCGTCCTTCGACTGACTTGCAGAAACTGATGCAGCCCGAAATGTCTTATGAACGAGGCTATTGCCGTCCGGAATGTACACGTTGTTCCGATGTATGTCCGTCTGGGGCCATCCGTCCGATAACGATTGAAGAGAAATCATCTACCCGTATCGGACATGCCGTATGGGTAAAGAAAAATTGTATTCCTCTGACCGATGGCGTTGAATGTGGAAATTGTGCACGTCATTGCCCGTCAGGAGCGATTTTGATGGTTTCGTCAGATAATGATGCTGCTGATTCTGTTAAGATTCCGGTTGTCAATGCCGAGCGGTGCATAGGTTGTGGAGCGTGTGAAAACCTTTGCCCGGCAAGGCCATTCAGTGCAATTTATGTCGAAGGTCACGGACTGCATAGTATAATGTAGAATATAGTAAAATGAAAAAGTATGAATGATAACAATAAATCAAAAAAAGCCATATCACGCCGAGATTTTTTCAAGAAAATAGGTGCTACAGGAATCGCCACAACCGGACTGGCGGCATGTGTCAATCAGGATAAAAATGCCATTTCTACATCCGTTACAGAAATTCCTACAGATCGGATGACCTACCGTACAAGTCCCACGACCGGAGATAAAGTCTCGTTGCTGGGATTCGGCATGATGCGTCTGCCGTCTGTCGGAGGACGCAGTGCTCGTGAAGGCAATGAAGATATCGATCAAGAAATGGTAAATGAACTGGTAGACTATGCCATCGCCCATGGTGTAAACTATTTCGACACATCACCAGCCTATTGCCGGGGAAAATCAGAACACGCCACAGGAATCGCACTGAACCGTCATCCACGTGACAAATATTTTATAGCAACGAAATTATCCAATTTTTCTCCGACAACTTGGAGTCGAGAAGCCTCTATAGCCATGTACCGCAATTCATTCAAGGAATTGCAAGTGGATTATCTAGATTACCTGTTGTTGCATGGTGTCGGTATGGGAGGTGGTATGGAAGAATTTGAAAACCGGTATATGAAAAATGGCATTCTCGATTTCCTTTTGGAAGAGCGTAAAGCCGGGCGCATCCGTAATCTCGGTTTTTCCTATCATGGCGATATAAAGGTATTCGATTACTTACTTTCCAGACATGATGAATATAAATGGGATTTTGTACAAATCCAATTAAACTATTTGGACTGGAAATACGCCAAACAGATCAACCCTCTCAATACCGATGCCGAGTATTTGTATAACAAGTTGAATCAACGAAAAATCCCTGCCATTGTCATGGAACCGCTATTGGGAGGACGTCTGTCTAATGTGCCGACTAATATCGTAGCCCGCCTCAAACAACGTGAGCCGGAAATGAGTGTAGCTTCATGGGCATTTCGTTTCGCCGGGAGTTTGCCCGGTGTACATACCGTATTGAGTGGCATGACACGTATGGAACATCTGCAAGATAACCTGCGTACATACGCACCTTTGAAAATATTGACGAAGGATGATTTCACTTTTTTACAAGATACGGCGACACTGATGATGCAGTTCGATACCATTCCTTGCAATGATTGTAAATACTGTATGCCTTGTCCGTATGGTCTTGATATTCCCGCCATCTTACTACATTACAACAAGTGTCTGAATGAGGGGAACATTCCTGAAAGTTCACAAGATGCCAACTATCGGGATGCACGTAGGGCTTATCTGGTCGGGTATGACCGTTCTGTTCCGAAACTCCGGCAGGCCAGCCATTGCATTGGTTGTAATCAATGCTCTCCTCATTGCCCGCAACGTATAGACATTCCGGCAGAGTTACATCGGATCGATGCTTATGTGGAGCGACTTAAACAGGAATTATCATGAAAAGTGATCTGATTCGGCTACTACATGAGGAACAACATTCTTTAGTTGTTGCCAATGGTGATGTCTGTACATTTGACGGACGGGGAGTAAGTGATTTATACGACTTATTCAAGGAGGATCCCGGATTCTTAAAAGGCGCTTCCCTTGCGGATAAAATCGTGGGTAAGGCGGCTGCGGCACTGATGGCTCTGGCAGAGGTCAGAGAGGTGTATGCGGATGTTGTCAGCCGACCTGCCCTTGATTTACTGACAGACAACAAGATTTCAGTCAGTTATGGCATAATTGTCCCGCATATCATCAACCGTACAAAGACAGGATGGTGTCCGCTGGAGACACGTTGCTTCGATTGTCTTACTCCACAGGATTGCTTTACCCAAATCGAAGAGTTTATAACATTACAATCTAAAAAATAAATTCAGATAAATGAAGAAACAACATTTACTATTTGCAGTATTCATATTGGCCGGATGTTATACCGTTTCGGCCCAAACATCCGATACGGCAGACAGCTTGTCGGCCCAAAGGGCATTGACTATCGACGAAGTGGTTGTTACCGGAACCCGCAATCAGACGGATATACGCCACTTATCGCAGACCGTTTCAGTGGTGAACAGGGGAAGAATCGAGCAGTCGATGCAGCCCTCCCTGCTCCCGGTGCTCACGGAACAGGTTCCGGGGCTGTTCACCACTTCGCGCGGCGTGATGGGCTACGGTGTCTCGAACGGAGCGGCAGGCGGTATCTCCCTGCGCGGACTGAGCGGCGGCAATGCCCGCCTGATGGTTCTTATTGATGGGCACCCACAATATGCCGGCATTTTCGGGCACCCGATTGCCGATGCCTACCAGACGCTTCTGGCCGACCGGGTGGAGGTACTGCGTGGTCCGGCATCTGTACTCTACGGTTCGAATGCCATGGGTGGTGTAGTAAATATCGTGACCCGCAAAATGCACGAGGATGGGACTCGCACTAACCTGCATGTAGGTTACGGTTCTTATAACACTTTGGAAACCGAACTGACGAACCGCATCCGCAAAGGGCGTTTTTCGAGTGTCATAAGCGGCTCGTACAACCGTACGGACGGGCATTGTGTCGACATGGGATTCGAACAGTACGGCGGTTACGGCCGGATTGGTTACGAGGTGACGGACAACTGGAATCTGCGGGCCGACGTGAACGTGACCCACTTCAACGCCTCTTATCCCGGCCCGGTATCGGCTCCGCTGCTGGACGGCGACCAGCGCATTACACGAGGCATGACTTCTTTTGCCGTCGAGAACGAATATGATAAGACCTCCGGTGCGCTAAGTTTCTTCTACAACTGGGGCGACCACTGGATCAACGATGGCTATACGCCTTCTGCGGGGGAAGGCCCGCAGGACGACCGCTTCAACTCGTATGACGACATGATGGGAATCTCGTGGTATCAGAGTGCCCGGTTCTTCAAAGGCAACCGCATCACCGTAGGCTTCGACTGGTTCCGTTACGGCGGCGAGGCATGGAGCGAGTATGTGAGTGGAGAAAATGCGGGAACGCGCAGCGATTTAGTGGATAAACATGAAAACGAGGTGGCAGGCTATGTGGACTTCCGGCAGGATGTCGGAAAGTGGCTCACGTTCAATGCGGGACTGCGTGTCGATTACCATTCTCGTGTCGGAACGGAATGGGTGCCGCAGGCGGGACTGGCGTTCCACCTGCCTCATGCCATCGAACTGAAAGCATCCGCCTCGAAAGGTTTCCGTTACCCGATTCTCCGCGAGATGTACATGTTCCCGCCGCAGAATCCCGACTTGAAGCCAGAATCTATGTGGAACTACGAGATAGCCTTTTCGCAAAGATTGTTGGGTGGAAGCCTGTCGTATGGCATCAATCTCTTCTATATCGATGGCAAGAACCTGATTATGACCCTGCCCAATCCGAACGGTAGCGGTATGCTGAACCAGAATTCGGGCAAGATAGACAATGCCGGCGTTGAAGCACAAGCGGCTTACCGCATCAACAAGTCCTGGTCGGTGGATGCCAACTATAGCTACCTGCATATGGATAATCCGGTTATTGCCGCTCCCGAACATAAACTCTACACCGGGGCGAATTTCACTCACGGACGCTGGTCTGTATCGACAGGAATACAGTATGTGGCCGGACTCTACACTTCGGTCGTCACCAATGGTCGGGGAACGGAAACGACTGAGGATTTTGTATTGTGGAATCTGCGCGGACAATTCCGGGTTTTGAAATGGCTCGACATCTGGGTGCGTGGAGAAAACCTGCTGGCGCAACGCTATGAAATCAACACCGGATACCCGATGCCGGGAGCGACGGTGATGGGGGGCATAAATATCAATTTCTAATAAATCTTCAAATGTATGAAAAAGGTCATTTATCTGGTTATGATTGCAATGGCAATCTCCACAATCGGCACTGGATGCGCACAGGCACAAGATCGGATTTCTACAGAAACGGCCGGTCTTCCAAAGGTTTATTTCATCAAAGAGATTACTTCTGAAAATCTTGTGAAAATCTATGAAGCTCTCGGTCGTAAAGCCAAAGGCAATGTGGCTGTAAAACTTTCCACCGGAGAACCGGGAAACAACAATTACCTCCAGCCTGCTCTTATCAAAAACCTTGTGCAAAGCGTAAAGGGTACGATTATAGAGTGTAACACTGCTTATGGTGGCGGACGTGCCAACACTGAAACGCACCTCAAGGCTGCTGCCGACCACGGCTTTACGGCTATTGCAAAGGTGGATATCATGGATGCAGACGGAGAAGTATCCTTACTGGTAAAAGGCGGCAAGCACCTCAAAGAGGATTTCGTAGGCAAGAACTATCTGAATTACGATTTTACGGTTGTGTTGTCACATTTCAAAGGACACCCGATGGGTGGTTTCGGCGGGGCAATTAAAAATATCTCCATCGGTATCGCTTCCTCACAAGGCAAGGCATGGATTCACTCGGCGGGCAAGACCAAAAGCCAATCCGAAGTATGGAGCAACCTTCCTCCGCAGGATGACTTTCTGGAGTCGATGGCGGAAGCTGCCAAAGCCGTAGTCGACCATTGCGGTGACTGTATTCTTTATATCAGTGTTGCGAATAATCTCTCGGTAGACTGCGATTGCGTCGCCAAACCCGAAGACCCGAAGATGAGCGACATCGGTATCCTTGCCTCACTCGATCCAGTAGCACTCGACAAAGCGTGTACGGATATGGTGCGGGCTTCGGCAGACCACGGTAAAATCCACCTGATCGAACGCATTGACTCGCGCCATGGGATGCACACGCTGGATCATGCCGAAGAACTCGGTATAGGGAGTCAAAAGTATGAATTAGTAAAACTGAAATAGATTTTAATAGAACAATTTATGCAAACAACAACTGTAAAATTATATACGTTGCCGTATAGCAACGTAAGAACTTATCTGGCAGTCTCCCTTTTCGTCTTGGGTAATCTGGCCATGCCCCAACTTTTTCATCTCATACCGCAAGGCGGGATGGTTTGGCTGCCAATCTATTTCTTCACCCTTGTCGGGGCTTATAAATATGGTTGGATGGTCGGGCTTCTGACTGCCGTACTGTCTCCGATGGCGAACTCTGTTCTGTTCGGAATGCCCATTATGGCTGTACTGCCCGCCATCTTGCTCAAATCCGTTCTGTTGGCTGTGTCAGCCGGGTATGCGGCTTCACATTTCAGGAAAGCCTCGCTTGGACAGCTTATTGGGGTAGTGTTGACTTACCAGTTTATCGGTACATTGGGCGAATGGGCCATGAAAGGCGACTTTTGGCTTGCCATACAGGATTTTCGGATCGGCATTCCGGGTATGTTGCTTCAGGTATTCGGAGGCTGGATTTTTATCAACAAGATATTGAACAAAGTAGTATGAAAGATTTCGTTTTTAGAAAAAACACAAAGCTGTTTCCCGGTTTCGGGGTAGATAAAAAAGGAGGAAAAGATATGAATTATAGGGTGTTAGGACTAAGCGGACTTAGGGTTTCCGCTGTTGGGCTGGGTTGCATGGGTATGAGTCATGCCTATGGCGCGCCTGCCGACAAATGTGAAATGGTGGAGCTTTTGGCTGATGCGGTGGAGATGGGATATACCTTTTTCGATACTGCCGAAGTCTATGGTACGCCCGACCGTCCGCACGATAACGAGGAACTATTAGGCAAAGCTCTGCGGCCGTTCCGTGACCGTATCGTCATTGCCACGAAATTCGGATTGACCTTTGACACTCCCCATGCGGCGGGACCGCACGCTTTGATTCTCGACTCGTCCCCTGAAACGATACGCCGCTCGGTAGAGGATTCGCTTCGTCGCCTACGTACCGACCATATCGATTTATACTACCAGCACCGTATCGACCCGAAGGTTGAGCCAGAGGAAGTGGCCGGGACGATGGCCAATCTTATTCGTGAGGGTAAAATTCTGCACTGGGGTATTTCGGAGGCTACCGAAACATACCTGCGCCATGCGCACAAGGTGTGTCCTGTCGCAGCAGTTCAAAACCGCTACTCGATGATGGCACGTCAACATGAAGCACTGTTCCCCGTTCTCGAAGAGTTGGGGGTGGGATTCGTCGCCTTCTCGCCGCTGGCTAACGGATTACTGACCGATTGCTATACGGCCGACACCACGTTCGATGCCGTATCCGACTATCGGGCATCCATGCCGCAGTTCCGCAGGGAGAGTTTTGAACAAAACCGACACCTCCTTGCCATGATAGAGAATCTGGCAGAGGAGCATCACGCTACACCGTCACAAATCGCCCTGGCGTGGATGATGAACAAAAAGCCGTGGATTGTCCCTATCCCCGGAACACGCCGATTGTGCCGGTTGAAAGAGAACATCGGAGCAGCCGATATCCGCCTGAATGCCGAACAGGTACAGACTATTGACGATGCCCTTGCAGATATGCCGATGAGCGAAGTGTTCGGAGGCTCACCTATAAAGCAATAATTTATGAAACCGAAAATAATATGTCATATCATGAGTTCCGTCGATGGACGGTTGCTCAACGAGCGATGGACGGAGCCGTATGACGGTACTCCGGCCTCGGCTCTGTTGCAGGTCTATGCCTCAATCGGCCGTGAATTGGGTACGGATGCGTGGATGTTCGGAAAGAACACCCTCCGTGCCATATTTCCCTATAAATGGAGCATCGACGGACATACCGTACCGTCGGATTATCCTGCCGTATTCATCGGCGAACGCCATTCGGAACGAATATTCATTGTGGCCGACCCTGAAGCCGATATCTATTTTACTTCCTCCGTTTTGAGAGGCGACAATATTCTCGTTATCGTGGGACGGAATGCAACGGAAGAATACCTCACCCATCTGCGTGAAAAGCGGATTTCTTACCTTATCGTCAATGATGCAACCGACCTTCGGGAAGGACTCGAAGCAGTCGGACGGGAGTTCGGCATCCGTTCCGTTTCGGTGCAGGGAGGCGGCATATTGAACGGTGCGTTGCTTGCCGACGGTTTGATAGATGAATTAAGTCTGGTGGTCTATCCCGGCATAGACGGACTTTCGGGCATTCCTTCCATCTTCGAGTATATGGGTGGTGCAACTGAATATCCAGCCCAAGGACAACGCCTTCAGCTGCTTTCCGCTTCGCAGCGGGAATACGGTGTGATGTGGATGCGATATGAATTTCATAAGGATTGACACAATGAAAAAGATAATGTTACAAACTATACTGCTTTGCTGTCTGTGTTTGGCTTCCTGCTCGGACAGTGAAGAAAACCGACCGGTCTTACCGCCGGATCAGGAGCAGGAAGAGCCGGAAACTCCTGACCGGCCACACGACTATACAGAGTTGATAAGCAAGACCTCTCCCGTTCCTGCCGTTTACGAGCAGGAGGCGGAACAACGGGGAGAAGTGGTGCGCATTGACTACGACACACACGATTATGCCGAAGGCACGGGTGCTGTGCGCACAAATACGGCTTATGTCTATTTGCCCTACGGCTACGAAGAACATACCGACCGACGTTACAACGTGCTTTATTTTGTACACGGGCATTACGGCACGGCAGCTTCGTTTTTCCAAGATGAGAACGGCTTGCTGCGCAAGTTACTCGACCACATGACGGAAAACGGAGATATGGCTCCCACGATAGTCGTGTCACCCAGTTACAACTACGGTAATCCGACACCGAACTATGCCGATGCCGACCCGTATTGCGAAGCTCTGCCGCAGGAACTTGTAAACGACCTTATGCCTGTCGTGGAAAGCCGTTATCGTACCTACTCCCAGAGTACGGATGCCGCTGGCTTGGAGGCTTCACGTGAGCATCGCGCCATCGGAGGTTTTTCGATGGGAGCCGTCACAACATGGTATGCATTGGAGCATACGCTTGATTATTTCAAATATTTCATGCCGGTCAGTGCCGATTGCTGGTCATTGGGAAGATTTGCAGGAATGAATCGTCCAAGAGAAACGGCTGAATACCTTGCCGGTATTGTTCGTAATTCAAGCTATGCGGGGAATGGATTTTACATCTGGGCGGCAAGCGGTACAAGCGATTCCGCATATGGCGAGACATTGGTGCAAATCCAAGCGATGGCGCAACTGAAGGATGTATTTCCTGTCACAAATCTGACTTTTCATGAGAAAGACGGAGCGCGTCATGAATTTCGTCCTAGAGCGGAATATCTTTATAATGCCCTACCGTTCTTTTTCCCGAACAGGCAAGAAGGAGGAACAAATTCTTATGGACACCTGACAACTTCCAACACAGTGAAAGATGTCATCGAACACAAGGCATTCGCAGGATTTGGTCGATTTATTCTTCCAGTAGAACGAAGCTATAACGATAATATGACATTACAAAATGTTGCAAGTATGCTCCCGTATCATACTTACATAACGGGCGAAAGAGCAGTTGAGACCATCAATACAATGATTGATTACGTACATGACGGGAACAAGCTCTTTTATGATATTTATTCGGATGCGGATAAACAGGCGGATTCCCGGAAAAATAATACGGGACTGTTCTTTTTTCGGGGAGAACCCGGCAAACCGTTCGCAATCGTGTGCCCCGGTGGAGGCTTCTCGTATGTGGGAGCTATCCACGAGGGATTTCCGCTTGCCATCGCGTTAAGCAAGATGGGTTACAACGCCTTTTCCATCCAATACCGCACGGGCGGGGCGCAAGTCGCTTGCGAAGATCTTGCCGGGGCCATCGACTTCATCATGCGCCATGCTGAAGAGTTGCAGGTATCGACAGATGACTACTCGCTCTGGGGCGGTTCTGCGGGGGCACGTATGGCGGCTTATCTCGGCTCTTACGGGACACAGGGGTTCATCAGTGCGGTACATCCGCGTCCGGCAACGGTCGTGATGGGTTATACCGGGCACTCCGATTATACGCGCAACGATCCCCCGACATACGTGGTTATCGGCGATAACGATGCCATCGCGAGCGCGTCGGTCATGCGTCAGCGGGTGAAGAATCTTCAGGCCATAGGCATTGATGCCGAATTTCATCTGTTCCCGAATCTGCGACATGGGTTCGGATTGGGCATAGGAACAAGTGCAGAGGGTTGGGAAAAAGATGCAGTCGCATTCTGGGAGAAATACATTTCCCGTAAAAAATGAATTTCTAACCGTAAATAATGTAAGGTAAGACCATAATATCTGTCTTACCTTTGCAGAGGTTATAAAACATATAAATAAATAATAATGAAGAAGATAATTACAACCGTATTGTGTGCGACAATAGCTGTATGCAATACATTAAATGCACAGGAGAATATGGAAATGAAAGAGAAAACGCCGTTCGCTTATGTGGACGCTAAAACAATCAAAAGTCACAATGACAATCCGTTCGGATTGGTATATGCTGACGCTATCACGGAAAACAAAGAGGGAGGAGTAAACATTCATCCCATTGCTTACGACTTGAACGGACTTACGATTGCCGCCAATGTCTATACTCCAGCAGGGTATGATGCCGCGAAAAGCTATCCGGCTCTTGTTGTCGCCCACCCGAACGGAGGGGTGAAGGAGCAGGTTGCCGGGCTGTATAGCCAGCATATGGCCGAGGCAGGCTACATCTGCCTCGCTTTCGATGCAGCCTATCAAGGAGCCAGCGAGGGAGAGCCGCGCAACACGGACAAACCCGCTTATCGTGTAGAGGACATCTGCCGTGCCGCTGATATTCTGTCGCAATATCCAGGTGTTGATCCTGCACGCGTCGGTATTCTCGGCATCTGTGGTGGAGGCGGTTATACGCTGAAGGCTGCACAGACAGACAAACGCTTCAAGGCAGTGGCTACATTGAGTATGTTCAACACGGGACTCGTGCGCCGAAACGGTTTCCTCGATTCGCAAATCAACGAAGTGCAGGAACGTCTTGCCGATGCTTGTGCAGCCCGTCAGAGTGAAGCCGAGGGCGGAGAACCGGTATATGTCGGCGATATGAGCGGGATGACACCGGAGCAGGCAGCAAAACTTCCGTTCGATCTTTATCGTGACGGATATGAGTATTACCTCCAGAGCCATGCACACCCCAATTCAACATTCAAGTACACCAAAAGTAGTCTGATAGATCTTATGGCGTTCGATGCGAGCGAGGGAATGTATCTTATCAATCAACCGTTGCTGATGATTGCAGGAAGCATTGCCGATACGTTCTACATGACCGAACAGTGTTACAGCAAAGCGACAGGAACGCAAAACAAGGAGCTGTTCCTTATTCCCGGTGCAACACACATCAAGACCTACTATGTGCCAGAGTATGTTCATCAGGCGGTGAATAAACTGACGGCATTTTTCGGAAGCAACCTCTAATTTATTATGCAATGAAAAGAACATTTATCTATATGGTCGTAAGCCTCCTTATGGGGGCTTTGGCCGCTTGTGGAAACAAGCAAGCCGATGAAAATTCAGAGCAATACCATATTAATTTTTCGGAAGCATCACCTATACAAAAGGAACACAAAAGCGTGTTGATTATCTCCGGCAGTCCACGTAAAGGTGGCAATACAGATTTATTGTGCGATGCCTTCGCCCGTGGTGCTGAAGAAGTTGGCGGACGGGTAGAGAAAATCTTTCTTGCCGACTACCGCATCGACTACTTTTCTGAAGCAGACGAGCAACGTGTGGGTAATCGAGCCAATGAAGCGGAAGACGATGTACCGATGCTGGTCGATAAAATGGTTCAGGCCGATGTAATCGTACTCGCAAGTCCGGTCTATTACATGAATATCACGGGACAACTCAAAACCTTTATTGATCGCACTTTCGGACGTTATCGTGAAATGAAAGACAAGGAGTTTTTCTATCTTACTGCCTGTGCCGATCCCGAAGAAAGCACGGCAGATTGGGCGATTAACGGTTTTCGTGGCTTTGTAATGTGCCTACCTAACCCTACGGAACGCGGCATGGTAAAAGCCATAGGAATGGGACGTAAAGGGGCGGTCAAGGGCAGTCAATATGAAGTTGAAGCCTATAACCTTGGTAGAGGTATCTGATTATGAAACGAAATATAATTTTCTATGCGGTTCTATCTTTATCGACAGTTACAATAATAATTGGGTGTGATGAAGCATCGGACAATCCTATGCCCGATGATACCATCCGTGTTGAAACAGCCGAAGTTACAGCAATAACTTCAAACAATGTCATTTCAGGTGGTCGTGTTCTCGATGGAATACAAGCAATCAAGGAGTTCGGTATCTGTTGGGCTGCAACTGATAATCCAACAATTTCAGATAGTCATAATGTTGGTGCAGGAGATGCAACTTCGTTTGCCTGCTACGCTACGGGACTTTCGGCAAATACGACCTACTATATCCGGGCGTATGCCACGATTTCCGGCGGAACGGTTTACGGTCAGTCCCGCCAATTTACGACGCTTGCCGATTCGGATGACGATACGCCTTCTGTCGGTGGAGACGATGAACAAAATCCGTTGGCTTCGACCATTTACCTGTGGCCGGAGGACAATATGGCGAAAGTTACGAACTATACGGACAGTCAAGGCTCTTATCAAGACCCGCCATCATTCCGCCCTTATATGAATTATTTTCCGGTTGCGGAAGGCATTACGGTAAAGGGTGCTGTCCTCGTATGCGCAGGCGGTGCGTTTCAGTTCCGCAGCGACCAGATGGAGGGGACTCCGGTCGCCCAATGGTTTGCCCGTCACGGTTATCAGGCTTTCGTGGTGAATTATCGTGTACGTCCCTATACTATGGAGGAAGGTAGTCTTGATTTGGCTCGCGCCGTCCGTTTTGTCCGCCAGCATGCTACTGACTATGGGATAAATCCGAATAATATCGCTACCGTAGGATTTTCTGCCGGAGGTATCCTTTGCGGTGATGAAGCCCTCAATTTCGATGAACAGGTAAACGGAACGGAACTCGCTTCCGATTACCGTCCCGATGAACTTGACAAAGTGTCCGCCAATGTCTGTACCATCGGTATGGTTTACGCTTTTTACGGTCGGTTGAGCGTTGCTTCGACCGATGTGGAAAAATTCCGTGAGTCCAAGATTCCTCCTACATTCTTTGCTTATGGAACACGCGACCCGTTTTACCGCCAATTCCAGCAATGCGCTGATGCGGTACGTGCGGCAGATGTCGAAGTGGAAGAGCGTGAATATGAAGGTTTGCCTCATGGCTTCGGATATACAAACGAGGATTGGATGATACGCTTTGATAATTGGATGACTAAAATAATGACCCATTGATAAATTTATTGCTTTTATGAAAAATCTATGCATACTGATAGCCATGATGGCACATTGCGTATTATGTGCACAGAATCGTTCAATAGCCAGCGACTCTGTACAATATCCTACGGTACGTACTGCTGCCGGTATTGTAAGGGGGATTTCAGAAAATGGTATCATCTCTTATAAAGGAATCCCTTACGCTGCACCCCCTATCGGAGAGTACCGTTGGAGACCACCCCAACCGGTACGTCCGTGGCTGGGAGAACTGGATGCTACAAAGTTCAGAGCTGACTGCGCTCAAGCAGGCTGGCCTGCCGTTTCTGGTAAGATAGCTAAAGGGTCATCGGAAGATTGCCTTTATTTGAATCTGTGGATACCCTCTGAAACAAATGCCAATGCTGGGTTGCCGGTAATGGTCTGGATTCACGGAGGCGGCTTTGTTGGAGGAAGTGGGGCTGATAAGGCTTTTTCAGGAGAGGCATTTGCCCGCCAGGGAGTTATCCTTGTAACGTTCAACTATCGTCTGGGACGGCTTGGTCATTTTGCATTTCCCGCACTGACTAAAGAATACCCGGAAGAGCCCAAAGGCAGTTATGCCTATATGGATCAGATTGCAGCTCTGGAATGGGTGCAAAAAAACATCAAATCGTTCGGAGGAAATCCTGATAACGTTACCATATTCGGAGAATCTGCCGGCGGGGTATCAGTACATTCTTTGCTGACTATTCCTGCGGCAAAAGGAACCTTCCAGAAAGCCATCATTGAATCGGGAGGTGGTCGTGACGGGGTATTGACGGCAAGACCTATCAATAAGAACAATGCCGATCCTTTCTATCCCGTGTCCGCAGAAACGATAGGAATTAATTTTGCACGGAAACATGGTATATACGGAACCGATTCCGAAGCCTTGGCCAAATTACGTGCTTTGAGTGTGGAAGATATAATAGACGGAGGATTGGAAAGTTATGGAACCTCAAATATTCCGATTAGTTCCGGTCCTATCCTTGACGGGAAACTGGTATTTGAGACTGCCGAAAGTGCTTATAAAGCAAACCGACAGACAAGTGTTCCGCTTATAATAGGATCCAATAGTGCAGAAGTGCAAGGTGGTTTTATTCAAGCATCTACAAAACAAGAACTATTCGCAATGTATGGGGATTGGGAAAAAGAGGCTGTTGCAGCCTATGATCCCGATGGTACAGTAGAGTTCTCCAAATTGATGACGATGATTACCACTGACAGGGTGTGGGCTGAACCCGCCCGTTTCACTGCGCATACATTTTCCAAAAGCGGTGCCCCTGTTTATGTCTATCTATTCGGATATGTCCCGTCCGTCCTTCGGAAACGGATGAATGGAGCGTCTCATGCTTCGGAAATACCTTACGTATTCGGAAACCTTCATACCCGTTGGGGAGTGGACAACATTACTCAAAAGGATATTGAGGTATCAAAAATGATGAATACTTATTGGTGTAATTTTGCCAAGACGGACAATCCCAATGCGGAAGGTCTCCCTATATGGCCTCTGTTTAATTCCAATACGGATATGTTGATGGAATTCTCTGTTGATGGTAAGGCAGAAGGCGTTGTGAATCCCAAGAAAAAAAGACTTGATGTAACAGAAAAAGCTTTTGTCAAATAAAATATCACACCTGAAATAATTAAATAATTTTATAAATTCAAAAAACAATGAGAGCAAAAATTGTATTCTGTTTGGTGCTGTTGTTCGTTGGAATGAACAGCTATGCACAAGAGAAGGTAAATGACACACCGAAAAAAATCCTGATCGCTTACTTCAGTTGGGGAGGAAACACCAAACATGTGGCTGAACATATTGCGGATTTGACAGGGGGAACTCTTTTCCGTATAGAGCCGGAAAAATCATACCCTACCGAATATACCCCATGTACCGAGGTTGCAAAAGCTGAAAAGGAAACCAACGCCCGGCCTGCCATCAAAAATAAGGTTGAAGAGTGGGAGAAGTATGACATTGTATTTATCGGATGCCCCGTCTGGTGGTGGACTGCTCCAATGATTATTAACACTTTCACCGAAAGTTACGATTTCAAAGGTAAGACGGTCGTTCCATTCTGCACTTACGCTTCAACTTATCGGGACGAGACGTTGGCTAAAATCGTAGAACTTACACCTGCTGCCGGGCACTTGCAAGGGTTCGGAGCCGTAAATAAAAACACGAAAGGCATCGAAAAATGGCTTAAGGAAATAGAAGTGGTTAAATAGTCAAAAGTAAAAAGTATGAAAAAATGGTTTTATGTAATAGCTTCGCTGTTGCTCATAAGTGGACTAACAGCCGCTTGCTCGGATGATGAACCGGACAATAATGGGGGTAATACGGATATTGAAGAGGTCGTACCGGGGACGAATCATAGGATTCTCGTCGCTTATTTCTCCGAACCGCTTCCCGATGGGGTGGACGCTGTAACTTCTGCCAGCCGTGTTATCGTGAATGGAGACCTATATGGAAGTGTTCAATATGTAGCCTCTGTTATAGGTGAAGCCACCGGAGGGGATATGGTACGCATTCAGACAGTCCAACCCTATCCTGGTAATTTTGATGACTTGGCAGACAGGGCCGATCAAGAACGTCAAAATGATGTTCATCCCGAAATCACAACGAATATAGAGAATTTCAACAATTACGACGTAATATTCGTTGGCTACCCAATCTGGTGGTATCAGATGCCGATGGCAATGTATTCTTTCTTCGACAAGTACGATTTCAGCGGCAAAACTATTATCCCGTTTTCCACTCACGGCGGTAGCGGCTGGTCCGGTACACTCGGCGATATTGCAGATTTGGAACCGGAAGCTACGATAGTAACCGGATATAGTATTTCCCGCAACAATACGGCAACTTCGAGAAACGGCATATTGAACTGGTTAGGAGAAATCGGTATGATGGAATAGCAATATAACATAAAATTAACTATAAATGAAACATAGACTATTGTTTTTGTTCTGTTTGTCAATGACATTAACAGTACTATCTGCTTGCTCGAAAGACGAAGGGTCTGACACACCACTATATCAGAATGACACTATTGAATATGATGCAAATCGCAAAATTCTTATTGCCTATTTCAGTTGGAGTGGCAATACACAACATTTGGCAGAGGAGATTGCGAATATGACCGGTGGCATGCTGTTTCGCATCGAAACTGCCGATCCCTACCCTACAGATTACAATGAGTGTACGGAGGTTGCCCGTGAGGAACTGGATAACGGTGTTCGCCCTGAATTGAGCAGTACGGTGGATAATTTTGACGACTACGATGTAGTATTCGTGGGTTGCCCCGTCTGGTGGCATACCGCACCGATGGCCGTGTGGTCATCTCTCGAAAATTCGGAATATGATTTTTCAGACAGGATTATCATACCGTTCTGCACTTACGCATCAACTTATCGGGAAGAAACTCTTGCTAAAATTGTGGAACTGACTCCCGGCTCTGTACATTTACAAGGTTTTGGAACTACCGGAAGAAATACAAGTGGAGTTGAGAGTTGGTTACGAAACATCAACATTATCCGGTAAATAGCCGATATATCGTTAAAAACGGTAAAACTTGCAATCGAAATAAAAATGATTGCAAGTTTTACTCGTATAAATTCATATTTTTGCATATGGCTGTTTAAATGGATATCATATGGAATATCAGAAAGACGTAATCGTTGTCGATAGACTTGGCGTGATACGAACAGATATTGAAGAGGAGTATTTAGCTCATTTATTGTGTTTGAGAGGAACCTGCCGTTATCGTTTTAATGAACGGGATTTTGAATTGCATCCCGGAGACTTATCCATCATCCGTAAGCGGAAAATGTTGGAGAAGATAGAGCCTACGGACAATTTTCAATGCAAAATAATTTATGCGAAGCCCGGTTTCATAGAGTTATGCACACCGCAAAGTAACTACGGTATGAAAGGCGCTTTAGCACTTTTTCTCAATCCTATCATGCACCTGACGCCTGAACAACAAATTATATGTCGCCGCGATTTCGACTTGCTGGAGCTCCGTATTCAAGACACGGGGCATCGCTTTTACCGTGAGGTGCTGATAAATGCCATGCAAACAGCCATTCTTGATTTTTTTGATTTCCATGCACGTATTTATGGTGAAAGTGACATCTCAGCACAGAACGCCTCCATCATGAACCGTTTTCTGAAGATGTTGGAAGAGGGTGCATACCGAGAACATCGGGAAGTAACCTATTATGCCGATTGCTTATGTGTTACATCGAAATATTTGTCGGAGGTTTCTAAAAAAGTAAGCGGATATGCCGCCAACTACTGGATCAACCGTTATACGATACTCGACATTACCCGCTTGCTCCGCGATAAGTCCTTGACTTTCGTCCAGATTTCCGATATGTTCGGTTTTTCGTCGCCGGCCTATTTCAGTCGCTACGTGCAACAGAATTTAGGTGTCAAACCATCGGATTATAGAGAATAGCTATTTTTCAACTCTTGCATAATCGGTAAAAATCGCAGTTTTTACCGATTTTTTTGTATCACCACTTTTCTGCATCTCCTCTACCTTTGCAGGTATAACGATTAAAAATTAGAGCGATATGAAATTATTGATCATTTCAGGATTATTGCTTCTGACAATGATAGGAGCAAGGGCGCAAGAGCCTCGACACACAGCCGAAAATCAAACCGTTGTCAATCTTACAACTGGCAAAGCTCAAGGTGAAAAACAGGAAGGAATATATGTTTATAAGGGTATTCCTTATGCACACGCTACCCGATTCATGCCTCCCGAAGCTCCCGAATCGTGGGACGGCATACGAACCTTCACGGAGTATGGGCACGTCTGTCCGCAAGCTCCCATGCCACTCGAGAATGATTTTATCTCGAACCAGCGAATCGCTGTCGAGGGAGAGGATTGCCAGAATTTGAATATATGGACTCCGGGAATAAATGACGGCAAGAAACGCCCTGTTATGGTTTGGTTGCACGGTGGAGGTTTTCAGACCGGTTCGGCAATTGAACAACGGGTATATGATGGGACAAATTTGAGCAGAAAAGGCGATGTGGTGGTGGTTTCCATTAATCACAGACTGAACGTACTCGGCTTTTTGGATTTATCCGCCTATGGAGAAGAGTACAAATACTCCGGTAATGTTGGTACTATGGATATGGTCGCTGCCTTAAAATGGATTCAGTCCAACATTGAGGCTTTTGGCGGAGATCCCGACAATGTCACCTTGTTCGGGCAATCAGGAGGCGGTGCTAAGATTATCGTCTTGATGACAACTCCAACTGCCAAAGGGTTGTTTCACAAGGGAATTATCCAAAGCGGTGCGGTCGAAGCCTGCGGAATGACCAATGTTACAACGAAAATTGGAAGACGTGTTGCAGAATTGACCTTAAATAATCTGGGCATAAGGAAAAATGGAATCAAGAAACTACAGACCGTACCATATAAGGAATTGGAAACCGCAAGTAATAAGGCGATGGTACAGGCAGCAAAGGAGTACGGTAGCATCGATAGTTGGGGAAATCCCGGATTGCTATGGACACCGATTGTGGACGAGGACTATCTGCCATTTCAACCCGTAGCGGATTCCATTTCATCACAGTCAAAGGATATTTCGATAATGATTGGGACAGCCATGACGGAATGGACTACAATGGGAATGTTGGGACAGGCAAGTAAATACAAAAATGACAACAAGAATACATGGTCGCAGGAAGAGGTGAATCGAAAGTTGAAGGAGCAGTTCGGCAATCAGGCAGAGGTTGTCGTGGACGCTTTCAAACAGGCGTATCCGGAGCGTCCGGTTGCAGATGTACTCTATGTCGAAACAATGTTGCGTGCCCCGGCTCTTAAAACCGCACGTTTGAAAGCTGACCAGCACGGCGCACCCGTCTATAATTATATGTTCGCATGGGATACGCCGCTCGAAGGAGGCTTTGCCATGTCCTATCATTGTTCCGAGCTGCCGTTTGTATTTAACAATGTGTCCATGTCTAAGGCTTCTGCTGTTGGTGGAGAGCAGGCCGAAATCCTTGCAGACCGCATGAGCCGTGCATGGATAAACTTCGCAAGATACGGCAATCCGAATCATCGGGATATTCCCGATTGGCCGGTCTTCACACGCGAAAACGGTTATACGATGATTTTCGGAAACGAATGTCTGGTAAAGAAAGACTATGATTATAAGCTAATGCAGCTTCTTGTTCCTGATTATGTCTTTTAGAATCTCACTTTGCAAAGAGATTATAAGGAAGAATCGGTAAAAATTGCAGTTTTTACCGATTTTTTTGTATCGCCACTTTTTTACATCTCCTCTACCTTTGCATATGTAACAATTAAAAATCAGAGCGATATGAAATCATTGATCATTACGGTATTGATGTTCCTGACCTTGTCTGTCGGAACGAAAGCACAAGAGAATCAGAAAGTATTCACTGCCGAAGAGCAGATGATAGTCGATTTATCCAACAATAAGTGGAATTGGATGGCAGAGAAGAATGTAGAGAAGCTGGCAAAGTTGTTTCATGAGAGCTCGCAGTTTGTTCATATGGGTGGCTATTGGGGTAAGCAGGAGGAACTGAATACCATCCGCACAGGCGGCATTTGGTATAAGAAAGCCGAAATACATGATGTGCAGGTGAAGTTTGCGGCAGGAACAGCAACGATTTATAGCCGAATTCATTTGAACTCGGTAGTCGGAGGCAATGCTGTACGTTTTCCTTTTATCGTTACGGAAGTCTATGTAATGGAAAACGGCAAATGGCAGCTTTCTACACTTGCCTTTACGAAAACTTTAGGTGAATAATCAAATAAGAAGCAAATATGAAAATCAAGAATTTATTTTTTACAGCCATGTTGTCTATATCATACCTTGTGACTCATGCACAAACCGCAGACAACTTCCGTCAGCCTTATCCGCTTGGTGAAAAGCTGTCACCGAATCCGAACTTCACGGGTGAAGTATGGCTCGCTCCTTTGAGTGAGCAGAAAGAGTTGAATGTTCCGATGGCAAATGTAACTTTTGAGCCGGGATGCCGCAACAGTTGGCACTCGCATAAAGCCGGTCAGTTATTGATTGCCACCGCAGGTATCGGTTACTATCAGGAAAAAGGACAGCCCGCCCGACGGTTGTTTCCGGGCGACATCGTGGAGATAGCCCCTGACGTGGTGCATTGGCACGGGGCAGCACCGGACAGTTGGTTTGCGCATATCGCCATTACGACCAACCCGCAGATAAATGCGGCCGTATGGCTCGATCCCGTCAGCGACGGCCAATATCAGGAAGCTACGGCTAAAGCGAAAAACCGTTATACGGAGGCAAACAGCATATTGACCGCGCGTGAACAAGCCATTGTCGCGGTGGCATCCTATACCGGGAAGGGAGATTTGGAACACCTGAAACCGGCTCTCACGGGAGCATTGGAGGCAGGTATGACTATCAATGAAATAAACGAGGTATTGATTCACGCCTACGCTTATTGCGGATTTCCACGCAGCTTGCGGGCGATACAGACCTTTATGCAGGTCGTGGACGAGCGGAAAGCGAACGGGATAAACGATGTTGTCGGTAGGGAGGTTGCTGAAAAGAACGACAATAGAACCCGCTACGAACGGGGACGCGATATGCTTGCCGAAATATCGGGTACTTCCGTCGATGCCCCCAAAGCAGGTTATGCAATATTTGCACCTGCTATCGAACGCTTCTTGAAAGAACATCTTTTTGCCGACCTTTTTGAGAGAGACCTGCTGACCTATCGGGAACGCGAGCTTGCAACAGTCTCCATTCTTGCCGGTATCGGCGGCGTTGAGCCGATGTTCAGGAGCCATGCAGCGATATGCCTGCATCTCGGCGTTACAGCCGAACAACTTTCGGCATTACTGAATATCGTGGAAATGAATCTCGGAACATCTTATTCGGAACCATTGCGTAATATATTGGAACAAATAGTAAAACAGAAATGAAAAAGATTATTTTATGGGTGTTGCTCCTGCCGTTTGCAGGAGTAGCCCAAGCACAACATATAACGATTGCCCGACAAGGACATTTTTCGGTGAGCGGGCAAACCATACAAAAATCGGGGGAATATGACAACAGCAAGTTTGTCGGATGGGCGGAGCAGGAAGAAACCGGACAAAGTTACCGAGCCGACCATGCCTTTGTGGATTTTCAGATTCCTGTCGACAGCAAGAAAATACCGTTAGTCTATGTCCATGGTTACGGAGGTTCGGGCGTATGCTGGCAAATGACCCCCGACGGCAGAGATGGTTTCGCCACATTGATGTTACGTCGTGGCTGGAGCAGTTACGTGGTCGATCTTCCCGGTCGTGGACGGGCAGGACGGACATCAGCAACAACGACAGCCAAGCCTGTGGCCGACGAAATGTTCTGGTTCGACATCTGGCGTATCGGCGTGTGGCCGAATTACAACGAGGGCGTGCAGTTCCCGAAAGATTCGACTTCTCTTTCGCAGTTCTTCCGCGAAATGACACCCGATTTGAGCAACCATCAATTAGATATTCCCGCACTCGGCGCATTGGCCGAACGCATCGGCGCCCATATTCTCGTAACCCATTCTGCCGGAGGGTTTCCCGGCTGGATGTCTGCGATGCAAAATTCAGAGGTAAAAGGTGTCGTGTCTTATGAACCGGGCGGGTTCGTGTTTCCTGAAGGCGAAGTTCCTGATCGTATTGACGGCTTGACTGGCGGTGTAGCCGGGACAGCCGTTCCGATAGAGCAATTCAAACGGCTCACGGAAATTCCGATTATTCTTTATTTTGGGGATTATATTCCCGAAACTCCTTCCAAGAATCTCGGTGATGAGAATTGGCGCGTCCGCCTCCAGATGGCTCGCAAGTTCGTCAAAGCTATCAACCGACACGGAGGAAATGCCACATTAGTAGAACTACCTAAAATCGGCATCTATGGAAATACACATTTCTTGATGCAGGATTTGAATAATGTTGAATTGGCTGATTTGCTCAATAAATGGCTAAATGAACAAACTAAATAACATACTATTAAAATTACTTGATGGACTAAAATGAAACTATTATTACAACATAGAATACTTTTAGGGTACATCATATTGATAGCAGTCATCGGCACTATGGCTGCTATCATGTTCCATGAACGCAATCGAGTCCAAAATATCGAATCGGAAATTACAGAAATTCAGGAGGCCAACCGTACGATAAACACCGCCCATCGGCATATTACTGTACTTGCCACGTTGGGAGAATCTGCGATTACATGGGACGAGGAGGATTATCGGAAGTATCAGGTACGGCGGTTGCGAATAGACAGCCTTTTGCAGATTTTACAACGAGACTATGAGGAGTTTGTCCCGACCAGGCAAATAGACACACTTCGTCTTCTGTTGATAAATAAGGAAAAGCACCTGCACCAAGCCATGCAGTTGTTTCAACAACACGACAGTCTTTTGTCGGAACAACTGCCCGCCCTTGCCCGGCAAACAAGAAGTTTCCGCACCGTAACCCGAAAAAAGAAAGGTCTTGCCGGGCTTTTCGGAAGCAAAGAAACTGTACAAATCCCTATTTCCTCAAAAACACATCATTCCCTGAACGAGCGGTTAATCTTAATGGAGGAAGAACGGCAGCAGACGATCAACGCTTATACGGACAGCCTGCGTGTTCAAAACCGGGAGTTGAACCGTAAACTGTATGTGTTGATTCAAGATATGGACGAGCAAACACAAGCCACATTTCAAGGCAAGGAACTATATCTCCAACAATCCTATGAGCGTTCGACTCTGATTGTTACCGGATTGGTTCTGAGTGCCATTGTACTCCTTGTCGTTTCTTATCTGATTATCCAACGGGATATCAGGGAGAAAGCAAGCACTCAACGGCAATTAAAGGATACGATAGAGCAAAATACGGCACTGCTGGAAATGCGGAAGAAAATCATACTTACCATTACCCATGACATCCGTGGTCCGCTAAATACCATTAACGGAAGCGCGGAACTGACAATGGATACCCGCAACAAACGGGAAAGGAACCGTTACCTCACGAATATCCGTATCCTCTGCAAACACATCCTGCATCTTCTTAACAACCTGCTGGACATGTACCGTTTGAACGAGTCGAAGGAAAAGCGTAATGACGTCCCCTTCAAATTGGATACATTGCTGGAACGTATCGCCACCGGGTTCACGCTGACGGTAAACAACAAAGGGATTGTATTCTCCCACGACTTCACGGGAACCGATACAACCGTTAAAGGCGATTCGGACCGTATAGAGCAAATCATTGACAACCTGTTGACCAATGCCGTTAAATTCACGGAAGCAGGAACCATCGTATTTACAGCCGATTATAAGGATGGAACATTGTCCCTGGAAATCAGCGACACCGGTATCGGCATGGACGAAGACATGCTGAAGCGTATCTTCCAACCTTTTGAGCGGTCCACATCCAGGACAAACCCGTCCGGATTCGGTTTGGGGCTCGCCATAACCAAAGGACTGATCACGCTGCTGGATGGTAATATAACGGTAAAAAGTGAGACGGGAAAAGGGACAACCTTTCTTATTACCCTGCCGTTGCCTTTCACGACAGAAAGTATCGAGGAGGAGGAACAAAGATCCGATGTGCCGATGGGGCTTCTGCAACGCGTATTGGTAATCGACGATGACCCGATGCAGCTTGAAGTGGTCCGGGAAATGCTGGAACGAAGCGGTATCCTTTGCAAGGCTTGCCGTAACGTGCAGGAGATCGTGAATGAAATGCGGAAAACTGATTACAGCCTGCTCCTGACCGATATACAGATGGCAGGTACAGACGGTATTGAACTTCTTGGACTGCTCCGCCGGTCTGATATAGGCAATTCCCGGACTATTCCCGTCGTGGCCATGACCGCGCGGGGTGAAAAAACAAGAGACTTTTTCCATAAAGCCGGGTTTACAGCTTGTCTATATAAACCATTTTCCAAAAACGAACTGCTGAATACTTTGGCTGCCGCAGGAGAAGCAAACCGCATGGCAGACTTTTCCACGTTGATTTCCGATGTCGGGGATAAATCACGTATGCTGGACATGTTCATTTCAGAATCCCGTAAGAATATAGCCGCCCTGCAATCGGCTTCCGGCCGTAAAGACCGTGAGGCACTCCGCGAGACGGTGCACCGTATGATGCCGATGTGGGAAATGATACAGGCGGAAAGGGCGTTGCTGGCATACCGGGAGCTCCTGCATAAGGAAGAGGTAACGGACGGATGCATCACCGACCATACCATACGAATCATACAGCATATGGAAAAGTTGATAGAAATGGCCGAATCAAAGAAAAAAGCAATAGAAAATGAAGAAGAAGATATTAATCGTTGAAGACAATACGGCACTGGCGTACATGATACAGAAGTGGCTGTCAAGGGAAGGATATGATACAGAAATAGTAAGCGGGGAACCTTCCGCCCGTAAGCTGGTAAGGAAAGAAGACATAGACCTGATACTTTCCGACGTGCGCCTGCCCGAAGGAGACGGCATATCCCTATTGGAATGGATACAGAAAGAGAAAATGGATGTCCCATTCATTGTTATGACCGGATATGCTTCCGTACCCGGGGCGGTGAAGGCCATCAAGCTTGGCGCCAAGGACTATCTGGCGAAGCCCGTTCAAATGGAAGAACTTCTCGACTTGCTGCAGGAAATACTGCAACCTTCATCCTCCGTGCGGTTGGAAAAGAAAATGCTGCATGAGCGTATCAGCCCCAAAGCGGTGGAGACGGAAAGATTGGCCGGAAAGGTGGCCCCATTCGATATACCTGTCATGATATGTGGAGCCAACGGAACCGGGAAGGAATCAATCGCCCGGATTATCCATGAGGGCAGTTACCGGCGTGACAAGCCTTTTGTCGCGGTGAATTGCGGTGCAGTGCCGAAAGACCTGGCATCATCCTTATTTTTCGGACATAGGAAAGGGGCCTTTACCGGGGCTGACTCTGACCGGGAGGGGTATTTTACGATGGCTAAAGGTGGCACGCTGTTCCTGGACGAGATAGGCACCGTGCCTGCCGAAATCCAGACAATGCTGCTTCGTGTCTTGCAGGAGAACATTTATGTTCCGGTAGGAAGCAACAGGGAACTACAAGCGGATGTGAGGATTGTGGCTGCAACCAATGAGGATATGAAGCGGGCCGTTCGTAACGGAACTTTTCGTGAAGACCTGTTCCATCGTCTGGCTGGGTTTGAAATCCGGCAACCATTGCTATCCGAATGTCCGGAGGACATCATTCCCCTGGCCGAATTTTTCCGTGAGAAATATTCCGGAGAACTCAGGCAGGCTACAACAGGTTTCACGCCTGACGCACGCAAACTGCTACTGACATATTCATGGCCCGGTAATGTCCGTGAGTTACAGAACAGGATACGCCGGGCAGTGCTGCTGGCAGAGCAACCGTTGATTGACATCAAGGATCTGAATATAGAGATACAATCCGGAACCCCGGCTGTTCCTTTCGTCATCCGGTCGCTAAGAAACAGCGATGACGTGGAGAGGCAATCCATTATTGACGCCTTGAAGAAATGCGGGGGACATCGGAAAAAAGCCGCGGAACTATTGAATGTCAATCCCGCGACATTATATCGGAAAATGAAGAAATACGGGTTGCGGTAGAACGAAAACATAAATAAAGCTCATTTTCTTTTTCGGCAGTTGTTCTTTTTAGCAAACCGGTCTGTATATAAAGGCAGCTTATTTTTGTTTTTTGTCCTTGCTTTTTCGTCTTCAGGCGCAACGACTTCGGAGTGGAGCCCTTCCCGAGCCTTCAGGCGAGCGGCAAGTTGTTTTGGGGTGCCGGAAATAATTTCGGGCGCCCCAAAACACAACTTGCCATGTTCGCTTGAACATGAATTTTTCTGTCGAAAAATCAAAATATGGCATCTTATCTACTCCCCGCTGATAAACTCCTTCCGCTGGCATCTTTATCACTCCTTGAATGCCCAAAACCGGAGCTACCGGAACACCTGGGCGGTGTAACAGGATGACATACAGTGCCACAGACCGTCAGCAGGCCGCCATGATAGTGGCAATCCGGAAATTTTATCGTTATTTTGCCGCATGTCCGAACGCGTCCGCTCACACAAATATCCAAGTGCGCGTCAAGTACGGGGTGTATTATTACATCCGACCATCGAGTAATGGGTGAACGGAAACATACAAGAATATAATAATGTAACCGTCCGGTCATGTGCGAATGCGTGACCGGCTTAATGCCGGACGGAACACGTGGGGGATTGGGTACATGACCGACTTACTTAGCGGGTGTACATATCCGTTCGGCAATGCACACATGCGGGAATGGCCGTATTTTCGTATTCACGACGTAAGGGAAACGCAATACTGCCGGAAAAGAATTGTCCAACTATCTAAAATATGGAATTATGGTAAATAGAAAAGAGGTTAAAATTGACGAGGAGCAGATTCGCAACATGATGACAGGGGATATTCCTGCCGCTGTCATGGATGATCTTTATGGGGACAACGCTCCCGGCTCCCAAAAAGGAAAAGACAGCGGTTCAGAAACGGCTAACATACCCAACAAAGCGGAGATTTCCAATTCCGGTGTGTTCGGCTGTGAGGAAGAAACGCCATCCCCGGTCATTCGAGAGAATGCCCGACGGAGAAGGAACGGCCTTCAGGAATACCCCGGACATCTGTTTGACAACAACGTTGTGAAAGAGCGCCGGCAAACCTATGTCAGCAGCGAGAACTACGAACGGGTGCGCACCCTGCTTTCCGTAATCGCGCCCACACTCAGCATCTCGTGCTATATCGACAATATCCTCTCGGCCCACCTGGAACAGTACCGTGACGAGCTGAATGCCATCTACAGCAGCCGTATCAACCTGAAACCGTTGTGATTCTGCGTGTGACCGCATGAAAAAAAGGACATCCGGCTGTCGGAATCTCTTCCTTCAGCCGGATGCCCCCCGTTTCTCTTTAACGCTCCCGTGTTCATCTCGTACCGGTGGCTCTCCTGCCTTTCGGTATCGGATTGTCGAGAATTATCCGGTAGCATAGCCTGCCATCCACATTCACCGGCTCCCTCGCCACCATGAAACCCGCGGATTTCTCCACCTTCGCGGCATCGAGTATCATGCCGGCTATGAAGCTGTTGGAGAAACGAGCACAACGTGGGTCATTCCATATCGTGAAGCCGTTTTCGTCATCCGATACGAACATGTACCAGTCTTTCGGTCTGTCATCATCCCTGGCGATTCCCAGCCGGTTGCCGGTGTGCAGGTTCAACTCCCTGCTTAATATCTTGCTCAGGTACATGCTGCCGTCACGGCATACCGTGATAATCCGTTTGCCCTTGTAGGTCAGTGCCGGATGTGAATTGCTCTTGTCATAAACTGTCAGTTTCATAATCATTTGCATTTTATAGTTATACATTGTCTGTCATTATACTTGTCATGCTGCCTCGCCGGCCATAATCATTCTTCTTCTGGCAATGAATTTCCGGTTCGCCCGGACGGATTCCATCATGGCTTGTGCCCTGCGTGTCACCACCGATGTTTTCTCGCCCATGTGCCTGGCGATGGTACGGAATGAGCTGTCGGTCTCGTAAAACCGCAGCATGAATATCCTGTAATCCTCGTAGGAGAAGTGCCGCCTGAGAAATTTCTGTATGTCCCTTACCAGACTGTCGCACCCGGTAAGCATCTCTTCCTGTTCTTCCGTATCTTTCATGCAGTCCGTCTCACCCAGTCTTGAGAAATACTCGTCTCCGGGCTTGTCGTAACGGCTGTCTTCCCTTGTTCCCGACTGTAGGATTCTCCGGTAACACCCGAAAAAATAAGATTCCATGTCCTTTATCCCGTCCTTTGAAAACATCACCTGCTTCCTGACTGCCAGGTACGTGTCATGGAATGCGTCCTCGTCAATCTTCCCGTAAAGGGACACACTCTCTTTCAGTCTCGCGTATGAACGGTTGAACCATCCATTGAAGTCTTTCACGTCTTTTGTTGCCATATCCTTTGATTTTATCTGTTAGACATCCGGCCTGCGGTGCAGGCACTCTTTTTCTTTGTATGCCTTACAGCCGTTCCCCGCCGGAAAGGTGTCAAGGCTCGGCAGGAAAAAATACCGCAGGGCGGAGCCGAGGATGATTTTTCCCTGCCGACCCGCAGGGCTCGGCCTTGCGCCCCGGCAGGAAACGGCTAACTTTGCTTCAAAGAAATGAGGGTGTCTTTTTCTGTTTTTTACACTGGGAATTATCACCTGCCGGTGAAAAGTGATGTCTGCCGGTGACACGTGCCGCCCGGTTTGCAGACAGTTCCCGTTTTTTTATTTTCTTCGCTTCCGAAACGGTTTTACGGGCACATGAATCCCTTTCCGATGCCATCTGTCCGCCATTCCGTTTTACAGTAAAAAATCAATGTCAAACTTAAATTTGCAGGAATATGGAAGTAGTGGTTATAGACAAGGCGACTTTCGAGAGGATGCTCTCGGAGTTCGAGAATTTCGCGGGAAAGGTGGAACGGCTCTGCCGGGAACATGAGGATTTGGGAGAGAGGCAGTGGCTTGACAGCGATGACGTGTGCAGGCTGCTCGGTATCAGTCCGAGAACCCTGCAGACAATGCGAGAGAACGGTACGCTGGCTTACACCAGGATAAGCCACAAGGTGTATTACAGGCCGGAGGATGTGAAGGCTGTCTTTCCCGTGGCGGGAATGAAGCGGCGTATTGGCGCCAATAAAGGAAGAGAATGCAATATCAACAACCTATAAATACCGGGCTTATGAATGACAATGGTAATATCCGGCTGCTGACACCGGAAAACGACATGCGCGTGAGGGCCTTTTTCTCGTTGCTGGAAGACCTTTCAAGCAGGGTGGAGAAAATACGCGACAACAATAAACTGTCACTGGACGGGGAACGCTATTATACGGACAAGGAACTGGCAGTGAAACTGAAAGTCAGCCGCAGGAGCCTCCAGGACTACCGAAACAACGGCATACTGCCATATACCCAGGTAGGCGGAAAGATTCTGTACAGGGCTTCCGACATAGAGCGTACTTTGATGGACGGGTACAAGGAAGCATACTGATGAGAGTGACTGAATATGCATCATCTTGTTAGACTCTACATCATTTCGCAGGTAAACGATGTAGAGTCTAACCATTTGGATATACAACCTCCTATCATATCGACAAATCTCGAATTTCCTTATTCTGCTAAGTAGGTTACAAAAAATATTTGAGAAAAGAACTAAGATCTTCCTATATATAAGAAAAACAAAGAAGGACATCCATTGCCAATATAGTAAAATTGAGTACTTTTGCGATGGAAATTAACTTATTTTCTGAAGATATAAATATGCTTGATCAGTCCTTTTCTGCACATAATTTTGAAACTATTTATTGCCTTGAAAGTCGCAAAGGCAATATAAATGTACAGACTATGCCAGAACAGTATCGTGAAGTCTTGGTAAATTTAGAGGAGATTAAAAGAAATTTGTCAATACTCAAGCATAAGAAGAATAAGACACAAGATGAAATGTTAGAACTTGATGCAAAAAAAACTGAATTTAAAAATCTTGTGGAGCAGAAAAAAGATGTATTACGCAATTATTTGGAAACTCTTGATAAACAGATAAATGCTTATGGCTTCAAGTTCTCATTGAACAAATTTGTTGCTGATAATGACAAAGAAGTATATACGCTGGATATAGCATCTCACACACATCTATTTGCAATCAAGCAACTTCAGTATAATATTCGGCACACGTTCAAGGTAAAGCAGTCTAACAGACATAGTATCTTAGCAAATGTTAAGACTTTCTTGAATTCTAATATTCCTGTTTATGTCATCCGAACAGATATATCGAGTTTTTATGAATCTATACCTCATAATCGACTAATGCCAATGATATTTGGTAACACTTTACTATCCAATAAATCTAAGGCATTCATTAAAGGTATATTAGGAGAATACGAGAATATAAAGGATCATGCTTTAGTGTCTCCATTTCAAGGGATACCTCGCGGTATTGGAATCAGTTCATACTTAAGTGAGTTGTATATGAGGGATATTGACACTAATATAGCTTGTCGAAAGGAAGTGATGTACTATGCGAGGTATGTTGACGATATCTTTATTATTCTTACCTCATTACCTGTTGGAACTTCTATAGACCAGTATTATGCTGATATGACGAGATTTTTCCAAACTTATGGTTTATCACTGAAACAGCCTGGAGATGAGTCTGGCAAGTGCCGTATCATAGATTTTACTAAAGATAATTGTGTTGAAGCTCCCATGAACTATCTAGGATATTGTTTGTATATGAACAGAAACACCAAGAAACTATCAGTTGTATACGGTCTTTCAGACACAAAAAAAGCCCGATATCGTAAAAAAATTGATAATGCGATAAATCATTTCGAGACTCTCTGCAAGTGTAATATTAAGCAAGCATATTGTGATCTATTTGACTCATTGAATATGATTACCGGTAATTTCAAACTGTTCAAATCCAAAAGTAGTGTGAAGGTTGGCTTGTTCTACAATAATGATTTACTTGATCGAAAGGAAGATCTTGATGAACTTACGATATATCTGAAAGAACATCCCATTGAACCTTATGCAGGATTAAAAGATTGTACTAATGTGAAGGCAAAGCTCGTCAAGCGTATATCAAGCATAGACTTCAAGCAAAGGTGGCAAGAACGTAAAATGTTTTCCTTTAGTCTTCAACGTATTCAAGAAATAGAGGAATGGTTATAAAGAGAAAGAAAATCAGACTTCGCTACAAGAAAGAGCGTGTAGTATTCTCGGATGTTCTGCCATACGAACTTCCATTGATTTTTAGCAATCGTTACTTTTATCGATTCTTGGTGCGTAATGGCATCTGGATAGAGATAAGTAGGGAAGGGCAAGACACGTTACATTGGAATAAAACAGAAGACAAAGGTATATTGGGGTTGTTGGCAATAATATTTTGTCGTAAGATTTCTGAGTTTGAGGGTAAAGACTCTTTGTTACTTAATGTACACGACCTTAAACGTATTCCGTTCGTGTATAGCATACAGCATAAACCTCTGAAACATAGGTTCCTTTCATTGATACACCCTGCCAATCAAATTAAAGTAGTTGATTTATACAACAGATATAAGGATGCTATCATATATCTTTGTTCTAAAAGTAACTTTTCTATACGATATCCCAGCAAAGTGGCTTGTTATTTCTATTATAAGGATAGGCTTCATCATGTGCTTATGGGAAAGAAGACGGATAAAATGGAGATGTACTTCAACGAATATGAGAACTTGAAAACATTTTTCAGCTATAAACGCTATACCAATATCTATAAGTTTTATGAAGATTATAGATATCAACGTGCGGAAAAGAAGTTTTCTCGTTTGCTAAAAATGGATGTACAGAATTGTTTTGACAGTATATATACACATTCAATAGCTTGGGCTATTAATGGTGGTGTGGATATATATAAAGACACATTCGAGGGTAAGTGTGATGGCTCCGTTGGAGTGTTATGGGATAAGATGATGCAAGAAATGAACTATAATGAAACAAATGGCATAGTCATTGGCCCAGAGTGCTCACGTATATTCGCAGAGGTTATTATGCAATATGTTGACCAGATGGTAGAGCAGCAGTTGCTAATAAAAGGCTACCGAAACAAGGTAGATTATGAGTGCTATCGCTATGTGGATGATTATTTCTTTTTCTATAACAGCGAAGCTGTCAAGGTTGATGCAGAACAGTTATTTCAAATGTATCTCAAAGAGTTTAAGCTAAGTCTTAGTCAAGAAAAAAATAAAACTTTTGAACGTCCTTTTGTCACAGAGATAACAAAAGCAAAAATCGCGATAGATGATTTGCTCAACAATACTGTCAAACTGTATACCAATGAACCTGAATCTGAACTATCTCTTGAAGAAGAGATGGAGCAAACAGAACAGGATATGTCGCAAGAAGCAGAGGAGCCACTTCTAAAGGTTGACCGCCCAAAAGTAACAGACTGTTTAGCTACCGATGTCTATTTTTGCTTGAACGCAACTGATTTCAATAAGCGGTTCAAGGTACTTGTATCAGCTAATAGTGTTGAACCCAAAGATGTTCTGAACTATACAATAGCTCGATTGGCTATTAGATTGGAGAGAGCCTTGAAGAAGTTTGACCGATATTATAAAACTTTATGTTTGGCAATTGTTGAACCGGAATTGGTGGACTTATATTCCCAAGTGGAGAAGAAAAGAAAGCAACTAGAAAAGGATTTATCAAAATATCTATTCAATATTCTTGATTCAGTTTTCTTTCTCTATGCAAATAGCAAGCGTATCAATACCACCCTTAAAGTAATGCAAATTCTAAATATTATTTGGATTTATCTGGATAATGATTATAGCTTGGAGGTGGGTAAGAAGAAGTCGATGGTTCGCCGTTTTACTGAATATGCTCGTGAGATTGTGTTCAAGAAGATACGCGATGAGATAAGCGTAGTACTGCAAACAGCCCCTATGGACGAACATGTCCAGTTGGAAACATTATATTTCTTGTTAATACTACGCAGTATGAATGGCAAATACCATTTGTCCCGACCTGAGATGGAAAAATACTTAAAAATTGGCTATAATGAAGATGGAACAGTAAAAACACTCCCGAAGTTGAATATGCTGGCTGTTACAATACTAATATATTACTTTGGTAATGCGAAACAGTTTGTGGACCTGAAGGATATTATTGTTAACCATACTCTGAAAAGAATAAATGAAATACCAGCTAACAGAAGACGTATATCCGCAGAATATATTATATTTGCTTTGGATATGGCTGCCTGTCCTTATATTAAACCAAGCATGAGAGTAAAGTACCTTCAATCAGTAGGTGCTTCAAGAACAGAAGGAGCACAAGTTCTCAAATATATGAAGCAACAAAAGTACATGTTTACAAAATGGACAGGTGTTGATATTACAAAAGAACTAAATGCAAAAATTAGTCAAGAGGTGTATTCTTGATAGATGTATGAAATCCAATAAGCATAGGGTATAGAACTCAAAGAATATTCACACACATAACCCTATGTAGAGACTTATGAAGTCTCACAATAAGAGCCTAGAGTTCGGGCTCTTATTTGTTTTTTACTAAATTCACACATAATACATAAAATAAACTAGTTAATTAAAATTTTCAAGCGATTGATTTTCAATTGGAATGTTGGCGAATCTGCAAAAGAATTAATCGTAGTGAAACATTTCCCATTTCTTTATTTGTGTTGGCTCCAGCCACACTATTGTATATCAAAGTTTACCAATATTTTCGTCAAGCAGATTTTGAAGAAATATAGGTTGAGGAAAACATATCTTGCGAGGGTAACTATATATTGCCTTATTGTATGAATTCTTGTTAAGCAATAGTGCATCTTGAAATTATAAGTTTCACTCTGAGTATTATATAGTCAAATAGAAATATATTGCAAATTATATCTCTCACAACTATCTGTATTTCAGATTTAAGTTGAAGCGGTTTTTCGCAAATCAATTATGTTTGACCATAATTGTTCATAGGAGGATTTACTGTAAAAGATTGCACCCGGTTACTAAAGAATGCCAGTATATTAATTGGAAATTTGAAGTGTATTTTCACAATCATATTTGTAATCATAGAACAATGCGAAAGGGGAAACTTTGTAATGATAATAAAGGCCATAAGAGTAAAGACATGGACACCATAAAAAGCAAGCACATTCTCGCCAGAACATTCCAAAGTTTCGGAATAGCAATGCTTTGCGTACTACTGGCAGCAAAGTAAAATTGATTTTTCTGGAGGGAGCGCAGTTTGCCGCCTGCCTTTTTCCTGGTGTTTCAAAAAACATCCCTCCTGTAGAATATCGGAACAGCATACAGACCGGTAGTATCCTACTGTCAGTATGCTGTTTCCCTTTTGGTTGTTTTTATATCGACTTTCCGTCAGTCGCTTGTTTCCGCTGCCGTCAGCGTCCATTGTACAGACGTGAAAGGGGAAAGGTTTTCGGGCTGAATACCCTTTGCCCGCAAAGGAAGATTCAGCCCGAAACGGCACGGCCGCCCGACCTTTTCACTTTCAATGAAGTCTGTACTAACTTCCATGGACGGCGAGGGAACAGGCGACCGCGAAATGGTGGTTCTAATTAGAATCCGCTCCATTCTTACTTCTTCTTTCCATCAGCTTATCCATATCCTCGGAAATTTTATCATCGGTCACTTTGGCATAGCCTTGCGTGGTCCTGATGTTCGTGTGTCCCATCATTTTGCTGATACTCTCAATCGGCACACCTGCCGAAAGCGTCAAGGTTCCAAACGAATGCCTGCTCGCGTGGTAGCTGAGATTCTCTTTCACACCGGCCAATATACCTATCTCGTGGATGCAGTACCAAAGCCTGTTCCGGTTGGGTAGAGGGAATACCGGTCTGCCGTCATCGGTTGTATTGTACAGAGACAATATCTGCTCGGCTACGGGATGTAACGGTATAAAGGAATCGACATCGGTTTTCTTCCTGTTGATGCGGATGAAGCGTCTTCCGTCCGCGGTTGTTCCGATATGCGAGGGATAAAGCCGTTTTACATCGACATATGATAACCCCGTGAACGCTGAAAAGATGAACGCTCTCCGGGTAAGCTCCTGTAACCTCTCCGACATGGGCTGTTCCATGATCCGTTGAAGTTCCGCCCTGCTGATATGCCTCAGTTTGGAGTCGGGTTTCTTTTCGTATGTGACATCCGCAAGCGGATTGAAGCGGATAAGCTCCCTGTCCACGGCAATATAGATAAGCCTGTTCAGCCATGTAAGGCAGTGGTTGATATGTCCCGCCCCGCAATCTTTGGATTTCAGGTAGAGCTTATAGCCCCAGCCGAAGTCTTCGGTAATCTCCTCAAAGGCGATGTCCCGCATACCCAGCGACAGCAGATACTCGTGCAGGTATGACTGTGAGGATTTGGACTGGCGGTAAGAGGAGGTCGAGTCTATCACTTCCGAACGGATTCTCAGTCTTTCCCGTTCCTCCTCTCCGGTTTTCAGCAGCGTGAGCGGGACGGCGGACACACAGGTAATCTCGTTCTTCAACATTTCTGCCGTGACCATGCCCGCGTCCTTCAACAGATTGTCATATGAGGCCTCTATTCTGGAGCGGAGTTCCTCAAGGAAGCTGTTTGTCCTTGCGCCCCTGACCTCTCCGGTCCTGGCTTTCCAGTCTTTGGGATTGCAATAGCAGCCTGTGGCAAACACGCTGTTCTTGCCGTCAACGGTAATACGGCACATGATGGCGGTAGTTCCGTCCGCCTTGACCTTGCCGCGGTTGATATAGTATAGGATTTTGAATGTACTTCGCATGATTAAATCGTTTTTTAAGGGTTAGAGAACAAGTTTCAGGTCCTTTGTCGCCTCGATGTATTTGTCCATGTCCTCGAAAAGTTTCTTAGGGGTTACACGGGCATACACCTGGGTTGTGCTTATGTCCGCATGCCCGAGCATCTTGCTGACAGTCTCGATGGGTACGCCGTTTTCGAGGGTCATGAGGGTCGAGAACGAGTGCCGTCCCATGTGGTAGGACAAACGCCCCCTGATACCGGCTTTCATCTTGATGCTCGTCAGGCACCATTTCAGGGCCTGGTACGGGATTACGGGAAACAGTGTGGCCCGCGTGCCGTCACGGTATTTTTCGATAAGGGCTACCGCCTCGGGCAACAGTTTCACCCGGCTCAACTGCCCGTTCTTACCCCTGCGGTATTTCAGCCACAATGCCCCGTTATCGTCCCGTGAAAGGTTGTCGGGAGTGATGGCCACCACATCCACGTACGAAGTTCCGGCATAACAGGCGAAAAGGAACATGTCCCTGACAATGGAGTGTTCCGGGCGGCATCCGGTAAGCTCTATATCCCGTATCTTCTCGAAATCCTCCTTGCTCAGCGCTCTTGGCGGCGTTTCCTTCTGCTTGGGTAATTTGTAGTGTTCAAAATAAAATTTGTCCGAATGCCCCTCCTTGAAGGCCATGCGGCAGATCTTCTTCAAAATAGCCAGGTAATGGCGCACTGTCTGGACACCCAGGCCTTTCTCTATCACGACATACTCCTGAAATTCCCGGATGAACAGTTCGTTGAGTTGGCAGAAAGCCAGATCGGATACCTTGAACCTGCTGCTGACGAAATCAGAGAGACGGTTGCGGGTGTAAAGGTAGTTGGGTAAGGTACGGTGAGACACGTCGATACCTACACGTGCCCTGATTTCCTCGATATGCCTGTCGAAGAGTTTGAACAGTGTCATCTGTGTGTCCTTGCTCCCTTGAAAGGCTTCCTTGACTGCTGTCGCATCAAAATCGGTCTTTCGTTCCAGAAGGGAGTTGAACGCGGAGTTTACAGCCAACAACAGCCTGTCGATTTTTGCGTTGACTTCCACCGCCTCCCTGCTCTTGCCGTTCAGACGGCTTTCACGGGGATTCCATAGTTCGGGAGTGCAGGAGAGCTTGCAGCTGAACTGCGCCATCGTCCGGTTAACGGTGATGCGTCCCATTATCGGGGCTTTGCCCGACTTGTCCAGTCCGCTCTTTTTGAGGTAGAGCAAAATCTTGAATTTTTCTACTTTCATACGCTTATATTTTTAGTGGCAAATTTACCTGTTTTATAAGCGTTCTTCGATATGCAAAACTATGACAATCAGTGTAATATATCGCTGTTTTAAATTATTTGATCCGCTCTTCGTTACCTTATCCCTACCGGTAACAGCCCTGCTAACGATTTGGTAACCGAATATCTTCAATAAGCCTCGCTTTTTTGCTTTTCCTTTATGTGGAAGAATATAGAGAAACAGCCGATTACCAATAGATTGCGTTGTGTTTTCTTTTCGTTTCCATTACTCATATAACTTCTTTCCTTCCACGTTGCGAGGCACACTTATGCGACCGTATTGCGAAACGAAGGTGTTCCGGTAGCTATTATATCTCCCATGCTGGGACATACGAGCATAACCACTACCGAGATATACCTTGCTGATTTGGAGTCTGAAAATAGAGCCCGAAATGCCCATTTATTGAGCTTTTAATGTCCATATTTCTCCTAATTGGGATGAGCTAAGCATATGGTCCGATTCTCTTGTTTAGTGGGGAATCGGGCTCTCTTTATGCTAAATTACCGGTGCGAGGGTTTAAATCAGGTTAAGAATATAGTTAAAATTCCTTTTCCTTTTATATCCCGGCAAAAAAGTGGATATATGTATTAACCGAAAATTCAATGACTCGGGAAATTATTAATATCAAAATAAATAAAGTTATGACACGTAAGAAAAGAACCAAAGAAGAACAACCTTTGACTACTGAGGTTGTAGGAGCTAAAAAGAAATCTCCAAAGAAAAAGAAAGCAGTAGAAGAAAAGCCTGTTGTTGTTCAAGAACAGGAAGCGAGCGTAAACGAGCCTACTACCCAAGAAAACGTTGCGGAGAATACTCCAGAGAAAAGAGAGTATACCATTGACGAACTTATCGATATGTTAGGGCCGGATATTGAGTGCGAGGATGAAGCAGAGGTTGAAGATACTTCTTCATCAGAGAGAGAAGATAACGGAGAAGATATATTTGCCGCTTTGGATGATTGGGACGAAGATGATGATGAAGAAATTTCAGATGAAATCATTGATATGTTTGATAAAACACTTGAAGAGAAAGGACTCGGTGACGCTTACTTTGAGCGGTTGGAAAGGAATATCAAAGAACATGAGGAAGCTCAAAAGGAACGCGAACTTTATATTGATGAAGTGCTGAATGAAGAATAATATCTAATTTTGTAACTTGCAACAGTCTCTTTATGAGATGCCGCTTTGTGATGTGCCTTATTTTATCTAATTTTGTACCGTCATGGCAACGTGACGGACATGTTAGAATTTTAAGGTACACGAAAGTGTTTAACTGATTCTCCGGAATAAAGTCTGGTAAACTATAAACGAACGAGAATAAGTTAGCATCTCTCGCGTCATATCCGTATATGGCGTGGGGAGACTGTTGCTTATTTTAGTTCAAGGGTTTTACCAGAGCCTATTCCGTAAAATAAGTTAGCAGCCCTCACGCTTTCGCATATTATAAACTTCTTCTGTGTGGGCGGGGAGAATGGAATAAATACTGGTTATAATGAAGAAATTTCTATTAATGCTTGGTGTAGTAGCTTTATTTACTGCATGTGGTGATGATAGTGGCTCTGGAAGTGGTGCCTCTATCAATTATGAAGAAGGTTATAAATACCTTACTAATCTGAATGTGAGTGACGCCAAGATGATTTATCAGAAATCATCCGCAACAAGAGCAACAGGGGACGACTCTTATTACAAACTTGACTTATCAGGCAATGAGGTAAAGTTGTCAATCAAGGGAGAGGACGGTCAAGACCATAATATTGGTATTCATAAAGTCTTGAAATTGAGCGATAAAGTTCTTCTTGTAAATCCTATCGCACAAGATATTATCGATTTGTTCTATAAACCTGGACCTGATGATTTAGGTATAAGTGTAGCTTGGGGTAGTACAGAATACCTCTCCATTGTTGATGTCCAAACAGAAAAGATATATCGATGGCCCAAGGAAATAGATGTATATTTAGGTGAGGGGATAGAGTTACAATCAGTATTGGACAACCAAGGAAACATTTATATTGCAACGAGTAATAATCAGATTTGTAAGCTTGATGTTTCTAAATTTACACTACAGCCAATGTTAGCTGATGGACAAAATTTCACGAATTTTGATGTTACTGGAGATGGATTCATTATATATTGGAATAATTATAGTGATAATAAAAACTATAAGGTAAAATGTCCGGGTGGCAGAATCTATCCTATTACTGATATTCCTTTTATTATAAATAACGAACTATATTCATATCAAGATAGAAAGATTATCAAATGGGAAATGGTTGGTAATAATGAATTGAAAGAAACAGAAATCTGCAAGATAGAGGGTGGCGATGAATATCCTGATATTGATATTTTGGATATTATATATAATTACGCCCGAAAAACTGTTCTATTACAAACCAATTATGGTCGGTACTATGAATTTGATGGAACAACATATCAATTAGTAGAACTTCCAAATAGTTTTAATTGGCATGAAGGAGCTGAGGGTCATTTCCAAACGGATAGAGCATGGTATATACAAAATAATACTCGCTTTTATAAAATGAGCATGGCGGATTATCAAGAGTCAGAGTTCAGAATAAATGACTATGAAATACAAACCCTTTTTGCAGGTCCGAAAAGTTCCAATATAACATTTAGTGGTATTAGATATATGGATGGTGCAAATGTTGTAGGAATCATCACAGAGTCAGATGAAGTGGTAATCGATAATGTTGCCGACAACGGAAATAAAATTATTAATCTTATTTCGTTGAACTGATAATAACCGAGAGTAATACACTTATAGAATCCTCTTATTGCTTGTGCAGTGAGAGGATTTTTTATACCCAAAAACTTTAAAATATGAATGAAAGAATTACCCCTTACAACATTACGGAACTGAAAGAGAATGAAATATTCGTGTTCGGTTCAAATTCTTGTGGTGTACATAACGGAAACGCCGCATCCACAGCTATGAAATTCGGGGCCATTATGGGACAGGCAGTAGGGGAGCAAGGGCAAACCTATGCAATGCCTTCCAAGGATATGGAGAATTTCAAGAAATACGTTGATGATTTTCTGGTCTATGCGAAACAACACCCGGAATATACTTTTTTAGTCACAGAGATAGGCTGTGGAATATCCGGACATTCACCCTCTGAAATAGCACCGTTGTTCAAAGAAGCGCTCAAAATGAACAATATTCATTTGCCATTAGTTTTTTGGGATATTCTGAATGGTGGTATAAAAGGGCGTATCAGACAGATAGCAGAGGTAGAAACTCTGTCCGTTCCAGAATTTTGTGTAAGAATCGGTATTCCTGTTACTGAATTGATGAATCTGTTATTTGGGAACGCCGACCCTACAATCTGGACTGTACGAAAGATACTGATTGCTTTTCCATATATCAATGCAAGGTGGTTACTTTTAGGCGAAGGCGATATGAAGCTTCAAAAACGCAATAATTTCATCACAAAAATAAGCTGTTTTTTGCAGACTTTTTTCGCTTCCAAACAGGCATGAAACGATAATATTCTTCATGCCTGAAATGAAGCAGTTTTCGTCTCCCGTATCGAGCTTTTCTCCTCTCCCTAATACTCGATATAAGGAGATGATACTCTATCTCAAATATGGAAGAATAAACTTGAAGTAGTAAATTCTTACATAGTGAATAAGTGAGTGAAGTGAACTATATTTTATAGAAAGATGAAGAATCTATAATCTTTAATACAGTCTATAGAGTAAAGAATATCTTTTTTATAAGAATATTCTTCACTTCACTCACTTATTCACTTCTTATAAAAGGATTTCTTGTGGGCAAGTCTCTATATTGAAATTTTCTATGGCATTCCACAGTTCTTCCTGATATTCATATAAAGGTTCTATTATGACTTCTGGAAAAATGTCACCGCCCGATGTTGGAGCAAGGCGAAAACCGGAAGTTTCAAACCGGCGCCCAACTTCACTCTTCATCCCACGTACTTCAACCACCTCAAAAGAATACTCCCCCAAAAACTTCAGCCTACAATATTTCTGGGGATACCAGCCGATACAGATTATTTCATTTTCACACAATGAGGAAAATTTAAAATAGTCCATTCCATTAAATCCTTTTTCCGCATCAAAGCCAGTATCAGGCTGTATATGTTCATGGCAGAATGTCCCCCAATCCTTATACCCCAAAGCGCGTGCAATAAAAGACAACTTTCCTACATCCGGGGTCATCTGCTTGTCCGCATCCTTGTCACCCCAATAACGGCGTAATGTATCTACACTGATAGTTTCCGGTTGTTGGACAATGCTTCCGTCCTCATATTTTGAGGGAGGGAACTTTATATCGTTTTGTTTCTTTATGTAATCACATAAATCGTAATACGCGTTGTCTGAACTCAAATCTATTCCGGAAACCCTTTCCAATTCGTTTTTTAAGGCTTCAAACTGTTTTTTATCTACCGGTATTCTTTTCTTTCCCATATTTATTTTCGGTTATCTATGGCAAAAATACAAAACGCAGGCCACTAATCAAACATCTATCATGCCCAAATGTGCCTAAGCTGAAATGATATAGCCGTAATTTATTAATAATTAGCTTGGTATATTCATGCCTAAATGTGCTTGAACGTGCCTTTTTATGCTGTATCGGGGACTCCATATCTTTGCACCAGAAATTAAAAAAGATATGGAAACAAAAAAAACGACTTATGATACTTTACCCGGACAGATAGATTTTCTGATTCAGGAGGTAGCGGAAATAAAGGATATTCTGATGGCCAGGATTGAAAAACCGGAGGAAATACCAAAGTTCATGAACAAAGAACAGGCTTTAAAATATATCCGAAAACAAGGATATGAGATAAGCTCGTCAAAGTTCTACAAGATGGCGGCAGCAGATTCGATACCTTGCCACAGGTCAGGACGTAAACTGTATTTTTTTGCCGAAGAATTAGACGGGTGGATAAAACAACAATTTGAGACGAAAAGTCAAACGATTCGAAACTTTAAATCTCAATCAATTAAACAAATAATAAAATTAAACAAACATAAGAGTTATGAAAAAGAATAACAACATTCAAATGCCCAATCATCCATTTAAAACAGCTCAAGATGTAAAACGTTATGTCAGAGATATTTTACTTCAAGTGCAACAAGAGGAAACGTTGAAGAAAATAATAGATATAACTTCAAAAATCGATTATGCAGTCATCTATCATCTTGATGATGATGAGGCACTTACCAGACTTTACGAATTGCGTGAGAAAAAAAGACGGGAGGTCTGTCGGAAGAAGAATGGAAGGAGCTATGGAGCTTGGAACCAGACGATGAAATCAAGTACATTATCCTAATAGAAGAATTATTGGGAAATGCGGATGTTTTCAATTTGGGACTTGGTATTGAGCCGGACACGCTTCTACCATACATCTATACAGGCTGTCATTGGAAAAATGTAAGTCGTCCTCTTTTAAAGGAATTTCTGGCTGTAGCGGCTAATAAGGCGGATTTTAACTATTATGACATCAGACTGAGTCGGAATATCGAAAAACTGTATAACCAGTTTGTCTCTCTTTGCACACTTGTTCCAAATTTGAATGAAAAACAAGATGAGGTAAAAATCAATCTTCAAAACGGCACATTTGTTATTTCAAAGGAGAAAAAGGAACTTAGGGATTTCGACAAAAAGGATTTTTTCAAATATCAACTTCCTTTCAAATATAACCCGGAAGCAAAATGTGATGAGTTTAAAGTGTTCTTAAACCAGGTTTTGCCAGAAAAAGAATCGCAAATGATTCTTGCGGAATACTTAGGGTATATTTTTATTAACAACTTGAAGTTAGAAAAGTGTTTAATCCTGAAAGGCGAAGGCAGTAACGGCAAATCCGTTATATTTGAAATAGTGCAGGCTCTGCTTGGCGAACATAATACTTGTTCTTATACAATAAGTAACTTGTGCAATGAGAATGGATACTTTAGAGCACAGTTAGGTAACTATCTGCTCAATTATTCTTCGGAACTTGGTGGGAAAAATATCAATCCCGACTTGTTTAAGAAACTTATCAGCAATGAACCCATTGATGCACGCTCTCCCTACGGGCATCCATTCATTCTTCGTAATTATGGGAAATTCATGTTTAACACCAATAAATTTCCTAATAATATTGAATTTACCCATGCGTATTTGCGAAGATTCATTATTTTGAATTTTGAAGTGATTATCCCGGATGAAAAGCAGGACAAGAACTTGGCCCAAAGAATAATCTCTAAAGAATTGAGTGGTATATTTAATTGGGTACTGGAAGGCTTGGACAGGCTACTGAAACAGCAACAGTTTACGGAGTCGCCTAAGGCAAAGGAACTTTTGGAAGAAATGCGGTTTGAATCTGACACTGTGGCGCAGTTTGTTGAAGCAAAGCAATACGTACCTTCTCAGTCAAAAGACAATAATATGTTACTCAAGAAATTCAGGGAAGAGTATAAAAGTTATTGTAAGATGAATGAGTTAACACCTGTTGGTTCAAAGGAGTTTTCAACTCGTATAAAAAGCCTTGGGTTTAAATTTGAACGGTATAAGGCCGGAGGTAGTTATTATGTTTTTCTGAATAAGCAAGACGAGGAGAAAATTTTAGAGAACATCACTAATTTCAATGATTATGAGAATATCGATGAAAGTCTCAATGTTTAAAAGTGCAACAAGTAAAAAGAGTATTGGTACAGTTCTTTTGAAAGACTGGCTGCTAACTTCCAATTCTTATTCTTCGCTGATAAAGGAACTTAGAGAAGAGGAGAATCAGGCAAGGAAAAAAGAAATCAAAGACCTTTTACCTGCTATTACAGTAAGCTGTGTCTGCTCTGAGCGCTTAAACGACTGTATAATAGGATATACTAATCTAATCTGTATTGATATTGACGGGAAAGATACCCCGTCAATATCTAACATGGAAGAGTTGAAGGAACGTTTGGGCAAACTGCCTTATATAATGTATTGCGGTTTGTCTGCAAGTGGAAAGGGTGTGTTCTGTATTATACCTTATGAGGATTACAGAAAGCATAAACTTCATTTTTATGCACTTGAACAGGAGTTTAAAGATATGGGAATAGTCGTTGATTCAAGTTGTAGTGACATATGCCGGTTACGTTTCTATTCGTATGATGAACATCCTTATGTGAACTTTGATGCAGAAGTATATACGCGTACATTAGACAAATCAAGTGCAATACATTTGAAATCAGAAATTATTTCTCCTAACAAAAGTGGTGACAGGCGGATTCTAAATGTAACATCGAAATCTCTATCTTTGAGAGAGGCTTTGTTGCAGCCGTCAAACCTTGATTTTGCAAGTGCAGTTCCTTTGAGCAAAACGGAAGAAACAGAAAGGCTTCTGAATTTGGTGATTGAAAGGCAGATTGATATAACTTCAATCTACAATGATTGGATTAAAATTGGCTTAGTTATTAGAAATCTATTCGGAGACAAAGGGCTTGATTTATTTGATAAAGTGAGTAGCTTCCATCCAAAGTACAGTCAAGAAGAAGTCGAAGATAAATTCTTTGAATTAGACGAAGAAAAATATAGGGCAAGTACTCAAAGTCTCTTTGAAATCGCAGCAAAATACGGAATTTACAAATAGTTATTTAAAACAATATCATTATGGACTGGAAAGTAAGATGCAGAGAGAAAAGAAAATTGCCACTAAACAAGAGATTACCAATTATAACGGATGTTATTTGTTTTATTAATGGTAATGGAAGTTCGGGCATGAATCAAGTTTGCGATATATTAAGATACATGAAAACAGGAAAATTGTGATGTACATACTTCTCGCTTGATTTTATTGCGAACAAAAGGGATAACTACCGGTGTGTAGCTTATCCCTTTTATTGTGTCCGTTAGTGCAATATTTCGTGCAAGATGCCGGGATTTTGAAGATTCTACATAGAAAATCAGCCTCATCCTTGGTATAATTACTAAGAAAAGCCAAGCAATGAAAAGAAAATAGAAGAAAAGGAATTTGTGGTAGTTTTATCTTGCGATTTCATTGATTATCAGTTGTTTATCTGGAAATTCGTGCAAAATCTGTGCAAATACCCGTAAAAATGAAAAAGACACTCAAGAGTGGAAGCCTCTCAAATGCCTTATATCTAAGCTTTTACGCTTTGTAGCGGGACCCGGGATTGAACCGGGGACCTCATGATTATGAAGCATGAGTATCTGTTGTATCACTTTGCGTTCTCATTTAGAATTTGGGGATTTTCTATTGCGACAAAGTAATTTCCAAAAAGACGCTCTCTTCTATTCTACCATCCCGACACTACGGGACTCGGGACAAAGATAGCGAAAGGTGAGCGCAGTTGCAAACCAAAAGCTTGCTTTTGAGCGAAAAACTGCCGAGCCACCTCCTATCTTCGTAAAACAAAAATACGGAAACTCGCCAACATACAGATGGATTGAGGGGAAATAATGTAAACTTCCTGAAGTTATGGATAATACGCTGTTTTATTCCATACTTCTTTTTTAAGGCTGAAAAGCAGATTTTAGAGGAGTTAAGAGAATGAATTGCTACTTATCCGTTGCCTTTTTTGAATTAACTATCTACATATAAATCTAACATATAGAGTGTTGTGTTTCACTTCGTCTTAGCGAGAGATACACGCTAGAATGTAATATCCCGCATAATTTTTATTATATCTAATGCTATTATGGGACGATTTTTATATCTTTGCTCTGAAATTTAAATACCGTCAATATGACAAAAGAAGATTTTTTCAACTTCCTGACAGAAGAGGTAAAAACATATAAAGAATTCCTTGAAACAAACAATAACGAGTGGATTGTAAAAGGCTTCATAGATATTGATAAAAATGTCTATACCATCACCAATGATACAAAGGTAGTATCTAAAATAATAGAAATTTTACTTATCCCTAAATTGGACAGATTTGCTCGGAATCACGGTATGGAGCTTGAACTTCCCTCAAAACAAAATTATTATCCTGACTTAACTTTCAAAGATGACGAAGGTCACTTGTTTGCAGTTGATTTTAAATCAAGTTACTATAATTCTGATTCTGTTAATGGCTTGACGCTGGGTTCATATTGGGGCTATTTTAGGAATCGGGATAAAAAGATGAGTATGGATTATTCCTATAATTCATATTCGACCCACATTGTACTCGGCATGTTATATAAGCAAAGTGATGAAGCTGTGAATGAGAGAAACGTCTTTGGAGTAGACGAATTAGATATCATTCATTCTGTTATAGAAAATTTCATATTCTTTGTACAGCCTAAATGGATGATTGCCAATGATATTCCGGGAAGTGGAAATACAAGAAACATTGGTGGCATAACAAACATCCGGAAACTGTTAAATGGAGAAGGTCCATTCGCGACACTGGGCGAGGAGGTATTCGATGATTATTGGATGGGGTATTTCAATAAAGACGATGCTCAAAAAGCAGGCATTGGAACTCCGCGCTACAACAACTTAGAAACCTACAAGGAATATTTGAAATCGCAAGCAGATAAACTATCCAGACTATAACATGCCCATCATAGTACCGCCAATAAAGTCACAAGGAATCAAGACAAAGCTCGTTCCTTGGATAAATGATTTAATCGCCAAGTCAGGATTGGACTTGGCCAACACCAATTGGATTGAACCGTTTTTCGGCACCGGAGTTGTCGGGCTTAATGCACCGGTAGGCGGAAACAGGTATATTGGTGATAGTAATCCGCATATCATAAACTTCTATAATCGAATTCTAAACGGAGAGATTACTCCCCAAAACATGCGTCAATATTTAGAATATGAAGGTAAGCTGTTAGCAAATGCTGATGAGGAAGGTTATGCCCACTACAGAACGATAAAAGACAGATTTAATACAGAACATAGTTCGTTCGATTTTATTTTTCTGTCTCGTGCCGGATTCAACGGAATGATGAGATTTAATCGTCGAGGGCAGTGGAATATTCCTTTCTGTAAAAAGCCTGAACGATTCGCCCCAGCATATATTACGAAGATATGCAATCAGATTGCCGTTGCTCAACGTGTGCTTATGACCAATCATTGGGAGTTTCACAACCAACACTTCATTGAAACAATCAATCACGCACAGGCTGGTGATTTAATATACTGTGACCCGCCCTATTTTGGCAGGTATGTGGATTACTATAACGGGTGGACAGAAGAGGACGAAGAAGCCCTGTTCAACGCTTTACTTCATACTCCGGCTCATTTCATACTTTCAACTTGGCATCACAATGAATTCCGAGCTAATGAAATGATGGAAAGATTCTGGAATCATTTTAATGTCCAGACACAAGAACATTTTTATCACAGCGGAGCTCATATTGAAAACAGGCATGCTATGATAGAGGCTTTAGTATTCAATTTTGAACTATATGAGCCTAATCAAATGAATCTTGTTGAATTACAGCAAGAGGAGCAACCACTTCAATTGCAATTGAATTTCGCTTAAATGAAACCTTTTTATCAAGCAAATAATGAAGAGTTCACTTTGTTTCGTGGAGATTCAAGAGAACTCATTGAGAACATTGGAAGGAATGTTGATATGATATTCGCCGACCCTCCTTATTTCTTGTCAAGAAATGTCTCAGCATACATAAATGGAAGCTGGAAATCTTTTGAAAAGGCAGAATGGGATAAAGCCACTTCGCAAGAAAATATAAATGAATTTAATAGAGAATGGTTGTCTGCTTGTCGCAATGTCCTAAAAGAAAATGGAACTATCTTCGTAACAGGAACCTATCACAATATATTTTCAGTGGCTACTTGTATGGTGGAACTTGGATATAAAATCCTTAACATTATAGTATGGCAAAAATCTGATGCAAAGCCAACCCTTTCGAGGAAATACTTTAATTTTACAACAGAATATATAGTATGGGCGCGAAAGAATGAGGATGTCCCCCATTTTTTCAATTGTGACTTAATGGAGCAACTAAATGGAGGAAATAGGATGTCTGATGTGTGGAGGATTCCTTTTCTTTCATCATGGGAATTAAAATGCGGAAAACATCCTACCCAAAAGCCTCTTAGGCTTCTGCATCGGATTATTCTTGCCTCTACACACGAAGAAGATACTATACTTGACCCCTTTGCCGGAAGTTGTACAACAGGGATTGCTGCAAACCTACTCAATCGCAAGTTTATTGGAATAGATAAGGATATGGATTATCTGTCGTATGGTGTCAGGAGAAAAAAAGAAATCGAAGACGCGACAATCGCAGATACTATAAGAAAGAAGATGTCCGAGAATCCAGAAGAAGTCATGGTTATGGTAAATCACTGTCGAAAAGAACTGAAAGCAAAGATGATAGAAACTGGTATTTGTTATCTTCGTGCTGGAGACTCAAAAGGTTCTCTCTGTATCACTCCAGGTTTTGAACGCATGCAATATGTGCTATTGCATACGGGTGGAGAAGACAGTCAACTTTTCAAACTCAAATCAAAAGGGCATTTCCAGATTTGGACAAAAGAGACTCTTGAGAAATATGGCTTTGAACCTTCACACGCACCATATTATATAGTGTTGCGATTTGATAATACTAAGCCTATACATATAAAGAAAATGCCTAACTTAAAAGAGAGCGCAAATACTTTTGTAGCGAAAATAAAACCGTTAAGTGATTTTATTGGGATAAAGTAAATCTATTCGCAATATTGGTATTTACACTATAAAATATTTTCCTTAATCTGTTTATTATGTAATTCTGTCAGTCGATGAAGCCTTAAAGAAAGAAATGTTATCTTTGCAAGTGAGATAAAGAGTTATTTGAAAGCATGAGAAATATGGCGGTTCGGAACAGTCCGGCTTTTTCTTATCCATTGCCCGTTCTCGTGCGAGTTTTATCCAATCTGTTGATAGTCAAATAGAACCTACCTGATTACAACAAATATAGTGAAAGGTGAGCGCAGAGACAAACGAAAACAAAGTTTTCCAGTTTGCCTACGCCGAACCGCATCCTATCTTCATGAAGACAAAGATATGAAATTTATTTGAACGCTACAAAAGAAAAACCGGGACTTTTTCTGCAAGCCGCCAAAAAGGAAAACGGGGAACTTACTTTTTGTCATTTTGTCCATCGCGTCCACTCGTGGTTTTCATATTCCGGCGTCCACCGCACAGCAGGCACAAACACGCGAATCTCGCACCTCATGCCATACCCCAAAAGACAGCTTTTTGTAGAAAAAATGACAAAACGACAGACATGCCCCCTCCTCCTCCGGCCAAAAACCGTCGGACTGTAAGCCGTAAAGCATTCCGTGCGACATTTTGACACCCCGTACTTGTACATCCGAAATGCCCAAATAGAGATAAAAAACCCGTTTCAGGCCTGCTTTTCCCTCCCTACAGCCCTCGAAAATATCGTTTTTACGAGTTTTCACATTCAATCGGCTGAGATTCGTCTTCCGCTTTCAGCCAAACGATTTTTATTTCGGCTCATAAAAATCATATTTTCTGCGGACATCCTGCCGCCACCAAGTGGGAAAAAGGGCATTTTTCAGCGGAAATCCATCCTGTTTGCTCCTTTTTATAGCGGGTGAAAAGACTAAAAAACGCTAATTAAGTAGCAAAAAGATTCATTTTTACCTAATTTTGCCGTCAAAATGATTATAACCCAACCCATAAATCCCCTCTGGAAATGCTCACATTCATCTCTTGTGCCAAAACCATGACGGAAAAAACGCCGTCGTTGCTTCCCCCGGCCCCCTCTCCCCTGTTCATCGAAGAGGCACGTCATATCGCCTTGTCCATGACAGCCTATACGGCCGGAGAACTGGCCGGCATGCTACATGTCAATCCTCAAATCGCGGCACGCACCTGCCTGCAATTCCGCACATTCCATGACGAAGGGGCAACCGGACTTCCGGCCTTATCGGCCTACACGGGCATGGTGTTCAGGCACATCGCGCCACAAGATTTCACGGCGGAAGACTGGGCATACGCCCAAAGCCACCTGTTCATCACCTCATTTCTCTACGGGCTGTTGAGACCGGCCGACCGCATCCGGAACTACCGGTTGGAAGGGCACGTGAGACTGCCGGAGGAAGAAGACCGCACCCTGTTCGCCTATTGGCGCGCACGCCTGACGGACACCTTCATTTCGGCCATACGGCAACAAGGAGGCATATTGGTGAATCTGGCCAGTGCGGAAATGAAAAACTTGTTCGACTGGACACGCGTCACCCGGGAAGTACGGGTGATTACCCCGGATTTTTATACTTACAAAGGCGGACGGTTGTCCACCGTAGTGGTCTATGCCAAGATGTGCCGGGGCGAAATGACACGTTTCATCCTAAAGAACCGAATTGAAAATCCCGAAGATTTGAAAACCTTCGAATGGGAAGGCTATCGTTTCAATCCCCGTGAAAGCCACGATGACCATTGGGTCTTCACGCCCGGGACATAACCATGTGCCCGCATCTCCCGGCAAAACCCGATCCGCCCCTCACGAGTCCATAAAAAAACACGCCCGCCGGACTCATATCCGACGGGCGCACCTATCAACACATTTTATCGAGATCAAGCCTCACGGCAAGCCTTCACAGTCTCTACCAGACGCTCGAAATCTTCAGGATATACGTCGCCGATATTCCCGATACGGAAAGTGTCGGCCTGGGAAATCTTGCCCGGATATATCACGAAGCCCTTCGCTTTCAACTCGGCATAGAAAGCCTTGAAGTCGAAATCCTTCTCAGGATAAAGGAACGAAGTGATAACCGGCGACTGTACGGCTGCTGGCAACAATGTCTTGAAGCCGAGCGACTCCATGCCTTTTACCAATACTTCGTGGTTCTTGCAGTAACGGGCATAACGGGCTGCCACTCCCCCTTCGGCCTTCAGCTCTTCCATAGCTTCCTTGAAGGCGCGTACCACGTGAGTAGGCGAGGTGAAACGCCACTTGCCATGCCCTTTTTCCATCGTCTCCCACTGGTCGTAGATGTCGAGCGACAAAGAACGCGACACGCCCTTGCAAGCCATCAGTTCACTGCGACGGGCGATGATAAAGCCGAAACCGGGTACGCCCTGGATACATTTGTTCGCACTACTGATGAGGAAATCGATGCCGAGTTCCTGCACATCCAAAGGCACACCGCCGAAACTGCTCATCGCATCCACTATCAGTTTCTTGCCATGCGCCTTGACCACACGGGCCAAATCCGGCAGCGGGTTCAGGATACCCGTAGTCGTCTCGCAGTGTACGAAAGCCACGTGGGTCACATCGCCGTGGCGCGACAGGTTCTTCTCCACCACTTCGGGGTCTACCTGCATGGTTTCCTCGAAAGCCACCATGTCGTAGGCAATGCCGTGGCGGTCGGCAATGACTCCCATGCGGTTGCCGTAAGCACCGTTGCTGAAGATAAGCAGTTTGTCACCCTGCTTGAGGGCACTGCCCAACACGGCTTCCACACAATAGGTACCGCTACCCTGCATCAGCACGGAAGTGTACTCTTCCGGATGTTTCGTGGCCATCTCCACCAGCGATTTGCGGATTTCTTCCACGATTCCCACATTATAATCTTCATCCCAAGTGCACCAGTCACTCAGCATGGCTTCTTTTACGGTTTCTGAAGTGGTCAACGGACCGGGCGTCAACAAAAGATAAGGTCTCATATTCTTGTTTTTATAAATTATTGATTCATTTTCTGATTTATCGTCTCGATTATTGCCGGAAGTTCCGTAATGTCGTCCACCACATAGTGGGCACCGGCTTCCAACATGCGGCGGCGCACTTCGGCCTTGCGTGCGTCCAATTCACCGGCCGGCATGGCTGCGACCTCTTCCTGCGTGAGAGCCAGTTCGTTGCTTCCCATAACCACACCCACGGTCCACACTTTGGCGTTCACGCCTTCTTTGATGTCGGCTATCGTGTCTCCGTACTTCAACACGCAATCCACCGACGGTACGGCCAAATCTATCATATTCCGGTAGACCATATAAGGATAAGGACGTCCGGCAGGCAGATGGTCCGAGGTCACGCAGTTGTCCACTTTGTAACCGGCTTTTTCCGCAGCCGGAATCACGATGTCCATCATCTTGTCGGTATATCCGGTAGTGGAGCCTATCTTGATACCGGCCTTGCGCAATGCCTCTACGGTATCCACCACGCCGGGTATCGGTTCGGAATAATTCTCCAAGGTGTCAAACAACACGCGCTGAAAAGCCACGTAACGGGCCTGCACGTCCTCATCGGTGTAGTCGCGACCGAACTTCTCGCGGAAAGCAGCCTTGACCCGGTCGATGTTGAACAGGGCACGGATTTCCTCAATCTTGGTCAGCCCCATGTAAGCACGGGTCTCCGCAGCCGTCACCGGCACGCCGATCTCGTTGAAACTCTCGATGAAAGCCGCCACGGGGGCAAAGCAACCGTAATCCACAGCCGTACCGGCCCAATCTAAAATGATGCACTCAATTTTTTTCATGTTTCTATGTTTGAACTAATGGTTTATCTGTTTTTAATCACTTCCGGGGAAAGGGCATACTCCTCGCCCTCGCAAGGGAACGGCGCAGAGGGGGTATAGACGAAATTCTTCGGACCACGGTGGCGTTCCCGGCGGTAACGCCATACGATGTAAGCCGCAGAGCAGGCAAAAGACACACTGCAAATGATGCCCACATAACTGCACGCAAAGTTATAAAATTGCAACCAGTTGACATCGGGATTGAAACATTCCTTGAACACCAGAACCAACACCGTACCCATGTAACCGATGAAATCCAGCGTGATAATGAAGAAGCCCACGTTGCCTTTTATCCTGAAACAAGCGATGAAACGCTCGAAGAAAAGAGTCTGGAAACTCAAATAGACGGTATAGAGACACAGGCTCTGCAGGAAAAGCCAAAGCGTGACGGGCAAATTCCAAGCCTCGTAATTGAAGGCCACACTGCTCAACACGGCACAGCCGCAAGTAACCAAGGCCAACAAAAGACAGAGAACCTTGACGTTGCTCTTCACCATCGACATGGCTGCGAACAGTATGAGGATCACCAAAGTGACCGTAGCGTCGATCTTGGCAAAAGCCCATGAAGACAAACCGGCCGCCTTTACGTCGATGATTTTCACGAGGAAGTCTTCTTTAAGGTCTTGCAACACGGTAATGAACAGGTTGGCAAAGAAGAGCATCAACAACACGGGCATGAAACTCTTGAATACGGCCGAACGTCCCTTGCGGTCGAGAGCCACACGCTCCGTGCGCAATTCCATGTCGGCTTTCGTAGGATGCGGAAGCCGGGTCATCGCCCATCCCAACAAAGAAAGCAACGGGAAAGCAAACGCACCGATGAACGCGGGCATCCAGAATTCGCTGACATGAAGCCCGTTCATCACGAAAAGCCCCAACGACTTGGCCGTACCGGAACTGATGGCGATACTCAAACCCATCAGACTGGCCAATAAATCCGTCACCCGCCGGCCTTCTAAGAAACTGAATATCACACCCCACATGCAACCCAACGACAGCCCGTTGAAGAACAAGGCAAAGACATTATAAGGACGGGGCAACGCTCCGAACAACACCAAAGACAATTCGGCCACAGCCACAGAGGCGATAATGAACTTCAGCCGGTTCTCTTTTTTCATCTCCGAAATCACCTTGATACCGATGAGTTTGGAGAGGAAATAACCCGCAATCTGCACGATGCTCGTGGCCGTCTTATAGTCCATTCCGAAAAAATCAAGCCCGTCGAACGTGGCTGCCGTGAAAGGCTTGCGAAGTGCATATACCAATGAATAAGACAACAAAGCCGCACCGCCGGCCCACAAGATGAACAATACGTCCGAGAGTGCCTTTTTCTGATTTGCCTTCAATTCCATAATCTCCATTTTTCTATCGTTTCTTGGTTTTCGACAGCAAAGTTATCATGTATTCCCAAACGGAAAAATGAAATTTTATTATTAATAACTTTCATGTAATCAACGAATTGTTATGTAACATTAATGAAACATTCATGCAACAGAACTATAACATGAATGTATTTACTTTGCAGTCGGTAATACAATATAAAAGGTGCAATGAACGAACTTTTTGAGATTTACAAACGCATAGAATACTTGAGAAACAACGGAGTGAAGATGAAAGAAATCGCCGACCATACCCAAATGGCGGCCAGCGTGCTTTCTTCGCTCTACTCCAGCGTACTGCCGACCTTTATCGGCGAAGTAAAGAAAGGCATTGCCGAGGAAGAGGCTTTGGACTATGCCCTCTCACAAGTGAACAACGTATCCAAGAAACGGCTGCTCGGGAACCTGGAAGACATGAAAGAAAGGCTTTTTGAACTGGAACCGCCACAAGGCGGAGAAAAGAGAAAAAGCCCTTTTTGGGACATGATGGCCAGGGAATCGCAGGTTTCCGCACAGGAGGCCTATAATTACAGCGGTATTTATATCAGCTACAGTCTCTCGTCGGCTGCTGACGCCCTGAAAGTGGAACCTTACCTCATCACGGCTTCCGAAAACAACGAATACGTACGGGTGGTGCACATGAGTGCCTACAACACCACCCATTCCGGCGTGGGGCTTTTCAACAATCACACGAGTTCCTACATCCTGTTCAACGAGCGTGAGAGTCCGGAACTGGCTCTTTTTACCATCTACCTGCAACTCCCTATGTACGACTTTCCCAAAATGCTGAAGGGGCTTTACCTCTGTCTCGACTACAACCGTAACCCGATAGCACGCCGGATTCTCTTCGTCAAGCATTCCGACAGCACGGATATGGACGATTTCCTGGCACTGAAAGGCGAAATCATCCCCAAAGAACAAATACCGGACGACCTCCTACCTTATTATAATTATACGTGCCAACCGGGAGATTTCATCAAGACTTGTACCGTCCCGTCTCCTTCATTGGATACCCAAGACTTGGAACGGGAAAAAAAGATGCTGGAACTCTGAAAAACAAAAGCCGCGCTTCTGCCCCCGACGGACAAAAGCGCGGCTTCTTCTATCTTATATCTTATTTATACTCCTGCCAACTCTTTATCTGGATCTGTTCCATATCCATCTGACAGAACGCCTCGATGAACGCCTTGGCCAAACGGGCATTCGTCATCAACGGTATGTTGTGGTCGATGGCGTCGCGACGGATACGGTAACCGTTCGTCAGTTCACGCTTGGTCTGGTCTTTAGGGATATTGACAATCAAATCGAACTTATGTTGGGCTATCATCGTCAACACGTTGTTCTCGGCAGCCGTATGCTCGTCGGGCCAATGCACGGCTATCGCTTTCACTCCGTTGTCATTCAAGAAACGAGCCGTGCCCTCCGTGGCATAGATGTCATATCCCTTGGCTGCCAGCATGCGGCTGGGTTCCAGAAGGTCTACCTTGGACTGTACCGCGCCGGACGAAAGCATCACCGCTTTCTTCGGCACACCGTAGCCCGTAGCAATCAAGGCATTCAGCAAAGCCTCATTGAAATCGTCCCCCAAACAACCGACTTCTCCGGTGGAAGACATGTCCACACCCAACACGGGGTCGGCATTCTGCAAACGGGCAAACGAGAACTGCGAAGCTTTCACACCGATACGGTCAATGTCGAACACCGACTTGTCGGGACGATCGTACGGTGCATCCAACATGATACGTGTGGCTGTCTCGATGAAGTTGCGCTTCAACACCTTCGACACGAAGGGGAAACTGCGGGAAGCGCGGAGGTTGCACTCGATGACCTTGATTTGATTTCCCTTAGCCAAATACTGGATATTGAAGGGACCGGAAATGTTCAACTCACGGGCAATGCGGCTACTGATTTTCTTGATGGCACGCATGGTAGAGAAATACAAGTGCTGAGCCGGGAACACCAATGTGGCATCGCCTGAATGCACACCGGCGTATTCGATATGTTCCGAGATGGCGTATTCCACCACTTCTCCGTTCTGTGCCACGGCGTCGAACTCCACTTCTTTCGTTTCCTGCATGAATTGGGACACCACTACCGGGTATTCTTTCGACACCTCACGAGCCATTTCCAAGAAACGGGTCAACTGTTCCTCATTGTGACATACGTTCATGGCCGCACCGGAAAGCACGTACGACGGACGAACCAATACAGGATAACCCACCTTGTCGATGAAAGCCTTCATGTCGTCCAAGCTGGTCAGCTCCTGCCAAGCCGGCTGGTCGATGCCGAGACGGTCGAGCATGGCCGAGAACTTGTTGCGGTTCTCCGCACGGTCGATAGACACAGGAGACGTGCCCAGGATGTGTACCGACTGACGATGGAGTTTCATGGCCAAGTTGTTCGGTATCTGTCCACCCACGGACACGATGACACCACCCGGCTGCTCCAAGTCGATCACGTCGAGCACACGCTCGAAAGACAATTCATCGAAGTAGAGACGGTCGCACATGTCATAGTCCGTCGAAACCGTCTCTGGATTATAGTTGATCATGATGGACTTGTAACCCAACTTGCGTGCGGTCTGTACCGCGTTGACGGAGCACCAGTCGAATTCCACCGAAGAACCGATACGGTAAGCACCGGACCCCAACACGATGACAGACTTGTCATTCTTGTAATAATTGACATCGTAGCCGTCCGTGCCGTATGTCATGTAAAGGTAGTTCGTCAGTTCCGGATGTTCGGATGCCACCGTGTTGATGCGCTTCACAGCCGGTAAGATGCCCAGTTGCTTACGGTACTGGCGCACCTGAAGGTTTTCCTTCTCCATATTGGTGCCTTCCGGCTTGAGCACGAAGCGTGCAATCTGGAAATCCGAGAAGCCCAACCGCTTGGCCTCACGCAATAACTCAGGAGCAACGGACTCCAACGTATCATGTCCCTCCAGTTCTTTCTTCATGTCGACAATGTTCTTCAACTTGCCGATGAACCACGGGTCTATTTTCGTCAACTCATAAATACGCTGTATGGTATACCCTTCTTCCAAAGCTTGTGCCATGGCGAAAATACGCAAATCCGTCGGGTTGGAGAGCTCTTCGTCCAGTTGTTCGAAATGCACGTGGTCATTGCCCACAAAACCGTGCATCCCCTGGCCTATCATACGCAAACCCTTCTGGATAATCTCTTCGAACGAGCGGCCGATAGACATGATTTCGCCTACCGATTTCATGCTCGAACCGATGTGACGCGACACGCCCTCGAATTTCGTCAAGTCCCAACGTGGTATCTTGCAAATCAGATAGTCCAGCGAAGGAGCCACGTATGCTGAGTTGGGCGTCCCCATCTCGCCTATCTGATCCAACGTGTACCCCAAGGCAATCTTGGCAGCCACAAAGGCCAACGGATAACCGGTGGCCTTGGAAGCCAACGCCGAAGAACGGCTCAGGCGGGCATTTACTTCAATGACACGGTAATCGTTAGTCTCGGCATTGAAAGCATATTGGATGTTGCACTCGCCTACGATACCCAGATGACGAATACATTTCTTAGACAAATCCTGCAACATCGTCACTTGTTCTTCCGTCAGCGAACAAGTCGGCGCCACTACGATGGACTCGCCCGTATGGATACCCAACGGGTCGAAGTTTTCCATGCTGGCTACGGTGAAACAATGGTCGTTCGCATCGCGGATGACCTCGAACTCGATTTCTTTCCAGCCTTTCAAGGATTCTTCCACCAAAACCTGCGGTGCGAAGGTAAAGGCACTGCCGGCCAATTCGATGAAACGTTCCTCGTCCGGACAGATGCCGCTGCCCAAACCGCCTAATGCGTATGCAGAACGTATCATGACCGGATAACCGATTTCACGCGCCGCCGCCAAGGCATCTTCCATATTCTCTACCGCCTTGCTGACGGGAGTCTTCATCGGGATTTCGTCGAGTTTCTTCACGAAAAGGTCACGGTCTTCCGTGTACATGATGGCTTCTACCGAAGTACCCAACACTTCCACGCCGTATTCCTTCAACACTCCGTTACGATACAGTTCCGTTCCGCAGTTCAGCGCCGTCTGGCCTCCGAATGCCAGCAAAATGCCGTCGGGACGTTCTTTTTTAATGATTTCCGTCACAAAATAAGGAGTGACCGGCAAGAAATAGACCTCATCGGCAATTCCTTCGGAAGTTTGAATGGTAGCGATGTTAGGGTTAACCAACACAGAACGGACACCTTCTTCGCGCAATGCTTTCAGTGCCTGTGAACCGGAATAATCGAATTCACCGGCCTGACCGATTTTCAACGCTCCGGAACCCAAAACCAAGACCTTTTTGAATTGTTTCTTCATCCTCTTTTCAGAATTATAGTTGTTTTACAATCACACGCTTTCGAGAGCCCCGCTTTACACAGAACCCCAAAATTGGGACAAAATTAAGCATTCTATTTTTTTTCTCCCAGAAATTCACGGGAAAATATCGGCAAAGGGGGAAAAAATCAACGTTTCCGCTCCAACTCTTGTAAGTTCTCCAATTTTTTCTGTTCCAAAAACTCATAAATGCCACACAGGTGCTCACGCACCTTTCCATGACCAAATTCGTACACTTTACTAACCAATCCGTCCAAGAAGTCCCGGTCGTGGCTCACCACAATCAGCGTGCCGTCAAACGCCACCAAGGCTTGCTTCAAAATGTCCTTTGTCTTCAGGTCCAAATGATTGGTAGGTTCGTCCAATATCAACAGGTTGACCGGGTTGAGCAGGAGTTTGAGCAACGCCAGACGTGTACGTTCTCCCCCCGAAAGCACCTTCACCTTCTTGGTACTTTCCTCGCCCCCGAACATGAAAGCTCCCAACAAATCGCGTATCTTCGTGCGGATTTCCCCTTGGGCCACATCGTCTATCGTCTGGAACACGGTCAGTTCTCCGTCCAACAACGAAGCCTGATTCTGGGCAAAATAACCGATTTGGACATTATGTCCCAACGTCAACGTGCCTTCGTGCTCTATCTCCCCCATAATACATTTCACCAAAGTGGACTTACCCTCACCGTTACGTCCTACAAAAGCAATCTTGTTGCCCCGCTCTACCGTCAGGTTGACGCCACCGAACACACGATGGTCGCCGTAACGCTTACCCACGTCCTCCATCGTCACCGGATAGTTCCCGCTACGGGGCGAAGGCGGAAACTTCAGCCTCAAAGCCGACGTATCTTCCTCGTCCACCTCGATAATCTGCAACTTTTCCAGCATCTTCACACGGCTCTGCACCTGCAACGTCTTACTGTATGTACCCTTGAAACGTTCGATATAGTCTTTGGTTTCCTGAATCATCTTCTGTTGCTCCTCGTACTGTTTCATTTGCTGTTCGCGCCGTTCCTTACGAAGTTCCAGATACTTGCTGTAATTGACTTTGTAATCGTAGATACGCCCCATCGTGACTTCTATCGTACGCGTCGTGATATTGTCCACAAACTTGCGGTCGTGGCTGATGACCACTACGGCGCGGGCACTCTCCGTCAGAAAATGTTCCAACCACTGTATGCTCTCGATGTCCAAATGGTTGGTCGGCTCGTCCAACAGCAACACGTCAGGCTCCTGCAACAACAATTTAGCCAACTCGATGCGCATGCGCCAACCTCCGCTGAAATCACTCGTAGGCCGCGTAAAGTCCGAACGCTCGAATCCTAATCCCAACAAGGCTTTTTCCACATCTTCTTCAAAATGGGTCAGGTCGATGGCATAGAACTTCTCGCTCATCGTGGCCACCTTCTCTATCAAAGCCATATAATCCTCGCTCTCATAGTCCGTACGGGTTGCCAGTTCATTGTTCAGGACCTCTATTTCCCTTTCCATCTCCTTCAAGTGGGAAAAGGCCATCGAAGCCTCTTCAAATACCGTACGCCCGTCTTCCGTCATCAGATGCTGTGGCAGATAAGCTATCACACAATCCTTAGGAGCCGTGACACGTCCTCTCGTCGGTTGTCTCACCCCGGCCAATATTTTCAATAATGTACTCTTTCCTGCCCCGTTTTTTCCCATCAAGGCAATACGGTCTTTCTCGTTAATCTGAAAAGAAATATCGCTAAACAAAGTCGTTCCGCCGAATTCCACGGCCAGTCCGTCTACAGATACCATAAATTATTTTTGAATATGAATAAAAGCTTTCAATCTCTTCCGCTATGCGTAATCAGCATGCGGATTTTCCGGTTCAAGTCGTCGCACCCCATCAATTCCTCTATCGTCAGGTGCATACGGTAATGCCAGTAGTTCCGCGGATTGGAAGGTACGTTAATACGTTCAAAATCCACATCGGGATAACGCAACCGTTCGTCTATCGACATCCAGTCCTGCCACGAAATCAGACAGAGCATCGAAGGAGAATAAAGATGACGTGCCACTACTTCTTCGCACAACCACCCCGGTATGGAAGCAGGAGCCTCCCCGTCTTTTTGCAACACCTCGTTGAAATATTGTTGCGCGCGCACGGCATCCTCTTCCCACCACCCGCGAAGGGTGGGCATATCATGGGTAAATATGGTGGCCACGCTCCGGTAAGGATTTTCTTCCAGCCGTCCGAATTTCAGCCCGAACTTCTTGGGCATGGTTTGAATTTCAAGCGTCAGGATGCGCAGATCGTCCATGACCCAAGGGACGCATTCCGGCACCATGCCCAAATCTTCGGCACACACCAGCATTTGAGTCGCTTCCACCAAGACGGGCAGTTTACGCATGGCCTGCCCGTACCAGAACTCGTTGTGCCGATGGTAATAATAATCTTCGTATAAGGCATCGAAAGCCCGTTTCTCTTCCTCGCTCAACGTCTGGTACAGATAATCGCACCGGGCCGAAATACGCGGATGATATTTGTCCGGCTGTTTCGGGTCGGGAATGAAAAGCACATTACTGATAAGCGCATATAACCCCTCACGCAAAGCCGCATCCTCGGCCGAAGACTTCCCGGCAAAAGCCGCTTCCACCTTACGTTGCGAGGCATACTCGGGCTTCAACGCATACCAATCCATGCCCAAAGCATCCAGATAAACGGCCTTCACTTCCTCGGCACGTTCACCGAACAGTTTATCCAATACCCAATCACTGATATTGGGATGGGTAAAATAATTTTTCCGGAACCGAAGCCCATAGCCCTCAATCTCTTCCACACTCATCGGAAGCGAAGGAGAGAAATGCCCCAGCAGACCATGTACCGAGTCGGACGGAATCTCCCATATCCGGAAGAATCCCAGCACGTGGTCGATACGATAGGCATTGAAATACTCGGCCATCTTACGGAAACGACGCACCCACCAACTGCAACCGTCCTCGAGCATGACCTCCCAATTATAAGTAGGAAAGCCCCAGTTCTGGCCGTTGACCGAAAAATCATCGGGCGGCGCACCGGCCTGGCCATCCAGATTAAAGTAGTACGGCTCCACCCAAGCCTCCACACTGTTGCGGCTGATGCCGATGGGGATGTCTCCCTTCAGAATGATTCCCTTCGCACGGGCATAATCGGAAGCCGCCAACAACTGTTCATGCAAGCAGAACTGTACATAATAATAGTAAGAAACTTCCTCGTAGGCCGGAGCGGACGGACGGCAAAAAGCACGTATGTCTTCCGTCCTGTATTCCGCATACTCCGGCCATGCGTGGAAATCGGCCGTCCCGAAACGGTCGCGCAACACGCAAAACGCCGCATAGGGCACCAACCAATCTTCGTTCCGCTTGAAAAAAGCCGTAAAGCGTTCGGAGGACAGCATTTCTTTACCCTCACGACGGAACACGGCATGCAGATACTCTTGCTTCAAGGCACTTACCGCCTCGTAGTCCACTTGGGGCAAAGCATTCAAAGCCGCCCGCCGCTCTTCGTATTCCGCCATTTCCTTTTCGTTCGCAAGCTTCGGCAACTGGCGCAAATCGACATACTGGGGATGGAGCGCATAAATGGAAATACTATTATATGGATAAGAGTCCAGCCAATTCTTATGAATAGTCGTGTCGTACACGGGTAACAGTTGGATGACGCGCATCCGGGTAAGCACCGTCCAATCGACCATAGCTTTCAGGTCGCCGAAATCCCCCACCCCGCAACTGCCTTCGCTACGCAATGAAAAAACGGGTATGACCACACCGGCCGCTTTCCAACGGTTTCCCCGAATCCGTAACGGAGAATCCGAGATAACGACCACTTCGTCTTTTGCCACCCCGCTTATCGGCAGCACACGGTTTTCTCCGCCTTCCCACGCCACGAAATCGCCCGTCTTCGCATCAATGACGACATATTTATATTCCATGGGAAAAGTGACACCGGCCGCGCTCAAGGTCACACTCCACTCGTAAAGCCCCGTCTCTTTCATGCGGAACGCAAAGCCCGGATTCCACTCTCCCAACGCCGGTTGGTTCCCAAGGAGAGCCAACGCCTGCCCTTCCTCAAGCTGAGGAGCACTCACCTTCAACATCAACGTACTGTTGAAATATGGCAGTCCTTCCGTCTCGGCCGTATGCGGACGGACGCACTGCGTAAAAGCGGAAGTATAAAGATGAGACAAGAGGGGGACATCCTGCCAGGCGTCCCGGAACAAATAAGTTTTGGTGATGTCGGCCCTGAAACGGCGAGGTACGAAGTCACATTCCGTCCGGAACTTACGGCCTTCCTTATATACACTATAATGATAATGAAAAGACCGGATGCGTCCGTCAGTAATGAGCACTTCTCCCGTCCATCGGTGGCCGTCACGGGTTTCCATCGGATAAGTCTGTGTCTGGGTACGTCCCTTTGCATCGACCAACGTCAGGGACACCCTGACGTCTTCCCCCCAATGCGTCAGATATTCTATCGAGAAATGCAGTTTCATAAATTTGTGGGTTTGCTCTTTAAAAGTATTCGTACAAAGATAAGAGATGAAGGGCGGAGAACAAAATAAAAACCTCTCTTTTTACGTCATGAATTAGTTATTTTACACCAAAAATACATTTAGTTTTCGTCTTTTTCCCAAATACATACAATGAACCGCACAACGAATCGTTAAATTTGTATATTACTTAAATATATTTTTATGTTATGAATCACAACCTATTGAAAAACCTATTTACCGCTCTCGCCTTGATGGCGGCCACCAACCTGACGGCTGCGGATTGGGTTCGGAAAAAAGCTCCCATCATGAGCGAGTGGGGTGAAAAAATCAACCCCGACAAAGTATGGACCGAATATCCGCGTCCGCAAATGGAACGCAGCGAATGGATGTCGCTCAACGGCCCTTGGGATTACTGCAAGAAGAAGTCGGTAGACCTTAGTTACAACCTGTCGCCTACGGCATTCAACCAAAAGATATTGGTGCCCTTTCCCATAGAGTCGGCCCTGTCCGGCATTATGGATACGAATTTCGAAGAAAACACACAGTCTACTTTCGTATATCAACGCACGTTCAAACTTCCCAAAGCCTATAAAGGCCGGCACATCCTGCTCCATTTCGGGGCGGTGGACTGGAAATGTGCCGTGTACGTCAACGGACAAAAAGCCGGAAGCCACAGCGGCGGCAGCGACCCGTTCTCCATGGACATCACACCGCTGCTTCGCGACGGAGAAGAACAGGAAATACAAGTGACGGTCACAGACCCCACGAACCATGGCGGGCAACCGTTGGGCAAGCAAACCCTCAAACCGGGCGGGTGTTTCTACACTCCGGTAACGGGAATCTGGCAAACCGTATGGATTGAACCGGTTGACGCCGCACACGTCAGCAGCTACAGCGTGACGTCCGACATCGATGCGGGAACCGTTTCGCTTACGGTCGAGTCCGCCAACACGTCCGCCACGGCCGACATCATCGTCAAGGACGGACGGAAAACGGTGGCCACTCTGACCGGAATCCCCGTCAACTCGGCCCGCACGGTCAGCATACCGGATGCCAAATTATGGGCACCCGGTTCCCCCCACCTTTATGACATGGACATCCGCCTGTATCATAACGGTACGCAGACCGACCGAGTAAAAGGATACTTCGGCATGCGTAAAATCAGCCGGGGTATGGTGAACGGTCATCCCTGTATGCTATTGAACAACAAACCGCTGTACCAATTCGGTGTGCTCGACCAAGGATGGTGGCCGGACGGTCTGCTCACTCCTCCTTCGGACGAAGGGATGCGCTACGACATAGAAGTCGTACAATCGTTGGGCATGAACATGATACGCAAACACATCAAGGTAGAACCCGCACGCTGGTACTATTACTGTGACAAGATGGGAATGCTCGTGTGGCAAGACATGCCGAGCAAGAGCTTCGACGAGAACGGCAGTATCGGCAGCCAGGAGTTTATCCGGCAGAACTTCTACGATGAGTGCACGCGCATCGTCAACACGCTGAAAAATCATCCTTGCATCGTCGTATGGGTAGCCTACAACGAAGGCTGGGGACAGTATGCTTCGGGCAACGACAGCCATACGCGCCGTGGCGTGGAGGCCATCCGCAAAGCCGACGACACCCGCCTTATCAATGCGGCAAGCGGATGGGTGGACTTCGAGGCTGGCGACATCATCGACCAGCATAGTTATCCCGTGCCTTCGCTCCAAAGCAATCCGCTCAACGAACGGGTGGCCGTATGCGGGGAATACGGGGGCATCACCCTCAAAGTGGACGGGCATCTGTGGAAAGGCAACGACATGGAATACACTTCCGTAGCGGACAGCAAGGCTTTGGCCGAAAGGTTCAATGCCTACACCGTCGCCTTGCAAGGATTGCAGGAACAAGGCATCTGGGCATCCGTATATACGCAGACGAGCGACGTGGAGCAAGAACTGAACGGACTGCTTACTTACGACCGCAAGGTGTTCAAGATAGCCCCGGAAGAACAGGCTTCCGTACGCGAAGAAATCCTGCGTACCATCCACAACCGCTCACGCCAAACTGTAGTGGTCGACGCTGCGGACACATCGTCCGACGAAGTGTGGAGCTATACCACCGTTACGCCATCCGGTGATTGGTATGCCCCGTCGTTCGATGACAGCCAATGGGACAAAGGACAAGCCGGTTTCGGTGCCGGCGGTCCGCCCAACACTTTCGTACGGAGCGCGTGGAACACATCCGATATTTACATACGCCGCCACTTCTCCATCGGCAACCTTTCGCAGGCACAAATCAACGCCTTGCAACTCTGGCTCTACCAAGACGACGACTGCGAAGTCTACCTTAACGGTGTCAAAGCATACGAAGTCAAAGGATGGGCCACGCGCTATGTGGCGCAACCCATCGCCCCGGAAGCGCTTGCCACGCTGAAACCGAACAGCGACAATGTCATGGCCATCCATGCCCACCAAGGCTACGGAGGCCAATATATCGACGCGGGCCTGCGCTACACAGAATATATCCCCGTAGAGGAATATTCCGTCGGCCCCATGCCCGGACGGCAAGCCATGCCGGAGGTCAGGGCCACAGACAGCGTGTACCTCATGTCTTATTTCAAAGCCAGCGCACAGCACTTGTTCTATGCCTATAGCCGTGACGGAAAGACATGGACCGACATCAACGGCAGCCGCCCCGTTTTCAATGCTTACGACGACGAAGTCTGGCTGCGCGACCCTTATTTGCACCGTGTCACGCACAATGGTAAAACCAAATTCCATCTCATACATACTTGGGGCTGGGACCATCCTGCCCTGTTCCACTGGGAATCCGACGACCTCATTCATTGGACAGCCTCCAACGGCGGTACACGTACCGACGACGGGAAAATCATGCTGATGGACGGACACGACGGCGGCCCCGTATCGCCCAACGCCTGGGCACCGGAATTCACTTACGACGGACAGACCGGCACGTTCTATCTCTACTGGTCCTCCCGCATCGGCGACAGGCAGGTGCATCATTACTGTACCACGAAAGATTGGCTCACTTTCTCCACTCCGGCTATTTACTTCGACCCGGGCTTCACAGCCATCGATATGACCATCCTGAAAGAAGGGGACACATACTATGCCTACTACAAGGACGAACGCAACGGAGAGAAGACCATCCGTTGCGCCACGTCGAAGAGCCTCGACCCGCGCGTGCAGCGCTTCGAAGGTTCCACTCCGCTACTGCCATCGCGCTACATAGAAGTAGAAGGCCCGGAAGTCTTTCCTGCCATAGGCGGCAAAGGATGGTTCCTCTATTTCGACAAGTTCAATGGCGACCGAGGAGTAAGCTATACCGGCTGTACCGACCCGTCGCAACACAAATGGTATCCTATACCTGATGACGAAATCCGGAATCCTACGGAAGTGAAACACGGCAGTGTGGAAATCATTTCTACCGCCGAACTGGAGAAGCTTCTGGAACATTTCAAATAAGCCTAAGACACGAACAGCCCCGCCTCTTTTCCGACAAAGAAGCGGGGCATTTCATTTCCTATCTAAAAAAACACGCATTTTATTTGCTTTTTCGGGCACAATGACTTATCTTTGTCATACAGAAAAAGGAGCCGCATCGGTTAGATTGGGATACTCATCAATTTATTTCAGAAAACCGAGAATGCTTCGCTCACTAATGGCGGGCCACGCCTTCGGGTAGCTTAATTGCCGGTGGATTACAAAGGTGACGGGCGCTCAAATCTTGTTAGCTCGGAGTTTTCATCACATCATCGGTGCGGCTTTTACCATAAAGGGGATACTTTTCAGAAAGTGTCCCCTATTTTTTACCCTTACCGTATCCGGACATTGACACTTTGACAAAAAGACAAAGCCATGTCCTCCAGAATCGCATATTTGAATCCACAACCCTGCCTGAAGGAAAATACGCGATTCTCGCCGCAGCAGGCCCAAGACGGCATGTCACCCCCGACGCCTCATTCCCTTACGTTATGACAGGCGTTTTCCTTCCCTACTCCGCATGTTTTCCCATTCGCGCAAGCCTAAGACGTTTCCTGATGTACATTTTGTTTTTTCATCTTTGCTTCCGCAAGGCCACCGTTTAGAGAAAAAACGGTAACCCAAGTCGTTTTTTTAACGTATTTCCGCAAAGATTTCCGGCCATTTGCAGACAGCTCCGCACCCACATGCGGAGAAACGTATTGCATACGACTGCAAACGAAAAATCAATCTCAGTCGAACGATTTGAATATATGCAAAGGAAAACGCATAAACAAGGCGAAAAACGAATAATTATGCAAAAGAAACACGTGGAATGCCCCTGTTTTCTTATTTTTCGTCAACTCTAAAACTTGAAAAATCTGTCTTTTTGAAAGGAAACTGAATACAAACATAGACAATTTGACAGTAGCCTATCCACAAAAAACGCCCGTCCGGAAAGAAAACCATGGCATCGGACGGGCGGTTGAAACTTCAATCATGCGGCTCCTGTATCCCCGCAGTCTGTTCTATGAAATAACGCGGCCGCCGCTTTACCTCTTTATATATCTTGCCCACATACTCCCCGATGATGCCCAAAGCCATCAGGATGGTTCCTCCGATGAACCACACGGAAACCAGAAGGGAAGTCCATCCCGGAATGGTATTGCCTTCTACATACACCACGATACCATAGGCTATCGCTACCAAAGAAATGAGGATGAACAACAGGCCGAGCATGGAAATATAACGCAACGGACGGACGGAAAAAGACGTGATGCCATCCAACGCAAAACTGAGCATCTTGCTGAAAGGATATTTCGACTCGCCGGCCATACGCTCCTTACGGTCGTAATACACCCGTGCCGAAGGATAACCCAGAGCCGACACCATCCCGCGCAAAAACAAATTCCGTTCGGGATAAGCCATCAAAGCCTGCAACGTGCGGCGGCTCATCAGGCGGAAATCGGCATGATTGTAAACGATGTCTCCTCCAAGGGCATTCATCAGCTTATAGAAAGCCAGGGCCGTATTTTTCTTGAAAAAAGTATCCGTCGTACGCTCCCGGCGCACGCCGTACACGATGTCGGCTCCTCCGCGCCAGGCATCCACCATCCCGACGATGGAACGCACGTCGTCCTGCAAGTCGGCATCGATGGACACGGCTGCATCCGCATGGGAAGCCGCCCACTCCAAACCGGCCCACAACGCCTGCTGATGACCGACATTGTGCGCCAGCTTCAGCCCGGTCACACTTGGATGTGTTTCGGAAAATCCCCGGATAAGTTCCCAAGTGCGGTCGCGCGAACCGTCGTCCACGTAGAGAATCTTCCCTTCGTCTATCTTCCCGTCCGAAAGCAATTCATCCACCACCGAAGAAAGCTGACGGGTCGTCTCGGCCAGCACTTCTTCTTCATTATAACAAGGCACCACGATTACCAGTTTCATTGTCTCACTCATTTTTAGATGTAAATACGAAACGTACCAATATGAAATTCACGGGAACGGTGATGGCGTAGACCGGAAGAGGAGCCCACACCTCATCTACCCCCGTCCAGAGAAAAAAGTTCAATAACCCGATTTGCAGCAGGTAGTTCACTGCGTGCGCCCCCCCCATGCCGAACAACTTGCGCCACGAGGGCGACGTGCCGAAGGTAAAATAAGACGTCAGGTAGAAGTTGGCCACGAACCCCAGCAGATAACCGACCGTAAAGGCCGCATTGGCCCCCATTATAAAATGCAGGAGGTAATAAAGGCCGTAGTGGAGCGCTGTGGCCAACACCCCGACCATGCCGAAACGGACAAACGTGGCAAAGAGTTTCTTTCTCTGTATCATAAAGACATTTTAAGGTTCTGCCTGCTTCCGGCTGAAACGGTAAAGGACGTTATACCGCTTGTCATCGCAACTACGGTGATTGGAGGCATACACTTCTTCCAACGAGAACTCCGCACCGTAACGTTCCAAAAACGGTGCCGCCATCTCGCCTCCCATAAACACGTATCCTTCCGCCGGGGGCGTGAAACAATCGAACGGCACCATCCGGTCGCCCAAATAGAAGTTGACCGTGAACGGATGCATGCGGTTCCCCTCCACCACATCGGTACGGAAGGAATACAACCTGCCTTCGGGCACGATGTGGCGTACTTCCTCCGCCACGGCACGGTCTGACTTCACATTCAGGATGACGGGCTGGTACACCCCGTCGAGCGCAAAGAAGATGGAAAATATCACGGCAATAAAGGCGTAAATGATGCCGTTGTCGGCCGCATTACGCCGCTGGACACGGAAATACCAACAAGCCGCTGCCACGGGAACCAACACACCGAGAACCGCGAATACCGTCAAGGGAAAGTCCTCCAATGCGTGCATATAAGCTATGTTCTCCGCCGCATGCCGCCCGGCAAACAGGGAGTCGGGCACCCATCCCATACGGACTGCACCGAAAACCAACAGCAACAGCACGGCCAACGAGGCCATGATACTGCCGAAAACGCGTAAGGCATTCAAATGGCGATGGCGCAGATAAATGATATATTCTGCCAGAAAATAAGCAATAAATGGGTATATCGGCAACAGGTAGACACTACGTTTGCTCTTCGGAATGCAGTAGAACGTGAAAATAATGACGATGCACAACAACGAATACAGACGGGCATCGTCCATATTACGGATATAGGCCACGAAGCGCGACCACCATGTACGTACCCGTCCCTGCGGTTTCCGGTACCTCAAAAAGAACAAGGAGACAAGCCCCAGTAAAGTGTAGGGCGCGTAACCGGCCACCACCGTCATTACATTGTACCAGGCCGGATTCTCATGCGAGGCATAGGTCATCTTTCCCAAAAAACGATAGACGTTCTCTTCCAACACAAGGTCAAGGAAATGGTCACCACCCTGCTGATAAGCTGCCCAATACCATACGGCCGGCAACACGCAGGCCAACACGGCTACCATCAGGAAAGAAAAGAAAATGCGCAGGAACTTCTGCCCCCTGATCCACAGGAATACGGCGGGGACCAGACAAGGCAGGACGATGCCTACCGGCCCTTTCGTCAGGGCCGCCGCACTCAAGCAGAGCACGGCCACCCAGGGCACGCCTTTCAGGTCTTTCTCTCCCCATTTATAAAGCTGGTACAACGCGATGACCATCATCGCCGTCAGCACCATGTCCACACGGCAAGCCACTCCGGCACGGTGTACCTCGAAATTGGTCAATGTGAGCAAAGCGGCAATAAAGGCCACTTCGGCACCGCGCCTTTTGGCATAGAACACATACCCGACCAGCACCATGGCCGACAGGGCCAAAGCCGAAGGCATGCGGGAGGTGTATTCGTTCACCGCACCGGCCACCGTAGAAATCGCTGCGATGCACCAATGGAAAAAAGGAGGCTTGAATGCCAACTCGACCCCATTGTTCACCGGCAGCACCCAGTTTCCCTGCTGCAACATGGAAAGAGCCACCACAGCTTCACGCGGCTCTCCACGCGTATTGAAAAACGTTTGTCCCAAAAACAAAAAGAGGGATACGACACACAATGCTACCAACGGCCAAAAGTAACTTTTCTTATACATCTCCATCCAATCCGTTATGCCTTTTTAGCTGAAATCTTTTCCAATACATACACCAAAATAAAACCGATAAGCATCAGTACGACAGCCTCGGCCACCTCCGTATTCGGGGCGATATTATGCTCTATCATCACCTCATGACCGTCTGAAACTAATTTCTCTACTTCTTTCCAAGGCCACACTTTATTCAACGAACCCAGCATGAAACCGGAAAGGACAGACAAGGTAATATTACGGAAATTCTTCAAAGCGTATGACAAAACACGGGAAAAACTGGTGATCCCCAAGGCTGCACCGAAGGCAAAGACACCCAAAACGACCAGGTCTAACGTCTTCACCGCCTCCATGACATAAAAATATTTACCCAACAGTACCAATATGAAGCTGCCGGATATGCCGGGAAGTATCATCGCACAAATGGCAATGGCACCACAAAGGAAAATAAACATAAGATTAGTGGACGTTTCTGCCGGAGTGGCCACCGTGATGTAGTATGCTATCACAGCACCACCCACAAAACCGGCCACGGTTTTCCAGTTCCATCCCTTGATGTCTTTGGTGACGAACCACGTGGAAGCCAGCACCAAACCAAAAAAGAAAGACCACACCAATACCGGCTCGTTAAGTAACAAATAAGTAATCAGCTTGGCCAGAGAAAACACACTGATAGCGATGCCCAACAGCAAGGCAAACAGGAAATTTCCATTTACGGCCTTCCAGAAAGCCGCTATTTTTCCCGTAAACAACAGTTTCAGGGAGTGCATGTTAATACTTTTGATGGAATTGATAAGCTCATCATAAATACCGGCAATGAAAGCAATCGTCCCTCCGGAAACTCCGGGCACTACATCGGCCGCCCCCATAGCCATCCCTTTTAAGGTCAAAACAGCATAATCTTTAATTCTTCTTTCCATTGAAATCGCGATTTAATTCAACTGATGAATAAGTATAATATTTATTGATACAAAGTAAAACAAAAAAAGGTGTATTGACAAACAATACACCTTTTTATCTTGAAATCCGTTCAGATTTCCCTTCTTACTTTATTTTTGCTACCACAGCCTTGAATGCTTCAGGATGATTCATGGCCAGGTCGGCAAGCACCTTGCGGTTGATTTCGATGCCGGCCTTGTGCAAAGCCCCCATCAACTGAGAGTATGACATCCCCTCCAGACGTGCGGCTGCGTTGATACGCTGAATCCACAAAGCACGGAAGTTACGCTTCTTGTTCTTACGGTCACGATAAGCGTAAGTCAAACCCTTCTCCCAAGTGTTCTTAGCTACGGTCCATACGTTCTTACGCGCACCAAAGTAACCTTTGGTCAAACCTAAAATTTTCTTTCTTCTTGCTCTTGAAGCAACATGATTTACTGATCTTGGCATAATTTTTAATCTTTTTGAATGTTAGCGCCATCCCCCTCTTCTGTGAGTCTGTTTACGGATGAACTTCAGGCTAAAGCATTCGGTTAATAACTTTGTTAATACGACCTACACTTTTAATTAACGCAGACAGAGGAGGTCACGAACCTGCTTCATGTTCTCAGTTACTACGATATCATCGTGAACCAAGTTTCTTTTCTGCTTCTTAGTCTTCTTTGTCAAGATATGACTGTGGAAAGCGTGATGTCTCTTAACTTTACCTGTTCCGGTAAGACGAAATCTCTTTTTGGCACCGGAATTAGTCTTTACTTTTGGCATTTTGTTTAATATTTAAGTTATTATTCAATGTGTGGCAACGCATATACCAAGGCGTTACGCACTTACTCTTCCCTTTCAATCAATCTTCGCCTTCCACACGCGGCCCCTTATATTCTTTGGGAGCATTGGCTTTCGGCTGGCTCCGTTCCGCTTTCTGCACCGATGCCTCAACCACAGGCTCAGCCTGTTTCTTGGCTTGCGCCTGCTTTTTCGGAGCGATGAAGATTGTCATGCGCTTCCCTTCAAGCACCGGCATCTGTTCCACCTTGCCGTATTCCTCCAAATCGTTGGCGAAACGAAGCAACAAGACTTCACCTTGTTCCTTGAAAAGAATGCTGCGTCCCTTGAAAAACACATAGGCTTTCACCTTGTCTCCGTCTGAAAGGAACCCTTGCGCATGCTTCAGTTTGAAGTTATAGTCATGATCGTCCGTCTGGGGACCGAAGCGGATTTCCTTTACGTCTACCTTCACCTGTTTGGCCTTCATTTCTTTCTGGCGCTTCTTTTGCTGGTAGAGGAACTTGCTGTAGTCTATCAAACGACAAACAGGAGGAACTGCATTCGGGGAGATTTCCACGAGGTCTACGCCTTGTGCTTCCGCCATTTGCAGTGCCTTAGCCGTCGGCATAACCGTAGATTCCACATCATCGCCCACTATCCGGACTTCACGCACACGTATCTGTTCGTTGATACGATATTGCTGTTTTAAATTGTCTTTCTTCATTCAAAAATGTTGTTCTCTTCTGTTTTTATTTTCCGATTACGACTATTGAGTTTTAAAAATCGGGTGCAAATTTAATATTTATTTGTCATATTACGAACCTCTTCGTTGATTTTCTTTGCAAAATCTTCGAATTTCATGCTTCCTTGGTCGCCTTCGCCCTGCTTACGTACGGAAACCGTACCGTCGGCTGCTTCTTTTTCTCCCACAATCAGCATGTAAGGTATGCGCTTCATTTCGTTGTCACGTATCTTACGTCCGATTTTCTCATTACGGTCGTCCACAATGGCACGCACGTCTTGTTCATCAAAATACGCACAAAGTTTTTGAGCGTAATCGTTGAACTTCTCGGAAATCGGAAGGATAGCCACCTGGTCGGGTGTCAGCCACAAGGGGAAATGACCGGCCGTATGCTCGATAAGTACGGCACAGAAGCGCTCCATGGAACCGAACGGTGCGCGGTGTATCATCACCGGACGATGTTTCTGGTTGTCCTCGCCCGTGTATTCCAGTTTGAAACGTTCGGGCAAGTTGTAGTCCACCTGTATCGTACCCAACTGCCAACGGCGTCCGAGGGCATCTTTCACCATGAAGTCGAGCTTAGGACCGTAGAATGCAGCTTCGCCATATTCTACTTTGGCATTCAGGCCTTTCTCCTTGCAAGCTTCGATGATGGCATTTTCAGCTTCTTCCCAAACCTCGTCCGAACCGATATACTTCTCACGGTTGTTCGGGTCGCGCAAAGAAATCTGCGCCTCGAATGTATCGAAATTCAATGCACCGAAAATAATCTGGATAATCTCCATCACGCGGATGAACTCATCTTTCACCTGATCCGGACGACAGAAGATATGGGCATCGTCTTGCGTAAACGAACGTACACGTGTCAGTCCGTGCAACTCTCCGCTCTGTTCATAACGGTACACCGTTCCGAATTCGGCGATTCGCAAGGGCAGGTCTTTATATGAACGCGGCTTCCAGGCATAAATCTCACAATGATGCGGACAGTTCATCGGCTTCAACATATACTCTTCGTCGGCCTCCGGCGTATGAATCGGTTGGAAAGAATCTTTCCCGTAGTGGGCATAATGTCCGGATGTCACATAAAGGTTCTTACCGCCGATATGAGGCGTCATCACCTGCTGGTAACCGTAACGCTTTTGAATTTTTTTCAGGAAATCTTCCAGACGCAAGCGCAAAGCCGTACCTTTCGGCAACCACATCGGCAATCCTTTCCCGACACGTTCGGAGAACATGAAAAGTTCCATTTCCTTTCCTATCTTACGATGGTCGCGCTTCTTGGCTTCTTCCAACAACGTCAAATACTCGTCCAGCATCTTCTTTTTCGGGAAAGAAATGGCATATACGCGAGTCATCTGCGGACGCTTCTCGTCTCCGCGCCAATACGCTGACGATACAGCCGTCACTTTCACGGCTTTGATAACACCCGTATTCATCAAGTGCGGACCGCGGCACAAGTCTGTGAAAGCTCCTTGGGTGTAAGTAGAGATATGCCCGTCTTCCAAGTCTTCTATCAATTCGTTCTTGTACGTCTGACCGCGCTCACCGAAAAACTTCAAGGCGTCGGCTTTGGAGATTTCAGCCCGCACGACCGGTTCTTTACGCTGTGCCAACTCCAACATCTTCTTTTCAATACCGGCAAAGTCGCTTTCACGGATAACCGTGCCCGCAGGAGGCATCACATCGTAATAAAAACCGTTTTCTATGGCCGGACCGATACCGAACTGCATACCCGGATAAAGTTCCTGCATAGCCTCAGCCATCAAGTGAGCGGAAGTATGCCAGAAAGCATGCTTTCCTTCCGCATCCTCCCACTTGTAAAGCACCACGGAAGCATCCTCGTTAATCGGACGATTCAGCTCGACAATCTCACCATTCACTCCGCAAGCCAGCACATCCTGTGCCAGTCTGGAAGAAATACTCTCAGCAATTTGTAAACCTGTCACACCGGCCTCGTATTCACGCACAGAGCCGTCAGGAAAAGTTATCTTTATCATAATTATACGTATTGTCCGTTTTCAAAGTTGCAAAAATAGTTATTTTTCATGAGACAGTGGCACAATCCATCAAAAAAGTGGCTGTTTTTTAGCTTATTCCACTTCGGTAGCAGCCTTGTCCCTATACCTTTTAATCAAATTATAAGCCTTATATAAGCCCATCTCGCCTGCCCGACTTAAATCGGGAATACCGGAAGCGTAGTCGCCCGAAAGGATATAAGCCACCCCTCGGTTGTAGTAGGCTTCGGCATAATCCGCATGAAGCTTAATGGCCTGCGTATAAGCCTTAATGGCTTCCGGCCATAACTTCAACTGCATGTATATATTACCTTTATTATAATAGCAACCGGCAAAATCAGGCTCCCGGGCCAATATCCGGTCGCAATCGTCTAATGCAGCCTGATATTCGGAACGGGAAGCGTCGAACGTCCATTTTACCTCTCCCGCAGAAGGAACCTCTGACTTTTCCGCCATCCGGACTTCCTGATTTTTCATTCTAATCTGTACCCTCATATAATAAGCCAGCAAGTAAGAACTATCCAGTTCAATGGCACGGTCGGCATCGGCCAATGCTTTCTCGAAGTCTTGCACAAGATATTCATCTATGGAACGAGCCAAATATAATAATGTATTGTCCGGTTGCCGGGCAATCTTGTCGGAAAGGGCCTGAATGGAGGAAAAATGTTTTTGTATACGGGCTTCATCCAGTGACACTTCGTCGTGAGTCAATACCAGACGTGCCGGCAAGACACCCAAACGATTCAGACGTTCGAGTTCCTTATTGTACATCTTGCGTTGAAAATCGCTCTGCCCCGTATAATAGGTCAGAACCAAAGCCGGTTCCGGAGTCAATTCCGTCCTGCGGTTCTGCACTTTGCCGCGATATTCGCTTTCATACGTCGGCGATTCATCTTCCGAGGTATCAGCCTCCACCAGTTTGTTATAATCTTCCATCGTACGGTCGCTCACCTTTCGGGTCCGCTTCGTATTCTGCGGTTTCTTTCCACCGTAACGTTGATCCATCTGGGCTTTCAATACCTTGAATTCATCCAACTCGGCTCCTTTGGTATCGCCTATCTTCCGGCGCACCTCAGCCCGGAACTGATAACCGGTCCAGAAATTAGGAAACTCCTTGATGACGGCATTTATATCCCGGATAGCTCCCCGGTAATCTCCAGTATTGTTCAACATCAACGCACGGTTGAACAAGGCAATCATATTATCCGGTTCCAATTTCAGCACGAAATTGAAATCCTCGATGGCACGGTTGTCGTCGCCCACCTGCGCCCGAAGCAGACCACGGTTGAAATGACCGATATAATTGGCGGAGTCCATTTCCAGTGCCGTATCATAGTCCGTCATCGCCCCACGTAAATTACGCTGATGATAACGCGCCAATGCACGGTTGATGTAATGTCCGGCCTCACGAGGCATCTGCTGTATAGTCTTATCCAAAGCCTCTTCGGCCAACTTATATTCCTCCCGCCCGGCATAGACCGCCGCACGCATGCTCCAAGCCTGTCCCTCGTATGGATTGATTTCCAATGCCCGGTCTATACTCGCCATGGCTGCGGCTGTATCTTTTTGGGCGAAATAAGCCTGTGCCTTTAAAGTATATAGGGGGGCTTTTTGCGGCCAGTAGCCCAACATGCGGTCTATACATTCCACCGCCTTGTCGTACTCCTTGAGTTGCAAATAACATAAGGTCATATTATGCCATCCGCTCTCGTCCTTGGGTTCGATTTCAAGCAACTTCACGTAATCCGAAACGGCTTCTTCATAACGTTTCAGATTGATACGGCACAACCCTCGCAAACGATAATTATCGGGCAAAAAAGGATTGCGGTCTATAGCAGCCCCGCAATCCTCCTCAGCCCCGGTATAATCCTCTAAATAAAATTTGGCCAATCCACGGTAAAAATACGGCTCTGACAAATAAGGCTTGGCCGAAATCACCATATTGAAGCGGCGTATGGAAAGTACATAATCCTCATAGTAGAGCGCATTACGCCCCATCAGCATCATCCGGTCGGTATTAATCTGTGCCATGGCCGACACGGAAAAAAGCCAAAAGAAAAGAAGATATACTTTCCGGCTCCTCTTCATTACTTTTTCGTCTTGACCTTATAAGCACAACGGAAATTTCCTTTCAGCAAATTTCCCAGTTTTCCTTTCACCATCTGTTTGCGCAGCATGGACAAATGGTCCACGAACATTTTCCCGTCAAGATGGTCGAACTCATGTTGCATGACACGGGCCAAATATCCTTCCACCCATTCGTCATGGGGCTGGAAGTCCTCGTCCAAATAACTCACACGAATGCGTGTGGGACGACGCACAGGCTCGTGGATGCCCGGCAAACTCAAACACCCTTCTTCCATTGAATCCGTTTCCGTGTCATCGTACTCCAAAATATGAGGATTGATAAACGCATGTACAAATCCCTTATATTCGGGCAGGTCATCGGAAATCAAGTCCAAATTAATCACCACCAGACGAATGGACAAGCCGATTTGGGGAGCTGCCAGCCCGATTCCCTCAGACCGCTCCAAAGTTTCGTACATATTGTCTATCAAAGTTTTCAACTCCGGATAGTCCGGTGTAATATCTTCGGCCACCTTTCTTAACACGGGCTGACCAAAAGTATAAATTGGTAATACCATATTATATCGTATATTTTTATTTTTTCAACCTCATACGGGATTCCATCCAACCTTGCAGGATAATCGTCGCACTGATTTCATCCACCAAAGCTTTGTTTTGCCGGGCTTTCTTCCTTAAACCTCCCTGCAACATAGCCTGATGAGCCAACACGGAAGTATAACGTTCATCGAAAAATTCAACCGGAATCTCCGGCAGGCGTTCATGCAAACACCGCACAAAAGAATTTATCCTGCCCATATTTTCAGAATCTTCCCCATTGGCTTGTTTCGGCTGTCCCACCACAATCCGCTCCACATGTTCCTGACGGACATAAGACACAATAAAATCCATGACAGACGACGTAGAAACCGTGGTCAACCCGTTTGCAATCAACTGCAACGGATCCGTCACTGCGACTCCCGTGCGTTTTTTCCCGTAATCAATAGCTAAAACCCTTCCCATATAGGTTGCAAAATTAATGAAAACAGACGAAACAAACGTCGGTATAAAAACAAATAATTCTTAATAATCAAAACAGACGTCTCTATACGACACACGGGAGCAAATGAAAACTCGCTCCCGTGTATCGTATAAACTATATATTATTCTAAATCTATCATTTAGACAAAAGCAACCATGCGTCGGGATAAGTGCCGCGCAACGTATTACGCGACTGCACGGCAGCAGCCTTGTCATCGTAAGTAGAAGCCACTACACGATACATGTTCTTTGCTTCGTTGTATGCAATCTGCGCATTATAACCCGCATTCGACAATGTCTTCTGCAAACCTTCAGCATTGGCTTTCAGGCTGAAACTTCCGCAAACCACGCTATAAGCTTTCAGACCGTTTCCGGAAACCACTGTCACATTCTCACTCTGCACACGAACCGTATTCACGTCTGCATTAGTGGCCGTGGAGGTTGTTGTCGAGGGAGTAACAGGCGTCACTTCCACCTGAGTGGTCGTCTGTGTCTGAGTCGGCTCCTGTTCCGTAGCCACAACCTGCTGCTGCTTTGCCTTTTCATACGCCTTTTTGTACGCGCTCTCGGAAGACTTACAAGAGGTCATTGCAAAAACCGCACTCAACCCAAGTCCCATCACAAAAAACTTTTTCATACTTCTTCTACTTATTTTTTTAATTAAATGATTCTCTTAAACCACACTGTAGATGTTACCGGTATTTTCATGGCAAATAACATCCACATCGAAAGACAAAGGTACACATTATTTATATATGGTAAAAGGCCCGGCACAAAAAAAAGGTTAAATCAACAATGCAAAAAAAATAATCAAAAAAAAGTGATAAATATGAGGTTTATATCAAGAGAATTTATAACTTTGTAAATGTAATCAACTCAAATAAAATAGAAATAATATGAAAGCATTAAGTTTTTTAGCAGCATTCATTGGCGGCGCAGCCGTAGGTGCAGCAGTAGGAATTTTGTTTGCTCCGGAAAAAGGAACTGAAACTCGTGATAAAATAGCAGAAGCATTGCGTAAACGCGGCATCAAGCTCAATCGTAAAGAGATGGATTCTCTCGTAGACGAAATTGCAGATGAAATCAAATCCGCTGAAGAAGTGTAAATGACATTTTATGTTTTCTAACAGTAAAAACATAGAAAGTATAGGCAAACTCTTGCTGGAATTTAAGAAATATCTTGAGCTCCAGAAAGAGTTTGTCAAATTGGATGCCACAGAAAAAATGACGGTCATCCTTTCGGCCATTTTGATTGTAACCGTCTTGTTATTATTAGGTTCTATCGTTTTACTCTTCCTCACCTTCGCATTAGCCTATTATTTAGGAGATGTATTAGGAAGCTTTTCACTCGGATTCGGCCTCATTTCCGCTTTCATCCTGTTACTGACCGTCATATTCTATTTAAACCGAAACCGCATGGTCATTCAGCCCATGGCACGTTTCATGACCAAACTAATCCTTACCAAAGAAGATGGCAGCAAATAAGATTCCTTCTCATCAAACCGAAGATGTTTTACAAGAAATCCGTACTCGTAAGGCTGAAGTAAAAAGCCAGATAAAAGAAAGTGCGGACTTCATTAAAACAACTACCCATAAACTATTCACTCCTCCCCCACAAGCTACATCCAAATTAGGCTCATTCATGAATATGGTAGACCAAGGATTAGCCGTATATGATGGTGTGATGATGGGAATGAGAGTAGCACGTAACATACGCCGGATTTTTGGAAAACGGAGATAACCGTTTGCCCCAAAAGCCGTTTCATAAAATAGCCGGTAAAAAACACTATTGCCAGTACAGGTATGACCCACCTCCTACACTGGGATTTTGTAAAAAGCCCCTTCATCTTTCAGTTCGAGCACTAAAGCATTCATTATGTTAAGATTACAGGCTGAAAGATACTTCAGCCATCTTTCAGCCATGCTTCATTTCAATCTGCTGAGAACGAAAAATCGTTCGACTGAGATTGAAAAATCGTTTGGCTGAGAACTTTTTATCGTTTTCCGCCATGAAAGGAAGCTGAAAGGTGACCTTCCTGCCTTTCATTCCGTAGTACGTTATGTGACAACTACTTACCGTATCACCTGAAAGATGAAGGGCATTTTGCAAAACTCATTGGAGGGAAGCAATAAGAGGAATAAAATTTTTCCGGAAGGAACTGCATGGAATTAAGAATTATCGTGTAACTTTGCGTTGTTTTTAAACTCTACAAACAAAGATTACAATTATGATGAACGAATGGTTTGAATGCAAGGTAAGATACGAAAAAACATTAGAAAACGGCTTGGTCAAGAAAGTCACGGAACCCTATCTGGTAGATGCCCTGAGCTTCACTGAAGCCGAAAGACGTTTTATAGAAGAAATAGAACCGTTCATGTCCGGCGAATTTCAAGTGACAGACATCAAACGGGCCAAATACGCCGAATTGTTCGAAACGGATGAAGATGCGGCCGACCGTTGGTTCAAAGCCAAAGTGGCTTTCATCACCCTTGATGAAAAAAGCGGAGCGGAAAAGAAAAGCAACCAAAACATGCTGATACAAGCTTCGGATCTGCGCGATGCCGTAAAACGCCTTGACAAAGGAATGGAAGGCACCATGGCCGACTACGAAATCGCCTCTATTGCAGAAACGCCTATTATGGACGTGTTCCATTACAAAGCCGAAGCGGACGAGAAACCGGAATTTCCCGAAGCATAATCCCGTTTCATTGAAACCATAACGCCATGTCACAGATTCAGGACGAAATAAAACGTATCACGGCCTCGCTTCCCTGCGGTGTCCGGTTGGTGGCCGTGTCCAAATACCATCCCGAAAGCCACATCGAGGAGGCATACGCTGCCGGACAACGCGTCTTCGGCGAAAGCCATGTACAAGAGCTTCGCTGTAAATACGATAACCTCCCCAAAGACATCGAGTGGCACTTTATCGGACACTTGCAAACCAATAAAGTGAAGTATATCGCTCCATACGTAGCCATGATACATGCAGTAGATTCCATGAAACTACTTCTTGAGATAGATAAACAAGGAGAAAAGTCCGGACGGGTGATACTCTGTCTGCTTCAACTTCACGTAGCCAAGGAAGAAACCAAATTCGGTTTCACACCGGACGAATGCCGCACGTTGATAGCGGATGAAGAATGGAAAAAGCTGGCACACGTCCAAATTTGCGGCTTGATGTGCATGGCTTCCAATACGGACGATATGGCACAAGTGCGATCTGAATTCCATCTGGCATACGAACTGTTCAAGGAACTGAAAACCGGAGCTTTTGCAAATGCTCCCTATTTCAAAGAATGTTCATGGGGCATGAGCCATGATTATCCCATTGCAATAGAGGAAGGTAGCACGCTTATCCGCGTGGGAAGTAAAATATTTGGTGAAAGAGTGTATTAAAAGCATATTATTCTTGCTTTAATCGTTTTTTCTCCTTAGTTTTGCACAAAATAAAAAGAATTGTGCAATGGAAAAACTTAGTTTTAACGAACAAATAGAACAAAGCATCAAGGACAACTGGGATCTTGATGCTTTGTCTGATTATAAAGGAGAAACCTTTCAATATAAAGATATAGCCCGAATCATAGAGAAACTTCACATTATCTTTGAATACAGCAACGTAAAACCGGGAGACAAGATAGCCCTTTGCGGACGGAACAGTGCCCATTGGGGAGCCGTATTTTTTGCGACGCTGACATACGGGGCTGTGGCCGTGCCTATCTTACACGAGTTCAAAGCCGATCAGGTTCATAACATTGTGAACCACAGTGAAGCCAAACTACTTTTCGTAGGTGATCAGGTCTGGAAGAACCTCGACGCCAATGAAATGCCGAATCTGGAAGGGATCATCAACATTGCAGATTATTCACTCCTTGTAGGTCGCACGCAGAAAGTCGCGTATGCACGGGAACATCTGAACCAATTGTTCGGCGAACGTTACCCCATGAACTTCCGCAAACACCATATATCATATTATAAAGGAGCACCGGAAGAACTGGCTGTCATCAACTATACTTCAGGCACGACAAGCCGTTCGAAAGGCGTAATGATTCCCTATCGCGCCCTTTGGTCCAATCTGGAATTTGCCAAGGAAGTATTAAGTCCGCACATGAAAATCGGAGACAACGTGATTTCCATGTTGCCCATGGCTCACATGTACGGGATGGCTTTTGAATTTATTTTTGAGTTTTGCACGGGATGCCACATCTACTTCCTGACCAAGAACCCGTCCCCCAATGTTCTTTTTGCGGCATTTGCCGAGTTGAAGCCGCGCATCATCATCGCCGTCCCCTTAATCATAGAAAAGATTATCCGCAAGGCGGTTCTTCCTAAAATTCAGGGTACGACCGTAAAGATGCTATTGAAAGTCCCATTAGTCCGTCAAAAAATCAAAGACAAAATCTGCGAACAGCTCAAAACGGCGTTCGGAGGAAATTTCTATGAAATCATCATAGGCGGGGCAGCTTTCAATCATGAAATAGAAATGCTGCTTCACGACATCGGTTTCAATTACACCGTGGGCTACGGCACCACGGAGTGCGCCCCGATTATCTCATACGCAGACTGGAATATTTTCGCACCCGGTTCTTGCGGCAAGGCGGCTCCACGTATGGAAATCAAGATTGACAGCAATGACCCGCAACACACTGTAGGAGAAATCCTCACCCGAGGCGCCAATGTCATGTTGGGATACTATAAAAACGAAGAAGCAACCCAAGAAGCATTTCGAGACGGCTGGTATCGTACAGGCGACCTCGGTATCATGGACGAAAATGGCAACCTTTTCATTAAAGGCAGAAGCAAAAACATGCTTTTAGGTGCGAGTGGACAAAATATCTATCCGGAAGAAATTGAAGATTTGCTGAATAACCTGACTTTGGTCAACGAAAGCATCGTCATCCAAAAAGGAGAAAAACTTTACGGACTGGTGTACCCGGACTTTGAGGAAGCGCACAATCTGGGTTTGCAAGACTCGGATTTGGCCAACGTCATGGAACAAAACCGGACTGAACTGAACAGTATGTTGCCCGGATATGCCCAGCTTTCCGGTATCAAAATCTTCCAAGAGGAATTCGAGAAAACCCCTAAGAAAAGCATCAAACGTTATTTGTACACGGATTGCCAGATATAGTCCCGGCATCCCCTATAAAGACGAAAATCACAAATCTACCCAAGAAAAAACATAAAAGCAAAAGACAATGAAAGATTTCAATTACTACGCCCCTACGCAGGTCGCTTTCGGAAGAAAAGCGGAACAGGCGACAGGCCGATTGGTAAAACAATACGGCGGAACAAAAGTATTGGTACATTACGGAGGCAAAAGCGCAGAACGTTCCGGACTGTTAGACGCAGTATGCCATGCACTTGAAGCCGAACATCTCCCTTATGTGAAGTTGGGGGGAGTCGTGCCCAACCCACGTCTCTCAAAAGTACACGAGGGCATCAATTTATGCCGTGCCGAAGGTGTAGATTTCATCTTGGCTATCGGCGGAGGCAGCGTAATCGATTCCGCCAAAGCCATCTCCATGGGGGTAACCTACGAAGGAGACGTTTGGGATTTCTTCACCCATAGAGCCGAGGTGGATACCTGCCTCCCCTTAGGAGCCGTGCTCACCCTCCCGGCAGCAGGTAGCGAAATGAGCGACGCCACGGTCATTACCAACGAAGACGGCGACCTGAAAAAAGACTACGGCAGCGATAAGCTCCGCTGCAAGTTTGCCGTAATGAACCCGGAGCGCACCTTTACATTGCCTCCCTATCAAACGGCAGCCGGCGTAGTAGATATCATCATGCACACATTGGAACGCTACTTCTCTCACGATGATGACATGACCGTAACCGACTCCATTGCCGAAAGCCTCATCCGCACCGTACAAGACAGTGCGTTCAAAGTACTGCAACAACCGGACAACTACCTGCATCGCGCCCAAATCATGTGGGCGAGCAGCCTTTCTCACAACGGTTTGACCGGTTGCGGTACCACTTCAGACTGGGCCACGCACTTTCTGGAACACGAACTCAGCGGCATGTTCGACGTAACCCACGGTGCGGGCCTGGCCGCCGTATGGGGCAGTTGGGCACGTTACGTCTACCTTGAAAATCCCACCCGTTTCGCACAATTCGCCGTCAATGCCATGGGAGTACGAAACAACTTCAAGTCGGCAGAAGAAACAGCCTTGGCCGGTATCGAAGCATTGGAACGCTTCTTCCGGGCCATCGGCATGCCTACCAGCATACACGAACTCATCGGACGCGAAATCACAGACGAGGAAATTCGCGAAATGTCCCGTAAATGCAGTTATGACGGTACCCATTCTATCGGAGGCTTCAAAGTTTTGAACCGCGAGGACATGGAGCACATCTACCGTGCGGCACGTTAAACCTACGGGTATTCATACGGGGAACCCTCATGGAAACGAAACACACAAAAAAGGGAAAGAGCGACACGCCTTTCCCTTTTTCTTAGGTTGCAGCCCCACTGCAAACCAGGACTTTCAGATTCCTGTACCGACTCTTCCAACCCTCATTTCTTCTTTCCTTTTAACGCAAACATTATGGGAGCGGTGAACTTCACTGATACCGGCTTGCCGTCCAACCGTGCAGGTTTCCACTTCGTCATGGCCATGATGACCCGCACGGCCTCCGCACTCAGGCGCACATCAGGACTTTTCACCACTTGCGGGCGCGTCACGTTCCCATCCTTATCCACCACGAAAGAAACCATCACCCTGCCTTCGACTTTCTCCTTGACACAGGCCTCAGGATAGTGGATATTAGACGACATATATTCCATCAGGGCGTTTATTCCTCCGGGATATTGCGGAGGAACATCAGCTTTCTCATACACCTTGTCGGCTGCATACATATCCGCCACAGACAAACCTTCCACACGCAGGAACATCGGCTTCATCACGCGAAGCACCTGCTGTTCCAAATCATCGCTTTCCACACGCTTCCACACCTCGGTAGCTACACCCCGTCCGTTGAACCACGACATCTCAAACGTGTCGTCCGATAACCATTTCACCTTGTTGCGCCCGCCGCGCTCCTTGATGATGCTGTCACCCTCCGACGTGAAAGTCCCGGCATGTCCCTTAAAATATACACGATCTTCCCCGGTTCGATTCGGGGTAAAGCCCAAGAAATAGCCGTCACCATACCATTTATAACTCTTCAACTTGGGTGGTATCAGTTCGCCCGTCAACGGTTGCCGCAAGCCTTGCACTTCCCACATGCCGGTGTAACGTCCGTCTGCCTCGTGGGCATCGCGCATCCCTTGGTGTATGGCGGCCAATCCCGAGGGCATGGGATACCGCTCCCACCCCTCTTCATAGTCCGTCTCCCCTACAGAGGAACGACCTGTCCACGAAAGTTCAAACATGTCTTCTGAGCGTGTCTTGATTTTCAATTTCCCGCCGCCTTCGCGAATGGCTTTCTTCGACATATACTCAAACGTGGTGTATCCTCCTTCGAAATCCACGTCCACATCGTTGATGCCTACATACCACACGGAAAGCGACACCATATGGTCTTCTCCATAATACTTGTAATGCACGAACGGTTGGGAACCCTTATGGGAATCCCCTTTCTTCCGAATCCAAGTCTTTTTCCAAAATCCTTCCAAAGGATGTCCTGTTTCCGCCTCGTCAGCCGACATCGTTACTACGGACTCCCCAAGGCCGCTTTCAGCCCTCATGGCTGGAGTGACCAACAATCCGGCTGCGCCGCACATACCGACCAGAACCAAGCGAACGCTTTTCTTTTTCATTAGGTTAACTCTACAATCCATAAATAAAAGATTTAATGTTTATAAAAACACCGAAAGTTAGCAAATATTATATTTACAAACAAGACTTACAGGCAAGAAATCATTATTATAATATATCAAGGTACACAAAAACACCGGATATTCTCATCAAGAACATCCGGCGTTTCCATATATAAGGCCATCTCATTACCTTAACAAGTCCCTAAGACTCTGTGGATGGCTTTTCACTTCTCTCCTTTTTCGACTCTTCCAAATGAGCCGCACGCACGCGGCTTAATGTTTCAGGCGACATTTGCAAGTAAGAAGCCACATGGAGCATCGGCGCACGCAACAAAATCTCGGGTTTCGTATTCAAGAGACGAAGGTAACGTTCCGTAGCGTTCTCAAAGCGCTGGCTGTCAGCATAGACTTGGGAACTGATTAAGGCATGTTCCATAATCTTACGGAACAGCAGCTCAATCTCTTTATTCTCGTCTGCCAATTCCTGTAAGGCATCATACGGAATACCGTAAAGCCTGCTGTTTTCCAACGCCTCGACAATCAGACGTGAAGGTTCCTGTTTCAAGAAACTTTCAATGCAAATCACGATTCGCCCTTCATAAGAAAAGTGTTCCGTTACATCACGCCCACCTTTATAATAATACTGTCTCACCATTCCGCGCTCTACGAAATACATGTGACGACACGTTTCTCCTTCAGGCAATACCACATCGCCTTTCGAATATTTGAAAGGTACGAGTATCTCGGACAATGCCTCGATGCCCGATGGAGACAAACGGCAATAAATACGGGCTATCTCACGAGCCACGTCGCGTCTTAAATCCATAGTCTATAAGGTTTTTATTAGGTTAATCCAACTTCAGCACAGCCAAGAAAGCTTTTTGCGGCACTTCCACATTACCAATCTGTTTCATCCGTTTCTTTCCTTTCTTCTGTTTCTCAAGCAATTTTCTTTTCCGGCTGACATCTCCTCCGTAACATTTCGCCGTCACGTCCTTACGCAACTGCTTCACCGTCTCGCGGGCGATGATCTTGGCACCGATGGCCGCCTGTATGGCAATATCGAACTGCTGGCGGGGCAACAACTCCTTCAGCTTCTCACACATCCGCCGTCCGAAGTCCACCGCATTGTCGATATGCGTCAAAGTGGATAACGCATCCACCGGTTCCCCGTTCAACAGAATGTCCAACTTCACCAGTTTAGACGGCCGGAAACCGTCCTGATGATAGTCGAAAGAGGCATACCCCTTTGATATGCTTTTGAGTTTATCATAAAAATCAATCACAATCTCACCCAAAGGCATGCTGTAATGGAGTTCCACACGGTTTCCGCTGATATACTCCTGTTTCAACAACTCCCCCCTTTTCCCCAAGCACAAGGTCATGATGGGACCGATGAAGTTGGTTGTCGTAATGATGGAAGCCTTGATGTACGGCTCCTCTATATGGTCGATCAGCGTCACTTCGGGCATACCGGCCGGGTTATGCACTTCTTTCACCCCGCCCTGCTTGTCATATACGAGATAAGACACGTTGGGTACGGTCGTAATCACATCCATATTGAACTCGCGATCCAAACGTTCCTGCACGATTTCCATGTGAAGCAAGCCGAGGAAACCGCAACGGAAACCGAAGCCCAACGCCACGGACGATTCCGGCTGGAAGGTCAGCGACGCATCATTCAACTGCAATTTTTCCAAAGAGGCGCGGAGATTTTCAAAGTCCTCGGTCTCTATGGGATAAAGCCCAGCAAAAACCATAGGCTTAACTTCCTCGAAACCGGAAATGGCTTTATCGCACGGACGCTCCACGTGAGTAATCGTATCGCCGACTTTCACCTCCGTTGCCGTCTTAATACCGGAAACGATATACCCCACATCCCCGCAATGCAATTCCTTACGGGGTGACATTTCCATCTTCAGTACTCCAATCTCATCAGCCGTGTATTCCTTGCCCGTATTGATAAAAGCCACTTCGTCGCCCGACTTGATACTGCCGTTCACGATTTTGAAATAAGCGATAATCCCACGGAACGAGTTGAACACGGAATCGAATATCAATGCCTGCAAAGGAGCGTCCTCATCCCCTTCCGGATGGGGGATACGTTCCACCACAGCCTGTAATATTTCATCCACTCCCATTCCCGTACGTCCCGACGCACGGATAATCTCCTCACGTTTACATCCCAACAGGTCTATGATTTCATCCTCCACTTCTTCCGGCATGGCGTTCACCATGTCGCATTTGTTAATGACCGGGATGATTTCCAAGTCGTGCTCTATGGCCATATACAAATTGGAGATGGTCTGAGCCTGCACGCCTTGCGTGGCATCCACAATCAACAACGCCCCTTCGCAAGCCGCGATGGAACGCGAAACCTCGTATGAGAAATCCACATGTCCCGGCGTATCGATCAGATTCAACGTGTACTTCTCTCCTTTATGTATATATTCCATTTGGATGGCATGGCTTTTAATGGTAATGCCACGCTCCCGCTCCAGATCCATATCGTCGAGCATTTGCCCTTCGGTGACCTTTATCGTATTCGTATATTCAAGCAAACGGTCGGCCAAAGTAGACTTACCGTGATCTATATGTGCAATAATACAGAAATTCCTGATGTTCTTCATCTTCAATCAAAAAAATGCTATGCAAAGATAGTGCAAACCGGAAAAAATACAAAATCCAAAACCTTATTTTTATATAAAGCACTGCGAATCCGAAGAAATGTTTGTCTTTTGCTAAAAATGATAGCAAAAAGATTTTTTTTCTCGTTTTTATTGGCAGTTTGCTATTAAATGCTTAACTTTGGCAACTGAAAACCAAGAGAGAGATTTTTCTTATATATAATAAGGAGAAATAAGGTAGAAAAGATAAAGTTAACGAATAATATTAATTAAAAAAGGATTTATCACATGGATGCAAAAAAAGTTCTGGAAGACTTGAAACGTCGTTTCCCTAACGAACCTGAGTATCATCAGGCTGTAGAAGAAGTTCTCAGTACGATCGAAGAGGAGTACAACAAACACCCTGAGTTCGAAAAAGCTAATCTGATTGAACGTCTTTGTATTCCTGATCGCGTTTATCAATTCCGCGTCACTTGGATGGACGATAAAGGCCAGATTCAAACCAACATGGGTTACCGTGTACAGCATAACAACGTAATCGGTCCCTATAAAGGCGGTATCCGTTTCCACAGTTCCGTAAACCTCAGCATTTTGAAGTTCCTGGCTTTCGAGCAGACTTTCAAAAACTCTCTGACCACTCTTCCTATGGGCGGTGGCAAGGGCGGTTCCGATTTCTCTCCGCGCGGCAAGAGCAACGCCGAGGTGATGCGTTTCTGCCAGGCTTTCATGCTCGAACTCAATCGCCATATCGGTCCCGATACCGATGTGCCGGCCGGTGATATCGGCGTAGGCGGACGCGAAGTCGGTTACATGTTCGGCATGTATAAGAAACTGACCCATGAATTCAGCGGTGTATTCACCGGCAAGGGACTTGAGTTCGGCGGTTCGCTCATCCGTCCCGAAGCTACGGGGTACGGTAACGTGTACTTCCTCATGGAAATGCTGAAGACCAAAGGTACCGACCTTAAAGGCAAGACAGTCCTCATCTCCGGTTCCGGCAACGTGGCTCAGTACACGGCCGAAAAGGTACTTCAACTCGGCGGAAAGGTACTCACGATGTCCGACTCAGACGGTTACATCTACGATCCGGACGGAATCGACCGCGAAAAGCTCGACTACATCATGGAACTTAAGAACCTGTATCGCGGACGTATCCGTGAATATGCAGAGAAATACGGTTGCAAATACGTGGCAGGCGCACGGCCTTGGGGCGAAAAGGCAGACATCGCACTGCCGTCGGCCACTCAGAACGAAATCAACGGCGACCAGGCTCGCCAGTTGGTAGCCAACGGCGTAATGGCCGTGAGTGAAGGTGCCAACATGCCTTCTACTCCGGAAGCCATCCGCGTATTCCAGGAAGCCAAGATTCTGTACGCACCGGGCAAGGCAGCCAATGCCGGCGGCGTATCGGTTTCAGGTCTCGAAATGAGCCAGAACTCAGAACGTCTGTCTTGGACATCGGAAGAGGTAGATGCCCGTCTGCACGCCATCATGGAGAACATTCATCAGAATTGCGTGAAGTACGGAACGGAAGCCGACGGTTACGTCAACTACGTGAAGGGTGCCAACATCGCCGGTTTCATGAAGGTAGCCAAGGCTATGATGGCTCAAGGTATCGTATAAGATTTAATCATAGAATCCATAAAGGGACGGAGGAATGTCTGCATTCTCTCCGTCCTTTTTCTTTGCCCGTTTTCTTACCGGCCGATGCATCGAAACCGGACGATTACCCATTCGGATGTCACAGTGCCGTCCCTCGTCCGGGCACAAAGAAACCCTTCATGTCTGCCCCCTCCAGATTCAGAAGCCGGACTTTACGTTCAAGCCCTCCGGCATACCCTGTCAAACTTCCGTGACTACCCACGACGCGATGGCAAGGTATAATGACAGACACCGGATTATGCGCCACGGCTCCTCCTACAGCCTGTGCAGACATGCTCCGTATTCCACGCTTCCGGGCTATTTCTAAAGCCAAGTCGCGATAAGTGACCGTTTCTCCGTAAGGAATCTTTTGCAACATCTCCCACACAGCCAACCGGAACGGCGAGCCTTGCAAATGTATCAGAGGCATGAGACCCGGCTTCCGACCGTTGAAATAACCGTCAAGCCACGTCCGGGTTTCTTCAAACACCGGCAATGATTTCTCCTCATGCGCAACCGCCAAAGCGGCAGCATAGTATTTCTGTCCCTCAAACCAAGCACCCGTCAATGCCTCTCCGTCGGAAGCCAACAGCATTTCCCCTAAAGGCGACAAGTATTTACACGTGTATTGCATCGTCATGATTAATTTATAAAATTCGTTTTTTCTCTTTCATATCAGGCAGAAAACCCGCGATGATGCCCAGCAAAGGCAACCAAGCACTCACCCGGAAAATGAAATCGATACTAGTCCTATCGGCCAACCAACCGAAAAAGGCCGAACCGATTCCGCCCAACCCGAACATCAAACCAAAGAAAACGCCTGAAATCATCCCCACTTTCCCCGGCATCAAATCCGTGGCATAAACCAGAATGGCCGAGAAAGCCGAAGCGATGACCAACCCGGCTATAACCGCTACCGTAATGGTCCAGAACAAACCGACGTAAGGCAAAACGAGCGCAAAGGGAGCCGCACCGAGAATGGAGCCCCATATCACATACTTACGCCCGAATCGGTCGCCCAACACTCCACCAAACAAAGTCCCGACAGCCAATGCCGCCAGAAAGGCAAACAAACAGACTTGGGAATGCTGTACGGACATACCGAACTTGTCCATCAGGAAGAACGTGAAATAGCTCGTCATGCAAGAGATATAAAAGTATTTCGAGAATATCAGCACGACAAGAATCAAAAGCGACGTCCGGACCCGGCTTTTCGACAGCCCGCCTGCCACCGCAGAAACAGCATGACGCTGCCTTGTGACGGTGGCCAGCTTCATGCCATACCATCGCCCCACCCTTGCCAATATCAAAGAAGCCAGCACTGCCGCCATGGCAAAACAACTGATAGCAGGCTGTCCGAAAGGTATGATAATCAAGGCTGCCAGCAAAGGCCCGATAGCACTGCCGCCATTTCCTCCCACTTGGAAAATAGACTGTGCCAAACTCTTTTTACCGCCCGAAGCCAACTGCGCCACGCGCGACGCCTCCGGATGAAAAACGGACGAGCCCCATCCGATAATGCTCACGGACAAAAGTATCAGCATAAAATTATAAGCAAAAGAAAGCAACAACAATCCGGCCAACGTGAAACACATGCCCAACGAGAGTGCATAAGGACGGGGATGACGGTCGGCATAACGCCCCACAAAAGGTTGCAGGATGGAGGAAGTCAACTGGAACACCAGAGTAATGACACCAATCTGCGCAAAGGAAAACCCGAACTTATCCTTTATCATCGGATAAATGGCCGGAATGACCGACTGTATCATGTCGTTCAACAAATGGGCAAAACTGATGGTGAACAAAATGGCATAAGCCGTGCCCTCCGTCACGTCGGGCTGCCCTTTGATACGGGCGCATAAGGTTCTTATCGTCATATCGTACTTTTTCATATATACAGACAATCCGAACAAGCAAAACCGTTCGCCTGAGAAATGAAAATCAATCTCAGGCAAACGATTTCTCATTCTCCTGCAAACGATTTTTCATTCTGCGGAGAAAAACAAGAGGCTCTCAGCATTGTCTCAAACATCTATCAACCAATCATTTACAAAATTCGTATTCTTATTCTACCAATAAGCCATAAATCCTTACTATTCCACTCCGGGAAGCATGACCACTCCTTCTTTTTTCATCCCGTCCACCTTGATGACCACGGGAGAGGAAAAGCGCACGTGACGCACGTGAGCCGTTTCTTCCACGGCCGGTTGGCTGTTCAGGAAAGCCTGGTTGTATACCCCGTCGCCCAAAAAGTCATTCACCGTAAAATATCCCACGCCGAAACTGGTCAGGTTTTGGAAGAAGTGTGTACCTTGGCTGGGGTCTACACGGTAATTCGTCAACCCGGACTCTACGATGACACGGGCGGCTGAAATATTGGGCCATTTCACCGGAACGCCTAACCAAGGGTCGCTACTGCCCCACCGTCCCGGGCCGACCAATACATAGTTGCGCCCCTCCTCCAGGAAGCGGCGGTTGATACGATCTATCTCGTCGGCTATGGCCGGATTGTTGTAGGCGGAATAATCGTCGGTCTTCACATAGACCACATCGTACACTTCATTGCTCACCCCTTGGCCAATGGCGTTATGCGAACGTATCAGCGTCTTCTCATCGGGAATCTCCGTCAAGTCTTCGTCGAGCATCATCTTATTGTCCACCATCGGACGTATCTGCAACAAATAGAACACCCCAGTACGGTCGGGATTCAGTTTCACGGCAAATTCTATCTCCACCTCGCGACGCATGCTCTCACGCCCAAGTTTCAGAATCAGCCGCAAAAGCTCCGGAAGGGGAAACACCCCCTGTTGCAACACGCCGCAGAAGGTGACGAGTTTACGTCCTCCGTCGTAAATACCGTCGCGAATCACCATGTCATAGGGGTCGTACGTGGAAGCAATGAATTGCAGCGAACCGTCCTGTTCGGCCTCCTTGACCGGAAGTTTCAACAGGTTGAAACCGTCGTCCACCCTGAAATCCTCCTCCACGGCTTTCATTTCGAGGGCATAAAACCGCGTCTGCGTCTCGCGCAAGGCTATTTCCATCTCGCTCGTCTGCAACACCTTGTCGGGATGAGCCGGACAAACCCGCAGGTTCATACCGCCATCCACAATGTACTTCCCGAGCCCGAGCGCCAGATTTACCGTGCCGTCTTCGGCTTGCTCGTCCCCTATGGGGTAGTAGTTCACCGAGCGGGCCACACCGGAGATGTTCGGATAGAAACGGTCGCCGTAACGGTTTCCGGCCACTTCCTGAAGAATCACCGCCATTTTTTCCTGGTCGATGACGTTGCTCGTAGCCGTCATATACGCCTTGCTATCTCGGTAGAACACCGAAGCATATACCCCCTTGATGGCATCGCGCAACATCTTCAGCCGCACGTCGCGACTCTCCACGTAAGGTATCATATAGGTGGAGTATATCCCGGCAAAAGGCTGGTAATGTGCATCTTCGAGCAAGGAAGAGGAGCGGATGGCAATGGGCTGGCGCACGACATCGAGATAGGCCTCCAAGTCGCCGATCAGGCGTTCGGGAAGCCGGGCTTGCAAGAATGCACGGAGAATCTCTTCGTCGGGAATGTCCGAAAGCGCAATCTGGTAAAGTTCGTTCGTATCCATGAACTCGTCGAAGATGTCCGTACAGAGCACCACCGTTTTGGGTATCATGACATCTGCATTGTCGAACGCGTTCAATTCGGGATGCTGCTTGATGATATGATCCAGGAAGGCCAGGCCACGCCCTTTTCCGCCCAACGAGCCTTCACCGATACGTGCGAAATTGCTGAAACGGTCGAAACGGTCGCGGTGGAACACGGCCACTACACCTTGGTTCTTCATCCGGCGGTAGCTCACAATCGCGTCGTATATGATTTGACGGTGGGCATCCACGTCTTGAAGCGAATCCCACGTGATGTGCTTCAGGAACTCGGATATTGGGAACAATGCCCGCGAGCATAACCAACGCGACACGTTATTGCGCGTAATATGGTAAAGGAGCGATTCCTTGGGCAAGGTGAAAATGTTGTTCTGAAGGTCTTTCAGGTTTTTGATGCGCGCCACTTCTTCCATTGTGTTCGGGTCGAGGAAGACGAAATCACCGAACCCGAAATGACGGCGTACCAAACGACGGAGGTCCACCCCTATCTTCTTGGAATTCTTGTCGATGAAATGCGCCCCGCATTTCTCGGCCCAGCCGCTTTTGTCGGCCTCCGTAGACTCCATAATCAGCGGCACGAACTCGTCTTCGGCACGGATGGCCGACAACAGCTTGTACCCGGCCATCTCGTCCGTCTTCCCGTCACGGGGAAAACGGCAGTCGCTGATGACCCCCAACGTGTTCTCCTTATGACGGGTGTACAAGTCCCAGGCCTCTTCATACGTACGGGCCAGCACGATTTTCGGACGCCCCCTCATCCGCAAGGTCTCAAGTTGGGCGTTCAATGCCTCGGTGGAGAACTCCAGACTTTGCTGGAGTACGAACCGATAGAGGTTGGGCAGGATGGAGGAATAGAAACGGATGGAGTCTTCTACCAGCAGTATCATCTGTACCCCGGCTGCCACGTCGTTCTCCAGGTTCATTTTGTCTTCTATCAGTTTGATGATAGAAAGCAACAGGTCCGTATTGCCCAACCAACAGAACACGTAATCGAAGATGGAAAAATCCATGTTCTGCATGCTCTTCCTTATGCCGTGGCTGAACGGGGTCAGCACGACGATAGGTATCGTGGGATTGTCCGTCTTGATGCCCCGCGCAATGTCGAACACGTCGTTATTGTCCGTACCGGGCATACAGATAATCAAATCGAAACTGGTCTTTCCCAGCTCTTCTTCCGCTTCCTCCTGCGAAGCGACTTGAAAAAAACGGGGCGGATAGCGCAAACCCAATTTCACGTATTCATCGAAAATCTTTTCCTCCACCCGTCCGTCATCCTCCAACATGAAAGCGTCGTACGGGTTGGCGATGAGTAGCACATTGAAAATGCGCCGCTTCATCAGGTCCACAAAAGCGGTATCCCGCAAGAGCGGGCATTCTTTGTTTTTATCGTCTGTCATAATAGCTTGGTCTAATCTCTAATTGCGAAAACAAATAAACACAAAAATCCGCAGGCATGCAAAAAATGCGGCACAAAAAAGCGGTACCGGAAATGATTCTTTCCGGCACCGCTCCCCTTTCTACCTCATGACAAAACTACCTATACCACTCCTTGAGCCATCATGGCCTTGGCCACTTTCATGAATCCGGCCACATTGGCTCCTTTCACATAATTGACATAACCGTCCGGCTCAGTACCGTATTTCACACACTGCTCATGAATACCGTGCATAATAGCATGAAGCTTACGGTCCACCTCTTCTGCCGACCAACTGAGGTGCATGGCATTTTGGCTCATCTCCAATCCGGACGTGGCTACACCGCCGGCGTTGACAGCCTTGCCCGGAGCGTAGAGCATCTTATGGGCAATAAACGCGTCGATAGCCTCGGGCGTACATCCCATATTGGAGATTTCGCCCACGCATATCACTCCGTTTTCGATAAGATGCCGGGCATCTTCTCCGTTCAGCTCGTTTTGCGTAGCGCACGGCAAAGCGATATCGCACTTCACTTCCCACGGACGGCGGCCTGCCACGAACTTAGCCCCCGCGAAGCGTTCCGCATACGGGCTGCAAATGTCGTTCCCGCTCGCGCGAAGTTCCAACATGTAAGCAATCTTTTCTTCGTCGAGCCCGTCTTCGTCATAAATGTATCCGTCGGGACCGGAAATAGTCACCACCTTGGCGCCCATCTGTGTGGCCTTTTGGGCAGCGCCCCAGGCTACATTGCCGAATCCGCTGATGGCCACGCGCTTGCCCCGGATGTCGATACCTTTGTCGGCCAACATTTCACGCACAAAATAGAGCCCGCCATAGCCGGTGGCCTCGGGGCGCACCAACGAACCGCCGAATTCAAGCCCTTTTCCGGTGAGCACACCGCTCCAATCCCGCGTAAGTTTCTTATACTGCCCGAAAAGGTAGCCCACTTCTCTCGCTCCCACACCGATATCACCGGCCGGAATGTCGATTTCCGGACCGATATAGCGGTAAAGCTCGTTCATGAAAGCCTGGCAGAAACGCATGATTTCGGCATCGCTCTTGCCTCGTGGCGAAAAATCGGAACCTCCCTTACCTCCTCCCATGGGCAGTGTAGTCAACGCATTTTTGAACGTCTGCTCAAAACCGAGGAACTTCAATATGGAAAGATTTACGGAAGCATGGAAACGCAATCCGCCCTTATACGGGCCGATGGCACTGTTGAACTGTACCCGATAACCCAAGTTGACCTGAACCTCTCCCTTGTCGTCCACCCAAGGAACTCTGAACACAATGATGCGTTCCGGCTCCACCAGTCGCTCGATTAATTTGGCACGTTCAAATTCAGGATGGCGATTATACACGTCTTCTATGGAGATAAGCACTTCATGAACTGCTTGCAAATACTCCTTTTCACCAGGATGCTTGGCCTCAAGCTGAGCCATTATTTTCTGAATATCCATAGCCTACAATTTTAAGGACATCTAACATTATGTTGACTAACACTGGGGCAAATCTACAAAAACGAGTCAACAAAAGCAAGAAATAAAGGATTAAATATCCTATACAGATACCAAAATGTCAAAAACAGAAGTTCCACAAAAAAAAGAAACATGTCTTAAGCGTTCTTTCCTTAGCCTATGACGAAGGATTCTGCGCTTACGACATGCTTTCTTGTCAGTCGATTAAAGCCTCCCTTATTACTTCAAAGAGAATACGGGTTCTTTTTCCGTGCCTGCAACAACCAATTTATCTTCACGAAGCAACCAGCCCAGTGCAAGATACAATTCTTTGTCTGTTTTCACTTTTGCTGCTTTCTTCAGATCTTTTGCACTCAACGGTGCACTCTCATTCAAGGCATTCCATACGAGGCCTGCCACTTCACCAGCATTTTCAAACATAATACTCAAATACTTTTAGTTAATAATCTCATCCTCTCAAAGGATATTCTTTCATAAATACATACAAAGGTAATATTTTATTTGTATGCTATATAAAAAAACTTAAAATAGTTGCAGGTTTATACACTATTTTAACGTAAAAAAGGTTTTTTAGGTGTACTATGTGGCAAAACATTGACATCAACGACCGATAGAGTCCAAATAATCAGCAAAAATGCGGGCTGCCGACTCTACCATCTTCGGACAAGGACGCTTGGCATAATAAGCCGCCGTACGGGCTTCTGCCTGGTTGCTGACCGGTGCATCCCGTTTCAACCCCAACAATTCCCCGCAGGTTATGGAACCGTTTTCGGCTTTGAACCTAGCGGCAAGCTCTTGCACAATGGCATAATTCCGCGATTTCGTCTCACGGTCTTTGCCTTCCATGGCTGCCACTTCCAATCCCACCAACTGGAACATGCCGCAGACCGCTCCGCAGGTGAGCCGCATACGGCCTATCCCTCCACCGAACGAAGCGGATATATGCAAAGCCTGTTCGTGCGTAAAGCCGTACAAATCTGCAAAAGCCGCCACTACGGACTGCGAACAATTATAACCTTCTTTGAAATATGCCACTGCACGGGCAATCCTTTCCTCTTTGTCTTTCATATCATTTCAATGGATTGATTTGCAAAATTACAAAGAATAAATTAATTTCGCGCGTAAAACCATCAGATATGAAAAAGATTAATACCACACTTTTATTGGGTGCGCTGTTGGGGTTCTGTGCCTGTCATTTTGAGAGTTTCGACGAACGTTGTGCCCGCGAAGCACGGGAATACACGGAAAAGCAATGCCCCCGGAGAATGGACCAGTACACCCTTATGGACAGCCTCACGTATGATGACCATTCGCGTACACTCAATTATTATTATACTTTGGAAGGAGTTTTGGACAACGACACGGTGATGAACGCTCAAGCCTGCGAATCCCTCAAGGACCTCTTGCGCAAAAACGTAATCAACTCCGTGGATTTGAAGTCCTACAAAGAAAAAGGTATCAGCTTTTCCTATTACTATTATTCCAAGGCATCGGGAAAAGTGCGCTTTCAGGTACGGTTTACCCCGGAAGATTATGACAGCAACTATAGCCCGGACCGCTAACCTTTAAAAACAATGGGAGTCAGGCTAAACACCCGACTTACGCCACGACACGAATCCTCCCCGTCCCTACCTTATATTATATAGAGGCAAGGACGAGGAGGATTCTTTTATCATCTCATGCCATCAAGACCGGGAAACGGCCTGCCGCAGAGCCAAAGATAATTGGTCCGGACACGAAGTTGGCTTCATGCCGCAACGAATGCCGCTCAAACGGGTTACCACATCAGCCACATTCATCCCTTCGACCAACCGGGCAATGCCCTGAAGATTTCCGTGGCAACCGCCCAAAAAGCGAACGGACTTCACCACGTCCCCGTCGACCTCCAGTTCTATCTGCCTGCAACAGGTACCCTCCGTCTGATAAACCGTTTTCATTTTATTCTCCTTCAGGCTTCATATTCGTGTAAACCGTCTGCACGTCGTCGAACTCTTCCAGTTTCTCTACCATCTTGTTCAACGTTTCACGCTCTTCGGCCGACACGTCCTTCAAATCGTTCGGGATATAAGTGAATTCACCGCCGACATCCTCGAAGCCCTGCTCTTCCAGATGTTTCTGGATGGCACCGTAGCTCTTCGGGTCACCGTAAATCGTAATCGTGCCTTCCTCTTCGTCCATGTCGTAATCCTCTTCCACCCCGAAATCTATCAGGTCGAGGATCAACTCATCCATGTCCACCGTAGCCGGCTTCTTGAAGGTGAATACACACTTATGGTCGAACAAGTAGGCCAAAGAACCCATCGTACCCAACGTCCCGGAGAACTTGTTGAACACCGAACGGACATCTGCCACCGTACGTGTCGGGTTATCGGTCAAAGTATCCACGAATACGGCGATACCGTGGGGGCCGTATCCTTCGTAAGTCATGTTCTTATATTCGCTCTGATCCTTGCCCATCGCATTTTTGATGGCACGCTCGATGTTATCCTTCGGCATGTTCTCACGTTTGCAAGTCGCAATAATCGAACGCAAGGTAGGATTGTTTTCGGGTTCCGGTCCGCCGGCCTTTACGGCTATGGCGATTTGTTTACCCAATTTTGTAAATGTTTTGGCCATGTGGCCCCATCTTTTCAGCTTTGCAGCCTTTCTATATTCAAACGCTCTTCCCATTGGAATTAAATTTTAAATATGATGATTTCTATCTATTTCTTTCTCATTTTATAGTTGAGCACCAAGCCATATACGATAAGCACCACCGTAGGGACAATCAATGCACGCGTGTACCCCTGAAGGGTGATCTGCAACAACCAGCAAAACACCAGCACATAATATACGACCTTGGCTACGACTAATCCTTTCATATCGCGGGTTATCTCAGTTTCGCCCCCAACTTAGCCTGCAAGTTCGCAATCAGCTTATTCATAATCGCGTCGATTTGCTTGTCGTTCAAAGTCTTCGTTTCATCTTGCAGCACGAAGTTCACAGCGTAACTCTTCTTCCCGGCTTCCAGATTCTTCCCTTCGTAGACATCGAAGAGCGTCACTTCCTTCAACAACTTCTTCTCTGTGGAATAAGCCACCTTTTCTATTTCGGCAAATTCCACGCCCTTGTCCAACAAGAGAGCCAAATCGCGGCTTACGGCAGGGAACTTGCTGATCTCGGTATAACTGATCTTGTTGTTGCGGATGGCCTTCATCAGAAGTTTCCAGTTCAGGTCGGCATAATACACTTCGTGGTCCACGTCCATCATCTTCTGGATTTTCCGGCTCACGATACCCAACATGGCCAAGACCTTACCGCCACGGTTTTGAATCTCGATACCTTTTGAATAGATATCGTTACGGCTCGGCGCAAAAACCAATGCGCCGAAATTCACACCCAGACGGGTCAGGATATTCAGCACGTAAGCTTTCAGTTCATAGAAAGAACTGTCTTCGTCGGGATGCGCCCACGAACCGCTCACCCGCTTGCCCGTCACCCACAGCCCGAGGTGATAGTCTTCCGAATAAGCGTCCAAAACGTGTTGGATGACCTCCGGGTCACGACTGCTGCTCACGCCGGGCACGATGTCGGGACATTTGTTCTCTTCGCGGAAATAGTAGCAATTTCCGAACTCGAAGAACTTCAAATCCGCGTTCTTGCGGTTGGCGTTGTGCGCAATACATTCCAATCCCCCGAACAGCAGCGTCTGGCGCATCGCGTTCAGGTCGGAACTCAACGGATTCATCAGTTTCACCAAATGCGAGGCCGGATAACTCTCCATCCCGTCATAATAGGCCGCACGCTGCAACGAATTGTTCAGGATTTCATTGAAACCGCATCCCACCAACTGTTCCGCCACCAGATTCTGCAACTTGTGGCTTTTGTCTTCATCGCCTTTGACATTCAGCGTAGAGCGCACCGCCGAAGGTATTTCCACATTATTATACCCGTACACGCGCAAGATGTCCTCCACCACATCGCACGGACGCTGCACGTCCACACGGTAGGCCGGCACCTGAAGTTTCAGCCCTTCGGCCGTTTCCTCCAGAATCTTCATCTCCAGACTCGTCACAATGCTTTTCACCGTATCCGCCCCGATGTTTTTCCCCATCAGGCCGTAAGCGTATTCATAATTCAAGTCCACCACGAAATCGGGCAACGGATTGGGATATACATCCTTAATCTCCATGGCTATTTCCCCGCCTGCCAGTTCCTTGCACAACATGGCAGCCTGTTTCAAGGCGTAAATCACACCGTTCGGGTCGATACCCCGCTCGAAACGGAAAGAAGCATCGGTGCTCAAACCATGACGGCGTGCGCTCTTGCGAATCCACGTCGGATTGAAATAAGCACTTTCCAACAATACGTTACGGGTCGTTTCATACGTTCCGCTCCCTTTTCCGCCGAACACACCGGCGATACACATCGGCTCTTCCACGTTGCAGATAGCCAAATCGCGGTCGCTCAACTTATGTTCCTCGCCGTCGAGCGTCACGAAAGGCGTACCTTCCGGCATGGTCTTCACCACCACTTTGCCCCCTTTGATCATATCGGCATCGAAACAGTGCAAAGGCTGTCCGTAGGCGAACATGATGTAATTCGTCACATCCACGATATTGTTGATGGGGCGCAGACCGATCGTGCGCAATTTGTCTTGCAACCATTCCGGACTTTCCTTGACCTCGCAATTCCGGAGCGTCACGGCGGCATAACGGGGGCATGCCTCCGCGTTCTGCACTTCGATGTCGATGTCCAGCTCGTGGCTGTCCACCTTGAAACCGTCGCACGACGGACGGTGCAAAGCCGTCTTGTGGCCGTTCTGCACCAACCAGGCATACAGGTCGCGGGCCACTCCGTAATGCGAACAGGCATCCGCACGGTTGGGCGTAATGTCCACTTCGATAAGATAGTCGCTCTTCAGGTTATAGTATTCCGCTGCCGGGGTTCCGGGTACAGCCGTCTCGGGCAACACGATGATGCCGTTGTGGTCCGTACCGATACCGATTTCATCTTCGGCACAAATCATTCCGTGGCTTTCCACCCCGCGCAACTTGGATTTCTTGATGGTAAAACATTCGTCACCGTCATACAATTTGCAACCCAGCGTGGCCACCACCACTTTCTGTCCGGCTGCCACGTTCGGCGCACCGCATACAATCTGTACCGGTTCTCCCTCGCCGAGGTTCACCGTACATACGTGCATGTGGTCTGAATTGGGATGGGGCACGCAAGTCAGCACCTCGCCGATGACCAATCCCTGCAAACCGCCCTTCACCGGCTGCACTTCCTCCACGCAACCCACTTCCAGGCCTTCCGACGTCAACGCATCGGCCACTTCCTGAGCCGTCAATTCAAAATCGACATACTCTTTCAGCCAATTATAAGAGATATTCATATCTTAAGATTTTAATTTATTTCGAAATAACGCGCAAAATTACACTTTTTCAGGCAATCCACCAAAGGGAATGCAGACAAAGCCTCAAGCAACCAGTGAGTTTCGTCCACACCCCGTTCCCACGTTGTCAAAATGGAAGAGGACCTTCGGGCAGAGGCACACCGAAAGGAGACGCCGCATCCGACGGAGGCACCATGTCGGCCGCAGGCAAAGGTACATCTTCTCCCCGTCCGGCACCGAAAGCCACGGCCTCGCCCGGCATGGGCACATAGGCGTCTTCTTCCGGGTCCTGGAAACGGGCGTATTCCCCACGGAACTTCAGCAACACGTCGCCCACGGCACCGTTACGATGCTTGGCGATGATGATTTCCGCCATGCCGTGCAGGTCGTGCCCCTTTTCGTCCTGGTAAATCTTGTAATATTCGGGGCGATGGATAAAACAAACCATATCGGCATCCTGCTCGATGGCTCCGGATTCACGCAAGTCGCTCAACTGCGGACGCTTGCCGTCGATACCCTCACGGTTCTCCACCCCACGGTTCAACTGGCTCAGCGCAATAATCGGTATGTTCAATTCCTTGGCCAGCCCCTTGAGCGAACGCGAAATGGTGCTGACCTCCTCCTGACGGCTGCCGAACGACATTCCACTGGCATTCATCAACTGGAGATAGTCTATCAGGATAATCTTGACCCCATGCTCGCGCACCAAACGCCGGGCTTTCGTACGCAACTCGAAAACGGACAGCGACGGCGTATCGTCCACATAAAACGGGGCATCATACAGTTGGGTGATTTTATTATCCAACTGCGACCATTCGTAAGGCGCCAACTGCCCGCTTTTCAATTTCTCGCCCGGAATCTCGCACACGTTGACAATCATACGGTTGACCAACTGCACGTTACTCATTTCCAACGAGAACATGGCTACCGGAATCTTCATGTCCACCGCCATCTTCTTGGCCATGGAGAGCACGAAAGCCGTCTTTCCCATGGCCGGACGGGCTGCAATGATGACCAAATCGGAGTTTTGCCAACCGGAAGTCATCTTGTCCAACTTTTCGAAGCCACTACTCAACCCGCTCAATCCGTCGCTGCGCGCCGCCGCCTTCTGCAACATGTCGTAAGCCTCGCGAATCACGGGATTGATTTGCGTATAGTCTTTCTTCATGTTCTGTTGCGAAATCTCAAAGAGCTTTCCCTCGGCCTCCTGCATCAGGTCGTCCACATCCACCGTCGTGTCAAAAGCTTTCGTCTGTACCAGACTGGTGAAAGTAATCAGCTCACGTGCCAGGAATTTCTGCGCGATGATACGGGCATGGTATTCGATATGGGCGGAAGAAGCCACTTTGCCGCTCAGTTGCGTGATATAGAACGGGCCGCCCACTTCCTCCAAATTGCCCATGGTATTCAGGTGTTCCGTCACCGTCAGGATATCCACCGGCTTCTGCTGAAGGTTCAGCGTGCGGATGGCCTCATAGATAAGCTGGTGGCGATGATCGTAAAAACTCTCGGGACGCAATATCTCGCTCACCTGCGAATAGGCATCCTGCTCTATCATCAATGCGCCCAACACAGCCTCTTCAAATTCAAGAGCCTGCGGCTGTACATGTCCGTAGGCATCCTCCTCCGGCACGTTCACTTTAGCGCGCGCGGAAGTGCGCCGCCCTGTCTTTCTCGGTTCTGCCATATCAAGTCTGATTTTACGTGCAAAGATAATCCATTCCCTCCTAAAAAAGCCTCCGGACCACATTCTTTTATGAACATTTTATCTACCGTTGCCAAACATTGCTTACCTTTGCATACATAAAACATCATATTATGATTTGCCATCCCAACGCTAAAATCAATTTAGGACTGAACGTCACGGAACGCCGTCCCGACGGTTACCATAACCTGGAAACCGTGTTCTACCCCATCCCGCTGTGCGACACGTTGCAATTCAGTACGGATGCCGGAACGGACAGCCACCGTCCGGAGGGTGTTTTCCCCAACGACATCCCCCTGCAAGAACACTCCACGGAAGATTATACATTCCGGTCGGGCGGCATCGACATCGACTGTCCGCCGGAGCAGAACCTGCTCATCAAGAGCCTGCGCCTGATACGGGAACATTATGCACTCCCCCACCTTTATATATCGTTGCATAAGCAAATCCCGTCGGGCGCAGGCTTAGGGGGCGGCTCGTCGGACGCAGCCCATACGATGAAAAGCCTCAACCAAATGTTTAACCTCGGCCTGTCCGACAACGAACTTGAAGAACGCGTGACCGGCTTGGGAGCCGACTGTCCTTTCTTCGTGCGCAACCGTCCGGTATTTGCCACAGGCATCGGCAATATCTTCACTCCTATCGGCCTTTCACTCTCCGGCTGGCATCTCGTTTTAGTGAAGCCCGGCATCTTCGTGTCCACGAAAGAAGCCTACGCCCGAATCATCCCCCGAAAACCCGAAACACCTATCACAGACATCATCCGCCGCCCCGTAGAGGAATGGAAAAACCTCCTGACGAACGATTTTGAAGAAGGAGTCTTTGCCCTCCATCCCGAAATCGCAGACATCAAGGCACGGCTGTACGACCGGGGAGCGGCATACGCATCCATGAGCGGTTCGGGTTCGAGCGTTTTCGGCCTTTTCCGGACGGCACCGGAAGAAACGGATATGCGCAGGCTTTTCCCGGGAAGCTTTTATTTCCAGGCCTTGCTTTAGGTGAACTCCCTTTTCTCACCACATCCTTCACCATAAACCGTTGAATGACAGCATCAAAGCAAAAAGGGTGAAGGATGTTTTCACACCGCGAAAACGCATCCGCGTGAAGGCTCGGTGAAGGCCAAGAGCACAGAGCCTTCACCATAAGTCGCTGTCATTGAGGAAGTATGAAGGATGCGAACCCTTTTTTTATATTCTCGTATAGAAAGGAGTGGAAGACGGGAAAAAGCCTTCAATACATGCCTCAAACGATGCCAGCCGATTCAAAAATCGTTTGGCTGAGATTGAAAAATCATTCGGCTGAGAACGGAAAATCATTTGGCGGTCATTTTTTCGGCCGTTTCACGTCCCTTAGGGCATACTTCCTGCTCCCCAATCCACGATACTCAGATCCTTCACCGGATGATAGAACGTATCGGGCATACGCTCGTTCATATACTTGCTTTCGTAAAGTTCTGCCGGTCCCCAGGAAACTTGGAAACTGTAGCCGAAATTTTCAAACTGCCGGACCAAATAATTGCCGTTATACGCCATAGTGGGCAGCAGGAATTCATAATGGATGGAATCATTACGTGCCATGAACTCTGCCACGTCCGTTAAGAAACCATGACTGAGATACAAGATGTGACACCAAGAGAAATAAAGATGTTTAAAAGGACAGGCCTGTATATACCGGACAGGCCAATGTTTTTGCGGACCGCCCTCCACATCGGTGGCAATATGGATATAATCCACCGCGTCCTCGACATTGACCCGTTGGACGAAACGGCGAAAATCCCCATGTAGCACAATATCATTTTCCATCAGCAGGTAATGGTCGTAACGATATTGTTCCGCACATTCCGCCAAAGCTACAAAAGTGTTGGGTAGCAACCTCTCATTCTGATGGAAAAAACCTTTCAATCCGACAGACTCAAAAAAACAGAAGCGAAATCCGGGGTAATCATCTTCTTTTATCGGATGGGCAGATTGGTCGTATAAAACCAAAAGGTCCATCACCCCTTCCACTTCCTTTTTGAGGTAAGCCAAGTAATCCAATATGCCTTCGTCCAATTTATGTGTGGCAAAGACCAAACAATTATGATTGTAATTTTCCATTATCTTCTATCTTACTTGTTTTAGTTTATTACTTCACCGGATGATAAATCATACCAGACAATGCCATTTCACCCTCCGTATGAGCAGGACGGAAACGATGGGTACATTTGTCCCCGCAAACATCATTCGGGTCATCCGTATAAAACAATCCCGAACAACCGGTGTATATAAATCTGCCATTCCCCCCGAAATCGGACATTTTCAAATTGAAGCATTTGAACAATGTAGGCATCAACACCTCATTGTGTCCCCTGTCGCCCAATAGGCATCGCTCGTTCAGTAAAGAAAGCGCCCTGTCAGAGAAACGGCATATCGGATTGAAAGAACGTAACAACATCTTATGATTCAGTTTGATATTGACCAATTCTATCTCTTTCCATCTTGTCCATCGGGTATTCCCGGAAAAGTCTCCAATATGGGCAGAAATAAAATCGTCATCCTTATCCGCAAAGAACTCGAAATAGTTTTTCCAATCCCCATTAAAACGGACATCGTATTCTATAAGCCAATAAAAGTCATAACCGGTATGTTTGAGATAAAAGTCCAACATCACGAAGTGGAAATTCCCGTCCATCAAAGTACATCCCCACGAACGATATCCCAACCTATTGAGTTCCTTGACGGTGAAGGGGAAAGAACGGATGCCATCCGGTAGCGTGATGCGCACCTTGTCTGCCTGAAAGCCGACATACAATGTGGCAAAGTCCTTGGTCTCTTCATGTAACTTGATGATTTGCCGTTCTATATCCTCATTATAAATATGCGTCACAAACAATATTGCCGTCTTCATAGCCTTCTCCTTATTTTACAGTGTGATACATGATTTCAACTAACATTACCGCATCTTCCAATGTCATCAACTGCGGCCGAAGGTTTTTCATCCCCTCTTGCACCCTTGCCAAAAAATAACCATCGTGCGTCAACAGATAAAGACGGAACAGCATATATACACGCTCCACTTGAGTACACTCCATACGTTCTATTTTGCGTTCCAATACTCGAAGTTGTTCCCTCGTTTCCATTCCGCAAGCCTGCATCAACGTGAGGGCATCTACTGTAACCGAAGGAGCCTCCTCACCCATTCGGCCTTGCAACAAAACGGCAATCCTCTCGCAGTCATCACGATGTTCCTTCGTAGGACGGTTCTGCATCTTGGCCAAGTAATAACGCCCTATTCCGGCTAAATCCTCCACCGACATCGTTTCCCCGATATTTTGCCTGATATACGCATCCACCGTTTCAAGCAAATCTTCGGGATTCTCCTCTATAAGCCCTTCTTTTGACAGATATTCTATCAGCCAACAACATCCGCTTATGCCGCTCCGGAAAGTCATATCGTGCATCACCGTCCCCAAACTGTCTTGCGCCTTGCACAACAAATCATAACCCGCGTCCGCATAGTTCTGCATCTGTGTAATATGGGCTAACAGGAACAGGAAATGTACATATCCGAAATACCCGTCCTCACCTGCCGAGAAAGCCGATATACGTTCTTCCCCTATCCAATGCCCCAACGTCTTACAAAGTTCTCTGAAAGTATTCCTGTCACAACAATACACACTTTCAGAAGGTAGGCAATCATAGTGAAGCACCTTGGTAGACAGGTTATATTTTCGTAAGTAAGCAGCCAGTTCCCTATTATGGATGGCCTGTCCCGATTGGATGGGACGTGTATGCACCACGCTTACTTCGTCAATGACGGCCATGTCCCTTTGCGAAGCATTAATCAACTCCGCCCAATGGGTTTCCGTTCCCCATCCCGTCTCGTTCTCATTAAAAGTGAACAACACTTTGTTTAATGCCTCACGTGAGAAACACGGCACCATCATTTCCACGAAATTGATATACCTCAACTTGCAATACCTGTCTTGCAACGTATGCCTCCATGTATAATAAGACATGCTCAGTGCAGGCTGTGCAATCTGCAAGCGGTAACGCCGCATGGCCTCGAACAGGGTATTGATGGCCGTGGCATCCATTTGGATGTCATCATCCGGAAAGAAGAAATAATCATACCGTTCCTTCAACTCCGGATGCATCTCAAGATACCGGTAGATGACTCTCAACTTATATCCTTTGATGTGGCAAATATACTCCGTGTCTCCATGAAACTCTTCCATGGAATCATCGTAGACCACCAAGTGCAAGTCGAAATTGCACTCCCCCGTCAGCCACATACGGTGCAGGCTGTTTCGTCCTACTGCGGAAATCACACAATTAGAATGGTTCATTATATTTTGTTTTTAATTTGTTGGACTGTATGTTTCATAATATCCCTCATCAGTTGCTGCGACGGCCCTCCCGACCATGCCAAACCGGCACACACCAATGCCATTACAATGACCACGATGGTTATACCGTACCGTGTAACAAACGGCAAGCGTCCCCCCATGAGCCGCTCTACTTCCGGACAATGTTGTTTCTGCTGTTTCATGCCATGACACTCATTTGATTTTTCACTAATTCATAATACCTGCCCCGTTTTTCCAACAAGCTTTGATGGTTGCCGCGCTCCACAATCTTTCCCTTGTCCATCACGATGATTTGGTCGGCATCCTTTACGGTACTCAGGCGATGCGCACTGACTACCACCGTACGTCCTTTGTAGAAACAATGCAGATTGTCCATGATGTGGGCTTCATTGGTGGCATCGAGCGAATTGGTCGCTTCGTCGAGGAAAATATACTCCGGATTCTTGTAGATGGCACGGGCTATCAAGATGCGTTGCCGCTGTCCTTGGCTCACCCCCTTGCCCTCCATGCCGATGACGGTGTCATATCCCAAAGGAAGAGACTCCACAAAATCATCAATCCGCGCCATGCGAGCGGCATTTTTCATTCGTTCTTCATCCGCCTCGTCTGTATTGAAAGCAATATTCCCCTCTATGGTATCGGAAAAGATAAAACTGTCCTGCATCACCGAACCTGTAGCCGCACGCCAAGTATGAGGATTGATGTCCGAGAGATTGACTCCTCCCACCTTGATACTGCCACGGGTCGGTTCATAAAATCCCTGAAGCAGTTTGATCAGCGTGGTTTTTCCGCATCCGCTTTCGCCCACAATAGCCGTCACCTGACGCTCCGGAATATGGAGCGAAACGTCTTTCAAAGCCCAATCCCGCTCCGAACCGGTATAGCTGAACGAAAGGCGTTCAATGCAAATGTCCCTTTTTTGAGGAAGCGTGGCCAGTTTTTTATCGATATCCGCCTCTTCGTCATCCTGCGAATGTATCTCATTCAACCGTTCCAAACTGATTTTCGCATCTTGGAACGACTGTGCAAAACCGATGAACTCCCCAATCGGAGCCGACACCTGCCCGATAATGTAGGTCAGGGACATCATCATACCCAGGGTCATCGAACCGTCCACCACGGCTTTCGCTGCGATATAATAAATAAGTATATGCGTGGTTTGCGTGAAAAACACCGAACCGGACTGCTGTACCTGCCCGATGCGAAGCCCTTTCAGGCCAATCTGAAAGAGCTTGACCTGTATCCGCTCCCACTCCCAACGCTTCTGGCGTTCACTGTTATTGAGCTTGATGTCCTGCATGCCCTGTACCAACTGTATCATCTTGCTCTGTTCCAAAGCAGACTGGTTGAACCGCTTGATATCAAGTTCCCTCCGATAGCGCATAAAAAACGAAATCCATGCCACATACAAAGTATTGCCCACGAGAAATATGACCAACACCACCGTGTTGTAATAAGCCAATATGCCCAAATATACAATGAAATTCACTATCGAAAACACGATACGCATGCTGTTGCCCAATAGGAAGCCTTTTATCCGTCCATGGTCTCCAATACGTTGCAAGATGTCGCCCGTCATGCGCGCATCAAAAAACTGCAAGGGCATGGCCGTAAGTTTGATCAGGAAATCGGAAATCAACGCAATGTCGATGCGCGAATTCATGTGCAGCATAATCCACGAACGGATGTAGTCGATGCTCAGCGTGGCCACAAAGAAACCCAACTGTGCCAAAAGTATCAGGGTGATGATATCCAAATTTCGCCCGTTGATACCTTGGTCTACCATCGCTTGCGAAAGGAAAGGCAACACCATCTGTATCAAGCTCCCGACAAGCATGGCCAACAGCAACTGGCCTATCATGCAACGATAAGGCACGAAATAACGGGTAAACGAAAGAATGCTTCTGCTGTTCTTCCGATATTCATCTTCCACCTTTCCCCAATTCTCCCCCGGTTCCAACATCAAAGCCACACCGCACCCTTTATCTTCGGCACGTCTTCCAATCCAACATCGCTCAAATTCTTCTCGGGTATAGGTAAGGCGTTGCGAGGCAGGGTCTGAAATATGGATTTTATAACTTCCCGCCTTATCTCTTTCTATACCGTAACAAACCACAAAGTGGATTTGGTTCCAATACAGGATACATGGAAATAGTCCGTCCTCCGCTAATTGGCTAAATGTCATTTTCACCCCCACCGTATCCAAACCGATATGTTCCGCTCCTTCGCTTATGCCTAACATATTGACTCCACGACGTGAAACATGGCAATGACGACGCAACATCTCCGCTGTATAGTCTACACCGTAGTACCGCGCAATCATGCGTAAACAGGTAGGACCACAATCGGAAGTATTGTTTTGCCTGAAATGTGGAAAACGTTTAAACTTATTCATATTTCAGAGTTTCCAAATTACTGTTCCTGTTTTTGACACACTTTTAAACACTTAAAAAATCACTAAAAATTGGAACATGAACCTGAACACCCTCCTTTTTTAGGATTCTTGTTCCAGTGAAACACCAAATGCAACATCACGTAATGGGGCAGAGAACGAAACCATGTTTCGGTACGCCCTTGCGCATTAACACTATATTGTGTGGAAGAAACCTGATGCAACAGGTCGAACGCTTCAATCCTTGCAATGAGTTTGCCTTTCCAGAACGGTTGGCTGAGCGAGGCATTCAGCACAAAGTCATCCGTATTCAATTCCGCACTACCATAGCCCCGGCGGCTGTACATTGTGGCATCGGCCGACAAGGTGGTCTTGATACGTGGTAGGGTGTAACGGGCAGAAAGTCCGTAGTTGAAATCCAAGGCATCGAGTGTCTCGAAATCGCGCATCCGTCCTTCAGAATGCCGCCAACGGATGTCACCGGAAGCCCGGATGTTGAATGCGTCCTTATTATATTGGATATAAGTACCATCGTGCAGGACAGTGGTGTTCACCGCATTCACGTGGCTTTCCGTCTCCCCCGCCAACATGGCGTGGTCTACGGAATGGTCATAATTCGCATCTGCATTCATCTGCCATGTCCAATAACGCTTCTCGCCGATGTTGGCCGAAATGTCAAACCGTGCCGTAGCGGAATAAGCTCCGCTCACATTCATAGGCTTGTAAGTGTACACGCCCGTCACCGGATTGTAACTCGCTGACTGCGCCACGTCACGGTGGCGGTAGTTGAACGACGCGCCCGCATGCCATAGGCTGACGTGCGTCCCGTATTTCCGGGTATAGTCGGCATTGGCACTTGTCGTGGCCGTCCCCTTCAAGCCGGGATTTCCCTCCTTAACCACAAACGGTTGGCTGTCGTCGCGATAAGCTATTTGGTTCAACAGGTCGGCAGGGGAACAGTTGTATCCGACCCCGACACGAAAGTCGTGCTTACCGTCTTTCGACATATGGCGGAAGGCGGCATTGGGCGTAAAGAACACCCAAGTATCGTGTGCCAAAGTGTCGATGACACCTCTTTTGTAATCTAACGATTGATGAGAAACGGGTACGTCCACACCTATCCTCCATTGGTCGTACATGATTTTCAAAGGAGAATCTCCTATACTATAAGATGCTTGTTGGCTTAACGCAAGATAGACTTTATATTGCCAATTACGTTGGTGGCTGTCATAAGAATTGGATGGGTCGGTAATGGCCGTCAGCATGTCGAGCTGCGAGGCCAACAGCAACGTGTCGGGATGATAGAGGTAATCATGGCTCCGGTCACCTGAGAACTGCACGTTCCCTCCCGTTAGAAGATTTACCTTGTCCCATAGTTCGGAAAAGGTAAAGTACGTATTCAAAGAAAAGTTTGTCCAACGTTTGGAAACGTCGCTGGCATTATAACGTACGTCTTCAGCCTGCGAGACTGTCTGCCATGTGTCGTAACGATTGGATAACCAAGACTGGTTATCACTGTACCGGAAAAATAAGGAGTATCCACCATGCCATTGTTTCTCCTTGTTGATGTTAAAAGTTCCTCCTGACTCTTGGCAAAAAGCCCATCCGCGTCCCTCGCTCAAAGCATTGGTACGCATGGAAGCTGTCAAATCCTTATCCCATTGCTCAAACCCGGAACGTCCCCGGGTATCCCACTTGTCATAATCAAAATAAGACGTGAAATCAAAGTAAGACGGTTTTTTGAACACCAAACGGTTGACCAATTTCAAGTGCCAGTTGTCAGATTCGTTACGGTTCTCCGTAAACGACATGGGTTTGCTACCTTCAAGGAATTGCTCATAGCGTTGACGCATCTCCGATTCGGTATCGGACGATGTGAAATCGGCATTGAAATTGTCCGTCACATTCTTATCTTTCGATTGGTAATCCAAATCGGTCGCTACGCTGCGCGTAGTGAGAAGCGACTGGGGCATGGTGGCCGGAGACCAATGGCCATGCTCGCCGATATGGCGGCTTTCATTCACGTTGTTCACATTGCCCAACAACGCATACCGCCAACGGTCGGTAAACCCCAAAAGGAAACCACGCCCCAACCACCGGTCTTCCGTTCCACCCGCAGCCTCCACATTGGCAATATATCCTTGGTTGTATTCGTTTTTCAAGTTTACGTCCATCACATATTTGCGCGGTTCCACATCGTATCCCAACGCCTCACTCTTGTCCGTCTGTTTTTCATACACTTTAAGATTTTTCACCGTATAATAAGGTAGGTTTTCCATCAACACTTTCTTGTTTCCACGGAAGAAAGTCCGCGAACCGAGCAACAATTCATCCACCCGTCGCCCGTTCACGAATATCTCGCCGCCGTCATTCATCGTCACGCCCGGCAACTGGCGTATCAAGGCATCGAGCATCGAACCATAAGGCAATTTAAAAGCGTCGGCATCATACACCAACGTATCTCCTTTATAATACATCTTGACCTTCGTAGCTTTTACAACGACCTCGTTCAAGGCCATATTACGCTCCTTGCGCATCTTAATGGGTTCTTCCAATCTTACGGAGCTATTTTCAGGAAGAAGGACGGATACCGGCTTCCACACATCACCATAACCCGGTCGTGTAGCACGTAATAAATAATCCCGTTTTTCAGCTTTAACTACTGCAGAGAACATCACTTTCAGAAGTTTTCCATTACGGTCTATAAAGTCCACTACCTTTGCGGAATCCACCACAACTGTACTATCCGGATTGAGAATAGAAATCCTCACTCCACTGAGAGGGACCTGCAGAAAAGCGTCTTCCACCTCACCGACAATTTCTACGGTCTGTGCAGAAGTGTGTACACAACAAAAAAGCAATAAGATACGCACTAACAATTTTTTTCTATCCATATATTCATCAATACTACCATCTTTACTCAAATAACAACACTAAATTCCATCGGCATCAACGATGTGATGCCGACGGAATATTAAAATTGATTTTACTCACAAAAAGGAATGGCTTTCACCTCAGTTCCAACTTGTTCATACTTAATAGCACATGTGCCTAGCATTATCGCTTGATGTCCACCACAGTAGCCCACACCATATACACAAGCCTGACCTCTTGAATATAAAGTACAATTATCCAATGCAGTTATATCCAAACCACCTTCAATAGCGGCCAACTCTTCACGGGACAACATCCTGGCATCATTCAAAGCAAATCTTTTAAGCTTCTTCATCATGTTTCTGTTTGGAAAGTTAAACAATCACACTGACTCTTCTGCAGAGAGCGACTCTGCTCCCAATGGCGTAGTGCTTCGGCCATTGATATCATGCACAATATTTTTTCTTGGATATTCTATCTGACAGTTTGTTAGCATCACCAAATCCTCTATGTCATACTCGCGAGGCAAAAGATAACCATTCACCAATACCGTAGGTGTAGCCGTAAATCCATGTCCCTTGCACCACCGGAAATGCTTCTGTACCTCTTGCTCCACTTCGTCCGTATGAATACTGTCCGCATGCTCCTTCACAATGGATTCATATCTATTCTTTCCTCCGGCATACCATTCGCCATATATCTTGCGTGTGGCTTCCGGATTGTCTTTGTCGTAACACGAAATAAGGTATCGGCAACTGTCTTCCGCCTTTTCACTGAAAGCCGTGAAAATGTACTGCACGCAAAAGTCGTCGCCATACCACTTTAGCATGTCCTCTACCCTTTTATGTAACCTTGCACACGGATTGCAATGTGGATTGCTGAGAACCGTGATATGCAAGTGAGCCTCTTTATTTCCGAAGACGACAGAAGAATCCTCTTCCGAAACCTTGTAATAGGTACTGCTTTCTATCAAAGCTTTGGCCACAACACTATTGGCTTTCAATCCCTTGTATTGCTGTACCATACGGATGCGCTCTTTGTCCGATTGATACGAAAAGGCATATTGATGCACAAGCATCACACAAGCCACCAGAACCATGGCCGACCACAAGCAAGCCTCGGCAGACAATGAAATGCCCCGAATATGGCAAGCCGCCATGATGCCCGTGCACCACACCACAGCCTGCACTGACACACAAAGCACACACCAGTTCTTAGCCACACGCCATTGATAATAGATGCTCCACACCCCGTAACACATGGCCAACCCATTCACCACACGCAACACGTCAATACCTGATGGATAAAGCGAAAGCAACAGGATATTCGCCATAAAATAACCGAATCCGATTTCACTCCAACTGACCCCAAAAATCTTGGCATACGCCCCCTCCAATATGCTGTTGCAATCAGCATGATGGAAAAATGAGCATACCTTATCACCATATTTGCTTTCGCCCAATAACTGTTTCGCATAAGCATGAAACAAAGGCACAAGCCTACCAGATCCAACGACATGCAAAACAAATGGAGAAAAGACAACTCACCCCAATTATTTACGCATCCCATCCCTGTAGCAAACACCAATAGGGTTGGCAGACAAAAACATCGAGCCACGAACTGCAAATCTTCCCACCGATGCTTTTTGAAATCCGGCTCACCGGCCTTTTCCAAATCCTCCACCACCAACACATTGCCTGTCCAATCCGACTTGAAAGCTTCATGCCTGGATGTCTTCTTCTTCCCCTGTTGCCAGAATACAATCCGGCTCCCATTGCTCTCCAAACCGATAACAAAATCATTTCCCGTATGGAAAATACAGGGATAGCTGAGATTCAGCAAATCCTTGTCCTCCATATATACACCCAAAGCCCTGACGCCATACACTGCCAACATCTGCTTCAGCCCGTACATATTGCCTCTATGCGGATGTTCTTCGTACAAACGCCGCACATACCGCTTTGTATAGCGCACCTCTAAAGCGTCGAGAAAAGATTCCAATATATTTTTCATTTCAACAGATAACTTATCAGAGTTTCTTTATCCATACTGCAGATTTTCACCAGTTCCCGTCTCAACCGGTCTGCATCGTCTTTCGACTGATAACTGGAACTCGCACCACGGGGATGATACAGGTGATAGAGTTGCCCACTCTGAGTCCATGCCACCTTGTGTCCGAGTATCCTTACACGGTGCATCCGTTCCGCATCCTCAGGACTCCAACCAATAAACCGTTCATTCTCGCCTCCACATTGGAAATAACGCTGACGATGCACCAAATAAGCTCCTCCGAATAACCTACGTCCAAAAAAAGAATTTAGTCTCATGCTACGCAAATATTCCAAATCCGGCTTTTTCCTTGTATGCACCGACATTTGTTCCGAAAGCATCACAAACTGTCCGTTATAGGGATAAGCAATGGTGCATCCTTCAAGAATCCGTTGCACCGCTTCACCAATCTGAGCGTAACCGACCAACACATCCGTATCCCATACTCCTACAACCTCCGTACCGGCCATGCGCAACAATTCATTGATATACCGCGTGCGATGAAAAACCGTAGAAGCATCTTCCACGAAAGTGTACTCCACCCCATCCGGCCAAGCTTCATCTCCAAGGGCTGGCACCGCATCGGCCTCCAATACAAGCATGCGACATCCTAAACCATCGAGCTGCCTCAATACGACACGGAGGTTTTCCCGTCTTTCTTCACAATCTATGCGTACCGGAAAGACAAAAGTAAGCTGTGATTTTAAATCTTGCAGTTGCATATCTTTAAGGCATTTTGTATTATAACTCTATCTGACGGCATCTGAAAAAGCGTATCCGAACCGGGTTGCCGCACGAGCAACGCGTTCACACACGTCTTATAAAAACCGTGTTGTCCCATACTTCGTATCATGGCCCACAATTCCACAGGCAAAGGACTCGAACCAACCACATCCTGTACCCAATCCATATAGTATATCAAATGTTCCAGTATCAGGGAAGCTTGGAAATCCCCTTCTTTCCTGTCACATAAATCCAACACCCTTTTCCATAAATATACACCGATTCCTCCCATCCCGTAAAAATCCGTATCTATGTCGGGACATTGGTTTATCAACTGTATCATACGGGAATCTATATGTTTCAGATAATCGGGCGACACGGTATAATCCGGCCTGTCCCATGAACTTTCCATCACCCCGCACGTGGCATGCACCATATCTGACACCTTATAACGGGCTTCATACAATTTGCCCACGGCATCCGCCGCCCGTTGATATGCATCCTCGTCCGACAACAACAAATCCAGACAGGACACAAGACGCTCCGTAAACTCCTCATCCATCATATTATCTTCATCAATGGATACGCGCAACTCCGGTGTGGCATCCAACATCTCCGCCAACCCAGTTGTATCCGTACCAATCAAAGGTATTTTATGACGCATCATCTCAATGGCCGTATAGCTGCATTGTTCATGAAAAGAAGGCATTACGCCGATATATGCAGACCGATAAACGTCCTCCACCTCACTGCTTGACACTTTCCCTAAAAAGGAGACATGACCTTGCAAATCCCTGCACTGCGACAAATAAAGCTGAAAATCCCCGTCCCCGGCAACCACCAAACGGATATCCGCATATTTGTCTGCAATATGCCTGAACGCATGAATCAAATAGTTCAACCCTTTAATCTCGTCCAAACGACCGACAAACAGAATTATGCGGCCATTTCCTACATTTTTATCTTTGTCGAAACATAAACCATCCCCCAAACCATTATAAACCAAGTGCATCTTATCCGAAGAAACGCCATAGCCTTCAGCCAGAATCTGTTGTGTATCTTTTGACAAGACAATGACCTCGTCAGCTAAATGCAAAAACTCTTTTTCGTTTTCCACGCTCGCCAACAAGCCTCTTTCCTTGTCATCTTTCGGCTGATACTCTTCAGCTATCAGTTCACGGAAACGGGTCTTATTGCCTTTCAGCTCAAAACACCACCCCAAATAGTGCACCGTAAAAACAATCCTGCAATCAAAGTATTGCCCTTTCAGCAAAGAGGCAAGCGGCTTATGCTGGAAATAGTTGAAATGGAACACCAACCGTTCATCATCCTCCGCCTTGATATGCCTGGCTAAAAAATAAAACACATTGCGGCAATAAGGCTCATTCTCCATACCCGAAAACAAAGCCGGAACCTGATAGTGACGGCATCCGCGTTCATCGTCCGCAATCGAATACTCTTTCACGTCCGAAAACAGGTCCACAAAAGATACTTTCACACCGGAACGTCCCAAAAGCCCGTCCGACAACAAACGTACATAAGTGCCTATGCCATAATTGGCCGCACGGCTCGCATTATTGAAGATGAATATGTGCATCATACCCCTATGGATTTTAATATATAATAAGCACATCCCCCGTCTATACCTAATGGCCTTTCGATATATTCCGCTTCAGGAAACGTAGGTTCGTTCAAAACGTCCATGACATCTAATGCCCGACAAGGCAGATTGTTCCTTGCCACTGTATCTTGCAACTCCATCATATACCGGCTGTCGAACGTCGCCACAGCCTCCACGCTTTGGCGCAGGTCAAGGTAAAGCATCAATCCGCCCACTCCTGTACGCACCGACATATCGGTCAATCTGCGTGGGTCGCGTTCCATAATCTTGCGGTCTATGTCTTCCAAGATGTCATTCAAGCTACATTCCACCAAACCGCGTTTACAAAGCAGTGTCGTGCCATAACCGATACCGGCCAAACCGCGTTCCAAACCTACCGGCATATCGGTATGCACCCCATCATACACTTGCTGAAACAACTCCCATGCGTACTCACGCATCACCTCGTCTCCATAAGCATCAGCATACAGATACAATGCGACCACCACGCCCATTTTGCCATGAAACAATCCGAGTTCTTGCATATAGCTGCTCCGCAACAACAAATAATCCGCGATTTTATCCATCTCTTTTTTCATAATAAAGCCTTTGAAAGTTTTAAAGCAGACGATATGGCCTGCCCCATATCCACATATTTATATGAGCCGAGTCGCCCCGCAAACCATGTATGGGGCACATTACATCGCCCCATGTCCTGATAAGCCGCATGCAAATCCCTATTCCGCTTGTTGTCCACAGGGTAATACGCCTCACTTCCGGGCGTATAATCCGCCGGATATTCCCGAGTGACCACGGTATAAGGCAAAGACAGTACCACCCCGTTACCTGGCTCGAAATGCTTGTGTTCCACGATACGAGTATAGGGCACGGTGCGCTCAGTATAATTTACAATGGCATTGCCCTGATAGTTGGATACAGGTAACATTTCTTGTTCGAATCTCAGGCTACGGTATTCCAGAAAACCCAAACTCCATCCAAAATATTCGTCTATCGGCCCCGTGTAGACAATCTCATCCGCCAATCCGTCAAAGTAAGCCCTGTCATCCAAGTAATTGCAGCCTGTACGCCATTCGATGCCATCCAACAAACCTTTTATCAGTACATTGTACCCTCCCACCGGTATACCTTGATACCTGTCGTTAAAATAATTGTTGTCGAACGTAAACCGCACGGGTAAACGCTTGATAATCGATGCAGGCAATTCCGTACACGCACGTCCCCACTGTTTCTCTGTATACCCCTTGATAAGGGTCGCATACACATCACGCCCCACAAGACATATAGCTTGTTCTTCCAAATTAGCCGGATTTTCCATCACCGCTTCCCTACGTTGCGATTCAATTATGCGCCGCGCCTCTTCGGGTTGCGTCACACTCCACATTTGGTAAAAGGTGTACATGTTGAATGGTAAATTATAAAGCTTCCCTTTATAGTTGGCTATGGTATTTAACGTAAACCGGTTGAAAGATACAAACCGGTTGACAAAGTTCCACACTTTTTCATCATGGGTATGGAATATGTGGGGGCCGTATTTGTGTATGGTTATCCCTTCCGCATCTTCGCAATATACATTACCGCCCAAATGGGAACGCTTGTCGATGACCAGACATTTCTTGCCATGCTGCTTGGCCATACAGGCAAATGTAGCCCCGAACAAGCCTGCACCAACTACCAGAAAATCGTATTCGTGCTTCATACCGCCTTATTTATAAGGTGACGGAAATAGGCTATAGTCTGCGACAGCCCTTCATCCAAACCCACCACCGGCTTCCACCCGCCCAGCACGGATGCAGCCAATGTAATATCTGGCCGCCGCCGACATGGGTCGTCCTGGGGAAGAGGTTTGTACACAATAGACGATCGGGAACCGGTCATGCGTAACACCCGTTCCGCCAAATCGTTTACCGAAATCTCGTAAGGGTTACCTATATTGATGGGACAATGCGGTACTCCGTCCTGCATAGTGCGGACAATCGCTTCTATCAAATCACTCACATACTGGAACGAACGTGTCTGGGTGCCATCGCCATGGATAGTCAAAGGCTCACCGCGAAGTGCCTGCACAATGAAGTTGGATACCACACGGCCATCCTCCGCACTCATCCGCGGCCCGTATGTATTGAATATGCGAATGATACGTGTATCTACACCGTATTCTTCATGATAGTCGTGGAACAAGGTCTCGGCACCGCGCTTCCCCTCATCATAACAGCTACGGACACCGAAGGGATTCACATTGCCCCAATAAGATTCATTTTGAGGCGAGACTTGCGCATCGCCATACACTTCACTGGTGGAAGTAAACAAGATTCTTGCTCCTTTCTCTTTAGCAAGTTCCAAAAGATGGATGCTGCCAAGGACAGAAGTCTTGAATGTATGTATCGGGGATTTTTGATACTGCACAGGAGAAGCCGGACAGGCCAAATGGTAAATCTCATGCAATGCCCCGGATACAGGCCATTCGTTTACTATATCATGCTCAAAGAAACTGAAATGAGGGGAGCCTAACAAATCAGCCACATTGGCTATCCTGCCGGTTTGCAAATTATCCACACAAATGACTTCCTCATAACCTGATTGAAGAAGCCTCCGGCAAAGATGGCTGCCTACGAAACCTGCACCACCTACGACCAACGCCCGAAGATTTGTTTTCCATTCCTGTTTTGTCATGGCCTTAAGATTAAGTTTGCTCAAATATAGATGTCAAATCATACTTTTTCCAAGTATAAAAGTATATTTCTGCAATTCTAAAGGCTATTTTCACCCAAAAGTGTGATTTTTTATCGTCAAAAGTCACACTTATTGAGTTTTTTTATAACTTTACACCATAAACAATTAACCTAAGTATAAAATGAAAACCAACCAATCCCTCACAACTACCAACTTCATAGGTTATGCACAGGAGGAATACGAAAATTTAAAACCGCTTATCGAGATTACCAAGGCATTCGTTAGAAGTTCCAACCAATATATCTATATCATCGATTTCCTTAAAAAGGATTTCCTATACGTATCCGATAAAATCGTCAGGCTCTGTGGAGAAGAAATAGACGGAAAGAAACATTTCAACTATGAAATATACTTAAAACATGTCCCAACAGAAGAACAAAAGATACTTTCGGAAATCAACGAAAAGGGCCTTGGTTTGTTCCACACATTCCCAACCAACGAACGGACAAACTACACACTATGTTATGACATAGACCTTATCCGAAACAAGAAAAAAACACTCTTAAACCACAAACTCACTCCTCTCGCGTTCACTTCCAATGGACAAGTTTGGATAGCCTTATGCGCCATATCGCCTTCGGCACATAAAGAGTCCGGACACGTCCTTATGCTGCACACGAACGGTACGTATTACGAATACGATTTATTATGCCACGATTGGGGCAAAAAGGAAATAAAAAGACTGAACGAAACGGAACAGGAAATCCTGCTTTTGTCTGCCAGAGGTTACACGGTGGAGGAAATCGCCAAACAGATTTGCAAGTCGGTAAATACCATCAAAACCACCAAACGGAATTTATTCAAACGCTTTGAAACAGAATCCATCATGAACACTTGGGTAGACATCATGAACCGCAGGCAGATTTAAAATAAATCCGAATGCGTGCCTGTACGTACTAATAGAGACAAGTTTAAGATAATCGTCCATTGTATCGCAAATGACTGTATCCCCGCTTTCCACCTCACGCATAGCTCGGATACTATCAACTGAGCCATAATTTCAATATTTTGTATTACAATGCAAAGATAATCATCCGTTTACATATAAAGAAACTTTTCCTGTTGTTTTTACCATGAAATCGAATGTCTTTTTTTAACCTATTTCTACTTTAGCTTGTTTCCGGTTTATCGTTTTTTTCATACTTTTGCAAAGACTAAAAGACTTCTGCATGCGCAAGACTGTCATCTATAACACTGGAGAAACCATCCGTTTCCGTTGCTGGAACCGGAAAGGGTATGCCATATTCAGAAGTCTGCACCGCCACGTTACGATTGGGCGTGTATGCAAAAGCATCGCCGATTCCGCATTGAAAAAGGACAAAAACACACTGAACCTTGAAAACAGACGCGGAGGTGTTGATTTTCGGATGCAAACGGAAGAAGAGGCATGGCCACCGGAAGGCAGTCCGGAACTATCGTCCGTCCTTTTTTTCCTTTCGGCATTCGGGTCTTCTGCGGCTATAAAGCTTACGAATATCCCGGAAGCCCCTGCCACGTATTCTCATTTATTTGTCACCCATAAAAGCGGAGTGACGAAGGAACCTCATCCACATCCATACGGATGCCCATCGGTTTTCTTCGTCACTCCGCTCTTTTTATACAGAACGTTATGATAGAAAAACTGGAAAGAAAAGTGCATGAAGGCCAACCCTTCACACCGGAAGAAGTGCTCCAACTTACGGAAAATGCTCCTCTCGACGCCCTCTGCGAGGCATCCCACCGCATTACGTTGAGACATGCTTCGCGTAAATTCGATTTATGTTCCATTATCAATGCCAAATCGGGACGTTGTTCAGAGAACTGTAAATGGTGCGCACAATCGGCACACCACCCCACCGGAATAGAAACATACGGAATCGTTTCGAAAGAGGAATGCCTACGTCATGCCCGAATAAACGAAAACGCGGGAATACGGCGTTTTTCTTTAGTGGCAAGTGGAAAAAAGCCCACAGACCGTGAAGTGGACACGTGGTGCGAACATCTTGCATACCTAAGCAGGCACACCCACATCAGCCTGTGCGTTTCGCTGGGGCTTGCCTCGGAAGGACAGTTGGACAAACTGCACCGGGCAGGGGCAGTCCGTTACCATTGTAATCTGGAAACAGCCCCTTCATTCTTCGCCCGGCTGTGTTCCACCCATACACAAGCGGAGAAAATAGAAACTTTGCGCGCCGCACGCCGGGTAGGAATGGAGGTTTGCTGCGGAGGTATCATCGGCATGGGAGAAAACATGCGGCAACGTGCGGAACTGGCCTTCACGCTTAAATCGCTGGACATATCCTCCATCCCGCTGAACCTGCTGCATCCCATCAAAGAGACACCTCTCGAAACCATGCCGCCTTTGAGTGAAGAGGAAATCCTACGCACCATCGCCTTGTTCCGTTTTGTGAATCCGTCCGCATATCTCAGATTTGCAGGAGGACGTTCCAAACTGAGCGATGAGATGATACGCCGGGCCATGTACACGGGCATCAATTCGGCCATCGCAGGCGACTTGCTTACGACGATAGGTTCAAATGTGAAAGAAGATGTAGAACGAATCAAAGAAACGGGATATGAATTATGAACTGATTACCGACTGCTTCGACCGGGAGCACCTGTGGCATCCCTATACCTCTACGATTGACCCGCTTCCTACCTATAAGGTGAGACGGGCGGAGGGTTGCATCATTACGTTGGAAGACGGCACGGAACTCGTGGAAGGCATGTCGTCCTGGTGGTGTGCCGTGCATGGCTACAACCACCCCGTACTGAACCGTGCCGTGGAAAACCAGTTGCGGAACATGTCTCATGTCATGTTCGGCGGGCTGACACACGAACCGGCCATCGAACTGGGCAAACTGCTATTGGACATAGCCCCTCCTTCCATGCAAAAGATTTTCTATGCCGACAGCGGTTCGGTGGCCGTGGAAATCGCATTGAAAATGGCCGTACAATACCAATATGCGGCCGGAAAGCCGGAAAAGAACAATTTCGTGACCATCCGTTCCGGTTACCACGGCGACACGTGGAACGCGATGTCGGTATGCGACCCCGTTACGGGCATGCACAGCCTGTTCGGTTCCGCACTCCCCATACGGCACTTCGTCCCGGCTCCCCAATGCCGGTTCGACGGGGAATGGGACGAAAAGGACATCCTTCCACTACGCGAGACCATAGAGCGGCACCACAGCGAACTGGCCGGACTGATACTGGAACCGATAGTGCAAGGTGCGGGAGGAATGCGTTTCTACCATCCCCGTTATTTATGCGAGGCGACCAAGCTGTGCAAGGCATACGGCCTGCTGCTCATTTTTGACGAAATAGCCACCGGCTTCGGACGGACGGGAAAACTGTTTGCCTGGGAACATGCCGGAGTGGAGCCTGACATCATGTGCATCGGGAAAGCCCTGACGGGCGGCTACATGACTTTTTCCGCCGTACTGACGACCGACCGGGTAGCCACCTGCATTTCGTCCCACGCCCCGCACACCTTCATGCACGGACCTACATTTATGGGCAACCCGTTGGCCTGCGCCGTGTCTTGCGCCTCTGTCAGGCTGCTCCTGTCTTACGGTTGGAAAGAAAAAGTGCTACGCATAGAGACTCAACTCCGCAGGGAACTGGCTCCGGCCCGCAGTCTGCCCCAAGTGGCCGACGTACGGGTGCTGGGTGCCATCGGAGTGATAGAAATGAAACATCCCGTGGACATGGCATGGATGCAACGCCGGTTCGTGGAAGAGGGTATATGGGTACGTCCGTTCGGACGGTTGGTGTACGTGATGCCTCCGTTTGTCATCCGGACGGAGGAACTGGCAAAACTGACAAGAGGACTCTTGAAAATCGTAGAAGAAATACCCGCCGGACAAAAGCAGCCATTATAAACCGTAACAAACCATACATCGAAAATGGAAACACCGGACAAAACATATACCGACACGCTCGAAGCCTTGCAACGTTCAGGCAACTTGCGAAACCTGCCACAAGCCGGGCACCGGGACAAATGGATGGTACGAAACGGTACCGACATGTTGAACTTGTCATCCAACGATTATCTGGGCCTGGCCTCCGACTTGTCGCTACGCGATGAATTCATGAAAGGCCTTTCCGAACGCGATTTCTTGCTCTCGGCTTCCTCCTCGCGTTTGCTGACGGGCAATTTTCCCGTCCACGACGAACTGGAAAAGATGCTTGCCTGCTTGTTCGGACGGGACGGGGCACTGATCTTCTCCAGCGGTTATCACCTGAATACAGGTATTTTGCCAGCCGTAGCAGACGCACACACCCTGATACTTGCCGACAAATTGGTACACGCCAGCCTGATAGACGGCATCCGCCTGTCGGCTGCAAAATGTATCCGCTACCGCCATCAGGATTACACGCAACTGCAAACCCTGTTGGAAAAGCACCATCATGATTTTTCCAGAATCATCATCGTGACGGAAAGCATTTTCAGCATGGACGGCGACGTGGCTCCCCTCGCCCTTTTGGCCGAGCTGAAAAAAACATATCCTAACGTCATGCTTTACGTAGACGAAGCACATGCCGTCGGAGTACGCGGACAGAAGGGGTTGGGAATAGCCGAAGAACAAAGGTGCCTGAAGGACATAGACTTCCTGTGCGGCACGTTCGGCAAAGCACTGGCCTCAGTAGGGGCATTCGTGGTATGCAGCCAAACGATAAGGGAGTATCTGGTCAACCGCATGCGTACATTAATCTTCACCACGGCCCTGCCTCCCTTCAATACCGCGTGGACAAAGTTCGTACTGTCCCGTCTGGGCACGTGGAGCGAGCGCCGCAACCGGCTCGCCAAACATTCGCTCCACGTACGGCAAGCGATACAAGAGAGTGGCAAATCCTGCCCGTCTTCGAGTCACATCATTCCCGTGGTAATAGGAGAAGGCCGCGACACCATCCTGAAAGCGGAGGACATGCAGCGCAAAGGATTTTACGTCCTGCCCGTTCGTCCGCCCACCGTACCGGAGGGGACTTCCCGTCTGCGCATCTCGCTCACTGCGGCCTTGACCGACGAGGAGACAGACCGTCTCTGCACGACATTGGCGACACTTTAAAGATAGAACAAAAATGAAACAAACATTCATAAAGAAAGAAGGACATCCCCGGCTCATGTTGTTCTTTGCCGGATGGGGAAGCGAAGAAAACCTGTTCCGACGCCCAGTGGAAGAGGGTTATGACTACCTGCTTTGCTTCGACTACCGCACGTTGGATTTCGACTACACCCTAATCGAGGGTTACACCGAAATCAGACTCCTGGCATGGTCGATGGGCGTATGGGCGGCAAGCCGGGTCTTCACGGGGCATTCCTTCCCGTGGCAAATGAAATTGGCTGTCAACGGGACGCCTTTCCCGATAGACGACCGACGCGGGATTCCCGAAATGATTTTTAAAGGCACATTGGAACACTTCTCGGAAGACACATTAACGCGTTTCCGCCGCAGGATGTGCGGCTCTTCCGGACAAACGGAAGAATTCCTGTCCCACACCCCCACCCGTACGGCGGAAGAACTCCGCGAAGAACTGGCTGCACTGGCACTGGGAATAACCGCATACGGAAGTTCCTCTTTCATCTGGGACAGGGCCATCATAGGCAACCGGGACAAAATATTTCCGCCACGCAACCAACATGAGGCATGGCAAGGAACGGAAATCATGGAAACGGAAGCCGAACACTACGAGACATCGCTGTTCAGCCGTCTGCTCGAAGGAAAGGGGGAAGAATGGACAAGGCATTGATACGGCAACGTTTTGCGAAAGCGACCGACAGCTACGACCGACAAGCCGGAATGCAAAAACACGTGGCCCGGCACATGGCCGAGGCCATCAAAAGCCACATTCCCGACAGCGACGGTTGGAACGTGCTTGAAATCGGATGCGGGACAGGGCTGTTTACCCGTGAATATCTCCGTGGGCTCCGTCCCGGCCGCTTGCTCCTGAACGACATCTGCCCCGAAGTGGAACCTTACCTGTCCGGACTGCCTACCGCCTCCCCCATACATTTCCAAGCCTGCGACGCCGAGACCCTGCGTTTTCCTGCGGGACAACATCTAATCGTTTCATGTTCGGCCGTCCAATGGTTCGAGCGTCCCGAACGCTTCCTTTCCGGTTGCCGGGAACTGCTGACAAACGGGGGATACTTGGCCTTCAGTACTTTCGGCCCGCAGAACGTAAGGGAAGTAGCCTCGCTCACTTCCGAAACGTTGCCCTACCGCTCATTAGAGGAACTACGCCGGACGCTTTCGGGCGTATACCAAATCGTGTACAGCCGGGAAGAAATCCTACATTTCACATTCCCCTCACCCTTGGATGTGCTGAAACATTTGCAGGCCACCGGCGTGACAGGCCTACGAAGCCGGAAATGGACCAAAGGCCAACTGGAAGATTTCTGCCAACGCTACCACAGGCAATATGCCGCACAAGACGGGACTGTCCCCCTGACTTACCACCCCATTTATATGATTTGCAAAAAACAAGGAAAATGAAAGAAAATGTATTTTTCGTGAGTGGCATCGACACCGACACAGGCAAAAGTTATGCCACCGGCTATCTGGCCAAATTATGGAACGGACAAGGCATCCGTACGATTACCCAGAAACTGATCCAGACAGGGAACAACGGACTTTCGGAAGACATCGAACTGCACCGCCGCATCATGGGCACGGGACTGCTGCCCGAGGATACCGACGGACTGACCATGCCCGAGATTTTCAGCTATCCCTGCTCTCCGCACCTGGCTGCCGAGATAGACAAACGTCCGGTGGATTTCGACAAAATAGAACGTGCTACGCGGCGGCTAAGCGAAACCTACGATGCGGTCTTGCTGGAAGGAGCGGGCGGCTTGATGGTACCCCTCACCCGTGATTTGCTGACCATTGACTACATCGCCCGTCGCCATTATCCGCTTATTTTCGTCACCTCCGGCAAATTGGGAAGCATCAACCATACCTTATTGAGCCTGGAAGCCATCGCACGCCGGAATATCCGGCTGCACACGGTCGTGTACAACCTATACCCCGAAGAGAAAGACGACATCATCCGGCGCGATACGGAAAGCTACATCCGCCATTTACTGGAGAAGGAATATCCGGAAACCCGGTTCGTGACCCTCCCGCTCATATAGCCGGAAGTCCCGAAAGGATGCCGGAAAACAAAGGGGCTAAACCCCTATTTCGCCGCTCCCGATGCAAATCTCCGCCGCCGCATCGTACACCACCCCGAACTGTCCGGGAGCTATCCCCTGTATCCTTTCGGGACTTTCCAACCGGTAGCCATGCTCTGCGCGATGCAGGCGGCCTTTCATGAAATGGGGCTGGTGGCGCGTCTTGAAGGTGACGTCCACTTCCGGCACGTCGCCCCACGGGTTTTCCGTAATGAAATGGAAGTCCTTCAAATTAAAACTATGTCCATACTGCAAAAGCGTGTCATAACCATGGGACACGTAAAGAATGTTTTGCTCCACATCCTTCTTTACCACAAACCAAGGTCCGCCCCCCAGTCCTAAGCCCTTGCGCTGGCCAATGGTATGGAACCAATACCCTTTGTGCGTGCCGATGCGGCGTCCGGTCTCGATTTCTATCACAGCTCCTTCCCGTTCGCCCAAAAAACGGCGTACGAAATCATTATAATCTATCTGTCCCAAGAAACAGATGCCCTGACTGTCCCTGCGTTTGGCCGATGGCAGACGCTGCGTATCCGCAATGCGTCTCACCTCTTCTTTCATCAGGTCGCCCACAGGAAACATCAGCTTTGCCACCTGCAAGCTGTCAATCTGCGCCAGAAAGTCCGTCTGGTCTTTCACGGGGTCGCGTGCCGTACCCAGCCATATCTTACCGTCCCGCTCGCGTACCGTGGCATAATGTCCCGTGGCGATTTTGTCGTACCGGTGTCCCACCTCCTGTTCAAAGCATCCGAATTTGATAAGCTTGTTGCACATCACGTCCGGATTCGGGGTCAGTCCTCGCCGGGCACGCTCCATGGCGTAGCCCACCACAAGTTCCCAATATTGCTTTTGCAGGTCCACCACCTCAAGGTGCAGGCCGTAACGGCGTGCCGTAGCCGTAGAAAGCTCTATGTCCTCCTCGGCCGTACAGCTCAGCCCTTCGCCCTCCATTCCTATCTTAATATAAAACAAATCCGGCTTATATCCCATTTCGCAAATCCGGTGGACGGCCACTGCGCTGTCCACTCCGCCTGAAATCAATACTGCTATCCTCATATCCGCAACCTTTGGTCTTTATCTTGGCAAAGATAGCGTTTTTCCGTCAAAATGCCATATCCTGACAATTTGACATTCCGCTCCTTTCTCCTTCGTCCATACACACCCAGAGTGGGATTTGTCTGCAAAAAAACGATTCTCACGCATCGGGATTTTATCATTCTGGTATCCGAACGGGGCAAAACGAGAAATAAAGACAGAGACTATCCACTGACTTCCGCCATGACGAGTGTGTCCGTTTCGGCTTTAGCGGGAATACACTGACATTTTGCATCCGATTCTCGTTCGGAAAAAAGGGTCAGATAATTCGTAAAAGACGAAAAAAGGGAAAAAACCGGCCTGCGAACGTCTTGCTTTTTCACGCCTGAAGCCCGTTTTTTCCACCACCGACTGACATTTCCAAACTTTTCTCAGCCGAATGATTTTCCAATCTCAGTCGAACGATTTTTCATTCGGCTGAGATTGAAACTCATTTTTTAAGAAAAGCCCCTTCGGAATGCTCCATATAAGCATTCCGAAGGGGCTGATTTTTGCATTTTCTTTCTGGAGTCCTTTTTCAGACAGGCCGAAAACAGGGTCGGAAATGACATTTTGCACGCTTTACTCCCGCTTTTTAGGATTTCGTGTCAACTTCCACCCCAAAGTAAGCATATAGTAGCCTTTCACAATATTATAATAAGTCTCTGTCTTCCCCTGCACGTTCACGTCCATATAAACGGAACGCATCTGGCGCAACAAATCCACGCCTTCCACCTTCACCATCAGGCGGTCTTTCAGGAAAGAACGCGAAAGGGAGGCGTTCCATATCAGATAGTCCGTATTCATGGCGGCTTCGTCATAGCCCCTGCGGCTGTACATGTTCAAACGGGTGGACAGGTGGATTTTCCACGGCATCGTGTATTCTCCCAAAAGGCCGTAGCGGAAATCGAAAGCATCCACGGTGTTGAAGTCCGCCCGGCTGCCGTCGGCATGGCGGTAAGTGGCATCGCATCCCACATTCAGGGTCAGGCTTCCGCGCTGGTAACCGGTGGAAAGGTAGGCCTTCGTCTCGTGGTTATGCACCTTACTCAACACGCTCTCCGTCATCCCCTCCACGGACGAGAGGTCTACGCTACGGTGAAAGTCATAGTTCAAATTCGCTCCCACATTCCAATATTCGGCCATACCTTCTTTCTGAAATGCCAGACTTCCATTGACGCCCCGGTTGCCGTCCACGTTCTGCGGACGGTAGGTGTACACTCCGGTTTCGGAATTGTAGCTGAACCCCTGTGCCACGTCATTCACCCCAAGCCAGGCATTCACGTTCACTTGTGTAAACCACTTTTTCTCCGGGCTGCGGTGCAAGAATCCCGTGCGGAAGTTATACCGCCAACTGTTTTGCAGGTACGGATTCCCCACACGTACGTGCAAGGGGTCGGAAGCATCGCGGACAGACAAACGGTTCACAAGGTCGGGCGTGCCCAAAGCCATGTCGGCATTGACCATGAACGTCCTGAAATATCTTGTACCTCCAAACCAATAGACCAAATAAGTGAAATCGGGCTGAACACGGAACACGCGACGTTGCAGGCCGGCATCTATCTCCTCCCGGCGGTAGCGCATGTCTTCCTTCGACTGTGTGAAAGGCAGATGGAAATTGAACCAGACGTATTTGTCCTCCGTCCGCCGGGAATAGAAAGTACGCAGCCCTAAAGTATGCACCCGAGAAAGGTCATGCCGGTAGTAACTGTTCGGCACGTCCAACGCTGCGGACAATTCGCGTGCGGAAGGCAGTTCGCCCAAATGCCGGTCCGCCCCTACCTCCCAACCGGCCAGACTGTCCAGACGATAGCGTGGCGAGGAATCGGAACGATAATCCTGCTTATATATATAATAAGTAAGGAAATGCCAGTCGTTCGGAAAGTTGAAGGTGTATTCCGCCGAGGGTTGGTAATAATAATTACGCCGACGTCCGCGGTCGTAACGGTTGCGACGGTCGGCTTCGGACCTGGACGAAGCATAATCCAGCAGGTAATGCTCGAAACGGTCGTTCTCCGTCCGGCTGAGAGAGCCGGTGAATCGCAACTGGAGATTGTCACCCCACGGCAACTTGGCATCCCACATCATGTCATGCCCCACATTGTACTTCCATTCCTCGAAAAGCGACCGGGTGGAAGAGCGGTTCAGCCAGCGCATCCGTGCACTTCCGGACGAAGGAAGGAGAAAAGCGGAATCGAGCACCTCGTCGATGCCTCCCACGGCCGAAGGGTCGGCGTCGAAAGCCGCATCACGGGCATAACCGTGCGTGTCCGCACGGTCGTAACCTACGTAGGAATGCACGGTGAGCAAATGGTCCTTTGTTTTCCACGTCAACCAGTTATTGGCATTCACCCCCATATAATCCACGTCTTGAAGGGAAGAAGAACGGGTGTAACGGTTACCTTGCGGCAAGTAAGCCTCCGTAGCCGATTTCCGGTTTACATCCCTGTCGCTCCATTCGGCATTGGCCGTGAGGCTGTTCTCAATGCCTTTCGCCTTATTCTGCCAGAAAAACTCCCCACCGGCCTGCCGGGTGACAAACTCACCGTTGGTCAGGCTTTCCTCCGGCCATTCGCCGTTTTCGCCCGGCCGGTCGTTATAAACGTTGGTGTTGTTCATCCCGCCGAAAAGGGTGACACGCGAGCGGTCGGAATAACGCAGGCCGAAAGCCCGTCCGGCATAGCGGCTGTCCGTACCGCCTCCCGCCGCGACATTGGCCATATAGCCGGTGTTGTATTCGCGTTTGAGGCTCACATCCATCACGTAGGCTTTTTTCTCCGTGTCGTAACCGAGGAACTCGCTGCGGTCGGTCGTCTTGTCATACACTTTCACTTGCTGCACCGTGAAGGCAGGCAGGTTGTCGAGCATCTTACGGTTGTCGCCCTTGAAAAAGTCCGTACCGTTCAGCGTCAGGTAATCCACCTTACGGCCATTGACGTAAATCTCGCCGTTCGGCTTCAATTCCGCTCCGGGCAACTGGCGGACCAGTTCATTGAGCATCGCCCCTTCGGACAAGTTGAAGGCATCTGCATTGTAGACCACCGTATCACACCGGTAAGCCACCCGGATTTTGGTAGCCTTTACCACCACTTCTCCCAAACTGCGGTCTGCAAACGACGCATACGGACGACGGCGCATCTCATGATGCCGGGCATCGACGTAGGGATTGCGTGCCACGTAACGCACCGCGCAATCCACGTATTCCGGATAGTAATCGGGATGCTCGGCTTTGATGATGTAACGCGCCCGCCGGGCGGGTACATCGAACTTGTAATAGGTGTCCTCCTGCAGTGTACCGGGATTGAAACATTGCACGTGCATGGTGTCCACCACAGTGCTGTCTTCGCGCATCAATGTGACGAACGTGCCGTGAAGGGCGGCATAGGTAAAACCGTCCTTCACATGCCCCCAAAGGGGTATGGTGCGCACCTGGGTCGTATCTTCACGCGCCCCGGTTTCTTGGGCCCGGGCCGCCATTCCGGACGACACGCCATACAATAGCCCCAATGTCCCTATAAACTTTAACAGTCCTTTCATTCGGCTTCCTTGTTTTTCCATTTATCAAAATAAGGCTTTCCGCAAGCCTCTCGTCTTGCTTCCTCAAAAGTAACGATTTAAATGATGAACAAAGATAATTCTTTTAACTTTCTCTTTTTATCCCCCCCATTTTTTAAAATCTATTAACTCTTCTTTTCCTAAAATCATTCCCCTCTTACATGATAGGGAAATACCTACCGCAAAATAGGAAAAATCCTTTTCACGTCTCATGGAAAAGCCGGATATTTGCAACGTAGAAAAGATGAAGTACGAACCGTTAAACAACAAAGACATGAAAAAGTTATTAGGACTGATTACCGCTCTATACTTCGGACTGGCCAGCCTTAATGCCATGTCTTACGAAGAAGCCCGCGACCGGGCCAGGTTCCTGACGGACAAGATGGCGTATGAACTGAACCTTAACGACCAACAATACAATGACGCCTACGAAATCAACCTGGACTACCTGATGAATATCCGGACGGCAAGCGACGCTTCGAGTGTGTATCTGGAATACAGAAACGCTGATTTGCGCTTTATCCTCTACGACTGGCAGTATGCTTTGTTTCAGGCTGCCACTTACTTTTTCCGTCCCGTGATATGGAGGACTTCCGGCTGGTTCTTACCGGTGTATACCATTTACAGCCCGAGTCGCTTCTATTACAGTCCACCAAGGGTATATCAGGTGTACAGGGGTGGACACTACCATTACCGGCACGAACATCGGCAGAGCTTCTATGCTCACCGACGCCCGGTATGGAACGGAGGATTGAGAGGGGAAAGCAGAGGCCCGTTACCGGGCCGGCCGGCCCTACCTCCTCATCGTCCCGGGTCGCACAACGGCAACGGCAACCCCGGTTTTCATTTCGAATCACCCGGCAGACCGTCACGACCAGGCCAACGTCCGAACGACCACCGCGGCAATGGTTTCCGTTTTGAGCCCGTCCAAAAACCTGGAAATCAAGGAACGAAACCAGACAACGACAACAAACGGCCATCTGTTGCACGGCCGCAGTCGAACAACAGCAACCGGGAATATCCGGTGACGAATCCGCAACCGAGGAGTCACTACAACAGACGGAGTTCCACACGGACAACGGTAAACCGTTCATCGGTACGTCCGGAATCCTCAACGGTAAAGCCGCAAAGATCTCCGAGAGTGCAAAGCACACAACGGATACAAAGAAATTCTACGCGTCCGTCTTTCTCTAAACCGACACCCTCGGTCAAAAGAAGTCCGGCTGCCCCACGCAGCAAACGTGAATCTAAGAGATAGCGATCCGCGTATCGCCAAAAAGAAATATAAACCAAAGAAAACTATGAATTGAATCTAAATAAGGAAACCTCAACTATGAAAAGTCAGTGTTTTCACTGATTAAAAGAACGGTCTCTCCGCGAGGGAGAGGCCGTTTCTGCTTTTATACAACCTGCAGGTCAATGCCTTTTTCCGGAAAGTCTGATAAGAATAATTTGCAATATTTTGGGGATTTTACAGTAACTCTCCTGTGATTAATCGCTATCTTTGGATAAGATAGAATGCGGCTCAGAGCAGCCCGATAAGTTTAACGATTAATTAATAATGAATGATGAAAAGAGTCCGTCTCATGGCAGCCCTAACGGCTGCAACCGTTTTCATAACCACCGGTTGCCAAAATGATACCGAAAGCAAAATAGTAGGAAAATACGAACATCCGGCCCTGCCCGGACAAACCTTTGAATTTCATGCCGACCACACATTTATGAACACGACCGGAGCCGGCACCATGGATTGCATCATCAAACACCCCGGAACTTGGAAAGTAGATGGCGACAGCCTGTTTATCACCAACGATATTCAAAACACGACTTATGAATTCGGCGACAGCGTAACGGAGGAAAACAAAACCTTAGTAAAAGGATTGTTCGAACGCATGGCCAAAAACCAACCTGAGAAATCGGCTTTCAAGATTATAGAAGTGGACGAAAAAATGCTGAACTTAGAAAAGAACGGGCAAATCACGACTTATGTCCGTACGGATAGCCTGAACCGGTAAATGTTTACCGGAACAAGGACAGGAATGCATTATATCTTCTTCAACTTCCAACTGCCTCCACGCATGTAGGCATAACAAAGCAACAGGATGCAAAAACCGTAGACGTGCTCGGACGTCCAACACCAAGCCACATCGAAACGCAGATGTTGGATGATAACGTATATATATAAGGTATAAAACGACAATGTCACCAACTCCAGGATAAAAGCCTTTCGGGTGTTACCCGTACCGGAAACGGCCTGGAAATAAATATTCCCCGGAGCAATCAACAAAGGAGTCGTACAATAAACCCATAATGAAGGAATAGCGGCAGCTATCAGATCCGGTATATTGGTGTAAACACCCAATATCACTCTCGGAAAAAGAGCAAAACATCCTACCATCGGCAACACAATCATAAAAGTCAGACGGACATGCTGACGAATGGTGGACATCACCATGTCTTCCCGCCCCGCACCTATCAGATTGCTGACCAGGGCACTGCACGTGGAAGCAAAAGCGGCCACAACCATAAAGGGTATTCCGGAGATATTGCGTACGACATTGGTTACGGCCAAAGCACGCTCTCCGAGGTGTTCCACGAAAAGAAAGAACAAGAACCAGGTGGAAAGAGAGATAAAATTCTGTATCATCGTCCAAAAAGACACGTCGAGCATCCTGCGAAGTTTACGCCAACTGTAACGCACAGGATGGACCAAACCGTATTTGACTAAATCCACACGACGATAGGTATAAAGAATGAAGAATACGACTGAAACCAACTCTGCCAACGACGAACCGATGGCTGCCCCGGCAATCCCCAATGCCGGAAAGCCGAACTTTCCGAACACCAATATATAATTGAACACCACATTGGACAAAACCATTATCACAGAGTTCAGCGTCAGCGTCTTAGTCTGAGTCGTACCGACAAAAAACGCCCGGAACATTACAGCTATGAAGGAAAAGAAAAAGCCGAAAATACGCCAGTCTATATAACTGAGAGCTGCTTCACAGATATGAGGTGACGACACAATAACCGGCAACAAAAGCGGAGAAATGATCTTGGTGAGCACAAAAGCGAACAAGGCCAACCCCAACATGAAATAAATACCCTGATAAAAGATTTCGCCGATTTCGCCGTAATGCTTCTCCCCATTACGACGGGCAATCAGAATCTGGGCTCCGATACCGAAACCAAAACCCATCATGAAAACAGCCAGATAGTAGATGCCGGCAATGGCAGCAGCTCCCAGTTCCACCTCTCCCACCCGACCGAGAAAAGCGGTATCCGTCATCCCGATCATCTGTTCCATCAACAGACTGATTAGAATAGGATAAGCAATACGCATGATATCTTTCCCGGAATAGACTTTTTCTGTTAAAGCGTTCTTGGTTCCCATTTTTTATAAGCGTTCGATTTAGACGGGCAAAATTATAAAAAACACCGGATATGCCCAACGTCTACAGCATGTTTTAAATTGGTTTGGACATTTGAACTTATTTCACGGCAAGCCCGTTTTTAAGACTTGCCCGTAAATCCATAACTAAAAAACATACAAATGGCATCAGTTAAAGTAAAATTCAGACCCTCGACCATCGAAGGAAAAACAGGAGCTCTTTATTTCCAAGTTATCCACCGCCGTATCGTGCGCTCACAAAAGACTAAGTATAAAATCTATCCCGACGAATGGAACGCACGTACCGCACGTATCACACTTTCTCCTTCCAGACCGGACAGACATTCCATCTTATCCCGCTACCGGCATGAAATAAAACAGGATTTATTCCGTCTGAGTGAATGTATTGCCAACCTGACGCGCAAAGGGCTGCCATACAGTACTGACGACCTTCTCCGATTCTATCGTAAGCGAAGTGAAAATGACACTCTGACCGGCTTTATGACCTCACTCATCTGTCATCTGAAAGAACAAGGAAGAATACGCACGGGAGAAACTTACCAATGTGCACTGAACAGCTTTATGCGTTTCAGAAACGGGGAAGAAATCATACTGGACGAGATGAACCAGGAAACAATAGAAGCTTATGAGGCATACTTGAAAAAAGAACGATTGAGTCTGAACACCATATCTTTTTATATGCGTATCTTAAGAGCCGTTTATAACCGGGCCGTTGAGAAAGAACTGACCACACAACGTTTTCCCTTTCGCCACGTATACACCGGAATAGAGAAAACCATAAAACGAGCTATTCCTCAGCCTATCATCCGGCAGATAAAAGATAAGGAACTCCTGGCTGGAAGCTCGGTAGATTACGCCCGCGACATGTTCCTTTTCAGTTTCTACACGCGAGGCATGTCTTTTGTAGACATGGCATATCTGAAAAAAAAGGATTTGCACAACGGCATACTGACCTATCGCAGAAAAAAGACCGGACAGCAACTTTCTATCAAATGGGAACAATGTATGCAGGAAATTATAGAAAAATACCCTCCTAACCCAACAGAGTACCTGCTTCCGATCATTACATCAACCGACGAAGACGAACGCCTGCAATACCGGAACTCTCTCACGCTGGTAAACCGGAAACTCAAGATTCTGTCCGTCTTCGTACGCAGTCCTCATCCTTTGTCTATGTACGTTGCGAGGCATTCCTGGGCAAGTATCGCTAAAAGTAAAAACATACCCCTATCCATCATCAGTGAAGGAATGGGACATGATTCCGAAACCACCACACAGATTTATCTGGCTTCTTTGGACACGACTATCATAGACAGAGCCAATTATTTAATCTTAAACGACTTGTAACGGAGCCTCCTTCCATATAAGGTGGGTTAGTTCACTATAAGTTCAGAATATGACAACGATGTACTTCACCCGTCTCTCCCGGTTTTTCCCGGGAGAGATGAATCTAAAACTGTCCCATAAATACACTACCATGGTTCTAAATCTCTCCCAACTCTTCGTAGAAATAAAAAAATCACTTAACTTTATCCCCTCTTAAAAGAAAAAATCATGAGTGACGGAAATTTCAATCGCAGTTTATTACCTCACACCCCTTATCACAGTGGTTTACAAGCAGGAAAAGCCATGGCTCGTATGCAAGCCATAGAGACCTTCAAATGTTATTTGGCAACACTGCATCCCGACTTTACAGAGGAAGAACGAAAAGAACAAACGGAAATCTTCAAAAAGATGCTATCGGCTAAATTGTAACCGAAAGAACTATTCTATTCACCCTCCGCACAACACCAATCTCCTTATATATAATAGAGTTTATATAAAATAAAGAACTGGATTATTGAAAGAGTGCCCTAAAACTTTATTCTATCATATCGTTTAATAATAGTAACCTACATAGGGCTATAAAAGCAGGGAAAGAATAAAATCAAAAGTTCAAAGCACTTTTTTATTTGAAAATTTGGATGAATGAAAATAATCCTGTACCTTTGCATCGCTTTTAAGGAAGAGAGCTTCCCAACCAAAGTATTGGAGAGATGGTAGAGTGGTCGATTACAACGGTCTTGAAAACCGTCGTGCTGAGAGGCACCGGGGGTTCGAATCCCTCTCTCTCCGCAACAAACGCTGAAAATCAGCAGATTGCAAAACAAACACCCAGTTTTACACCCAAGAATGTAAAGTCGGGTGTTTTTGTTTTATTTAAGATAATACAACCACTACATAATAAAAGAGTAGCGATATTAAAAGAATCCGATGAGAAAAGACTAATATTTATCTATCCATTCAGTTTGATTTTTCAGGACTTTACATCGTCCTGAAAGTATTTGTTATTGTATTCCAACGTCAGGAGTGGATTATAATACAAGTTTTTTGTGTGGATAGAATTTCGTTTTGCTTAATGTACGAAAGTACTTATCTATAAACGCATGAAATATTAGCACAATGAATCATTGGAAATCAACTTTGGCAGTGATAGGAATAGGCCAACTCATATCTATTTTAACAAGTACGATTGTTGGCTTCTCCATTATTTTTTGGATTAGCAACGAATTTAAATCCCCGACAGCTTTATCTCTGGCTATTTTAGCTGGATTTTTACCACAATTTGTATTAGGCTTGTTTGCCGGGGTCTATGTTGACAGATGGAATCGAAAGAAAACGATGTTTTATTCGGACTTGTTCATCGCGTTCTGTACCCTATGTCTTTTTATTGTGATAACCAAGGGTTATAAAGACCTTTCTTTTTTTTATCTATTGACTGCTTGTCGTTCAATAGGCAGTACGTTTCATGCACCTGCTTTACAGGCAAGCATCCCTCTACTGGTTCCCAAGCACCATCTTGTCAGGGTATCAGGTTTGTACCATTCCATTCAATCCTTCAGTGAGGTGATAGCTCCCGTTGTAGGGGCAAGCCTCGTTGTTTGGCTTCCCATACAGTATATTCTGCTCATAGATGTGATCGGAGCTGTTGCTGCTTGTCTGACCTTACTTTGTGTCCAGATTCCTTCTCTTCAAAAAACGAAAGTTCTTCCAGATTTCAAAAAAGAACTGACGGAATGTTGGCATACCTTGCGGCGTACAATGGGCATTTTGCCTTTATTCGTATGCTTTACGCTGGTGACTTTTGTCCTTATGCCTGTTTTTACGTTATTTCCTTTTATGACGCTTCTGCATTTCAACGGAAACATTTTGCAAATGGGAGTTGTGGAAATGGGTTGGGGCTCAGGGGCATTGTTGGGCGGTTTAGTACTTGCCTGTAAGGCTTTGAAAAGCAAGCAAACATTAGTGATGCATACGGCTTATGTGATATTGGGATTGTATCTGATTAGCGCCAGTTATTTACCATCAAGCGCATTTATAGGTTTTGTTTGCCTAACATTTACAGGAGGCATAGCCTATTCCATTTACCATGCGCTTTTCATCGCTATTATTCAGCAGAACTTGGCTTCGGACATGCTTGGACGGACTTTTTCTCTCATCTTTAGTTTGAGTACCTTTCCATCAATGCTGGGTATCGTAGCTTCAGGATATTGGGTGGAAGCATGGGGTATCACATCCGTCTTTATGATCAGCGGATGGGTTATCTTTCTGATTGGAGTGGGTGCAAATTTTATTTCTTCAATCAAGCAGTTGGATAATTACGCATAGTATTATTTATTAAAGAATTATTATATGACAAAGAAAGAACACACTACGATTACAGAGTTATTTCAAGTTTTGGACTTGTTGGAAAGCCTGGACATGCAGTTTTGGTTGGATGGAGGCTGGGGAGTGGATGT